>Ga0182018_10002897_pt1 | contig 16286 bp, 18 predicted proteins | sample 812P2MmetaG_FD_120490 | JGI IMG/M metagenome (GOLD analysis project Ga0182018, IMG submission 120490) | Permafrost microbial communities from Stordalen Mire, Sweden - 812P2M metaG | ecosystem: Environmental > Terrestrial > Soil > Wetlands > Permafrost | place: Sweden: Stordalen | collected... | reverse complement strand
GCTCGCCTGGAATCGTTGCGCGAGGACCGGCGTTTTTCGTTCTTGTTTACCGATACGTTAGAGAAGCAAGATTCGCTATCGAAACTCGTCGGCAACCTTCTAAGCATTCCGGTCGCCGGAAAGCCGTTGACGATCATCGATCTCTCCGGCGTCCCATCGGAGATCGCCGATGTGGTCGTCTCGCTGTCGTGCCGGGTAATGTTCGATTTCACGTTGTGGTCCGATCCGGAACGCCGGCCGCCAATTCTGCTGGTCTGCGAGGAGGCCCATCGCTACCTGCCGCAAGACGATCGTACCGATTTTGCCGCCGGCGCTCGAGCCATCACGCGCATTGCCAAGGAGGGCCGCAAGTACGGGCTTTCGCTCGCGCTCGTCTCGCAGCGGCCGTCAGAACTCTCGTTGAGTGCGCTTTCACAATGCGGAACGGTTTTTGCGCTGCGGATGGGAAACGAGCACGATCAGCGCTTTGTCGAGCGCGCGCTACCTGAGAGTGGCTATGCAATGATGAGCGCGCTGCCGAGCCTGCCGGCGCAACAGGCGGTCGTTTTTGGAGAAGGCGTTTCCGTATCGATGCGCGTCCGTTTCGATGACATACCCCTCGCGAACCGGCCGCGCAGCGAGAGCGCGACCTTCTCCGAAGCCTGGCGGAAGGATTCCGCCGGCGAGGAGTTCCGCGAGGAGGGAATCCGCCGTTGGCGCACGCAGAGCCGGAGCGCCTAGTTACTTCGCGCTAACGATAACCTCGCGGCTGCGGTTTACTTCGGCAGCCTGTTGCGCGATGCGCATCGAGAGCTCCGCAATCTCGCTCGTTAGCGTCTCAGCCCACTTTTTCGCCTCTTCGGCTTCCTTTTCGGCTTGAGCGCGCGCAGCCTGGCAGGCGCTGACGCTTGCGGCGGCTTCTGCCGCTTTTCTTTGGGCCGCCGCCTCATTCGCGGCCAGTTCCTTTGCGCGATTTTCACGTGGAGCCAGCGCGGAGAGGGACTCATCCGAAAGCCGGCGCGCGTCGCGTAACTGGTCCTGCAGCTTCGCGACGTTTGCCTTCGCGGTTTCGGCGTCGGCTCGCGTGGTCGCGACGAGCTTATCGGCCTCTTGGCGTTCGGTTAGGACCGCGCTGTGACGCTCGACGGCGGCGTGAGCCAGCTCGTTTGCCTGCTGCTCGAGGATCCTTGCCGCCTCGGCCTTTTCCTTAGCCGACGTGTAATCCGCGGCGGCTTGGGCGGCATGGGCTTCCGTCTGGAGCCGCTCCTCGAGCTCGGCGACCTGGAGCAGCAGCGCTTCCGCCGCTTTGCGTTGCTCCGCTACGAGCAGAAAGACATCGTCGGACATTGCGGTTTCCGCCTTCCTTTCCCCGTTGAGAACGGGCGCGGAGGCCGTGAACTTCGCAACTTCCGCTGTTGGTGTTTCTTCGATGGGTGCTTTCGTCGGCTCGACCATGGCAGGTTGCTCTGCTACGGGTCTCGCTAGCACAGGTTCGACCGCCGCAGGTTCGACTGCGGGCGCCGCTGGTTCCGCTGGCGGGGTTCCGTTACTGGAATTCCCGTTACTCGGAACCACGGCATTTGGAACCACGGCATTTGGATCCCCGGCCTTTAGGTCGTCGAGGACTCTGCGAAGCCGCGAGGTCCCGGCAGTGGTCTCCCCCGGCGCTCCCGCCGCTTCCGCGTCGTCCGAAAAGTCGTCGCTCAGCCGGTTAAAACCAAGGCCGGCCGCGAATGAGCCGAAGCGGGCTCGCCAATCGCTGGACACGATAAACTCTCCTTGCCCGTGGTTTATTCAAGCGGGGCGTCATTTTATCATTGCTGCCGCCCGACGGCAATGGCGCTAGGGCAGAATCGTGACGGGCTGGACGATGCTCTCTTGGCCGAAGCCGTCGGTAAAGCTCGCGACGACGACGTAGCGAGTCGGAACCGAGACGGCCGGCGCGGGCAGCGTAACGACGTCGGCATCGGTGCCGGCATCGAGACGGGCTACTTCGTGTGATTGGCTATCCGTAAGCGAGAAACGCATGCCGTTGCGGGGCGAGAGTATGCGAATCTTGATCGGATTGCCGCTCCGCACTTGCGGGGTGAGAACCGCGAAGGTGCCGTTCGCGGAGCCGTCCGCGATCGAGCCCGATCCGGGTTCGTCGTCGCCCACGACCTGCGTGTCGCCGCTCGCCGGCTGCCGCGTTAAATCGGCCACGACGAGTCCGGCCGTCGATTGCGCGCTCGTCTGCCCTCTCGCGACGTGCACGAGAACGCGCATCTCCCGCGCGCCGGAGAAATATGGAACGACAAACTGCGTCTCGCCACGGACCGAAAAGGGCTTCTCGCCCCAGATCGTCCCATCGACGCCGAGCAGTCGCACGTAGCCGCGCTCGGCCGTAGCGGTGTAGGAGACGTCGATCGTCTCGCCGGGCTTCGCGATGATCGGGGAGACCGAGATCGACCCGATTCGCGCGACCTTGGCCCGGTTGCTTGCCACGGGCGCGATGATTGCGTTGAGAACCCGGGTCGCATCGACGCTGCCCAATGGCCCCTGCATCACCATGTGCAGCGTGTACGCGCCCGGAGCCTTCGCATGAGGAAGCACGATCGGGATCGAGCCGGAGCGGTCTGCGAGCGGGCCACCCTGCAGCGAGCGCCCATCGGGCGCCGCGACTGCGTACGAAAGCTTGCCGATGCCCGACGCGCTGTATTCGGCCCGGACCGTGGTCCCTGCGAGCGCCATCGGCGGGACGGCGAAGGCCGCGATGCGCGGCAAGAAGCCGCCGAGTGCCGCCGCAGCCGCGATCGCGAGAAGCCCGAAGAGGAGGCTCGCAGCCGCCACGATTGCGTACGAAGAGGCCGCTTTCCTTACGGTTGGTGCGGGTGCTTCAACGATGCAGCGGACGCCTTCGCCGACGATCTCGGCGACCGCACCGTCGAAGGAGGCAAAGTCCCCTGGCCAAACGGGCACGCGCGTCTCCGACGTGGAGAGCGGACCGACCTCGAAGGGGACCGGATAGGCCATCACCGGTTCGCCGTTACGCGAGACGACCCAGGTGCGGCAGAGCAGCACGGACTTCGTGCCGTTGATCACGTGCAACGCATAGGTCGCGACGCGATGACGCCGGTCGTAACCCTCGAGCGCAAAGAACGCCGAGACGGTTCCGGCCGGCGTTTGAAGGGCAGTGCCGGAGCGGATGCGAGCCGGCCGCGCTATCCGGCCCGCAGGGCGCAGCGCGAGCGCCGAGCCTAAAGGAACAGGTGGTGTTTCAATTGGTGATGTGATATCTCGAAGCGACCCGGAAGTTTACCGTCGTGTTCGGTAAAACGAACGGTAAGAACGTGAACGGATAGGTGATGTAGACGACGACGAGATTACCCGGCGCGTTGCCATTGCCATAGTCGCCCGATATGCCCATGAGGCCGGGGTTTACGATGCCGATGTCTTGGCTGATGATCCAGTTTGCGACATCCGTACCGTTGGGATCTCCCGGCGGGCCATCTGCGTCGCAGTGATCCAGCAGCGTACACTTCGATCCGCGAACGCTCGCCCAGCGAGTGCCTTCCTGCGCAACGTTCGTTAGGAACGCATACGTGTACATCAGCCGTCCAAAGTCAATTAGCCCGAACGTCATCCCCAGCATCACGAGCATCACCATGACGGTTTCCGCAAGGCTGCTGCCGCGCTTACGATGAGTGTTTTTCATTATTGCTGTTGCACCCGTAAGAAGTCGGATCCGGTTACTGTGACGCTGTTCGGAAGGCCAGGGTACGATACCCAGGGAGCATAGATTGCGCTCACGTTCACCTTGATGTAGTAAACGGTGTTCACGGGCGGGGACACCTTGGTCCACGTACAGGCCACGGGCGGCAAAACACCGTTGACCGAGCAGAGGTGCTGATACGTAACGGTAATCGGCGCCGGAAGGTACTGAGCGTCGCCCGCCGCCCAGGTATCGATGCCGGTGAGGTCGGCAGCCGTCATGAGGTTGTAAGACCCGTAGTTGGCACCGGAGCGAGCCGAGGCCTGTGCGAGGACGGCATAGGTGGCGTATCTTCCGACCTCGACGATGCCCATGAACATCAGCACCAATGCAGGCGCCGTCAGGGCGAACTCTACCATCGCCGTGCCTGCCTGCGAGCGAAGCAGGCGCGGGCGAAGTCTACTAATCGTTCGCAGAATCATTCGACGATGACCACCCTTCGTACAATATTTAAGGAGCTCGGAATCGTAACCGTATTGCCTGTCATCCCGCCCGACGTCGAGAGAAATGTTGCTCCGCCAAAGACCAAGATCACGTTGCCCGTGGTGCAACAGTACGAGGCGTTCGTCGCGCCCGAAGCGTAGATGAGGCCACTGATATTGGTCAGCCCCCCAGTGAATTTCGGATAACCCGAAGTGCCGACATTGGTCGGGACCTGATAATAGAGTACGTCGGGGTAAGTCCCGCTAGACGACGGCGGACTCAACGACGAGCCCGGAGCGACCGCCGAGAAGTCCGCGGGCGATCCAGTGGCGGTGACGTAGAAGGTCACACCGGTTCCGGTAAGCGTCGCGCCCGAGAAGCTCGAACTGCCGTTAAGCACGTACGTTCCCGGATTCAAGGTTACCGCACCGCTCAGCGTGAGGCTACTGTAGCAGCCGGGAGAGATCGTACCGCCAGTTGGAAGACTGACTGCCGCGCACCCGCTGACCGAAGGCGGACTCGCGACGATAGCCGCGCAGCCTGCGATCTCGGGACAGGGATCCTGGCTTTGAATCATCGGCGTCGGCGTAGCTACCGGATACGTCCCGCCGGACGGCGCCGTCCCAGCGTAGCCGATCGATTGCGCTTTGATCGTCGCGCCCGAGGCGCTCGCCGTATCGTTCAAGAGAATGCTGCAACTGGGAGCGGTGATAGTGCTGTTGGTAAAACTCGAAGAAACGCCGGGGTTCAGAAGGTAGATGCAACCGGGGTTGGTCGTCTGCATCTCGGCGACCGCCGTGACCGATACCGGCATGCCGCTTGGTGCGTTGAAGAGCTTGAGAAACCAGGTCGTCGTCTGCGGCACCTTGATGTTGACATAGACAGCGCAATTGTCGCCTTGATACGGTCCGTCTGTTATTGTCGGTGGATTGTCTACTTGGACGAGCACGCCTGTCCCAGCCGTAAAGCTGTCGATCTGGGAATCGTTCTGCGCGGCCGTTTTGGCATCGGCTTGATCCGGACAGCCGTGCGCAACGAGCTGCTGAGCGCCGGCCACGGCGGCGGCGTCCACGGCGGACTGCATGCGCATCTGCTGATAGTCAATGTACGTGATGTCGACCGCAATCGCGCCGACCCCCATCAGCACCATAAAGCAAATACCGATAAAAGGCAGCACCTGCCCGCGTTTTCCGATGCGTTCGTTCAACCTACTACCTCCTTAAGGGGCGACCAAGCGTGATCTTACCATTAGTCTTGGGGCAACGGCTATAGTACAAACGTACCCCATAGGTTAAAAGTTATCTCGTCAGGATCTCTGGCGTCAGCACAAAGACGACGTCGCTCTGCTGATTCTGATATGAAGTCGAGGTGAAGAGCTTTCCGAGGATCGGGATTTCGGAAAGGATCGGAATCTTGGAGATCGTTCGCTTCTCGAGCCTTTGCACCAGGCCACCCATGAGGATGCTTTCGCCCGGTCGCGTGATCACGTCGGTCGTCAGCTGGCTTATGGTTAGCGCCGGGATCGTGAAGCCGGACACGATCACCGCGTTCGCGTAGTCGAGGGCAGAGACCTCGGGTGCGATGACCGCCTCCACCGAGCCGTTGCCGCGGACGGTCGGGGTCACGTTGAGCTGCACGCCATAGGGCTGGTATTGGACGTTGATCGCCCCGAGGCCGGTCGACGTTACGACCGGTATAGAACCTCCGACCAGAAAGGTCGCCTTAGCCCCCGGGCTCGTGACCAGATCCGGGCTCGAGAGGATCTTAGCGTGCCCCTCCTGCATCATGAGATTGAGCGTCGGGGCCAGGGTGATCGTCCGATAGAAAGGCCCGATCGTCCCCGCCAGTCCCGGCGGCCGGATGGATTCAAAGAAAGGAATCGATGGCGGGATAAGGTTCGGCGTCGGCTGGCCTTCGACGGGCTGCGCACCGAAAAGCTGGATTCCCAGGTTCGATGTCGCCGTCTTGTCGACTTCCAGGACGTAAACCTTGATATCGATCAGACTGTCACTCAGCGAGTTGAGCCGGTCGATGAGTTGCCCGTTGCTGGCCAGATAGGGCCCGGCGAGTCCCCGAGCCCGGTCGAGGATAGCCTGCGCTGTGACCGCGTCGGTCGCGTTGCCGCTGACGATGACGTTGCCTCTGCCGTCGGGGTCGACACGGACCCCGCTGGCGCCGGGAATCGACGCGATCGCGCGCTGCATGTCGCCGAGGTTTTGGGTGATCGTCACTGCGTTGACGATTACTGCCGGCGGTTGCTGCGCCTTAATGATGGGCTCGAAGCGGGCGACAATATCGGCGATCTGTTGGAACTGTGCGCCGTCGGAGACAGTACCACGCACGACGATCGAGTTGCCGAAGTTGACGACCTGGACGCTTGGCGAGCCTATCGCGCTACGCAGCATCTGAGCAAGATCATCGAGCTGCTGCTCGGTGACGGTTACCTCGTAGATCTCGCGCCGGCCGCCGGCCCAGATAAATACGGTGGTATGCCCCGCGGTCTTGCCGTTAACGACAACCTGCGAGGTCCCTACGGGCACGACGCCGGCGATGCGCCCGTCGCCGACCGCGACGCGGGTGAGGCCGTCGGCCCTCAGTACGACCGAGTGGCCCGATTGAATCGAGAGCAGGGTAACTTGGTCAGCGAAAACGGGCCGGGCATAAAGGCTCAGCCCGAATACGATGGCCCCCGCGATGACTCGGCGGGTAAGCGAATTCATCCAGTCCTCCTCCGGGACGCGACTGCATGCGGGTGCCTGGTAGGCAAACCGCTTTACGGGATTATGCCATGGAATTTCGCGTTAATGCGTTAACGAAATAAAAACGTTAGATTAAAAATAACCGGCGCTCCCTTGCCAAGGGGGGAGGCTCAATGTAATGATACAGGCGACCAGGAGCATGGAGGTTTACATGCGGCCTATTATTGGGCTAGTTGTCGTCATAATCTGCTCGTTCTACTCGGCGCCTTATATCGCCGAGGCGGCGCCAATGGGCGTTCCGCTGGCCAGCGTGGCTGCGCGGGCTGACCTTCAGTATAACTGGCTGGGGTCGGAGCGCGCCGTCCAGCTCAGCGGTCCCGGCCTCGTTCTCGTGATTCGGCCGGGCGCCAACCTCTACGAGGTCAACGACCACGTCGAGGTGGCGGCGATCCCGCCGGTCTACGGAGCCAACGACATCTACGTGTCGGCCGCCGTTGCCCGACGCATCGCGCAGCTGGCATCGCAGGCGTGGCTCGGCTTCTCCCAAGCGCAAGAGGACATTGCGCGGGGTCAGGCAGCTGTCACGACGGTCATTCCGGAACTGCAGGGGACCATCGTTCTCCATGTTCAGCCCCTCAAGGGCCAAGAGGCGCTGCTCGTAACGGGAGAGGCGCCGCCGTCGGTACCCGTTCGCATCACGCTGCTTGGAACGCTCTCATCCGATCTCCCCAACGTCCTGCTCAGCCGCAACGATATCACCTCCAGTCCGGCGGGAACGTTTCAAGCGATCGTGCCGATCGCCTCAGACTACTTCCGTAACAGCTTCATTCACGTGCTCGCGACTTCCGTTCCAGGGGTCACGTCGGCGAGCGCGCAGATCCTGGTCGACGCGCCGAACGCCGGCGTCGTAGTTCCCGCCGAAGTGCAACCCGGCGGAATCTGGTAAAACCCGCGAACCCACCGACGCTAAAGTAATACCGGGAATTCACCGACACTTAACTCATAGGAGATGGAATGATTACAGACCTCATTGCAATGATCCGAGGCGAAGAGGGCGCGACGATGGTCGAGTACGGTCTGCTCGTCGCCCTGATCGCACTCGTCGCCATCGCCGGGGTCACCCTGCTCGGCGGGAACCTCAACAACCTGTTCAGCAACGTCGCGGCCTCCGTTTAATCACGGAAAGCGCGGCATCCCCTATTAGGTTTTTCCGCAGCGCGTAACCAAACGAAACCTTCCCACGTTACCTAGTTACCACGTAAACTTACTCATTACGCAAACCCACTCTCTACGCAAGCTTAATCACTGCGTAACCTTACTCACTGCGTAACCTTACTCACTGCGTAACCTTACTCACCGCGTAAACTTACTCACTACCCAAACACCAACAACTAAGGAGATAGCATGATCACCACCCTCAAAACGATGATTCGCGACGAAGAAGGCGCGACGATGGTCGAGTACGGCCTGCTGGTTGCCCTGATCGCGCTGGTTGCGATCGCCGGCGTCACCCTACTCGGCACGCACCTCAACAACCTGTTCAGCAACGTCGCCGCCTCAGTCTAAGAACCTTCGCAACCAAGGGATACGGGGCGCTGCCGCACGACGCGGTCGCGCCTTCTACCCATTTCCTCTGTGCAGAGAAAGCGAGAGTAAGACTCATGCTTACCGTTCGGGCGCTGTGGCGCGACGAAGCGGGTGCGCAGCTCGTGGAGTATGTTCTCCTCGCAACATTAATTGCGATCGTCTGCATCGTGGGCGTGACAGCCTTCGGCCAGGCCGTCGCCGCGCTCTATACTAACGCAGACGGCAGCATTTGAAGAGATCGCTCTCCGAGATCTGAAGTCATGCCCATTGCTATCTGGTTGACATTGGCCGGTTGTCTGGTCGCAAGTTATTGCGACGTTCGAACGCGCCGCATTCCCAATTGGCTCACCGGATCGCTCGCCGTCGCGGCGATCCTCGTTCACGCCTTCGCCGGCATTCACTCCGTCGCGGAGAGCCTCGCCGTTATGGCGGCCTTGACCGCGGCGGGCGCGCTCGTCTACGCGCTGGGGGGGATTGGCGGCGGTGACATCAAGCTCGCCATCGCGGCCTCCGGCATCCTCGGCTTTCCGCTCTGCATTCCGTTCTTGCTCTATACGGCGATTGGGGGAGGCGTGCTCGCGATCGTCTTCATCGTCTCGCGGGGGAAGGTGCGCGAGACGGCTTCACGTGTTATGCTGACGACAATGGGCGGCTCGCGGGGCGTTGTCGCTGGTAAGGGCGAAACACTACCGTACGCCGTCGCCTTTGCGTTCGGCGCGATCCTGATCGTGCTCTCGCAGAGCGTCGCACCGTTTTTAAGGATAACCGTGTAATGAATACTCGCCGCACAACCCTCCTGATCGCGATCATCCTGGCCATCGGCACCGGATGGCTTACCCTGACCTACCTCTCCTCGCTGCGGCCGCCGCCCAACGAGTTGCGCGCTGTGCTGGTCGCAACGCAAGAGATTCCGGCGCGCGTGCGCATCACCGCGACGATGTTTCAGAGCGAGATGCGGCCCGCCCAATCACTCGAACCCGACGCGATCTCCAAACCCGATCAGGCCGTCGGCTCGCTCACGCTCGTGACGATCCCAGTCGGCGGTCAAATCACCTTATCGAAGATCGGGACGAACGTGGCTCTGGCGCTGCCGGTTCGCCTACGCCCCGGGATGCGCGCCGTCAGCATTCCGATCGATCGCGTTAAGGGCGTCTCCGGCATGATCTTGCCGGGCGACCGTGTGGACGTCATCGCGATACCCCCCGCGAACTTAGGAGGCTCGCCGGCTAAGGCCGTCACGATCCTGCGCGGCATTCGCGTACTCGCCGTGGGGACCAATCTCGAGGATCCCACGGCCACGCCCTCGCCGGAAGAGATGGCCTCCGCGACGGTAACGCTCGAGGTGAACCCCAAGCAGGCCGATTATCTGGCCTGGGCCGACGCTAACTCGAACCTCCGGTTGGCGCTGCGCTCGCCGCGCGAACCGATTCGCTCCGAGCCGGTGGAAGAGCTGACGTTGATCGGCAACGCGGCACCCGGACCGGCGCCGGCGATCGGCCCTCCGGCCCCGGTCATTGGTCCGCCCGTTGGCCTGCCTGCGCCGGCGCCGGCTCGCGCCCCATCGAGTTCCGTCCAGATCATCGTTGGCGACCAGATCGCAAGTCCCGGTCCGCTCTAATGAAAACGATCGCGGGCGACTCCCCCGTGTCGCTCTTCATCGGGTCGAAGGGCGGTTCGGGCACGACGACGCTCTGCACCGAGCTTTCGCGAGCGATGAAAGCAACGGGCAACGTCGCGCTGGTCGACGCGGACCTGACGGGACGCCGCAGCATCGCGGTGATCCTCGAAGCGGTGCGCAGCCTCGATGCGGCGCGAACTAACTCGGCGGTTTCGAGCGTCCGCGCAGACGGTATCACGGTCGTCGAGCTCGTGGATCGCTACGACGCGGTCTTCACGCTCGGTGAGCAACCCGTGGAGGCTTTTGCCGCCGGCATGACGGGCTTCAACGCGATCTTAGTCGATGCACCGCAACCGTTCGCGGCAGTCGTGCGACCCTTCGTCACGCGGGCGCGACGCTTCTTCGTCGTGCTCGAGCCGACGCTCTTGGGCATTGCGGGTGCACAATCGCTGATCGCCGATCTCCAACGCTTCGGCGTTCCGTCCAACCGCATCGCTTTGATAACGAACGTTCGCTCGAGCGGTGAGCCGGTTCCGCGCAACGAGATCGAGAGCGCGCTGCAAAGCCAGGTCGTCGCCGAAATCCCGCTCTTGACGTCGCGCGCCTACGCCAAGAGCATCGCGGCACTCCAGCAGTACGTCGAGAGCATCCGTCCCAACGACGCGCTTTCGATGCTGCAGCCCTCGACGGGGTCGCCGGTGGGAGCGCACCGCAACGGCCGCGCGTCATCCGTCGCGACGTCACTCGACGCGAAACGTGACGAGCTCAAACAGCAGATTCATCAAGCGCTCTTGCGCGAGGTCGATCTCGTTTCGGCGAGCGGCGCGCATACCGATTCGGCGAAGCTCGTCGAACTACGATCGAAAATCGAGAGCATCACATCGGACTTGATTGCCGAGCACGGCTTCGACGGATCGGCCGAGGAGCTTGCGGAGCTGCGTCAAGATATCGTTGACGAAGCACTCGGCTTGGGACCGCTGGAAGATCTCCTCAAAGACGACAGCATCACGGAGATCATGGTTAACGGGCCGCAGACGATTTACGTCGAGCGCCGCGGCATCATCGAGCCGACGAACAAACACTTTAGCGACTCGGAACAGCTGCGGCTGATCATCGAGCGGATCATCACGCCGCTCGGCCGTCGAATCGACGAGTCCTCGCCGATGGTCGATGCGCGGCTCCCCGACGGCTCGCGCGTCAATGCGATCATCGAGCCGGTCTCGATCGACGGTTCGACGCTGACGATTCGGCGCTTCGGCAAAAAGCGGCTGACCGCCGACGACCTCATCAAGATCGGTGCCGTGCCCGCAGTCGTAATGGACTTTCTGCGCGTGGCGGTCCAAGCGCGACTCAACTGCATCGTCAGCGGCGGGACCGGCTCCGGAAAGACGACCTTCCTCAACGTTCTCTCTTCTTTTCTACCGGATAGCGAACGAATCATCACGATCGAAGACGCGGCCGAACTGCTGCTCAATCAGTCGCACATCGTGCGTCTCGAGTCGCGGCCGCCGAATGTCGAGGGATCGGGCGAGATCCGCATCCGCGACCTCTTCCGTAACGCGCTGCGCATGCGTCCCGACCGAATCATCATCGGTGAGTGCCGCGGCGCGGAGGCGCTCGACATGCTTCAGGCGATGAACACCGGCCACGACGGCTCCTTGACCACAATCCACGCCAACAGCCAGCGCGATGCGCTCTCGCGCGTCGAAACCATGGTGCTGATGGCGGGCTTCGATCTTCCGGTGCGGGCGATCCGCGAGCAGATCGCGAGCGCACTCGACATCGTCGTGCACACCTCGCGCATGCGTGACGGATCGCGAAAGCTCGTTGGCGTCAGCGAGGTCGTTGGCATGGAGAGTGACATCGTGACGATGCAGGAGATCGTTCGCTTCTCGCAGCGCGGTGTGGACAAAGAAAACAAAGTCGTCGGTGAGTTCTGCTATACGGGCGTCCAGCCGATCTGCCTAAAACGATTCGAGGAGTACGGAATCCCCTACGACTCCCGGACTCTCAACGAGCTCTCGCTGCTCCCCTCGTTATGGTAACGACGCTCGCTCCGTTTGCAATCTTCGTCGGCGTCGCGGCGACGATCATCTTAGCGTTCTTCTCGCTTTGGAGTAGCGTCAACGAGCGGGCTACCGCGAGGGTGCGCGGCCTCGGCGACCAGCTCGACCGGGCGGACATCCGGATGAAGCCGCAAGACATCGTGCTCACCGTTGCGAGCATCGGGGCGCTGATCTGGATTCTGCTCGTGTTCTCGCTGCATCCGGCTCCGTTGCTAGCGATCTTGCTCATACCGGTGATCTTCGGTATGGCCTTCCTCGCTTTTACCTTTTACGTGGGGCTGAAGATGCGCCGGCGGCTCGAGGCGTTCGTCTCCCAGCTCGAAGTGGCACTGCGCCTGATGGCCGGAGGAATTCGCGTCGGGTTGAGCATGCGTCAAGCATTGGCGGCGGTCGTTGACGAGCTCCCGGACCCGGCAAGTTACGAGTTTCGGCGCGTGATCGGCCAGACGACCATCGGCGTCAGCATGCTCGATGCGATGGACGATCTTGCGAGACGAATGCCAAACAACGAAACGCTCATGGTCGCGCGCGTTTTCCGCGTGCAGTCGCAAACCGGCGGCGACCTGGCGAGAATTCTCGATCAGCTGGCCGAGACCATCAAGGGCCGCCGCCAGGTCCACCGTAAGATCGGCACGCTCACCGCTGAAGGCAAAATGAGCGCCATGGTGCTGATGCTTATCCCGGTCGGTCTTGGTCTCTTCATCGTGTCCACGCAAGCGAACATGGGACACGCGCTGCTCTACACGCCGATCGGGCACATCACGCTGTTAGTTGTTGCCGGCTTGGAGACCGGCGCCTATTTCTGGCTTGCGAGCCTCTTGCGGATCAGAGTATGATGCTCGCGCTTCTCGGCTATGCGATCCCGCTGCTCTTCGCCGCCGCCGCATTCTTCTTCGTCCTGTCGCTGCTGCCGTCGAAAAGCGTCCTCACGCAACAGCTCGAGGAGTTACAGGCTCGCGATTCGTTCCGGCGCGACCGCGAGGAATCTCCACTCGTAACCAAGATTCTCACTCCCGGTCAGCGCACGGCGCTCTGGCGATTGTTTGCCGAGGCCGGATGGTACACAACGACGCCCACGAAGTTCTTCATGCGAATCATCGCAGGCTTGTGCTTCGGCGCGCTCTTAGCGCTGCTGCTATGGAAGTTTTTTCATTTCAACCCGTCCTGGCTGATCCCGGTATTTGCAATCGTCACGTTCCTCGGCGGCTACTCACCGTTTTTCATCCTCAACCAGGCAATTGAAGCGCGTAAGACGGCGATTCAAAAGGCGTTGCCCGAGTTTTTGGATATGATCGCCGCGACCGTACAGGCGGGGCTCGCGCTCAATTCAGCGCTGGCCTACGCGGTCGACGTGGCTCCCGGGCCGCTCGGCGAAGAGGTCAAAGAGGCGCTGGCCGAGATTCGCCTCGGACGAGCGCGGGGCGACGCGCTTAAAGCCGCCGGGGACCGGACGAATCAGCCGGACTTCAGAAATGCGCTGCGAGCGATGACGCAGGCGGAGCGCATGGGGGCGAACATCGCCAACATCCTCAACGACCTCGCTCAGGATGCCCGGCACCGCCGTTTGATGTTCGTCGAGGAGATGGCAGCGAAGCTGCCGGTCAAGATGGTTTTTCCTATGGTCTTCTTCATGATTCCCGCAATCTTCACGATCATCTTCGGCGCCGTTGCCGCCAACTATTTCGCGCCGAAGCCGTGATCGGAATTATCGCCGCAGCCCTCTTTTTCGGTTCCATCGCGTTCATCGCGGTACAGGCGAGCCGCGCCGCGTGTTCCGGAGTTTTGCCGGCGCCAGACGGACCTTCCCCGAGCACGCCCCCGGCCGCGGTACTGATCGCGGCCGCCGCGCTGCTGGGAGGTCTCGTCGTCGCGCTGGGCGGGACGCCGACGCAGATTGGAATCGCCGCGCTCGTCGTCTTCGCACTTGTCGCCTGCTGGTGCAGCGATATGCTCTGCGGCATCCTGCCGGATGTCTTCACGCTTGCTCCACTCGGCCTTTTGCTCGTCTTTGCCTTGACGCAGCGCAACTGGGGACTCATCTTTTCCGCACTCGTCGTGTTCGTGCCGTTCGCCGGGGCCGCCGCCTTTTCACGTGGTTACGGCATGGGCTGGGGAGATGCGAAGCTCGTCGCGATCGTTGGAGCGGCATTGGGCGCACCGCTCGCAGTTTTCGCGCTATTCTTTGGCTGCGCCGCTGCAGTTGTCGGCCATCGGGTTGCCGGATGGCCTAGCCGCCCCATCGCGTTGGCGCCGTACATCGCTGCCGCTGCAGGCATCGCGATTCCGCTTGGCCTGCTCCACTGAGGTGGCACGCCTGCGGAACCTGCGAACGGGGAACGTGGTCGCCGATGATGTTGAAAAAGCGAACTCGCTCTGGCGACGATTCACTGGCTTTCTTACTTACGGCAAGATCCACCCGGACCGCGGCCTGTGGTTCGACAACTGCTCGGCGATCCACACAATCGGGATGCGCGAGCACATCGACGCGGTCTTCCTCGCTAAAGATGGCAGCGTCATGCGGATTGACTACTCAGTCGCGCCCTATCGCCTGGCGATAATGTGCGCCGGCGCACGCGCCGTCGTCGAACTCGGGGCAGCCCCGGCGGAGCGGCGTGACCTTCTACTTGGCGACCAGCTCACGCTCGATTAGCCGCATTCGGGCGATGTACTAAGCCACAGTTACATCAAACGCGAGCCTTCGTGCAGCGCAGCGATCAGATGCGGCGCAGATGTGCTTTCCTCGTCCCTATCCGATGGGCTATCCGCAGGAATCAGCGCAAACTGGATGCGCCGCCCGATGCCTACCCGCGGCAGCCAGCGCGAAAACGCGCCCTCGAGCCCGGCAACGAGCCGATCGCGCAACTTCGGCTCGACGAACGGCCGCTCGGCCGCGTACCAAAATGCGAACCCGATGGCAATTCCAAGGAGCGACGCGAGGATGGGATTGACGCCCCGCCGGATCGCCAAATCGCTAACCGGCAGGTGAACGAGATAGATGCTATACGAGGCCAAGCCGACAGCCGTCAGCCACTTCGCGGATAAGAAACGGTTCAGCCATAACGACGAACCTGCGCCGACGACGAATAGGAACATCATCGCTTCGAGCGCCGGGACGAACACGGCAAGATGCCACAAGGGTGCGGTTAGGCTCCTAGTGGCCGCGCACGTCGCGAGCAAGAATGCCCCGAACGCTGGGAGCGCCCAACGCGAAAGGCGGTGCCCGTTGACGGCGATGTGTGCGGCCACGATCCCGAGCATGAAACCGGGGAGAAGAATCAGGTCAAAGGTGATGGTCGACATGATAAACCCGATGAGAGTCGCCGTGATGGCGACGGTGAAGAACGTCATCCGATAGCGTCGCCACAGCAGTAACGCCACCGGGAAAAAAAAGTACCAGCGAAACTCGATGGGCAGTGTCCAAAACGTGCCAGTGAGATAATCGACCTTGTGGTCGTCAAAGAGCGCCTGCTGCAGAACCTGCCAGCCCGAAACCCGATGCAAATCCGGAATAAACAGCGCGGCCACAAACAGGACGGCGATGGCTATCCAATAGGGCGGCACGATGCGGACGACGCGGCGAGCGGCGTAACGATGGAGATCGAGTTCCGCCGCGCCCCGTTCGTAAAGCTTCGCCAAGGTGGGAAAGGAAAGACAGAAGCCTGAGATCACAAAGAACAGCTCGACGCCGACAGCGCCGATTGCTGAATGTGCTATGGCATGGCTCGCCACTACGATCAGCACAGCGACGGCTCTAAGGCCGTCGATATAGGCGATTCGGTGCCGCGAAATTGTATCAGGACCACGCGGTAAGGCCACGAGTCTCGATGACATTAGACTAGCGTACTATTTAGGCACCGAGGAGGGATAAATTCCTGCCTGGTCCGGCCCTGAGCTGAGCCGGTCCCACCTGGAACCTCGAGGCGTGTTACAATCCGTGGGATGAACGGGCGCTTTAAGGAATAGACAGCGTGCCGTTACGGATAGGCGCGGACCGCGTGGGGCTCTACGGCGTCGCGCTCCTTCTCTTTGGGGCGCTTCCGGCGTTGCTCGGGCACCCCGGCGACTGGCAGCGCTTTTGGGCGGGGGGAGCGACCGTCGGAACCTCGGCGCTCTTTAACGAGGCCGACCACCTCGCGTTTCAGGCGGCGCGCGGAATCGGCACG
>Ga0182018_10002896_pt1 | contig 16287 bp, 15 predicted proteins | sample 812P2MmetaG_FD_120490 | JGI IMG/M metagenome (GOLD analysis project Ga0182018, IMG submission 120490) | Permafrost microbial communities from Stordalen Mire, Sweden - 812P2M metaG | ecosystem: Environmental > Terrestrial > Soil > Wetlands > Permafrost | place: Sweden: Stordalen | collected... | reverse complement strand
TTGAACTCCTTGCCCCACGGCGAGTCCTGTGGCGCCAGCGTCCCGATCTTGATCGTGTTGGTCGCGTGGGCTGGGCCCGCGAAGCCGAGTGCGAGGCCAACCGCCGCCAGCGTGCAGAGGTGCTTGAGATTCATGCCAGGTATTTACCAGGGCGTCCGGCCCGACGGAAGCTCGCGCGTCAGCCCGATCCGGGCGAGAGCGCCACGGCGGCCTCCGGCGCCGCGGGGACCAGCGATTCGCTCGCCGTCGGAAGGAGGATGGTGAACGTCGTCCCGGAGCCGGGCTGCGAGTGCACCTCGATGGTTCCGCCGGCGTTTTGCACGATGCTCTGACTGATGGCGAGGCCGAGGCCCGTCCCTTGAGTCTTCGTCGTGAAGAACGGGACGAACAGGTTTCGCAGCACCTTCGGCGATATGCCCGGCCCCGTATCGCGGACACTTACCTCGACGACCTCCGTCTCGTCGGTCGTCGAGCGCCGGGACGCGGACGACGAGAGGTCGTGCGACATGCGCCCGCGCATCGACCGGCCGACGGACGTCGACACGGTAACTTTCCCGTGTCCATCCATTGCCTGGATGGCGTTCTGGATCAGGTTCATCAGCACCTGCCGGAACTTCTCGGGGTCCATGCTCGTGCGCGGCAGCGGTTCGCTCAGGTCGAGCTTCAGGTCGATCGCGCCGTCGGTGATCTGGCTCGACAGGATCTGCACGGTGCGCCTCACGGCGGCGTTCAGATCGAGCGGGATGGGGTTGCCTGCGTGCGGGCGCGCGTAATCGAGGAAGCTCCCGACGACGCGATCGAGGCGGTTGACCTCTTCGAGGATGATGCCGACGAACTCGCGCGCCGCGGGGTCTTCCGGGGTGGACGCGCCCACTTCCTCGAGCAGCTGCGCGGCGCCCTTGATCGCCCCAAGGGGATTTTTTACCTCGTGCGCGAGGCCGGCCGCCATCGAGCCCAGCGCGGCCAGACGGTCGCGCTCCTTCATGTGAGAGTAGACGCGGCTGTTTGCGACCACGACGCCGATCTGCGCGGCGACTGTCTCCAGGAGCGAGATCTCCTCGGGAGTGAAGGCATCGCGCACGCGGTCGTCCGAGACGAAGAGCAGGCCCACTCCGTCGTCACCGTCGCCGCGGACGGCGAGGACCACGGCACCTTGCAGCACGCCCAGCGTCGTCGCGGCGGCCTGGACGGCGGCGTCGGATTTGTTGGCTTCGCGCGCGACCTCCTCGAGGGAGATCGAAGCTTGTCTATCGAGCCGCTCGAGCAGCGGTCTTGCTCCGAGGGCCTCGACGCGCTTCGGCACGGCCGCTCCGATCGAGCCGACGAGATCGAACCCGTCGCCGTCCTGATCGCGGAGGTAGAGCGCCGCCGTCGTCACGCGATGCGAGCTCTCCAGCCCCTGCATCAGAGCGGAGTTGAGCTCGTCGATCTCGAGGACGTGGGTCAGCCGCTTGCGAAGCTCCGCCACGCTCGTCTCGAGGTCGTAGCGCTCGCGGAAGAAGAACTGGTGGATGCGCGTCTCCACCTCTGTCTGCAGGGGCTCGAAGAGGACCAGGAACACGATCGCCGCGAGGACGGCGTTCAAGTACATCGTGTCGAAGCCGCCGATGACCATGACGAAGAGGTAGAAAATTGCAGCGAGGGAGAACGCGAGGGCCGTCGAGACGAGCAGACGACCCGCGAGCTCATAGATATCGGCGAGCCTCGGCCGCGTGACGGACTCCGCGAGCACGAAGAGAAAGACGATGGCGAGCACGGCGCCGATCGGCGGCAGGTGCACGCCGAGGTACGAGAGGAAGTCCGCGAGCGAGAACGTCGTCGCCGCCGCGCCGACCGCCGCGAGGAACCGCACGCGGTCGCGCACCGCGCGCGACGGGCTACGCTGGCCACGGCGGGCGAGCGTGATGAGCGCGGCGGCGAGCAGGCCGAAGACGTACGTGTACACGGCGCCCAGGGCGAACGCCCGGTCGTGGTACGGCGAGACGGTCACGACGAGCACCGGTACGGCGACGACCGCTGCAAAACGGGCGAGGCGCGTCTTCGTGCTCGCCACCTCCATCGGGACGATGTTCTGGAACAGGTGGATCGCGAAGAGGGGCAGGAGCACCGTGAGCACACCCGTCACGCGCTCCCACAGGTCCGCCCGGAAGAACCCCGCCAGCGACTGGCTGCCGTACCAGAGCGCGATGTCGGCCGCGAACGCCGCGAAGAGCAGGTGCACGGCCCGGCGCCCGCGCAAAAGTACGCTCAACGCGATCGCCAGAGCGAGCACGGCGCAGAAGAGAATCGTCTTCGGGCGGAGGTCCTGCATGCGCTATTCGCCGCTATTTCACTGTCGTGCAGTGTACCCGAGTCGGGTGAAACATCCGTCGCGCCGGAGCTTTTGGCCTTGCACCCTCTTGCGCCGCGGCCCATCAAAGCCTTAGCTCAATCGCCAAGGAGTTCCTCTTGCGCCGTCTTCTCCCGCATTTCAAAGGTGGTCTCACGGCGTTCGTTCTCTCCATTTTGGCCGCATGCAGCGGCGCGGCGACCGTCAACTTCGTCCCAGGGCCCGGCTCGTCGGAAGGTTCCTCGGGAGGCGCCTCAGGCGGCGGAAGCGGCTCGAGCGGCGTCGGCTACGACGCGACCATGCCGAGCGGGTCCAGCGGCTCCGCCAACGACGGCTCGATTTCGGACGACTCGTCCACCCATTCCGGGCTGGACGGCGAGAGCGACGCGATGTCCGTCTCGGGCGACGGCGCTGAGGAGGCTGGTTCCCCGGGCGTCCTCTGCCCGCAGGGCGCGACGCCCAACCGTTGCGGGCCCGGCGAGACGTGCTGCGTGACGACGATGGTCAGCCTCCTCGGCACCACGCAGACCGGCACCTGCCAGGCACCCACGTGTACGGGCACGCCCATTCACTGCTCGTCGCAGGCGGACTGCAAGCGGGACGAGATCTGCTGCGGAACCGAGACCACCACCTTGGGCGGGACGAGCTACGAGGACGTCAGCTGCTCGACGACGTGTACCAGCGCCATCGGCGCCACGCGCGTCCAGTTCTGCGATCCCAGCGATACGTGCCCGTCGGGCACGACGTGTCAGACCAGCACGATCATCCAGGGCTACACCGTCTGCCGGTGATGTCCCGCGGCGACTCGCGCTACCCTCGCCCGAGCGAGATGCTCGACCTCGATGTTTCGCTCCCCTCGGACGAGGGCGAGCTCGCCCGATACGGCGAACTGGCGCTGCACTCGCTCGGCCTCCCTGCAAGCCGCCTACCGCTGTTTCTCGGGCGTCTCGACCCATCGACGGTGCGCGTCGCGCGGCAGGGCACGGAAGTCGTCGGAGGGCTCGTGACCCTGCCGATGGGGCACTGGTTCGGCGGGCGGGCCGTCCCCTGCGCGGGCATCACTGCCGTCGGCGTGGCCGCCGAACATCGGTCCCGGGGCATAGCCTCCGAGCTGCTGCGCACCGTCCTCGAAGAGGCGCGGCGCGACGGTGTCGCGCTGTCGAGCCTCTTCCCGGCGACGTTCCCCGTGTACCGCGCGGCCGGCTACGAGAGCGCCGGCAATCGTGTCCTCTACCGCGTGGCGTTGTCCACCGTCGGCGGGGGAGCCCGCGAGCCGGAGGTGCGCCGGGCCACTCCGGACGACCATCCCACCATGCGAGCCCTCTATGACGAGCGATCGCGAGGCATGTCGGGCGCCGTCGATCGCACCGCGTATTTCTGGCGCCGCGTCTTCGAGCCCCCTTCGGGAGACGAGACCGTCCCGTACATCGTGAGCGGGGCCAGCGGTCCGGAGGGTTATGTCGTCCTCTCGCAGCGGAGCACGTCGGTTCCCCTCGAGCCGATCGACATCGCGGTCGTCGACGTCGTGGCTCGCACACCGGCTGCCGGGCGCCGGATCGTGCGCATGCTCTCCGATCACAGGTCGATCGCATCGCACGCCCGCTGGGCCAGCGGCCCGGGGGACCCCCTCCTCTTGCTTCTGCGCGAGGAACGCCTCGAAGTGACGACGCTCCAGCGATGGATGCTGCGGATCGTGGACCTTCGCGCCGCACTCGAGAAGCGAGGATGGCCTGCGACGGCGACCGGAGAGGTCCATCTCGACGTCCGCGACCCCATCCTGCGAGAGAATGCTCGCCGGTGGGTCCTCGAGGTGGACCGCGGGCGGGCAACCGTCCGCGACGGTGGCAGCGGAGGGATCGCGATGGACGTCCGCGGCCTGGCCGCTCTCTATTCCGGGTTCCTCTCCGCCGAGGAGCTGCGCGTCGCGGGTCTCTGCGACGGCGACGACGCGGAGCTCGCGCGAGCGTCAGCCCTTTTCGCCGGCCCCGCGCCGTGGACATCCGATTTCTTCTGAGCGGCCTCGATCACGCGCCCGACCGCGTCGAAGGTCTCGTCCGGTGCGTCGCCGATCGCCCGCGCGAGCGGCAGTTGTGCGCGCGCCGCCGCGAGGTACAGCTCCACCGCGTCGGGGAGCTTCTCCTTCAGCGTAGCCAGGTGCTTCTCGACGCCGCCGGCGTCTCCCCTCCGGACCGGGCCAGTCAGGGCCTCCGGAAAGCCCAGGCGTTCCACGTTGTCGGCGACGCTGCGGAGCAAAGGCCCCAGCATCTTCGGCGCCACCCCGGGGGGCACTCCGGCGCGGGTCAGGAGCTGAGCGCCGACTGCGGCCAATGCCGCGGCTCCGTTCGCCACCAGGCCGGCGGCCGCGTGGTAGGCCACCGCGTCGAGGTCGGGGATCGTCCGAGGCGTCATCCCGAGCAACCGCGCGAGCCGGGCCGAGCGGGCCACGGCGATCACGTCGCCCTGCACGTGGACGTTGCCGCGCTCCAGTCCGGGCGTCACGCGTCGCGACGCGAAGGACATCATCGGGTGCATCTGAGCCACGCCCGCGCACGACCCCCGCAGCGGAGCCAGAGCCTCGGCGTCGAGCGCCCCCGCGGCATGGACCACGACGGCGTGTGCCGGTACGAGGCGCGCGTCGCGCATTCGCTCCGCGAGCGGGTGAATGTCCCGATCGCGCACCGCGAGGACCACCACGTCCGCGTCGAGGGTGGTCGGCAGTGCCTTTCTCGCAGCCCGCAGCGTCGTCCTCACGCCGACCGCGCGCAGCGCCCGGGCGAGCGCGGTCCCGACCTTGCCGGCTCCGAGGACGAATACCCTCGGCTTCGGATCACGCCGGCGCGCCATAGAGCCTCCGTGCTCGCACGTGCGCGAGCACGGAGCGCGGAACCAATCGTTCGACCTCGTCCCAGGCTCCGTCCGCGATGGCGGCCCGCACGCGGGTGCTCGATACCTCGGGCAGCAAGGGCAGCATTCCGTGCACCCCGTCGGCGTCCGCGCCGGCTCGCCCGAGAACGATGGGAGGCGCAAGCTTCGCGATCGTCTCGAACCCGGCCCAGCGAGGGGCCTCCGCGAGGATGTCCGCGCCGATGATCAGGCGCAGCCGCCACTCGGTGTGCGTTCGCGCGAGGTGTTCCAGCGTCCGCAGCGTCCGGCTCTCGCCCCCGAGATCCCGTTCGACGCGCGACACCTCGACGCCCGGCATCCATGCCATGCCGAGCTCGCACATGACGACGCGATCGTCGAAGGAGGCGAGCGGCTTGGCGAACGGGTGTTTGTAGGCCGGCACGACCAGCACCCGATCGATCTCCTCGACCGACCGAACGAGCGCGCACGCGAGCACATGGGCTACGTGGGGAGGGTTGAAGCTACCCCCGAAGACGCCGACGTTCATCTTCACTGCACGCGCAGCTTGGCCGCGCGCTCCGTCCCAAGCGTCTCGGTGCGAGCCAGGTGGCCTTCGCCGTCGTAGAGCGTCGCGACGATCTCGTCGTCCGCGTCGTCCAGGACGATCGATCCTCCCGCCGGCGTGTTGATGGGGCCGGGCGTCAGGAACCAGCGCGGACCTATCTTCTTGATGAGAGGACCGTCGGATTTGCCGTAGATGAGGAACGTCGCCGAGAAGATGTCCTCTTCGTCGAGCAACGCCTTGTCGTGGATGAGAACCGCCACGCGGTCGCCAAACATCTCGACGCTGCGGAGCTCGTTGGCGGGGAGGCTCTCGAGGGACTTCAGACGGAGCCTGGCCCGTTCGCCGCGGAGGAACGCGTCGATCTGCTCCGGGGCACCGTCGCGCGCCACGCGGAAGGCGCGCCCCCAGACCCCCTCGTCGCTCGGATCGGGTCCGACCAGCGACTCGGCCCACAGGGCGACGGTATCCTCGAGCGCGTCGTCCGCCCCGAGGTAGATGACGCGGGTGACCCGCGCGCTGTTGAGCAGGAACTCTGCCGATCGCGCGAGCGTGGCGAGGTCATCACCCCCTGGACCGAGAAGGCCGAGTCGCACGAGAGTACTCTAGTCCTTGCCCGTCCCGCCGGGAACGGGCACAAGCGATCGGACGCGGGGGCGGCCTGCCGCTCGACCGCGCGTCGGGCCGTGCTTATCTTGGCCTCCCGTGCAATCCGCCGCGCCCAACGCGCCTCCCGGCTTCATGGAGCCAGCCAGGGCCGGGGAGGCCATCGTCGCGCACGTCGACGGCCGCACCCCGCTCACCGTCGCCGACGCGTCGGCCAAGACGGGCCTCGCCCTGCGGGACGCGGAGAGCGGCCTGACCTGGCTGTCGACGGAGTACCGGGGACAGCTGCGAGTTACGAGCGAGGGCCAGCTCGTGCACGTCTTTCCGCACGGTTTCACCCGCCCGTGGGAGGGGAGCGACGCGCGCCGCCGGGTGGCGCAGGCCGTCGGTCACGCGCTAGCCACCGCGCTGCGCTTCGTCGTCCGGGCGTGGGTGGCCGTGGTTCTCGTCGGCTACGCGGCGATCTTCGTCTCGCTCATCATCGCCATGATGTTTGCCCGGCAGGGGAACGACTCTCGCCGCAGCGACTCGATGCCCGGCGGTGCGCTCGCCTACGGCTTCTTGCGCGTCGTCGGCGACGCTCTCTTCTGGACGTTCCACCCGTGGTCGCCCTTCTCCGTCTACTCGTACTCGGGCGGTGGCTGGAACGGCAGCAGCATCGGGCGAGACTACAGGGCGCAGCGGGCGCGTGGCCCCAAGGTGCCTTTCTACGAGCGCGTGAACCGCTTCTTCTTCGGCCCGCAGGTGAAGCCGCCCGACCCGCTGGAGAACGAGCGTCGCGTCGTCGAGGCGATCCGCGCAGGGAAGGGGCGCATCGGCCTCGCGGACGTCATGCGCGTGACGGGGCTGCCGCGCGAGAAGGCCGACCCGATGATGGCGCGGCTGATGCTCGACTACGAGGGTGACGTCGCGGTTAGCGAAGAGGGCGGCATCTTCTATCGCTTCCCCGAGATGCGGAAGACTGCGTCGAGCGTATCGGAGGCCACGGCGCCCTCGCCTGCGTGGTCGCGTGCCGCGGCGCTCCCGCCGCTGACGGGCAACTCGTTCGGCGCAAACTTCGCGATCGCCGGGCTGAACGCGTTCAACATGCTGATGGGGCTCTGGTCGATCGAACACGGGATGACCCTCGAGCGCTTCGCGCACCTGTTCGACCGCGTGCCACACCCCATCGTGGATCAGGGTATGCCCATCGTCCTCGGCGTCGTCCCCTTCGTCCTCTCGGCGCTGCTGTTTCTCCTTCCCATCGCACGCTCGGTGGCGAGACCCTGGCGCGTCCGGAGCGCGGAGCAAGAGCGAGGTCGCCTCGCGGTCCTGCGCGAGGTCCTCGAGCGCGTGGGGGGCAAGCAGCCGGTCACCGACGAGGCGGTCGAAGACGCCTGGCGCAAAGCCACGGGTCACGAGCCGGAGGGCACGCGCCTCAGCCGCGAGCTCGTCGCCCTCGGCGGCGACGTCTCCATCGAGCCGACGGGAAAAACCCGCTGGCGCTTCGCAGACCTGGAGACCGAAGCCGCGGCCGTGGCCGCCGAGCGCGAAGCCGCACCGGACGAAGAGGCGCGGCTCGGCAAAGTGATCTTCGAGTAGGGCGGGAATCCAGGGCGCGCCCGGGCTGTTGTGAGGGCATCGCCATGCTCTCCAGAAAGCTCGTCCCCCTCATCACTCTCGCTCTTGCATTCGGCTCCGGGTGCCAGCATTCGGCAGGTGCGGCCTCGCCGCCGGACGGCGTGCCTCAGACGCCCGCTCCCTTTGCGACCCCTCCCGTCTTGCCGGGCACGCCGGACATCGCCACGCTCGTGTCGAAAGTGCGACCGGCGGTGGTCAATATCACCACCGAGCACGAGCTCAAGACGCCGAGAGGCATGTTCGGTTCGTCCGATCTCGGGGAGGTCTTTCCTTTCTTCCACCAGGGACGACCGGGGATGCCCCACAATCGCGGAGGCGGGGAGGGGCGCGACGAGGTCATGAAGCAGCAGGCCCTCGGCTCCGGGTTTCTCATCGACTCGCAGGGTCACGTCGTGACCAACGCGCACGTCGTGGACGACGCGGACGTCGTGAAGGTGAAGCTCCCGGACGACCGGGAGTACCGCGCGAAGGTGGTCGGCAAGGACGATCGGCTCGACATCGCCGTCCTCGCCCTCGAGAGCCCCCCGCACGATCTTCCGCTCGCCTCGCTCGGAGTGAGCGAAGGGCTTCGCGTCGGCGAGTACGTGGTCGCCATCGGCAACCCGTTCGGTCTCGGCGATACCGTGACGATGGGCATCGTCAGCGCCAAGGGTCGGACGATCGGCGCAGGTCCGTACGATGACTTCATCCAGACCGACGCGAGCATCAACCCGGGCAACAGCGGCGGCCCGCTCTTCAACTTGCGTGGACAGGTCGTGGGCATCAACACGGCCATCAACCCGCAAGGTAAGGGTATCGGGTTCGCGATCCCCATCGACGCCGTGAAGGACGTCCTGCCCCAGCTCCTCGCGTCGGGCCACGTGGCTCGCGGTCGGATAGGCGTCGCCATCCAGGGAATGGACGCGGACCTCGCGAAGGCGTTCGGCATGGACCACCCGCGTGGTGCCCTCGTCGAGCATGTGGAATCCGGCAGCCCTGGCGACAAGGTAGGCATCAAGTCCGGGGACGTAATTCTCGCTCTCGACGGCCAGGAGGTCGCTCACGCAGAAGATCTGCCGAGGCTCGTGGCGCGTCACGCGCCTGGCACACGCGTGAAGCTCACCGTCCTTCACGAGAAGCAGAAGCGCGACGTGGACGTGACCCTCGTGCCCCTCGACGACGAGAAGCAAGCTGCCGCCGAGTCGCCGCAAGGGCCGGCCGCTGCAGGTGAACGGTCGTCCGCTCTGGGCATCGGTGTGGGTGAGCAAGACGGGCAGGTCGTCGTCGAGCGGGTGGCCCCGGATGGTCCGTCCGACGGCAAGCTGAGGCCGGGCGACGTCATCGAAGAGATCGCCCACCAACCCGTCACGAGCGCCGCCGACCTGGCGTCCAAGGTCAAGGCCGCCCCCACCGACGCTCCCGTCCTCCTTCGCGTGAGGCGCGGCGACCAGTCACGTTACGTCGCCGTCGCGCGAAACGGCCGGTAGTCTCTCTCCGCCAGTCCATCGCGTTCTCTCGCCTTGGGGGGCAGGTCGGCTATCGTCGGCCTACGCATGGCCGCTGGCGCACCGGTCCGCACTGCCGACGGGCTGGCGTCGTTGCGGGCGCGGACGCTCTTCATCCTGTGGACGACGTACGGTTCGTTTTACTTCTGCCGGGTCAACATCGGTCCCGCGCGAAACTCGATCCAGGCAGCGCTCGGGCTCAGCGCGTTCGAGATCGGGCTCGTCCTCGGGGCCCTGAAGCTTGGGTACGCGATCGGGCAGCTCGTCAACGGACAGCTCACCGAACGATTCGGTGCACGCCGCATCCTCCGCATCGGCATGCTGGGCTCGAGCGGTGCGACGCTCCTCTTCGCGGCGTCGCCCGCCCTGGCCCGCATCTCGGGCCTGAGCGCCGTCGCCTCCGCGGTCACGGCGCCCCTCCGCTGGATTCTCGGCTCGACCCCGATCGACGTCGCGTGGAGCGGCCTGCTGCCGCTCATGCTGCTCCTCGCGTTCGCGAACGGGTGGTTCCAGGCGTGCGGATGGCCTCCCGTCGTCAAAGTGGCCAGCGTCTGGTTCCCCGTCGAGCAGCGCGGCCGCACGATGGGCATTCTCGGCACGAGCTTGACCCTCGGCTCGGCCGTCGCATTCGTCGCCGTCGGTGCCCTCGTCCACGCGACGGGTGACTGGCGCATCGCCTGCGTCGCGCCCGCGGCCCTTCTCCTCGCGTCGTCGGTGCACACGTCCCTCCGCCTCCGCGAGCAGCCCCCGGACGTCCGCGCCCCCCCCGCGGTGGGGGCCCCCGAGGCGCCGGACGCCCAGCCTCATCGCATGCCCGTCGGCGAAGCGCTGCGGGCGACCGTCGGAAACCCGCGCATCTGGGTGCTGGCGCTGGGTCTATTCGGGCTGGATGCCGTGCGGTACGGCTTTCTCGACTGGGCGCCCGGCCACCTCGCGGAGGTGCACGGCACCGGGGCGCTCCCTGCGGCCCTGAAGACCGCCGTCCTCCCGCTCGCCGGTGCAGTGGGCGCTCTGTCGTCGGGGTGGCTGACGGACCGCTACTTCCAGTCGCGGCGTGCTCCCGTGTGCGCGATTTTGCTCGGGGCGGTCGCCTTCCTCACCCTCGTCTATCGCGTCGTCGTCGACCTTGGCGCGTTGCCCACCGTCATCACCCTGGCGCTCGCGGGATTCTGCCTCTTCGGCGCCCAGATCCTCCTCGTCGGTACGGCCGCCCAGGACTTCGCGCGTCGGGGAGCGACGGCGGCGGCCGCCGGCTTCGTCGACTTCGTCGGCCACGTGGGCGCGTTCAGCGGGGACGTGGTGACCGGCTGGATGCTCAAGCATCACGGGTGGGGCGGGGCCATCGGGTGGTGGGCCTCCGCAGCCTTCGTCGCCGCGCTGCTCGTCGCTACCCTGTGGCGAGCGCGACCGGGCGAGGGGGCGACACTCCCGTTGCCGGCGTGACGGGAACAAGTGAGCGCCCGCCCTGTCGCAACTCGCATGGCCGAAGCGCCTGACCCCCTGCGCTATGCTTCACGCGTGCCGCTCCTCGCGTGCCCGTTCTGCCACGAGATGTTCGAGAAGCGCGAGCGGGAGGCCTGCCCGGTGTGCGGCGTCGCCCTCGTCGCGTTCGAGAAACTGCCTCCGTCCGAGGACGCGCTGAACGAGGACGGGGCGCCCCGGGAGCCGGAGTACGAACCCCTCCCCGCGACATATCTCGGCCGTGGCAGAGGGCCGCTGGCCGTGGTGGCGATCGCGGGCCTCGTGGCGTTCGTGCTGCCCTGGGTACACCTGACGATGCCCGACGTCGTCGATTACTCAGGGCTTGAGCTCTCCACGCGCCTCGGCTGGGTTTGGGGGGCGGGCGTCGCCTGGTTCGTTCTGGCGCCGACGGTGCTGAGCCGCCGGAGCATCGTGCAGATGCGCGGAGCACGCGTCGCGGCGTGCTTCCTCGGGTCCATCCCTGGCGTGACGGCCGCCATCCTCCTTGCCCGACCTCCCCACGCCCACGGGATCCCCGTGCGGTTCGCGTTTCAGGGCGGCCTCTACGCGACCCTCGCGCTGTCGGTCGCCGCGGTCGCGCTGGGTCTGGTGTTCGGTGGTCGTCTGGACGACATCAGCGTCGAGCGAGGTACGTCGCGAGGCCAGGTCGTGCATTAGAGGCTCGCGCGTGTCAGACTTCCGCGCCGGAAGGCTGGAGGCCGTCCCATGCGGGAGGCGCGGAAACGACCCACGGATGTACGCGTCGAGCTCGATGAGCTCGCCGATTCGGACGTACCCGCGGCCGTCGTCTGCGCGCACTGCGGGGACGCGGACTGCACGGGGTGCCTGCACGAACAGACGCGCTCCGGCGTCGTCGCCGTCGTGCCTTGGGAGCGCCCCGGCGCGTCGGCGCCTGCTCGCCTGTGGGCGACGGCGCGTGCGACGGTGCTCGATGCAGACCGCTTCTTCGAGTCGCTCCCGGACGGTCCGATTCTCCCCGCCCTCGGCTTCGCCGTTTTGAGCGAGCTCGTCGCGTCGACGGCGATGGCCCTGCTCGCCATCGTCCCGCTCGTGGCTCTCGCTCCCGAGCTCGCGAAGCATCTGCTCCTCGACGAGTGGCTCACGGTCCTGCGCCTCATGTCGGCGGGAGTGCCGGCGCTCGCCGGGCTCCTCGTCCTCGCGCACCTCGCCCACGGGTGGGCCCTCGATCGGGGCGCCCGTCGTGCCGGCGCGCCTGGAGCCACGAGGCGCGCGCTGCGCTTCGGCCTCTACGCGGCGGGGTGGGACCTCGTGCTCGGCCCGATCGGCGCGGTCGTCGTCAGCGGCAAGGATGGCCTTGGGGCGGGGCTCTCGATCATCGGCGCCTCGGTTGGCCTCCCCGGTCGCTGTGCGCGCGCGTTCCTCCGCGGGTGCTACCACCTCGAGGGCAAGTCGGCCGAGCCCGCGCTTCGCGCCTCCTACGCCGCGGCCGTCATCGCGACCCTCGTCGGCGCCGTGGCCGTCATCCTGGCGCTCCTCTTCCTCGTGCTCACGTAGGTCATCGGGATACGAACACGCTGTCTCGCGGGGCGTCGCGATGGCATGCAGCGCACGGCGCGACCCGCGCATCCCCGACGACCTCGCCTGCAGGGCCGACGGACGTGAAGCGCCACTTCGCGACGTTCTTCTCCATCACGAGCAGACCCGCGGGACGGTCGCCCCGGCGGTCGCGATCGATCAGCTCTTCCACCAGCAAGGCGCCGTCTGGCATCTCGCCGCCGGTCGTCCATGCGGTTCGCCCGCCCTCGTTCGCCCAGACTATGGCGTCGAAGCGCTCCGCGTGGCCCTCGGACACGAACCGATCCTTCACGCGCGCCATGCGAGCACGAAAGTCGTCGGGGACCGGCGACGGCTCGGGAGGTCCCCCTCCCGCGTCCGACGCCCGCGCCGTTCTCTCCGCAGATACGCGCTCGTGCTCCGGCGAGTAACCGACGGGCGCCGCGTTTTGCCTCGAGCAGCCGGAGCCGGCCGAAGCCGCGACCGCGAAGGTCAGAAGAAGACGCCGGCCTCGAGCGATAGCGTCCACTGCTTGGAGTCCCACCCGTTGCTGCCCGAAGTGCCGAGGTACTGCGCGTTGTTTTGGCCGTTGGGATCCGTTACGTCCGTTGCGAACTGCGCGGCGAGGTAGAGAACCTCGAAACGATAGTCGACGCCGACGATGCCGCGCCACCGGTTGATGACGGCCTTGCTGAACGTCGTGTAGTTGTTGAAGGCTCCGTTGTTGGCCGCCCCGTTCGACAGCGTATTGGTGCACACCGGCGAGCCGTCGTAGGTACCGGTGGTGTTGCCGGGTGCGCTCGGGTTGCCCGGGACGTTGGTCCCCTTGTAGCCGCAGCCTTGCAAGGCATCGACGTTCGGGGTCAGGTCGACGACCGTCGAGTTTGCGTAGATGATGACCCGCTGCACGCCGACGTACGGCGTCAGGACGGCGCTGTCCGAGAGCGTGAACGGCTTCGATATCTGACCGTCGATGCCGACCGTGGTCAGAAAGAACTTGGACGAGCCTCCGAGCGTGCGCACGCCGCCGCCGACCGCGATGTCGGGGAAGTACCCGAGGACGCCCGTCCGGAAGCCCTCGAGCAGCGACCAGTGGACGTCCGCGCCGCCCACCCACAGCGACGTGTTCGACACGTAGCCGAGGGCGCCGTTGATCTCGAAGCCGTACGCCAGGCCCTTGCGCGCGTTGAGCGTGTAAACCTGAAGAATCGAGTCCGGGCTGTTGTTGACGACGGAGAACTGGTTCTTGTTCGTGTCGACCGCCCCTTGCGTACCCTGGTGCCAGTACTGCGTTCCGGTCTGGTCCATCGCGTTTGCGTTGATGTGGGTGTAGCTCGCCTGGAAGCTCAGCGCGAAGCCTCCAAGGCCGGTCGTTCGCGCCGGGTGGAAGGCGGGCGGGGCGATGGCCATCCCCAGCTCGCTCATCATGTTGGCCCACGAGATGTTGTTCGGAAGGCACGGGTAGCTGTTGGGCAGCGCGCCTGCGGGGAACGGCGCGTGGAGCACCTGCTCGGGGTTCGCAGCGATGCTCTGGCAAGACGTGCCCGGCGGAAGGCCGGGGGGCTCCAGATAGAGGCGCTCGGGCGTCGGGTCCATCCCGGCCGCGAAGGCAGGGCCGCCCGCGGCAAGGATGGCGACGGACGACGCGACGGCGAGTGCGACCTTGGTTTGGCGCAAGAGGGCTCCAGTGCGCGACGACTTCAATTCGCGAGGCTACGGTTTGCGTGCGCCGAGCGTCAAGGAGGTGTGCGGCCTATCGCGCCAGGGTAGAGAGGCGTGTGTAGGCGGCACGTCATGCCCAAGTCCTCCTCGTCCACGCCGCGCCTCCGGGCGAGGCCCCTCCCCGTGCCGCTCCACGTGGTCCTCGTGGAGCCCGAGATCCCGCCGAACACGGGCAATGTAGCCCGCCTTTGCGCCGCGACGGCGTCGCCCCTTCACCTCGTCGGGCCCCTTGGTTTCCGCATCGACCAGCACAGCGTCCGCCGGGCGGGGGTCGACTACTGGCACCTCGTGGACGTGCGGCGGCACCTCGATTTCGAGCACTACCTGCACGCCCGGTCGGGCGAGGTCCCCGGCGGCCGGATCCACCTGTTCAGCGCGCTGGCCTCCCGTAGTTATCTCGACGCCTCCTATGCCCCCGGGGACGCCCTCGTCTTCGGCAAGGAGAGCATCGGGCTGCCGGGCGAGCTGCTGGCGCGCTTCCCCGACCGCGTGCTCGGCATCCCGACGCTGGGCGCCGTGAGATCCCTCAATCTCGCCAATGCGGTCGGCATCGCCCTCTACGAGGCCCTGAGGCAGGTCGGCGCCCTCGCCACGACCTTCCAGGGCTAGACGCTCGCTCACTCGAAGGCGGCGATCCCCGTCACTTCCTGGCCGAGGATGAGCGTGTGGATGTCGTGCGTTCCCTCGTAGGTGGACACCGTCTCGAGGTTGCACATGTGACGCATGACGGGATACTCGAGGGTGATCCCGTTGCCGCCCAGGATGTCGCGGCACGTCCGCGCGATCTCGAGCGCGGCGCGGACGTTGTGGCGCTTGATCATGCTCACGTGGACAGGTCGCATTTTCTTCTCCGCCTTCATGCGGGAGGCCTCGAGCGCCTGCAACTGCATGTTCGTGATCTGCGTCAGCATCTCGGCGAACTTGGCCTGCACGAGCTGGTGCGACGCGATTGGCTTGCCGGCGAACTGGACGCGGTGCTTCGCGTAGTCGAGCGCGCTGTCGAAGCAGGCCTGCGCAGCGCCGATCACCCCCCAGGCGATGCCGAAGCGCGCGGACGTCAGCGTGGCCAGCGGACCCTTCATCCCGCGCACTCCGGGGAGAATCGCGTCCTTCTTGACGCGCACGTCCTCGAGAATGAGCTCGCTGGTCACGCTCGCGCGCAGGCTCGCCTTGTGGTGAATCAGCTGGGCCTCGAAGCCGCGGCTGTCGGTCGGCACGAGAAAGCCGGCGACCTGCCCGTCGACGCCTCCGACCTTGGCCCATACGAGGGCGACGTGCGCGAGGTTCCCGTTCGTGATCCAGCGCTTGGTCCCGTTCAGGACGTAAGAGTCGCCGTCATCGACGGCGACCGTGCGCATGCCGCTCGGGTTCGAGCCGAAGTCCGGCTCCGTCAGCCCGAAGCAGCCGATGATCTCCCCCTTGGCCATCTTCGGCAGGTACTTCTGCTTCTGCTCCTCGGACCCGAACGAATGGATCGGATACATGACGAGCGACCCCTGAACGCTCGCGAACGAGCGGAGCCCGGAGTCCCCCCGCTCGAGCTCCTGCATCGCCACGCCGTAGCCGACGTCGCTCGTGCCCGCGCAGCCGTAGCCATGCAGGTTGCAGCCGAGCAGACCGAGGTCGGCAATCTCGCGCGTTAGCTCCGTGGGAAACGTGCCCCGCTCCCAGTGCTCGGCGATTCCCGGCAGGACACGGGCGTCGACGAACGTCCTCACCGAGTCGCGGACGGCGCGCTCTTCGGACGACAGGTGGCGCGCAAGGTCGTAGAAATCGGGCATGGGTTCGCGCTATTCGCGTACCACGAAGCGCCGCCGCCGTCAGCGTTGCACGCGGATCGTCGGCGCCGCGCGGGTAAAATCGGCGCGAAGGGTCGCGCGCTCGCCCGAGCGCAAGGTCAACGATTGCCCCTTCGACTCGCCGGTGGCGGGGAATGAGAAGAGGATCGTGTGGGCCCCAGGCTCGACGGACAGGTGGGCTGGGCACGCGCCGCGCGGAGTGCCATCCACGGAGACTTGGAGACCATCGCCGAGGAGGAAGAGTTGAGGGCGATCGCTGGTCGCGGGGGCGGGGGTCGAGGTCGGGGTCGGGGTCGGGGTCGAGGTCGAGGTCGAGGTCGGGGT
>Ga0182018_10002895_pt1 | contig 16292 bp, 10 predicted proteins | sample 812P2MmetaG_FD_120490 | JGI IMG/M metagenome (GOLD analysis project Ga0182018, IMG submission 120490) | Permafrost microbial communities from Stordalen Mire, Sweden - 812P2M metaG | ecosystem: Environmental > Terrestrial > Soil > Wetlands > Permafrost | place: Sweden: Stordalen | collected... | reverse complement strand
TCGACATAGTTCGCAATCACGCCCTTTGCTTCTCTGTAATCAGGCGAGGGGGCCCATACACCCGGCAACATAACAAACGCGCCCTCAACACCCTTGAGAGCCGCTGCTACGGCTGTCGCATCGTTCCAGTCTCCATCCACCAACTCCACGCCCTTGTCTGCCCACTTCGCCGCTTTCTCGCGATTGCGCACAAGTGCTCGCACCTGTTTGCCTTGCGTCAGCAGATGGCGCGCGGTGGCGCCCCCAACGTTTCCAGTAATTCCCATGACTAAATACATGCTCGTTTTCTCCTTGTTAGAACGAAAGTGATGCTCTGCTGCGAACGCCAGAGCTTGTGAGTTGCGCAGCTAGCACTCCGCTAGTCCCGTGAGTTTCCACAGTTATCTGTCGCATGAATCGCCTTTTGCCTCGTATTTGGCCGCCCACCCAAAATGAGCGACCTGATCATTAGAGGCGCATGACAACCATTGGTTGCAAAATAAGCAGCGGTTACACAACCACTGGATGTAAATCAACAAGCGGTCGCATAAATCCCCAAAAGGGGCTAAGCTATTGAAGTGACATCCACATCACCAAGTCGCCGGGTAGAGCGCAAGGAGAGGTTGCGGAGCGAAATCCTTGCGGCTGCAGGTAAAATGTTCGCCGATCGCGGTTACGAAGCCGTGACGCTTCGTGAGATCGCTAAAGAAATCGGTTATACGCACGCCGTGATCTACCAGCATTTTCCGGACAAATCACACATCCTTGCCGAGTTGAGCCGCGAGACGATCGGGCTGATGATTCAGAACTTCGACGCGATTGCCGCTAAATATCTCGCACCGAAAGAGCGCCTTTTTGCGACCTCGCGCGGCTTGATTCAATTCTGCATTGCCCATCCACAGCAGTTCCGCAACGTCTTCTTCGGGCCTGAGAACCGAAACGGCGTCCGCGCTGGACAATACATCAACGACATTGGCGCGCCTTTGTTCGCACGTTTCGTGCAGCTTTTTTTCGATGTTGCCAGGGATGAAGGATTGCCAAATAGGGATGACATAGTGATAGCCCATACCTGGTGGTTTACGATCTTTGGCCTCGCCACACTCTTTGTTATCCAAGGGGTTGTGCCTGACCTGCCTGACCAGGCTCTCGTGGTCGAGCAAACGATCGCAACGCTTTGGGCGGGAGTTCAAACGGTACCGCGATTGCCAAAGAGTGCAATTTCTAAGCGATCCGGCCGATCCAGTGCCTCGAAGCAAAAACAGCTTATATCTACTTAGGAGTCGGATCGCGGTGCCACAGACGCACCGGTTGGCGGCAAGGCGTACCCTAAGCTTGAGGGAACTGTCATCCGAGCCATTCCTCGTTTTCAGCCCAGAACATACCCTGCGCATCATCTTCGACAGGGTGTGTGCTGACGCATCGTTCTTGCCAAACATCGCATTTGAGGGGATGGATGTTGCGACGCTGCGTGGATTGATTGCTGCGGGACTCGGCATAGGGCTCCTTCCTCCCGCGCCCGCTCGATTTGCGGGCGTCGTAGAGATCAAATTGTCGCCGGCGCGCCCCATTCGACCGTTAGGCATAGGGTGGATCGCCGATCGTTACGTTCCGGCCACTGCAGTGGAATTCCGCAAGTTCGTTGTGTCTAAATTCCACGGGGAGTAGAAGTCTTTCCGAGGCTGGCGAGCGACGCTGGATTTGCAAACTCGAACCGTAATTCAGTGCTACCTGGGTGGAAAGTCGGCTTTCCGTAGATGTGACCCTATAAGCGGTAGAGGAATTGAGGTGTTCTTCCCGGATGACCGGCAAACGCAAGCTATTCCGAGCCAGAAGTGGCTTGTGGGGAGTGATCACCGCGCCCTGTCGCAAATTCTGGGAGGACTACGGGCTAACCGGAATTTCGTAGCAGAAGACCGCTGCTGCGAAATCGCGCGACCCCTGCGAGCCTGTTTAGTCTGCGCGTAGTTGAACGTTCGGGTCCAAGCCAGACGCTCAGTTGCTGTTGTGACTCTGCATCAGCTGCACGGCACACCTGAGACGGCTGGGCTTGACGCTTGTTCCGTTTGTTCCAATTGGCGAGTGGCGGTGGCTGCAACGCATAGAGAGCGCAAGCCTTATTGGTTTGCCTGTCATTTCGAACCTCACCAGTTTCGCCTCCAGGTCTCTCGTATCGCTGAATCCTTCCTGCGGGTGGACTCGGCGACGTTCCTGGACATCTCGCAAAATCACAAATGGTGCAGCTGAGGGCACAAGCCTGATTCCCCGGAGCGCTCTGTGTTGCGTTCAATTGTTACCGCCTGCACTACGGACGCACAGCAATCACACCCAACCAGCATCGACCACATAACTCTGGCTTGTTATTGCACTACTGTCTTCCGAGGCCAGGAACAGGACTAGTCTTGCCACATCCTCCGCGAGCAGATTGCGCTTCAATGCCTGACGCCCCATGATTTGCTGCTCGTACTCGGGCGTCCACCACAGCCGCCGCTGGCGCTCCGTGAGAACTGCCCCAGGAAGCACGCAATTGACGCGAATATTCGAAGAGCCCAACTCGTGTGCCAGAGTGCGCGTAAGCCCGACAATGGCCGCTTTTGCGGTTACGTAAGCAGGCAGTCCGGTCGAGGGAATCATCCAGGCAATCGAACTCATATTGATGATGGAACCGCCGCCAGCTTTGATCATCCCGGGAGACACGGACTGGATAAGGAAAAATTGATGGCGAAGGTTCACGGCCATTCTGTCGTCCCAGCATTCCGGGGTGATGTCTTCCAGCCTGTGACGGTCGTCGTTCGCGGCGTTATTGACGAGTACGCGAACCGCCCCCATTTCATTCTCAATCTCGTGGGCTACTCTTCTTAACCTGGCGACATCCTTGAGATCGCAAAACCAATAGCGGGGAGAATGAGGACAACGATCGGTCAATTCACGAATGAGTTTTCGAGCAGCGTCTTCTGCGAGATCGATAAAGGCTACCTTGGCTCCCTGAAGAGAGAAGTGTTGTACCATCGAAGCGCCAATTCCGGAGGCGCCACCAGTGATCAGGACCGGTACGTTTTCAAGACTCGGATATTGAGCGAAGCGCTGGTTCGATGTCATCGTCTGACTTCCTTGCTTTGAGTCTGATACTGAGAACAATTGACGGCATCCGCAATAACCATCTGGCGCTGTACACCGAGGCGTTGAATTCCTAGTACAATTCTGTCCCCGGAAGTGAGGTAGATTGGAGGGCCACTCCGAGGGTGTTCGCCGATTCAAAAAAAAGGCCCGGATCGGCGCTTCCGACATCAAAGAAGTGGCGAGTCCGCGTTTCAACATCGAACGTCTCGTTACGAATTGCATGATGTTCTTGCTCCCTTTCAGTTTGAATTCCATTCCGTAGAGGCCCGCTTGGCCGACCGCCGATCAGGGTAGCGAGAACGCGACGTAGACTCCCTCGGCCTGAGCAGGATCAAACCTCGCCGCTCCAGTCGCCAGGACAATATATTGCTTGCCGTCAACCATGTAAGTCGCGGGAGTGGCGCGCCCAGCGTACGGAAGCTGCGTCTCCCACAGCAGGTTGCCTGTGTGGCTATCGAAGGCGCGGAATTTGTGGTCGAAGAGGGTGGCTCCGATGAACAGCAGGCCACTGGCCGTCACGACCGGCCCACCGTAGTTCTCCGATCCCGTGTTCTTCATTCCCTTAGCCACCAGCGCTGGATATTCACCAAAGGGTATCTTCCACAGATAGTTGCCGGTGTTGAGGTCAATCGCGCTCAGCGTTCCCCACGGTGGTGCTACGGCCGGATATTGATCAGGATCCACAAACCTCCTGTAACCGGTGAAACTGTATTGCGGCTCCTGAGTGCTTGCAGCTTGCGCCACGTCTGAAACACCCAAGTAACGCATTAGAGGATCAAGCTCATCCGATTGCAACTTCGGAATAGCGGGCATTCTTCCTCTCCCCTGATGGATGAGCGATGTGATCTGTTCTTTCGACAGCCTCTGTCCAACACCGATCAGCATCGGAAATGAAGGCTGAATACCCTCCCGGTTGTCGCCATGACAAATGGCGCAATGCTTCTGATAGAGTGCCTCGCCCCTGGGATCGGACGCGGCCCCCGCTGGGAGCGAAGTCGCTTCCTGCTTGTCACTGGTTTGTTCTGCCTTGCCGGCCGAATTCTCCTCTTTGAGGAACTGTAGAAGACTCTGTAACTGAGGGTCAGAAAAGTTTGGGAAAGTCGGCATTCTTCCCTTTCCTTGATGAACGATTGCCGTGATCTGAGCCGCTGAAAGCCGCTTGCCAATTCCGATCAATGACGGAAAGCTTGGAGGCGAGCCACTTCGATCGGCCCCATGACATATACTGCATTGACTCCTGTAGATTGCTTCGCCGGGAGTCCTGGCTGGCTTATCTGCCGCCAGTCCGCCTGTCCAGGCCACATCATTCGAGTTGATGTAGATGACTCCGGTTCTTGGATCGACTGCGGGACCGCCCCACTCGGCCCCACCATCGAACCCAGGGAAAAGGACAGTTTGTTTGTCCAGTCCGAAGGGAATAAACAGTCCTCCGCTACGGAAGGTTCGGAACTTCTCCAGTGCCCATGCATGTGCTTCCGGCGTCCGGTTGGTCAACATGTCTTCCGTCAGCAGCTGCCGAGCATACGGTGCGGGCTTGAGAGGTCTTGGCTGTGTCGGCGATGCTACTTCACCGGGAACTGTACTGGCGGGATAGCTGTGCTCTTCGATCGGGAACAACGGCTCGCCCGTCAACCGATCAAACAGATAAAGGTAGCCAGTCTTGGTCGTCTGAGCAATCGCGTCTATCCGCTTTCCATCATGCACCACGGTCAACAGAGCTGGCGGAGAGGGGAAATCACGATCCCAGAGATCGTGATGAACGTCCTGGAAGTGCCAGATCCGCTGTCCGGTGTTGGCGTCGAGGGCCAATAAGGTGTCGGCGAAGAGATCGTTGCCGATTCTATCGGCGCCGTAGAAATCAAAGGCTGCTGAGCCAGTGGGAACATACACGATCCCGCGCGCTGCGTCGAGTGACATGCCAGCCCAATTGTTGGCTGCACCCGATGTCTTCCAGGCATCTTTGGGCCAGGTTTCATAACCAAACTCCCCAGGATGGGGAATTGTGTGAAAGCTCCATCGAAGCTCTCCCGTGCGAACATCATAGGCACGGATATCTCCTGGAGCAGCAGGAAGAGTCTCAGGCATTTCTCCGCCGACGATGATTAGATCTTTATAGATAACCCCCGGCGTGTCCATGGCGATGTAGTGATTGTTATAGTCCCCTCGGAGGTTCTTTCTTAGATCCACTTTGCCATTCTCACCAAAAGATGGAACTGGCTTTCCAGTCGTGGGATCGAGAGCATAGAGATAATTCATCACTCCCGCAAAGATTCGGCTTTCTTGTCCGTCCGTCCAGTAACTTACTCCTCGCACCCAATGTTCTGCCTTAGCGCCTGCATCAAACTTCCAAAGCAGCCTTCCAGTGACAGCATCAAGAGCGATTACTTTTTGCGACGGTGTGTACGCATAGAGAACTCGTCCAATGACAACCGGGTTTGTCTCTAATATGCCTTTCTCACCCGTGTCATAGGTCCATGCGACCGTGAGTTTGTTCACATTGCTCCGGTTGATCTGGGTCAGAGGCGAGTAATGCTGACCCTCTGCCTGCCCTCCATAGACTGGCCAGTCAGCATTGGCGCTAACGCGAGAGGCGGCCTTGCTGGCGATCTGCGCCAAGCCAGCGTATACCGAGAAAGCGGCGCCGAGTGTCACAGCTGCTACGATGATTGTGTTCGTTCGTTTCATATGCTTCCGCCTGCTCGTGTCCTGCCTTCGAGAACTTCTAGCAGGTCTGTTTCATGGGGAATGCGGTGCATTGTCCCCGGGAGTTTAGTCGACGTACTTCAGTAACTGCATGAAGCCATAATCCATATGCAGTTGTTGATGGCAGTGAAGGAGAGTATCGCCGGGATTGTTTGCAACGAAGTCCACGGCAACGCTATCAAGTGGCATCACGTTGATGACGTCTTTGAATAGCCCGCTTACTTGTCGATCTCCAATACGAGTTACCTCAAAGGTATGTCGGTGCAGATGCATTGGGTGCTGTGCTCGCGTCAGACCTACGATGGCTGCCTTGCGGTGACATAGGCCGGTAGGCCCGTCGATGGAATCATCCATGCAATCGAGCTCATGTTGATATTCGAACCTCCTCCGGCCGAGCTTATCTCGGGACTGAGTGCTTGAATCGTGAAAAATGATGGCGGAGGTTGAGATTCATCCGATCATCCCACTACTCGGGTTTCACCTCTTTCACCTCATGCCTGTCGTCATTCGCGGCATCATTTACAAGGACCCCTATTGGCCCGAAATGATCCGCGACTTGCCGAATTGCAGACCGTAGAGCGCATATGTCCGTAATGTCTCAACGCACGAAGCGGGGGGGGTGGTAGATTACCCCTCCAAGCTCCGAATCAATTCCTCAGCAGGCTCGGCTGCTAGATCGAGAAAGGCGACCTTGGCTCCTTGAAGTGCGAACTCTTCAACCATGGCAGCGCCAATTCCAGAAGCACCTCCGGTGATAAGGACGGCTTGGTCCCGCGAACTGGGGATAGTGGGCAAACTGATTGTTCACAGTCATCTCTCAATATCCTCTGGAGAAGTCGCCCGCACCCAAGACGTGCTGGTTCAAAGTGGCGTACCTATAAACAATATTGCTCGGTCCCATGTCAATCGGAACTTCAAACCTGCCTTCACACTCAGAATCAGGAACCAGATTACTCGGCAGTGCCAGGCAGATTCAATCGCTGTTGTTTATCTAATCTAGTCGTTGTTTTATAGAATTGCGTATCGCACATGTTGAGACAAATATAGACAGCCGATGTGAACATTACGACATGCTTTGCTTCGGAAGAGATTCTAAAACCGTTGAGGTTTGACGATACCTGCCTGGTGTCTGACCAAATGATTTCACGAAAACAGTGGTCATATGCTGGACCGATTTGAAGCCACTCTCCGAAGCAATTTGTTTCAGTGGCATGTCCGTTTCCGTCACCAGCTGCCTCACACGTTCGAGCTTTGTGTGGCCTATTGCGGTGTGAATGGAGTAGCCGAGGGCTGACGTGAAGCGGGTCTCCAGCCCGGAACGAGAGATGGCGACAGCGCTCACAACATGTGGGACTTTGATCCCCTCCGAGGAATGGCCACGGATGAATGCCATTGCTTGCGCGACCTTCGGATCATCGATCGCCAACACATCTGTCGACTGCCGTGTCACAACGGTCGTAGGATCGAAGACATGGTGACGCTTTCGGGAGTTGTGGCCCCGTATCATTTGCTCGAGCAGCGCAGCTGCAGCGTAGCCCAGTCCTTTGGCACCCTGCTCTACGCTGCTTAGGGGCGGGCTGCTCAAGCGACACAAGAGTTCATCGTTATCGACACCCACGACCGCAATCTCGTCGGGCACCGCTATGTTGTAGGCGCGGCACGCTTCCAGCACCTGCCGTCCGCGATTGTCATTCGCCGCCATGACACCGAGCGGTTTCGGGAGTTTCTTCAGCCACTCTCCTAGAAAACGCTGCAGAGTGGCCCAATCATGGTTTGATCGAGGAAAGCGATCGAAAGTAGCGCAGGATGCTGCACGCTTCCGTAGGTAGTTCTCAAACGCGTCCTGACGCTCCTGCGACCACCCATTGATGGGACTCTTTGCGTAGCCACAGTAGGCGAAATGCTTGAACCCTCGATCGAGCAGGTGGTCGGCTGCGAGGGTCGCGATTGATTTGTTATTTGTGTAGAAGTACGGGATGGCAGATCCTGCCACGTACCCCCCATAGCCACCTCCGAACCCAACGACAGGCAATCGCGCCTGGGTGACGCGCCGGGCTATCCCAGGATCGTCGAAGTTCCCAATAATGCCATCACCTTCCCACGAGCGGAGGTCGGGCAATCGCTGATCCTTCAACGCATTTTCTTCAATGAAGACGCTATAGTGATGGCCTTCCTGCAGGTACGCAGCAACGCCTTCCATCACCTTAAGATCATACTTTGACCTTGCGTCATAGATGAGGGCGATCCTGGGTGCTGAACGGGCCATTCCTTATATTATTAGTCGGCGGTTGGTATTGGACGCGATATTGCTGTTTGCCTGGCCGCGCAGCTCCGAACCGAGCAATGCCGCGCCAAGGCGAGTTTGGACTGGCTTTTGGTGGATGGGAATTCTGGCCGGCGGGCTGGACACGATTGGGAACGTCGGCTATACCGTCGCGGTACATACAGGACGGCTCGGTCTGGCTGCCCTCGTCTCGTCTTTTTATCTCGGCGTTACGATTCCACTAGCCGCCAGCGTGCTGCGAGAACGGCCCACGCGCAGGCAAACCCTGAGGATGGCCGTAGCCCTGGCCTGGGTTGTGCTCTTGAGTCTGTAGACGATTCCCGTGATTTGGGGTCGCGTCTGCTAGGCGACAGGGGTCTGCTTTTCCTCCACCTTGGGGGCCGCGCTCTGCTGAACCACTGGAGGCGCCGGTTCGCTTTGAACTCAAGCGTACAATGACTACGCTTCCACTTCGTCATCCTCGCTCCCCTTCGCTAGTAAAACAGCGGGCTAAGGGAAACGTTTTGCGCGGGCAAGGTCATCTCGATATGGCGAGGACGCAAAACTTCAATTGGCAGATTCGCGCACCACCAGGATTTGGTCACCTTTTACATTCGTGAGAGTCTGGTGTATCCCACTCGACCACCAGATTTCTAATTTGTCTGCATGGTCGAACCTTCCTAGGCCAAAGTGAACGCGAGGATCGCTGGATGCACCGTAGCCAGTGCTGGTGGTCGCGTGATTGTAGAGAGCGTTGTTATCAGCGAGCGTCACCTTCAGGCGGGCCCCAAGTCCGTCGCGGTTACTCCGCGTTCCGACAAGCTTAACCAATAACCAATGGTTGGAATTGACAGTGCGGTTTATCCAGATTTCGGGTAATGCATGTTGATTTGTAACGACCACATCCATGCGGCCATCATTGTTCAGATCACCCATCGCCGCCCCGCGGTGTGCCCCGGGGACTCCAAATGAGGAGCCGGCCTGTGCGCTGACGTCCACAAATCGGTTATGACCAGTGTTGCGAAGAACTATGTTCGGCAGCTTCGAAGGAAGTTTAATTACCTCTTCGGAATTGTCGAGTATCGCCGCGCAGGAAACGAACAAGTCCTTCCAGCCGTCATTGTCAAGATCGGCGATTCCTGCCCCCCACCCCGTAAACCGGGCCGTAGCGGTGGCGATCCCGGATTCGCCGGTGATGTCTTCAAAGTCCTTGCCGGTATTTCGAAAAAGGGGAAACGTATCACCAGCCATTCCAACCACAAAAATGTCGGGGCGTCCATCATTGTCCACATCCCGGAAATCTGTTCCCATCCCCGCGATGGACTTGCCGAACTGGTTATAGGCGACGCCCATCTCAACTCCGACCTCGTCGAATGTACCATTCCCATTGTTGCGGAAGAGGAAATTCCGATATGTGTCGTTCGAAACGAAGATATCCGAATAGCCATCTCCGTTGAAGTCGGCAAAAGCCACACCCATCCCTTTGCCGACATGCTTGCCGATTCCTGATCTCTCAGAAACATCCGTAAACGTGCCGTCGCCATTGTTATGAAAGAGCATATCGGGCTCGCCCTTGAAGACGTCCGGGGAACAATACGTAGCTGCACTGCCGATTACGCAGACAGGTTCCGTTGCGGCGGACCATTCTACGTAATTCGTGACGAACAGGTCGAGCAGCCCATCGTTGTCGTAGTCAAACCACCCGGCGCTGGTCGCCCACTTCCAATGAGCTTCTGCAAGTCCCGCCTTGGCCGTAACATCGGTAAATGTACCATCGCCGTTGTTGTGGAAGAGCTGACAGCCGTTGACTCCAGTTACGAAGAGATCGACCCATCCATCATTGTCATAGTCCGCGGCGGCAACGCCCATGCCGAAATACATGCCCTGAATGCGGGCCTTCTCAGTTACATCGGTAAATGTGCCGTCGCCGTTGTTGCGGTAAAGCCTGTTCCAATACCTGGGATCGCGCTTGTCCATTTCGGGTAAATGGGCGCCGTTGACGAAGAACAAGTCCATCAGCCCATCATTGTTGTAATCGAAGATGCCCACGCCCGCAATCGCCGTTTCGGGCTGGAGACGTTGTGGACTGGCGCAGTTGTCCAACTCAAACGTGACTCTACTCTGCCGAATGGCGTTCTCAAATGTGATGGGTCCTCGTACCACCACAGATTTGCCTTGCGGATGGATGGACGGCATTCGCCAAATGGCGGGATCACAGGACGTCACGGAGGAGTTGGGAAACAGGGAGAAACCGCGTTCAGGCAGCAGTGAGGACGCGGCAACAGCGAAAGTACTGCGAATTAATTGGCGGCGAGTTAGGAAGGGACAGTGCAGCTTTGATCGTCGGTTGGTGTGGGAAGTCATTTTGCTGGCTCCTCGATCTTGAGGAACTGGCCTGTCAACACGTCCGCGAGCGTTTGCACAATTCCACTCGGCCTACGAACTTCAATGGACGCGGCCTTGCTTTCGGTACCAGAACCGATATGCGCGCGCGGATTTCTCAAAGGCAAACGCCCCTTGCTCGACATTACAGGCTGCAGAATCCACCCAAACAGGCTAGTTATTCCACTACAGAGATACGAGGATCGCCAGAGAACACTGACCCAGCGCCCGGGCGCCTTCGCAACAAAGAATTCCCCAGTTCGCAAGGAGTTCACTCGACTTTCGTGGGGTGGGCGGACGGTTGTGGTTCAACTGCATCGTCGGCGCATCCGGTCGAGTTCAATTCTTCTAAAGACCTTGTATCGCCATGGGCAAAAGCCCGAACCATCTCGGCCGCCTCATGCGCCTTGTCGCGGTTGCCGGCCCGTGCATAGGCATTGCACATCAATAGCAAGGCCGAGACCTCCTGGGTGCGGGACTCATCGAAATAGCGAGCCGCCTCTGTCCATTGTCCCTTCTCGTATTCCAATTCGCCCATGCCCACAAGCGCAATTTGATTCTGGGGACTCATCACGAGCGCCCGTTTGAGATCCAGTTCGCTCTGCTCGTAATTATGAGCTCTTAAGTAGACACGCCCTAGAAACGCAACTATGTCCGCGTCGTTTGGCGACACTTGCGCGGCTTTGTTCAGCACTCGAATCGCATCCTCGTTCCTCTGCTGCGCAGAATAGATCATTCCGACCATGTAGTACGCGTTCAATTGCGAATGTGTTTCCGCGGCAATCGAATTTACATATACGATTGCAGCCGATTCACCTTTCTCTTTCAGCAGCTTTTCGCATTCCCTCCAATGCTCGTTCTGCGACGCCTTATCGGGACTCACAAGTGCTTGAGCTATGTGGGCCCGATCGCGAATCAACTGGTATAACTCCATTTCATGCAGCGAGTCTTCGGCACGACCCAGATTCCGCAGCGCTCTCCCCAATTGGTAATGAACGTCCGACAGACTCGGATCGATCTCTAAAGCTTCGTGCAAGGGAGAGAGCGCCTCTTCATCCTTTCCCAACGCGACCAGTGCGGTCCCCAGGTCTTTCAGCGCGCTCGCGTTCCGCGGTTTCCGCATGAGCACATACTCGTAGAGCCCACGCGCCTTTTCCCAGTTCCCCTGATATGCCGCTATCTCTCCCAGAATAAGTGCTGCAACCAGATTGTTGGGATCCTTGCGAAAGACGGCTTCCAGAATCGGTTGCGCTTCCTCCTGCTTGAACAGCTTGTAATACGCCATTCCAAGGTCCATGTCGATATTCTCAAGCGCAGGATCGAGTTTGCGGGCCTTAAGGAGATCATCCAATCCCGGCCCGCAATCGTTGCCTTCGCAAAGGTATTCGCCGGCCTTCTGAAGCAGAGCGGCTTCCTTTGGGGCAAGCCGCGCCGCGCTGAGAATTGTTTGTTGTGCCGGGACCAGCTCACCATTCAGGTATTGGGCTTGCGCGAGATAGAAGAGTACATCGGTATTCCTCGGCTCGAGCGCCTTGCATCCCTCTAAATACTCGATGGCCTTCGGCCAGTCGTTCTGGCGCATGCGCAGCGTGCCCAAATGAAAGAGGATCTCCGCGTTCCTGGGGAAATGCTTTTCCTGTTCAAGATAGATTTGCTCTGCCTGAGCAAACTGGCCGCGCTCTTCCAGTTCCGCCGCGCGCCGCAAAGCGCCGTTTCCGGCCGTTGCAGCCGAAACCTGCGCGTCGGCCAGAAGCGGAACACAATTGGTCGCAACTGTAGCAATCAAGCAGATCCCTAGACACGAACGCAGCACGTTCATCAAAGATACCATTGTCGCGAGAAAGGCGCTGCCCCACCTGCATCGCTCCGCCATCGTGCGCGGCGGGATGTAGGTGGGGCTGCTGTTGGCTGTCGAGGGCTTAGAAATCGTACCTCAACGCAAATTGGCCAATTCTTTGAGGATTGGCACTCAGAATTTGACCAAACGCCGAAGAAGTCAGTGTGGTCTGCGGCCCACTAAGATTCGTCCGATTCAGCACGTTGAAGTAGTCGACGCGAAATTGAAACCCTCCAAACTCGTGCGGCAGGGTGACGAGTTTCTTCATGACAGAGACGTCGTTTTGGAGACTTCCTGGGTTAATAATGGTGTTCCGTCTCAGGGTGCCGAATTGACCTGGGCCCGGTTCCCCAAACGCCGCAGTGTTGAAGTACTCGGCTTCCCGCGCAGCGCGCGAGCGGCCTCCACCCAGGTTTGGATTTCCGATAAGGTCCGCTCTCTCTTCGCCGGTATTAGCGCGGCAGTATCCGATCAAAGCATTGTCTTGGCCCGAAAATACGGTTGAAGGATTGCCGCCGCTCCAGCCGACGATAGTAGTCAACTTCCAACCTCCAGCAACAGCGGTCAAAAATCCCTTCCCCGTCAAAGCGGGCAGATCCCAAAGCGCGTTAACGACGAAAATCTGGCCGACATTGAAATCGGAAAGCCCCCATTCAGCCTTCAGATTGCTTGGATTTTGGGGCCCGTTGCCGAGCAATGAAGCAGAGTGGTTATCCATCGATTTCTCCCAGGTGTAGGCCGCTTGCACGGAATAGCTGTGTGAGATTCTCTTTTGTACCTCAGCCTGGAGCGAGTTGTAGCTGGCGTCGGCGTTGGGGAACATAGCAGGCATGCTGCCGTAGTACTGCGGGAAGATCGGCCGCCGCGATTGAGCGTTGGCTTCGGTGGCGCCCGGCCCGTAGACGGCAGGGTTCAGGTCGGTAGCACTGTACAAGTGTTGTGAAATAGTCCCCACGTAAGCGATATCGGCAAACAGGTCGTTGCCGAACCGATGCTGGACGTTGAGATTGAATTGTTGAATTTCCGCCGGCCTGAAGTGCGGGTCGACGTACGATTGGGTGATACCCGGGAATGGGCCAAAGCTCGGGTTCTTCGGATTGTAAGGCAACGGATCGCCTGTACCTGCCCAGGGGTCTGCAGTGTCGGGCGGTGCGCTGCTAAACCCGACCAGGTAGGGCTCATTGTTTGTCTCGATTGCCTCGACTTCCTCGTCAACTACAGGGTGAAACACTCCCCATGCCGCCCGCACGGAAGTTGTTCCGTTGCCCGTGACGTCCCAGGCAACACCGATCCGGGGTTCGAAGCCGAGCTTCCAGGGAAAATAAAGCCCCGGGGGAACTCCCTTGTCTCCTGGAACCACCAATCCGGGAGGCGCCGTTGGATATACCGTTGATTGTGCGCCGGGCAAGTAGGTCGAGGCGCCACCAGGCGAACTTTGTGTCCAAGGCGTCTGGTAGTCGTAGCGAAGACCAAGGTCCAGTGTCAATTGCTTGGTTACCTTGAAATTGTCCTGAAAGAACGGTTGAAACAGTTTGGAGCGGCCATGGTCGATGATGGTGGTCGTCACGTTGAAGTTATTGGGACGGCCGATCATGTAGTCCGCTAATCCATTCCCGGTATACTGCCCGGTGAATGACCAGCTCATCGGTGGATATGCAAGATCTCCATTTGACTCGGCATTGAAATTCATACCGGCCACAATGTCGTGCTTCCCGTGTAGCCACGAGACCTTGTCCTCAAATTCACGGAAATAAGAAGGTTCATCCACGAACCAACCGGAACCGGCCGAAAAAGCGCCACTCACGCTGATGTCCGGGGTTTGAGGATATGGGGTGAAGCCGTTGGAATTGATGCCGAGTTGCGACGGGGACTGACCGTTTTCCGTGGTGAAAGGTAATCCTTCCGGACGCGAGTAGGAAGCCTCGAAATCGTTGATAATGTTTGGACTGAACGTGTGGATCTCGTCCGCCGCATAGGTTTGATACTGTGCCCCGCTAGGAGTCGTAAAAAACGGAATGGGATTTGGCCCGGTACTTATAGCCTTGTTCCGGAACAAACGGAACCACATCCTATCCCTCGATCCCAACGTCTGGTCAGCTTTGATAATGAATTGGTTCGCATTCGTCGGACCCGGTTGCAAGTATTGCAGTTCGCCATTGGGCTGATTGGGCAAAGGCACAAACGCGGTGTTGTATTTTATTGCGACCGGGTCGAGCATACTGGTGGGAATCTGGTTGTTGGTGAACGGCAAGCCTGTATTCGGATTCGTGAGAGGCGTAGACACAGCCGAAAAATCCCCGGCGCGCTCCGCTGCTGTCGGCACAAACGTAGTGGTCAAGGACACCTGATGAATTCGAAGCCCTTCATAGTCAACAAAGAAAAAGGTTCGATTCCTGCCGTTGTATTTGGGAAGGATAACCGGCCCTCCGAAATCGCCTCCAAACTGATCCTGGCGCAGCAACGCCTTGGGCGTCCCAGCGGGCACGAGTTTAATGTTCGCATCGAACGCGTTGTTGCGGAGGTATTCCCAGGCGCCCCCATGGAATTGATTGGTGCCTGACTTGGTTACTACCAGAATGACCCCGCCACCGGCCCTTCCATACTCCGCGCCGTAGCTGTCGGTAAGAACGCGGAACTCCGACAATGCGTCCGGGTTGGGAAGATTCTGGTTTGAGTTTGCGAGTGCATCGGTGATCGTAGTGCCGTCGAGCCGCATGTTGCCGAAATCGGTTCTGCTTCCCGAAACGCTGTACGACGGGCCGCCGCGAGCACTGGTTTGGTAAACCGGTGCGCTCACATCGGCCACGCCAGGAAGAAGACCGAGAAGGTCCGCGGCATTCCTTCCATTCAGCGGAAGATCTTCCAGCCGCGCATTGTCTATCGTCTCCCCCAGCGTGGCGGTGGTTGTGTCGATGTTAATGGCATTACCATTGACACTAACCGTTTGATCCACCTGCCCTACTTCCAGCTTTACATCCACACGAATTTCTTGGGCGACTGGAATCAGCACATTGGACTCACTGAACGACTTGAATCCGCTTGCTGTAACGGAAATCGAGTAGTGGCCGATAGGCAGCAATGGAACCAGATAGAATCCTTCCGAATTGGATACGGTCTTTGCGGTAAAACCTGTGTCCGTATTTGTGGCGCGCACGCTTGCCGACGAAACGACAGCCCCATTTTGATCGGAGACCACGCCGAGAAGAGATCCCGTTGTCTGGGCCCATGCGTTGCCGCACACAAGCAGAAACATCGCCATCAGACAAATCGTAGACCACAGAACAGCGCGAACAGGACGTAACCAGCCTCGCAAATCACTCATAGACCTCTCTCCTATAGACAGATTTTGGTAAACAACAGCCTGCCATCATCAACCTTCTAATAGTGGAACTACTCGCGTCAGATCTGCTTGGGGAACTCAGATGGCAGTCCTTTGCGACGGAGTTACGGTATGCTTGCCGATATGCGATGGTCAACGAAGTCGGCTTATCAAATTCAATCAACCTTTTACGTTATTTCCCAACCGCCGACTGAGGACTTGCTCTACCAAACCGCCACTTGGCAAGATGCTGCTGGTCAGTCGGTCGATATGCATCGAGATGGCAAGAGCCGCTTCATGGCAACTAGGCCGAGCGACCGAGTGCCGTGGAAATGGGAGGCCCAAGGTTGGGGATGAATTTAAGAATCCGGCCCTGGCGCACTCGCTGCGCGAAGTTGCAGCGCATGGGAGGGATGCGTTTTACAACGGGCCAATCACGGAGATCATGGTGAAGTTCCTGCAAGCCCAGCGAGGCACGCACACCCTGGAGGACTTCAAAGATTTTCAACCGGAGTGGGTCGAGCCTGTCTCCACGACCTATCGTGGCTGGACGGTCTACGAGCTACCGCCGAATGGGCAAGGCATCGCAGCAGCATACGATGCCTATCTCCGAGGGCGTCTTTACTTTGTCAATGAGTTCACCAAGCCTGACTCACTGAAGAAGGCCCAACATTACTTCGAAGAGTCGCTCC
>Ga0182018_10002894_pt1 | contig 16302 bp, 15 predicted proteins | sample 812P2MmetaG_FD_120490 | JGI IMG/M metagenome (GOLD analysis project Ga0182018, IMG submission 120490) | Permafrost microbial communities from Stordalen Mire, Sweden - 812P2M metaG | ecosystem: Environmental > Terrestrial > Soil > Wetlands > Permafrost | place: Sweden: Stordalen | collected... | reverse complement strand
TGGTCAGTCGGAGTATCTGGGGGACCTTGAACTCCTCGGTGAAACCGCGACCGCGGTTACACCAAACGACATACCCAACTGCGTTCGAAGCCGTGCAGCATCGACCAGCTCTTGACGCGAGGCGCCCGCACTGGCAGCCGAACCACCGTTCGTGGCGCCCTTGAGGGCAGTCCAGAGGCCGTAAAAGAAAGACACGATTTTTGTCCTCACTTTCTGCTTTCGCAAGGCAATCATCGCGCAGAAGGCCAGAGGCGGTAACGCACACCCGGACAAGTCATCCGCACATCTCGCCGATCGGGTTTGTGAGGATGTCGCCGATGGTGGCGCGAAGCCCAATCTCGTGGAGGACGAAGGGCGAGTTTCTGGCTCGTCGGACTTCGGGGCACTTCTGCGACGCTATCGACGCGCTGCCGCGCTCTCGCAAGAAGCCCTCGCCGAGCGCGCACGGATAAGCACGGAGGGCGTTAGCGCGCTAGAGCGCGGCTATCGTCGCTCGCCTCAACGTGAGACGCTTGCGCTCTTGGCAGAAGCGCTGGCGCTCGATGGCGAGCAGCGCCGTGATTTTGAGGCAGCCGCCAAGCGCGCTGGGCTGGCTCGCCGCGGTGGCGCTTCGGGCGCCGCCGGTCCTTGGATAGAGTCAGGAGGCTCAGCGCTCCCGTTCGCGCTGACCAGTTTCGTCGGGCGAGAGACCGAGCTCGAAGAGATCGCAACGCTCGTACGCCAGCATCGGCTCGTCACGCTCACGGGGTCGGGTGGCGTCGGGAAGACGCAGACGGCGTTGCAGGTCGGGAACGCTTTGGGCGATACGACGGACGGTGCGGTCTGCTTTGTCGGGCTGGCACCGATTGGCGATCCCTCCTTTGTAGTTTACACGGTCGCGTCGGCGCTTGGCATACGGCCGGCGCCGGATCAACCTCCGCTGCAGATGCTGCTCGCCCATCTCAAGAACAAGGCGGTCCTGTTGATTCTGGACAACTGCGAGCACGTCATTACTGAGGTCTCGAGTGTAACTAATACTCTGCTCGCACACTGCGCACGCGTTCGCATCCTAGCCACCAGCCGTGAGCCCCTCAAAGTGCCTGGCGAGCACACCTACCGGTTACCATCGCTCAGCCTGCCGGCGGCAGTCACGCTCTTTGCCGACCGAGCGCAGGCCGCCGAGCATCGCTTCACGCTCACCGATGAGAATGCGCCGATCGTTGCTGAGGTCTGCCGACGTTTGGACGGCATTCCGCTGGCCATCGAACTGGCCGCCGCGCGGGTGAACCTGTTATCGGTGAAAGCGCTCGCAGAGAAACTCGACGATCGCTTTCGGATTCTCACGGGCGGCGACCGAATTGCCTTGCCGCGACAGCAAACGATGCGCGCGGCCATCGATTGGAGTCACGACCTGCTCGAGGAGCGCGAACGGGTGCTCTTTCGCCGCGTGGGTATCTTCGTCAACGGATTCACGTTGGAGGGAGCCGTTGCCGTCGGGAGCGACGAGAATCTCGACGAACTCGACGTCATGGCCTCGCTGGTCGACAAGTCGCTAGTTCTCGTCGAACCGGACGGTGACGCAGTGCGCTATCGGCTGCTCGAATCGACGCGCGCCTACGCGTTGGAGAGAGTCGACGCTGCCGGCGAGCGTAATCTCGTTGCGGGGCGCCATCTGCGCTATCTGCGCGACCGCTTCGCGGAGTTGCGCGACGAACGCGAGCGGACCGCCCGGGGGGCCGATCTTGATGCCGCGTTAGAGACCGAACTGGAGGACGCGCGTTCGGCGCTCGACGGTGCGTTGGCTCGTTCGGAAGCCATCGACGGCGGCGAGTTGCTCGTCACCCTTGGCCGGAGTTGGGCCTGGATCGGACTCGATGCGGAATGGATGACACGCTGCGAAGCGTACCTTGCGGCGCTCCCGGCGGACCAGTCGCGGCTGCGCGCTCAGCTATTAAGCATATTATCTTATTTGCTCGACGGTTCCGGCCAAAGAGTGCGCGGATTTGCGGTGGCGACGCAGGCGGTCGAGCAGGCGCGAGCAAGCGGCGACGGACCGTCGCTGGCTAGGGCGCTGAGCCAGTATGCCAACATGGCGACGTTCTTCCTCCATCGATTTGACGACGCGGAAAACGCATTAGTCGAAGCCGAAGCGATTCCGGGGACTTCGGCTGACCTTCGAATTCGGTTGCTCGATGCCCGTGCACGCTTAAGCCAGTTTCGTGGCGATCTTGAGACGGCGGCGCGCATGTTTGAGCAAGCTCGCAAGGTGCACCACTCGCTTGGAAACACCGGGGCCGAGCTGCTCGAGGCGCTCAACCTCGCGGAGATCGAACACAGGCGCGGTCAGACCGAGCGAGCGATCACGATCGCTCGCGAGACGCTTACCGGAGCACGGGCCGGTACCGGTAAGATGAGACTCGTCCTGCTCAACAACTTCGCAGGCTATCTCGCCGCAGCGGATGACCTGTCAGGCGCGGTCGCGGCAGCACAGGAGGCGATCGGAATCCTCGCCGCCCACGAGCCGGACCATGCCCACGTTGCGATCGCGATCGAGAACGTCGCGCTCGTCATCGCACTGCGCGGCGATCGTGCGCGTGCGGCCACACTCGAAGGCTACGCCGACGCCGCGTTCGGGCGACATGGATTCGAGCGCGAGTTCACCGAGACGACGACGCACGACCGGCTGCTCGCACTCCTGCACGAGGAACTCGGATCCGACGAACTCGCGCGACTAAGCGCGCAAGGCGCTGCACTCGCGCCGGAGGCTGCGATCGCACTCGTGCTTGAGGAATGCTAATCGAGATGAGTATCAGGCGCGCGTCCAGATGAAGTACACCGGCACGGCGCTGAGCAGAATCGCGATCCCAACGATTGCGTCGCCCGGATAGGCGACGTACGTCGCGATCGCGACGCTCCAGGAGACCAGCATATAGAGGGCGGTCGAGAACGGATGCCCCGGGACGCGGAAACGCGCAGCCTGCGCGATGCCCGCATGCCGGTCGCGAGCGCGAATGATGAAGAGCGCGAGGGCCAGCAGCCCGTTGAAGACATAGAACGTCGAGACGACGTAGTTGAGAATGTGCTCGTAGCTTCCCGAGAGCGCCAGGAGCATTGCGAACGCTGCTTGCAGCGCGATCGCAACGACGGGCACGTGCGTCCGCGGATCGATCCATGCCACCGCGCGGAAGAACAGCCCGTCGTCGGCCATCGCGTGATAGAGCCGCGGTATCGTGAGCATTCGATTGCTGATGAACCCGAGCGTCGAAAGCGCAACTGCAAGCGACGCGACCTGCGCTCCCGCGGAGCCGGCCGCCGCCCGCAGCACGGCCGCCGCGGGAACGGGCGTGCTCGCTAAGCCGTCGACGCCGAGTACGCGCAGGCAGCCGGCATTCACCAAGAGATAGAGCACCGCAGCGCCGGAAATCCCCAACCAGAGGCCCAGCGGCAAGGTAAACGTAACGTTTTTTGCTTCGGGTGCCATGAAGTTGGCAACCATTGCCCCGTTATAGGCAAAAAGCACGGGAATCATTGCGACGCTAAACGCGCCGAGGGTACCGAGCGTACCGAACGTGGAGCTCGAGAGCCCGGCGAGCTGGTGAGCCTGCGCCGGATGCGCGGCAACGCCGGCAACGATGAGTGCGACGAGCGCGGCAATCTTCAACACGGTCAGTGCGCTTTGCACGTTGCTGCCAAAGCGAACGCCGAAGCAGTTCACGAGCGCGAGCACGGCAAGCGTAACGACCGCGAGGACGCCCGCCGAAATTCTAAAACCGGTCAACGAAATGAAGTAACCGGCAAAGAGCACCGCCGCGGCTGCGATCCCGCCCGTAAATGAAGCCAGCAGCGACGACCAGCCGTACGCGAACGCGACGACCGGATGAAACGCGTCGCGCAAGTAGGCATAGGCACCGCATCCCGCCGGGCGGCGCGCAGCAAGCTCGCCGAGCACGAAAGCTCCAAAAAGCGCGACGATTCCGCCGCACGCCCACGCCACGAGAATCAATCCAGGTATAGGTATTCGCTGCGCCACAACCGACGGCGTGCGGAAGATTCCCGAGCCGATGACGCTGCCGATCACGATGAGCACGACGTCGGAGACGCCGAGACGCCGCGCGAGCGCCGATGTCAAACGGGGCGTTCGCCGAGGATGGTGGCGCGCCGGACGCGGCGGCGATTCGGAAAATAGTCGGCCAGCGCGCAGTGCTGCGTCCAGCGGTTATCCCAGAATGCTACGGTGCCTTCTCGCCAGCGCCAGCGAACCGCAAACTCGGGCCTCGCCATATGCTCGAAGAGCAGGCGCAGCAGCGCATCGCTCTCGCTCGGCGACAGACCTTCGATGTGCGAGGTGAAGTCTTGATTGACGAAAAGCGCCTTGCGCCCCGTCGCGGGGTTCGTGCGAGCGACGGGATGTGAAACCGGCGGGTGCTCCGCGTAGATCCGATCGCGCCGGTCGTCCATCCCAAGTGCCTTAAATCGCTCCGGCGTGAAATTCTTCGCGAACGAGTGCACGGCACGGAGCTGCCCGACGAACTGACGAAGCGGTTCGGAGAGCGTCTCGTACGCGAGATACATGTTGGCCCAGAGCGTATCGCCGCCGAGCTCGGGAATTTCCTCGGCATACAGAACGGCCGCTTGCGGCGGCGTTTGAAGGTACGTAACGTCGTTGTGCCAGCGGTCGCTGTTGGCGCGGTGGGTCGCGTCGTGCTCGAGCACCATCACCTCGGGCGCGGCTTCGTGTCCCTGGTAGAACGGGTGAACGTAGAGCGGCCCAAAGCGAGCCGCAAAATCGCGTTGCGCGACCGGCGTCAGCCATTGCTCTTCGAAGAAAAGCACGAGATGCTCGTCGAGGGCCTTGCGAATCTCCGCCACGTCAGCATCTGCGAGCGGCGCGCTGAGGTCGATGCCCTCGACGGTCGCGCCGATCGCCGGCGTCAGCGCTTTAGTTCTGAGGTGCCTGGTATGGGGCGGCATGAGACTAGAGATACTTCTTCAGCCAGTCGACGATGAGGTGCAGCCGTTCGACCCGGTGGATCGGGGAGCCGGTGCGGGAGAGATCGTGATTTTCGTTCGGAAACGCCACGTATTCCACGGTTCGCCCTAAGATCTTCAGCGACGTGAACTCTTGCAGCGTCTGATCGATAGGTGCCCGCGTATCGTTCTCGGCGTGAAGAATCATCAGTGGCGTCTGGACGTTGGCGACGTACGTTAGGGGCGAGAACTTCGCATAGTCGGTGCTCGCCGGGTCCCACGGCGGACCCCAGTTATAATAACCGCCGCCCAGACCGTTCTTGCCGGCAAAATCGGCCGCGAGGTTTTCGCTTTGCAAGTTGCTGACCGCGCGTTCGGCAACGGCAGCCTTATAGCGATTGGTATGGGAGATCACCCAAAGCGTTGCGTATCCTCCATACGAGCCGCCGAGCACGGCCAAACGTGAGGCGTCGACATCCGGCCGTTGCACGGCCGCATCCATCACGGCCTGGACGTCCTGAAACATCGCATCGCCGTAGTTATTTTCAAGCGCCTCTTCGAAAGCGTACCCATGCGCGGTGCTGCCCGCGGGATCGGAAAAGACGACGTTATAGCCCAGGGACGTATAGAGCTGAAACTCGTGAAAATACGTGTCACCGAACTGCGTCTCAGGGCCGCCGTGAATGTCGAGCAGCGTCGGCTGTTTCGTCCCCGCGGTACCACCGACCGCCGGCATAAACCAGGCCTGCACCGCAAAACCCGCTGGATCTTTGACGGTAAACTCTACCGGCTGCGAGAGCGTCACCGAAGCGAGGTACGCGTCATTGACGTGCGTGAGCTGACGCGGCGCACCTCCGCTTACGTTAACCACGTAGACGTCCGCCGGGTGTGTAAAATCGCTGTAGAGGTAGGCGACGTGCTGCCCGTCCCGCGATACCGAGCACGACCACGCTTCACCGTGCGGCGGCGTGAGGTCTCGAAGCGCGCCGTTACCGAGATCGAGGGTACGCAAGTTGGCATAGCCCGGGCCGTCGATGTTGAGCAGAGCCAGATTTCCCGACGGCAGCGGCGAACCGCAAAGGCCGCCGCCTTCCTTCATGTCGGCCAAAAGCGAATCGCCCCACGGAACCGTGTTGTGCGCGACGATGACCCGTGCATCGGAGCCGTCGCCGTTCGCCGACATCAGCGCGGGCCGTTCCGCAGCGTCTTTCACATCCCCGCTCAAATAGTACGCGCGGTGCCCGCCGGCGCCGAAGAACAGTCCGTTATTTGCCGGCAGGGCCGAGGCGAACTTCTGCATCGCTCCGCCGGTCGAGGGAATCACGTAAACGTCGCTCGGTCCGCTATCGACGGTCGCGTAGCGCAACGAGTCAAAGAGAATCGTCTTGTCGTCTGGCGACCAGGCGTCGAAGCCTTCGGAGTATCTGCCGGAAGTCAACTGCGTCGGGTGCGAGCCATCGGCGTCGATCGTCCAGATATGCTGATGGTCCTGATAGGTATAGCCTGCGCCGTTGCCTTCAAAGAATAGGTCGTCGATGAGGTGCACGTCGCTCTTCTTTTGCGAGCCGGCCGGTGTAAAGCCGGCCTTGCTGAAATCAACGTAGGCATCGTGGGCCGGGTCGGTCTCGGTGACGGTGAGCGCGATGCGATCGCCGCCATGCGAGACGACCGGACTCGAGACGGCGTTCTTGATGCGGGTCAACTGGACGACGGCCCCGCCGGCCAGCGTATAGCGATAGAGCTGCGGTTTCTGTTTTTCGAGCGTCCGAACGAAGACGAAGCTGCGGCCATCGGGCATCCAATCGTAGTCGCCGTCGCCCACGTGCTTGGTCACGTTATGCATCAGCGTTCCGGTCGCGACGTCGACGAGGTCGATCGTGCGATCGTAGGTATCTTTCGGCCCGTTCATTCGCGAAGACTCGACGAGCACGTGAGCGCCGTCGGGTGAGATCAAGGCGTTGCTCAAGAACGTCATCTTGAAGAGGTCTTCCGGCGCCACCGGAACCACCGGAGCCGCCGAAGCCGCAATTGGAAAGAGCCCGAGGATTACGGCCGTTAAAACTGCAGTTCTCATAAGATTCCTATACGCTCTAGCTTCAATGGGGGTTTCACTGTGACAGCGCCTTGCGCAGCTGATACTGCGCCTTGACCTTCGTGTAACCGTTGCGCTCGTAGAACGAGTGGGCGCGTTCGCGCAGGACGTTGGACTGCACCCGAATCTCGGCACACCCACGCTCGCGCGCCCGGGCCTCAACGGATTCCAGGAGCGCAACCCCGATACCGCGGCTGCGAACGGCCTCGTCGACGACGAAGCCCTCGAGAAACGCGCCGAAGCCATCCACGAACGCCTCGTCGATCAAAAGCGCCGCCCACCCGACGACGCGCTCGCAGTCGGTCGCTACGAAAACGGCGCGCCGTTCTTCCAGACGCTCCAAGCGGGCGGTGACGGCGGGCGCGGGCACGTCGTACCCCAACTGGGCCATGAGGGCGGCGATCGGCTCGGCGTCGTCCGGGCGCGCCCGACGCACTTTAATGATTCCGCGACGGTTGAAATTCAAGGCGTCGCTGACTTTGGCGCCGTAGGCGTTGGTTCCGTTCGTGCGATGGAATAGCGGACGGCGCCCCGAACGTCGTGACCGGTCGATCCGTTACGCGGATCGGGGAGCGGAGAGCATGAAGAGCGTTGGTCTTGGCACGTACGCCCTGCGTGGAGGCGTTGTGGTCGCGTTGCTGGCAGGCTGCGGCGCGCCGCGGCCAATCGGCGCGCCGGGGGCGATAGCGGTCGCGCCGGGACAAAAGCTCGAGGGTTCGTGGATGCGGGCGGACGCGAAGAGCGGCGATCTCCTCTATGTCTCGAACCCGGGTAATGACACGGTCACCGTCTACGGATATCAGAGTCGCAAACTCGTCGGCACGCTTGATGGGTTCTCCAGCCCAGCCGGTTTGTGCGCCGATACGGCCGGCGATGTTTGGATAACCAACGAGGGCGAGCATGATGTGATCGAGTATGCGCACGGCGGCACACAGCCGATTCAGACTCTCGACGACGGCAGCGAACAGCCGTCGGCGTGTTCGGTAGATAAGACGACTGGCAATCTCGCCGTGCTCAATGCCGATGACGTTGCCGTTTATTCCGATGCAAGCGGATCTCCAACCCTTTACAGCGGCGGGCAGGTTTACGGAGACTACGCGCTCGGTTACGGCGCGCACGGCGACCTTCTCGTTGACGGCGGCAGTTATGACAACAGCCAATTAATTGCGTTTGCGCAGCTTCCGCCAGGCATGACGCATCTGAAGCAAGTGGTGCTCTCGAAGACGCTCCTGTGGGCGCCGCCGACCTTCGTGCAGTGGGACGGCCAGTTTTGGGTGGTTGGTGCGCAGACGCTGGACTGGTTCAAAATCACGCGCAACAAGGGGAAACTCGAGGGGTATACGGTTCTCTCACCCACAAGTTCGACCGTGCAGTTTTGGATCGCGTCGGTCGGGGGTGGAAGCGCACGCGGAAATCAGATCGTCGTCACCGAGGACGATCCGTATGAGGTTGAGTTTTTCCAATATCCCGCCGGGGGCAACCCGTTCGCCAACATTATCGACGGTTTGAGCAATCCCTACGGCATTACCGTGAGCAAGGCGTCAAACCCGTGAACCTCGGCTTTGCGTTGTTAAGGAGAGCGAGTCATGGTGCAGGTTGGGGTCAGTACTGCCTAAGAGCTAGCACCGCGGCTGCGTTAGCGACGCTGCTAACTGCGTGCGGCAACCACGCGGACGCCACGATTCCGACGGTCAACGCTGCAACGACGACCTTTTCCCACCAGCAAACCTTTAAGTTCACCGGCAAACCACAGCGTTTCAAAGTGCCGCACGTGCAATGGCTGCAGGTTGTGGTGCGCGGCGCCGCTGGTGCCGGCACCTCTAATGACGTGGCACGCGGCGGTCGAGTTTACGCACTCATCCCGGCCTCAATCGACAGGGAGCTCGTCGTCTACGTCGGCGGCGCTGGAAACCTAACAAAGGGCGGCTATAACGGTGGCGCTGACGGCGGGGCCGACAGCAACTGTTCGAGCTGCGGCTACGGTGGCGGCGGCGCATCCGACATTCGCCTCGCGGGCGGGACGTTGGGCGGGCGCGTGATCGTCGCCGGTGGCGCTGGCGGCGGCGGTGGCGGACACAGTGGCGAATACTCCGGTGGCGCGGGCGGAGCCGGCGGAGGCGGAAGCGGCGGAGCCGGTTCCGGGTCTAACTATAGCTACTGCGCCGGTAAGGGCGGCGGCGGCGGATCGCAAGGCGTCGGCGGGTCGGGAGGTGGCGGGTGCGGCCATGCAAGTGGCAATGGCGGAAGCGTTGGTGATGGCGGAACCGGCGGCGCATCGTACTACGGCGGGGCCGGTGGCGGCGGAGGCGGAGGCGGCTTTTACGGCGGTGGCGGTGGAGGCGGAGGTGCCACAGGCTACAGCTCATACTACGGCAGCGGTGGAGGAGGCGGCGGAGGCGGAGGCGCGTCGTATGTCGGCAAGCGCGCGATGCATTCGCGCGTCTGGGCAGGCTGGAAGAACGCGGTCGCCAACGGCCTCGTCGTCATCAGTTGGTAGCAATATGAAAATTGCAATAGGTGCCCCCGTTGCTTTGATTCTTGGGGTCGCTGCGATATTCTCAGGCTGCGGCGGAGGCGGCAGCCCGAGCGGAAGGCCCGCAACGGTTCCCGCGGCAGCCCGACATGACGGCAGCTCGTGGATGGCGCCTAACACGACCTCGCAAGATCTGCTCTACGTTACCGGAGCGTGCGGCGGTATCTGCGTTTTCAGCTACCCGGGTGGCTCGCTCGTCGGCGAGCTGGCGGATTCGAACACGCCGATTAGCGAGTGCGTCGACAAGTCGGGCGACGTGTTCGTGATCGACTTCGGCGGTGAGGGCGGAACCGCCGGCATCGTCGAGTACGCGCACGGCGGTACGAGCCCGATCGCCACGTTAAGCGACCCCGGCTACTATCCCCACGCGTGTTCGATCGATCCCACGACGGGTAATCTTGCGGTGACGAACGAGTCGGCCGAGAACGGCGACACGGGCGTCGTCGCCATCTACGTTGATGCGAAAGGCGACGCTACCGATTATCTCGACCCAAGAATCTATTATATGGGCTTCTGCGGATACGACGATAAGGGCAACCTTTTCGTTGACGGTCAATACGACCATCAGGGGACGTTTGAGTTTGACGAGCTGTCCAACGGCAGCGGCAACTTCAAAAGCATCAAGATTCCGCAAGCGCCGTCGTCTCCGCTAGATCTCCAGTGGGCGGGGAAATATATCGCGCTTGCCGACAGCAGCACCGTTATCTATCACGTTGCAGTCAAGGGCTCGAAGGGCACCGTCGTGGGAACGACTCTCCTCAACGGGCCAACCTCGGGCACCGACGCGCAATTTTGGATTCAGGGAGGAACCATCGTCGAACCATACGAGACCAGCACCGGTCCCGATGAAGTAGGATTTTGGAAGTATCCGACGGGCGGCCTTGTGAGAAGAAACATCGAAAGTTCCCAGTTCGACGATGCCGAACTGTTCGGAACCGTTGTCAGTCCAGCTCAGCAATAAAGATTCGGGGTTTAGCCGCTTCGCGCTAACCGTTTTCGGCGCAGCAAAGGATGACACTGTGAGAGCCCAAGTTATCGCTACGTCATGGTTCGACAGGCTCACCATGACACTGGGAGTTACTTCGGCGGGCAACTCGCGGCGCCGGGTTTGACCGCGGAGAGCGCGACGGCGGTCGAGACGGAGAGCGGCGTAGTGCCGGTAGGCTTCACGCAATCGTACGCAAGAATGTATGCCGTGACGGCCGCGTCGTCGGTCTTCGAGAGCGACCCCGGCGCCGTGAGCGGCATTTGCGTCGAGACGATCCCGTAGAGCTGCGCGACGCTGAGACTGGAATGCGCGAAGCCCGGACCGCTAAGCGCGGGTCCCGAGACGCCTTGCAAATGCGTACCATGACATGAAAGACACTGCTTGACATAGATCTTCGATCCGGCCGACGCTTGCGCGGAAGTATACGGCGCGCTAACCGTCGCAGAGGCCGGAGCGGCCGAGCCGCCCTCCGAGTTTGCGGCGGCGGCAACCGTTGCGGCGGGCTGTCCGGTCGTGCCGTTCATCGCGGTCGGCGACGCGCTCAAGCTAAACGTGACCACCCGCGCGCTCTGCGATTTTGGCAGGTTGGGCGTTTGCTGGTTTCCGGCTTCACCCGCTTCGACCACGAGGTATTCATGGCCGTCGGCGGCCTGGTACGCGGAGATCGGCGCGACGATCGATGCTCCGACGTCGTCATGCCACAACTCGCGGCCGGTCTTTGGTTCGAACGCGTACACGCGACCGCTCGCGTCACTGGTAAAGATCAGGCCGTTGCGCGTCACGAGCACGCCGCCTTGCGCCGAATACGGCAACGGTTTAACCCACGCCGGCTTGCCCGTTCCGACGTCGACCGCCGTCAGCACCCCGGTCGCGTTGCGCCGCTTTGGCAGCGGTCCGGCGGCGTACGGCTGTCCGGGAACGTACGGCACCGTCGAAGGATAAACGATCTTCCAAATCGCGCACTCTTGCGTGCTGGGAATGAAGAAGAGATTGACGGCATCGTCGTACGAGCCGCCGTTCCATTCTATTCCTCCACCGTGGTTTGGACAGGCGAAGGTTCCCTTGAGCGTGGGAACCGTTGTGAAGATGCCTTGCTGATCGCTCACTGCGAGCCGGCTGACGAGCTTGCCGGTCGTGCGATCGAGAATGACGAAGTCACCCGCCTTATCGCCAACGGCCAATAACTGGCGATTGGTTCCGTTGACATTACCAGTAAAGAGGACCGGCGGCATCGACGGATCGTTGTCGTGCACGTCGTTGGGAACGACTTTGTAATACCACTTGAGGCGCGGTGCGTCGCCGGAGATGTCGAGCGCGACGACCGAGTCGGAGTAGAGATTTAGGCCCTTGCGTCCGTACTCGCTGAGATTGGGACCGGGATTGCCCGGTGCCGCGTAAAGCGTGTCCGTCTCCTGATCGATCGAGAGGCCGGCCCATACGGCGGCTCCACCGTGGACGTACGAGTCGCCCGGCCACGTGCTGTGTCCGGGCTCGCCCGGTTGCGCGACGGTATGCCAATCCCACAAGCGCGAACCGTCCTGCGCGCTAAAGGCGCTGACTAGCCCGCTGCCGCCGAGGTCGCCGCCCGACGTGCCGACGATCACCTTGTCCTTGTAAACGTAGGCGGCGGTCGAGTACCAGGTGTTGCTCGTGTCGTGACAAGCCGGCACGTCGAACGACTGTTTGCCCGTCGCCGCATAAATCGCAATCAGCCGGCAATCCTGGGTAACGATATAGAGCTTGCCGTTGGCTAAGCCGACGCCGCGATTGACCGGATACTGCAGCTCGTAGGCGGGATTGTAACCGAACGCCCACCGCAATGCGCCCGACGTTCCGTCTAACGCAAGCACGTTGTCGTGTGAAGTTGAGACGTAGACCGTGCCGTCCCAAGCGATCGGGGAGGCCTCTTCCTCGCCGGCGTCCTTCACGTCCGTAATCCAGGCCTTCTTGAGTTGCGAGACGTTCGCGGGAGAGATCTCGCTAAGACCAGTCACGCGGTTTCCGCCGTACGTCTTCCCCGGAACGATCCAGTCGGCGTCGTCGGAACCGGCTTGCAGCAGAGCCGCGGAATCTGGCCCGGCTTTAGCGCCGTTACCGCCTCCGGAACATGCCGCTCCCATCGACAGGAGCGCAACGATCGCTAAGCCACGTAATGCAGTACTCAGGTGCGTTACCTCACGGCTCTCACGTTTGGAATACGCGCAACACGCGCGGGCGCTTGTCTTTAGCCCTTGAAGGGTCTGCTGACTGAGTCTCCAGTGAACTGCTCGGCGGTTTTGCCGGTCTTCGGGTCGACGGTGTAGAGCAGGTCGGCGATCTCGTCGGCGTGATCTTCTTCGTCCTTGAGGATCCCTTCAAACATTCGCCGGCTCACCGGATCGGCGTCGCCGAAGAACGTGACGATGTCGCCGTAGATTTTGATGACAACGCGCTCGGCGAGCAAATCCTCGCGAAGGAGATCCGCTAGCGTGTGACCGCTCTCGAAAGTAGAAAACGCCCGCTTGCTGATGCCGTTGGGATCCAGGTTCGGGACGCCGCCGAGTTGTTTGATCCGATCGGCGATCAGCTCGAGATGCTTCTCTTCATCGAGCCAATGCTCTTTGAAGAGCCCCTGCAGCTGCTCCTGATGAATCGAGGTCGTCATGTAATAGTGCTGCTTGTAGCGCAGCACGCAGATGATCTCCGACGCCAAAGCGGCGTTGAGCACGTCATAGACTTTGTCGAGCGGCAATGTGTAGTACGGGGTGACCGGGCCGTTTTCCATGGATTCACGGACCTTGGCTTGAATTTCCTTGACGTCGGACAGAATTGACATGCTTTTCTCCTTTTGGCTGTCTAGAATACGAAGCGGCCGCCATTCGTGCAGAGGATGACGAGCAGCATTGAAACGAGGATGAGCTCGTAGTTCCAGCCGAATCCATCTTTGCCCCAGAAGCCGGTCTTCCAGACGAAGATCTTCTTCTGCAGAGCGCCGAGCATGATCAGCATTAACCCGATCGACGCCAACTGCGTGAGGAAGCCGATGATGACTGCGATTCCGCCGAGTAGTTCGGCCACTCCTAAGAAAACGAGCAAGCCCTTCGGCAGCCCCAGGCTCGTGCTTCGCGCCCCGGGACTCTTGAGGTCGTTATAGCCGCTATCGATGAAGACTAGGCCAGCCATCAGCCTAAGGAAGACGAGCGCGTAGGCGGTATAGGAATCCAGCCACGGAAACATCGGTCACGGCTTCCGCGGCAAAACCATTTAGCCTGCGTCCTATCCTGACGTCAACACGCCTATGGCATAGCAATCAGGACCTGCGCATTGTAGTTCGTATAATGGATCGAGATCGTTTGTTCGGATGACGCGATGCGAGCGACGACCGGAAGGTTATCCGCGTTGATCCAGAGGGTTTCGTCGTAGGCACCAGACGTGTCGCGAAGCCGATATCCACGAAGTGGGGCCCCAGCGACGCTCTTGGTCCCGAGCGACGTAATTGTAAAGAGCTCGTGGATATCGAGCTCCGGCGGTCCGGCGAGTTGCCAGGCCGCCATGAGCAGCACTTGATGCTCGGCTCCCTCGGAGGATCGCTGCCAGGTCGCGCCGGCTCGCCTCGAATACTCGACGTCGCCCGCGAGCACGATCTCCGAGCGTGGCATCGTAATGTGAAAGCGGTTCGGAGCAGCGTATTTGACGGTTGCAGTTTCGCCCGTATCGAAGCGCTCGACGGCAACGACCGAACGAACGTGCGTAAATGCTACGCGCATGGCGTTAACATCGGCATACGGATCGGCGGCCGCTGGGGCGCTCTGGCCGGTCAGCGCGAGGGCGGCGAGCAGGACCGAGAAGGTTTGCATGCCTTCTTCTCTTTCTCGCTCTCGTGAAGGTCGTTATTGAACCGCGAGAGGGATTGTTTTTGTACCCGAGCGCCGGTCGCCCTAAGCGTGCCGCCGAAACGCTGCGCTGCACCCAGGCGGAGGCACGATTGCTTGGAGGCAGCGGCCTTTGTCAGACGCCGGACATGTTCGACAGCCGGTAGAATCGCCGCGGCATGAAGCTGATCTTTTACTACGACGTTTGTTCGCAGTGGTCGTACTTCGGCGACCTCACGTTGGACCGGTTGCGCGAAAGATACCGGAGCGACCTCGACGTCGAGTGGCGGATCGCCATGGTAAAGGACGGCGAAGCGATCGGATATACGGCGGAATCGCTTGGGTGGATGTACCGGCGATCGGAATCCATTACGGGCATCGCCGTTACGTCGAGGTGGATTCGCGGCAACGATCGCACGCTCGACGCAAATCTTGCGGTGGCCGCTGCACAACAATTGGGGCACGACGTGCGTCGCGCGGTCGCCGAAGCGATACTCCTGCGTGGCGAACCGTTGGGCTCGCACGCCGGTGCAGTCGCCGCAGTCTCGCAGATGATTGGCGCTACGCCCGCGCAGCTCGAGGCTACGATGCGAGCGGTCGAGCCGGCTCTTCGCGAGAGCACGCTGGAGTTTCGCCGTCTGCCGGTCGCCGTCGTTCCAGCCTTTCTCATTCGCAACGAGATCGGCGACACCGCACTTCTTTCCGGTCTGTGCGAGTTCGAAACGCTCGACCAGGTGCTCGCGGAAATGCTTCGTGCAGAACGCGGGTACGCTTCATTCGAGGCCGCCAACGGCCCAGCGCCGGCTTAGCGGCGCTTGCGCTCTATGTGCAACGCGATAACGGCGATGGGTGGGCTGCCGGTACCACTTAGAACCGCGCTAAAGCCGCACTCGTTGGGGCCGGCGGTTAGCGCCTTGAAGCTGTACACGACTTGCATGTATCCTGAAGGGTTTCCAAAGGGATGGCCGTGCTTCGCCGATATTTGGCCTTGCGTCTTGCAGTAAACAGGGTCCGTGAAATAGCCGTTGGGCCCCCAGTAAGTAAGAGTGGCTTTGGCGGCGGGCTTCGTCGGATAAGGCAAGTTGAGTTTCTTCTTGTTCCAGTAGATGTTTCCAGACGAGTCACGTCGTGCGCTAACGTCCGGTGTCGTTGCGCCCGTCGTCGCCGGCTGCGAACCGCTGCATCCCGATACGATCGCGGTGGCCACGCAGAGACTTAATGCGAATCTGCTGAATCGAAGATGGTCGTATTTCATCGTTGTTCCTTTGTTAGCTTGTTGTCGCGGCGTTTCGCGCTGCCATCGTTCAGGCCGATCGGCGCGGCTTCGATTGAGGTAGAAAGCACGACGAGCGTGACGATGTGGATCGAGGCCGGTTCGAGATGGTTCAGCACTTCCTCGAGATGCGCTACGTCTTTAACTACCGCCTGTACGATGAACGAGAACTCGCCGGTGACGCGGTAGCAGGCGAGAATTTCCGGGCGCCCGCCGGCGACCTTGATAAAGCGGGCATCCGGGCCGTTCGGGCGCGCCAAAATAAAGGCGGTCACGGGAAAACCGAGCTTCTCGGCGCAGAGCCGCACCTGATAGCCCTCGATGACGCCGACTCGCTCCAGGCGCCGAATTCTTTCAGCGGCGCTGGTTGCGGAGAGGCCTACCGCCTTGCCGATCTCCGCAAAGGAATCGCGAGCGCTCTTTTGGAGCGCGCGGAGGATCGAGCAGTCGAGCGAGTCGAGAGCGTGAAAACGCGGGCTTTTTGCCGTGATCCCTCCTATTTCAAGGCAGCGAGCCTTTTTTTCGCTGCATTATGTATGTTCTCCGGTCGCTCGCACGCTTACAATCTGGAGAGTGATCGACTGCACGCTGGTCACCTGCGAGAAGGTAGCCGACCTC
>Ga0182018_10002893_pt1 | contig 16302 bp, 11 predicted proteins | sample 812P2MmetaG_FD_120490 | JGI IMG/M metagenome (GOLD analysis project Ga0182018, IMG submission 120490) | Permafrost microbial communities from Stordalen Mire, Sweden - 812P2M metaG | ecosystem: Environmental > Terrestrial > Soil > Wetlands > Permafrost | place: Sweden: Stordalen | collected... | reverse complement strand
TCTTCGGCGGCATCCTGACCATCTCCGACGGCGGGGTAACAGAAGCGACGATCGCGATCAGTGGCAATTACAATGCAAACAGTTTCCAAGTCGCAGACGACTTAGGCGCCGGCGGCAAAGCCGAGGTCGAGCTTGCGACATTGCCGCCAACAAGTGACGAGTGGATCAACACATCGGGCGGCGCGTGGACCGCGGGTGCCAACTGGAGCAACAGCGCCCCGCCTACGTCCTCGATGGACGCGGCGGTTGACCTATCCGGCACTTATACGATCACGATCGCGAATTCCGATCTCGACGATGCCGCGAAATCGCTGATGATCAGCGATAACGGCGCAACGCTAACCGGCTCCGGCACGCTCACGGTCGGGTCGATCGTAAACTACGGCAAGGTCGAAGCCGGCCACGGCGATACGCTTTCCATCACCGAGCTCTCCGACGGCAGCGAGAATTTCGGCAAGATCGAAGCCCGCGACGGCGGATCGCTCACGCTCAACCGTGAGGGGAGCACCACCAATGAGGCAAGCGGCATCGTCGAAGCCCTCGGCCACGGCAGCACGCTCACCCTGAACAACAATTTGAGCGACGCGAATGACGGCACGGTCAAAGCCGCTTACGGCGGAACGGTCACCATCAACGTCGCCGATATCGATAACACCGGCGACGGCGGCAACTACGGAAAGATCGAGGCGATTGCCGGCGGCACGCTCGCCATCGTCGGCGACGCGTTCAATGCGAGCGGCGCCAAGATCGAGGCCAGCGGGCGTCATTCGCAGGTCGAGTTCTCCAGCGGCGATTACCTGACGGCTGTCGACAACGAAGGCACCATTATCGCCGAGCACCACGGCAGCGTGTCGTTCGACAACGTCGGCGTCGATAACGAGGCCGATGGCGAGGACCGCGGCAAGATCGAGGCGGACGGCCACGGATCGAAAGTCAAGTTCGACCACGATCACGTCGATAACTCGGGACACATCGAGGCCAAGCATGGCGGCGAAGTGTCGTTCTACGAGTCGCACGTCGACAACAAGCACGATGCCATGATCGAGGCGGATGGATCAGGATCGGAAGTCAAGTTCGACCGCGACCACGTCGATAATTCAGGACACATCGAGGCCGAGCATGGCGGCGAAGTGTCGTTCTACGAGACGCACGTCGACAACAAGCACGACGGCACGATTCGCGGCGGAGGGATCAGGATCTGAAGTCGAGTTCGATCGCGATCGCGTCGATAATTCCGGTTGGATCAAAGCCAATGATCACGGCACGGTCCAATTCTTCGACACGACCGTCGACAATTCCGGCGGCACCATCGCGGCTTATGGGCACAGCTCTGTCGTCGAGCTCGCCAACACCACAATTAAAGGCGGCACTCTCACGACCGATGATTCCACATTGGGGGATCGCGGCATCATCGAGATTGTGGCGTCGCCGCACGACGGTTCGAACACGACTGTCTTCGATGGTTCGCACGACGCGGTGACGATCGCCGGCTTTGTGCAAGTGGACGCCGGCGCCAATCTCGAGCTCAAAGGCACCATCGATCTCGACAAGAACGGCACCAATGGCACGATCGACCTAGTCGATCCGGACGCGGCCGGCGCCCATCTTATAATTAGCGGAACGGTCAAGCTCGACGGCTCCGGCACCGTCACGCTGGATGGCCCCGGCGATGAAATCATCGGTGCATATTGCGGCGGCACGCTCGACAACGACAGCACGATCACCGGCTTCGGCAACATCGGCGATGGCGGCAACGATCTGAAGCTCGTCAACGAGGCGCGCGGCATCATCAACGCCACGGGAGGCGACAACCCCCTCGTCATCGACACGGGCGATCACGCCGTCATCAACAAAGGCGTCATGGAGGCCACGGCCGGCGGCGAACTGGAGCTTCTCGGCACCGTCAGCAACTCGCACATCGTGGCCGCCTATGATGGCGGCACGGTTTATCTCGACGGCACCATCTGCAACACCGATTGCGGCGTACTGACAGCGTCGGGGACCGGCTCGCTGGTCGATCTATTCAATGCCACGATCCACGGTGGCACGGTGGAAACCGACTGTGGCGGCCTCATTCAAACCGTCACAGCTTCGGACGGGTGCTTCAGCACCAGCACCTTCGACGGGGTGACCATCGCCTGCGGGAGCGACGTTCAGGTCAGCGACGGCACCGCGCTCGTCCTCGAACACACCATCGACAATAAGGGAACGATCACGGTCGGCGGCGCGCAATCGGGCAACGGCAGCGATCCCGATCTGGTGATCGACGGCACGGTCCACCTGCACGGCGGCGGCGACATTGTCTTGTCGGGTACGGGCGACAATATCGTCGGCGCGAGCGGTGACGACAGCCACAACGTTCTCATCAATGCCGACGACATTTCGGGCAGCGGTGCGATCGGCGACGGCACGGGCGATCTGATCCTGCATAACAAGGGAACGGTCGACGCCACCGGCGGCACGCTCACCCTCGATACCGGGCACACCGTCACTAATAGCGGCCTGATCGAGGCGACCGACGGCGGCACGCTCGACGTCCAGGACGGCACCATCCACAACACCGGTACTGATCCGGTCGCCGACATCGAGGGCGTCCTGGTCGATGGCACGTCGGAGCTGCTGGTAGACACCGCTTCCCTGCGGCTCACCGGCGGCGGCGACGTCACGCTCGAGGGGGGCGGTCAGATTGTCGAGAGCGCTGAATACTCGGAGACCCACTCGGGATCCATCATCGCCCTCGACAACGTCGACAACACGATTCAGGGCGCCGGCACGATCGGTAGCGGCGACGGCGATTTTGCGCTGACCAACAAGTCGGCCGGAACGGTCGACGCCAATGTGGACGGCGAGACGCTCACGATCGATACCGGCCGGGCCATCACCAATCACGGTCTGCTGGAAGCGACCAACGGCGGCATCCTTGTCGTCGACGACAGTGTTAAGGGTACGGGATCGACGGCGGTCGGCAGCGATGGAATCCTCGACTTCCAGTCCAGCGTCTCCGCCGGTCAGACATTCACGTTCACCGACTTGACCGGTACGCTCAAGCTCGGTGACGCGTCGCATTTCTCAGCGACAATTACCGATTTCTCTGGAAACGATTCCAGCTCGGATACGATCAATCTGTCCAATTTCAACGTGTGTTATACGCATCTCAATGCTAGCTACGACTGCAGTGACAATACTACGACTTTGTGCGTGACCGACTCGCACGACAATTTGTCGGCGACGCTGACGTTGACCGGCTATTATTCGGACGCGAATTTTCTCACTTCGACCGACGGCGCCGGCGGAACAGATATAACGTACACTGCGGTCGACCCGACGGTCGTGCCCGGTACGTCCAACGTTGTCGGCGACATCGCTTTCCCTCTTGCAAATGCCGCGGATATTCTCACCGCGAGTGTCACGCCCGAAGGCTCGAATTATCTCGGCACCTTCACCCTCGATCCGGTGACCGAGACCAACGGCGGCGCCGTCATCGGCTTCGGATTCACGCCCGGCAACGACCAGATTAACCTGACGCAGGGCGAGACCTTGACGCAGTCCTACAATGTCCAAGTCACCGACGCGCAACGTCCGGCGGACAACGTGAACCAGACCGTGTCGGTCTCGATCGGCGGCCCCGGCAACGACAATTTCGTGTTCGCGCCGGGCGTCGGCGCCGACACCATCATCAACTTCAATCCGACCGCCGACACGATCGAGCTCGATCACTTCGCCAACCTTCAAAATACGCAGCAACTGGCGGCGCTGATCGCCACCGACGCCCATGGCGATGCGGTGATCGAGCTTGGTCACGGCGACAGCATCACGCTGCCGGGCATGGCGGCAAGCTACCTGCAGGCGCATCTGCAAAGCCTCGTGCACTTGCATTAAGGGCCTGTCGCACCACCGGCACAACTCTTGACCGTCATCCTGAGGTGGCCGCAAAGCGGCCCTCGAAGGATGCGCGGCCGCGGCGCCGTCGCCCTTCGAGGCTCGCTTTGCTCGCACCTCAGGGCGACGGAACAGTCGCTGCGCTACAACACCCGCGGAATGCCGAGGCGCTCGGCCGCGGCGCGGACGGCGGCGAGGTTCTGGTGGCCGGCGTCGAAACGGCTTTGCGCATCGGTGAGGGCGACGGTCTGCACGCCGGGGAGCTGGTAATACTTGTCGTGGACCAGGCAGCGGTTGCGAATCAGCGGCCACAGCATGAGGCCGAGCATGCGCTGGTCGTGGCCGTATTTTGCCTTCGGCCCGGAGGTGAAATAGCACCGCATCAGCGCAACGATGTCGATGCCGCAGTCGGTGCGTCCGGCCCACAGGCAGCCGATCATCAGCTCGTTGTGCAGCACGTGGTCGCGCACCACGTGGAACGGGTAGCCAGAGTCGATCCATTGCGCGACGAGATCAGCTTCCGCCGCCGAGAGCCGAGCGTCGCAATCGCGCACCAGGAAGCGGCCAACGGCAGGATCGTTCATTACCAGGAAGCGCTGGAACAAGCCGACGCCGGGATATTCGTCTTCGATCTTGCGCACGTCGGCGCCATTGTCGGCAAGAAAGGCTGTGCAGGCGCGCGGCACCGTGGCGTCGACGTAGAAGCGGCAGCGCCAGCCCGGATAGACCGTTCGGCTGAGCACCAGATTGATCATGGCGCCGTAGCCGTAGAACGGCGCCGAGCCCCACAGCGAAAATGAAATGATGTCTTGCCCCAAGGGCGGACCCTTCGGCTCGGTCATGGTTGCGGCTCGCGGAAGCCGGCGGGCCTCGGCGTCGCGCAATTCGATGCCGCGCTGCCCGTGGCGGATCGCCTCGTCGACTTTGCCGGAATAAAAATGCGCGACCTTGAGCGCGTCGAGGATCGTAAGATCTTCGCCATGCCGCTCGATGTAGCGCGTGGCCTGCACGATCGCTTCGTCGTAGCGTTTCATGTTCGACAAAGTCGCGATCAACGCTCGCTGCGAGCGCGCGTTTTCGGGCTGACGGCGGGCCAGCTCCTCGGCGAGAACGAAGGCCGGCGGCCAATCGCGCTTTTGAAAGAACGCGTCGAACAGCAATTCCTTGGCGGCGAGATCGTCAGGCCTGGTGACGACGATCGCGCACAATTTGACGATGGCGTCGTCGTTCCGGCCCGCCCGGAGCAACGCGCGAATAGGCTCGTAGGGCTGAGGCGCCGGCTGATGAGCGGTCCCGCTGGCAATTTCGGACATCGTCACCCCACCTGACCGGGCGCAGGCGACTTTAGCCTATCATTTGTCGGATGAGTTCAACGGACATGCCGCCGGAGCATAACGCCGGCGTATTTTGGCTTTATTCGGCCATTGCCTTTAGCCAGTCATGGCCCTTTAGCTAGGCATTTGTCTTTAGCCAGCCATGGGCTCAGGGATCGCCGCCGTTCTTTCCATCGCCTGGCGCGAGGTTTCGCCGGTGCTGGTGTCCACCAGGACGAGCGGCGCCGGCGCGACGCGGTTACGGCCTTCCGCCTTGGCGCGGTAGAGCGCCCGGTCCGCGATCGCCAAAAGCGCCGGCAAGCTCCGGCCGGCTTCGTTCGCCATGGCGACGCCGACGCTCACGGTGGGATTCACGTCCAGATCCGGCAAGCGCATGGCCGCGAACTCCCGCCGCAACCGCTCCGCGGTGTGCAGCGCGTGCGCCATCGATGCGTTAGCCAAGAGACAGGCGAATTCCTCGCCGCCGAGCCGGCCAAACAGATCGCCGGGCCGTATCGAGCACGCCACAAGATCGCAAAAGGCCTGCAGCACACGATCACCCGCCTGATGGCCGGCGGTGTCGTTGACCTCCTTGAAGCGATCGAGATCGAACAGCAAGAGCGCGGCGGGCTGCCGGTCGGCCAGCGCCCATTCGAGCAACGGACCACCGCGATCGAAGAATGCGCGGCGGTTGGCGATCCCGGTCAGCGAATCGGTGAGCGCCGCCTTCCTTTGCTCCAGTTCTGTCCGCTCCTTCGACATGGCGACGCGCAGGAACGGCAGGCAAAAGGTGACGAACAGCGCCTCGAAAGCAATCACAGTCACGACCGCGCTGTGCGACTGACCGGTGGTGGCCGAAGACGACAGGGCCTGCGCGAAAGGAATGCGCGCCAGAAGAAAACCTGCATGCATGACGACCAGCGCCAATGTCGGCCAGCGCGACAGCAAATCGCGGTCGCGGGCATACCAAAGCTCGCGCGCGCTAAGCAGCGCATAGATCGCTGTAATGGCCGACACCAGACTGACGCGCGCTTGCAGGGATTGCGCGAAGCTCTCGAATTGAAAGGCCGCAATCCAGATCGCCGCGCCTACGGCGAGCAAGGGGATACGGACGCGCCGGCCCTCGAAGCATCTTGCACCGCCCCACATCATTCCATAGGCGCCGCAGATCAGCGCGTTGGCGGCGCAGACCGACCATGGGTTGGGAATGCCTCCGGGCGATGCCAGCAAGGCCGCCGCGGCGGCGCCCATGAGATAGCCGGCGCCCCACACCGCAAGCGCCGGCGTGTTGCGGGTCTGGATCCAGGCGAACAGCAGCAACAGGCCGCCGGTCACCGCGATGAAAACCGTCACCGCGAACAGTGTCTGCAGATCGAGAATGAAATGGGCGGCGGCGACGGTCGGCACTGAAGTCCCCCAGCGCCTTCGTGAGCGCGTATAGGTATTTCTACGCTCTCATTCCTGCGGTCCAATTTCGCTTTTGCGTAAAATTCGACGCAATGCCGCTGCGCCACGACGAGAAGTAACGAAGACGTAACCATGAGGGAGGAAGCGGCGGAGAGCGCGGAGCTTATTTGCCCCAGCCGAAATGGTAATTCACGCCGGCGCGAAAGACGTTCTCTTGCAGCGAGACGCGGTCGCTCGGCAACGCGCTGCAGCCGGTGCAATTGAATCCGCCGAGATCGGCGCGGAGGTATTCCGCCTTCGCGCTCCAGTTGCCGGGAAGCGCGACTTCGAGGCCGCCGCCGAGGGTCCAGCCAGCATCGGTGGCCGTGCCACCGGCGAAGCCGGGCGCCGCGGCGCGAATGTCGCCTACGGCGAGACCGCCGGTGACATAGGGCATGACCCGATCGAACGAATAACCGATGCGCCCGCGCACCGTGGAGAGCCAGCTGTCGCTCGTGCTGCAGCCGGCGGGGCAACCCGCCGTCGTGCGGCTGCCGTTAAAGCCGGACCAATCGACATCGCCCTCGACGCCGAACACCACGTTGCCAAGCTGCCGGTTGTAGCCGACGGTGCCGCCGGCTTGACCGCCCGAAAGGCCAATTCCGGTCGTGTTGCCATTCCAATACGAGTGGCCCCAACCGCCGCCGCCATTGGCGCCGAAATAGAAGCCGGTCCAGTTGTAGGCCTGCGTCACCTCGGCCGGCGGCGCTTTGTAAAGCGGCGCCAGCGAAAGGTCGGCCGCGGCGGCGCATTGCGCCGTCACCAGCGCGCCAAACGCAAGGCATCCGGCGAAAAGCTTCTTCATTCCCGCGTCCAATTCCACAATCTTCCAAGTGCACGGTTATGTGGGCGCCCGTGCGCGCCTAGTCCACACGATCGTGCGCACGGTTTCGTTACGCCCGGCTTACCAAGCGGATGAAATACCGCCGGGTTCCCACCATGGTGCCCCTACTCTATCGGCCAGAAGGGCAAAATTGCGTCCCGGCGAGGGTTTCATAGCGGCCGCCACGCCGACATGGACCGTGCCGCAGGAGTTAAATTTTCATCGTGCGAATGCCAGATCGCTGTTTGCAGTTTGCACGGTCTGTTGGCAGACTTTGACTGGAATTCACCGATGCCCTGGCTCTTCTTCGCGTTTTCCGGTCCGGTTTTGTGGGCCATCTCCACGCATTTCGACAAATATCTGGTCGAAAAATATTTCAAGCAATCCGACGTCGCGGTGCTGCTTCTCTTCACCGCTTTCATCGGCGTGCTGACGCTGCCGGTGATCGCCTTCTGCGAACCTGCCGCAATTGTCAGTCCCGGCGCCGGCAGTATCGCGCTCATGATGCTTTCCGGCATCCTCTACGTGGGTGCGATGCTGTTCTACCTCCGGGCGTTGCAATCCGAGGAAGCCTCCGCGGTGTCGCCGTTTTTTCAAGCCGCGCCGCTATTCGGCTACGTGCTGGCCTACTTTTTCCTCGGCGAGACGCTGTCGGTGCAGCAGATGGCGGGCGGCGCATTGATCGTGGCGGGGACGTTGATCGTATCGATCCGCTTCGGTCGGAATGTCCGGGTATTCAAGGTGCGGCTGGCGATACTGATGCTCGCCTGTGGATTTGCGTTGGCGCTCAGCGGATTGATCTTCAAGATTTTTCGCGATACGGGTCGAGTTCTGGGCCACCACATTCTGGATGTTCGTTGGCGAAGCGATCTTCGGCGCCGCGTTGCTCTCAATCAGTTCTTACCGCAGGCAACTTGTCGCCGTGCTGCGCGCAAATACGACCGCGCTTTTGACCGTCAGCGGATCGAACGAACTCATCAATCTCGGCGGCACGGTGGGAAGCCGCTATGCCCTGATGTTCGCGCCGTTGAGCATCGTCCAGGCCATCGGCAGCACGACGACTTTATTTGTCTTTGCCTTCGGTGTTGCGTTCAGCGTTTTCTTCCCGCGCTTTGCGCGGGAGACGTTGTCCGTTCGCGAATTGGCACAGAAGGGAACCGCGGCCTTAGTCGTCGCCGTTGGCGTCGCGCTGGTGACGCATTGACGCCGAATGCGTGGCCTGGGTTGAGCGGAGCGAAACCCGGGAGCGATCGACTGGCTCAAATGCCGATTCCCGATTTCGCCAACGCTGCATCCGGGCTACGCGGTTATTGCGGCGCCATAACACAAATCGCAACCAGCGGCGCATTGGCGGCATTCGCCTCGACACCGCATGAGACCTGCCGTTCGCCGAGGAACGTCGCTTGATTTCGCGCCGGTCCGCAATAGGCGCTCACCAGCACTTCGTCGCCGCGGCACGAGGCCGTGCAGTCCCCGCCCAGGCAGTTGTTTCGAATGACCCGCACGGTGGGACTGGGCGGACCTTGTTCGCCCTGCGGTCCCGGAGGACCGGTCGGCCCGACCGGACCTGGCGGGCCCGCAGCGCCGGGATTGCCGTTCGCTCCGGGCTGTCCCGCAGGCCCCGGATCGCCACTTTTGCCTTGGCCGCAACCTCCGAGCCCCAACAACAGCAACCCTACAACCATCAAATGTCCAGAACGCATTTTTTTCAACCTGTTGCTTGAGACGGGCGGCGCCCCACATGAGTGCAAGAAGTATGTTCGATAGAATACCGAATTCAGCGGCGTGTTCCAGCGGTCGCAAAGCGCCGGAAAGCTCGGGTAAAGGTAGCCGCCCGGCGCCGAAATGCGATATAGAAGCTGAAGAAAACGCCGCAAAATAGCGGTTTTCCAGGTGTTGAAGAAAGACCATGAACTGGATCTCCAACGTCGTGCGGCCGAAAATCCGCGGCATGCTTCGGCGCGAAGTACCGGAGAATCTCTGGATCAAGTGTCCGGAGACCGGTCAGCTCGTGTTCTACAAGGACGTCGAGGCGAACCAATTCGTCATTCCCGGCTCAAACTACCACATGCGCATGAGCGCCAACGCCCGCCTCAAATCGATGTTCGACAATGAGACGTGGTTCGATATCGCGGTGCCGGAAGTGCCGGTCGATCCGCTGAAATTCCGCGATGAACGCCGCTACATCGATCGGCTCAAGGATGCGCGCAGCAAGACCGGCCTCAACGATGCGATGAAGCTCGGTTACGGCAAGCTCGATGGTTTGGCCGTGGTGCTGGGTGTGCAGGATTTCGATTTCATGGGCGGCTCGCTCGGCATGGCGGCAGGCGAAGCGGTCATCAAGGGTCTCGACACCGCGGTCCAGAAGGGCTGCCCGTTCGTGCTGTTCGCGGCCTCGGGCGGCGCGCGCATGCAAGAGGGCATTCTTTCCCTGATGCAAATGCCGCGCACCACCATCGCCGTGCAGAACCTGCACGAGACGCGCAAGCCCTATATCGTCGTTCTCACCAATCCAACTACGGGCGGCGTCACCGCCTCTTATGCAATGCTCGGCGACGTGCACATCGCCGAGCCCGGCGCGCTGATCGGCTTTGCCGGTCCGCGCGTCATCGAGCAGACGATCCGCGAGAAGCTGCCGGAAGGTTTCCAGCGGGCGGAATATCTGCGCGATCACGGCATGGTCGACATGGTGGTGCATCGCCGCGACTTGCGCGCCACCATCGCCCAGCTTTGCCGGCTTTTGCTGAAGGCGCCGGCCGAATCGGCGAAAGCGCATTTCAGCCTGCCGGCTCCGGCGTGAACACGCCGCGTTCCGGCGCAAAATCGATCGGCGCCATCCAAGCGCGATTGCTGGCCCTGCATCCCAAGCGCATTGACCTGTCCCTCGGCCGCATCGAGCGCATCCTCGCGGCGCTGGGCCACCCGGAGCGGCATCTGCCACCGGTGATCCATGTGGCCGGGACCAACGGCAAAGGCTCGACCATCGCGTTCGCGCGCGCGATCCTCGAAGCGGCCGGCAAGCGCGTGCATGTCTACACCTCGCCGAACCTGGTCCGCCTCAACGAACGTTTCCGTCTTGGACAAGCGGGCGGCGGCAAATTCGTCGAGGACGATGAGCTCGCCGATGCGCTGTCCGAATGCGAAGCCAAAAACGGCGACGCGCCGATCACCGTGTTCGAGATGGAGACGGCCGCGGCTTTTCTGTTGTTCACCCGTCATCCGGCCGACGTTGTTCTCCTCGAAGTGGGGCTTGGCGGCCGCCTCGACGCCACCAATGTCGTCGAGCGGCCGCTGGCGAGCGTGATCACGCGCCTGTCGCTCGATCATCGCGATTTCCTCGGCGACACCATCGAAACGATCGCCGCAGAGAAGGCTGGAATTCTCAAGCCCGGCGTGCCGGCGATAGCCGTGAGCCAAGCGCGCGAAGCGCTCGCGGTCATCGAGCGGCAGGCCGCGCGGATCAAGGCGCCGCTCCTTGTCGCCGGCGAGGACTGGACGGCGACCGAGGAGCGCGGACGGCTCGTCTATCAGGACGATGACGGGCTGCTCGATTTACCGGCGCCGAAGCTTTATGGCCGGCACCAATTCGAGAACGCCGGCGCGGCAATCGCGGCTTTGCGCGTGGCCGGCCTGAAACTGCCCGCTCCGGCTTTCGAGGCCGGCATGGTTCGCGTCGACTGGCCGGCGCGCATGCAGCGGATACCGCAAGGCCCGCTCACCGCTTTGCTTCCACCGGAGAGCGAGCTTTGGCTCGACGGCGGCCACAACGCCGACGGCGGCCGCGCCATCGCGGCGGCGCTTGCCGATCTCGAGGAGCGCGTATCGCGACCGCTGGTGCTGATCGTCGGCATGCTGTCGACCAAGGATAGCGAGGGCTTCTTGCGCAATTTCTCCGGTCTGGCGCGGCGCGTCATCACCGTACCAATCCGTCAGGACAAGACGCTGCCCGCGTCCGCATTGGCGGACATTGCGCGCGGCATCGGTTTTCCGGCGATCGCGCGCGACGATATCGAGAGCGCGCTCGCGGTCGCCGGCAAGCTTGAGCTTGAGCCGGCGCCGCGCGTCCTCATCACCGGCTCGCTCTACCTCGCCGGCGAGGTCTTGGCCACCAACGGCACGCCGCCGGAGTGAAGAATGGCCGTCATTGCAAGCCAATGGGTCCGGCCCGAAGTGGCCGGCCCGATGACAGGCTCGGCGAAGCAATCCAGCGCACCGGAAATCTTGATTGCTTCGTCGCTACGCTCTTCGCAATAACGGGCAAAACGAAGCTTACCGCTTCACAATATTTTGCATCTCGCTTGGCCGGCCGGCGAGGAACAGCCGCATGTTCTCGACAATCAGCGGCATGATGAGGTCCTCGTATTCACTGGTATAACCGCCGAGATGCGGCGTGATGAACACGTTCGGCAAATCCCAGAACGGACTGTCGGCCGGCAACGGCTCGGTCTGGAATACGTCGAGACCGGCGCCGGCGATGCGGCGCTCGCGTAAAGCGGCGATCAGCGCCGGCTCATCGACGGTCTGGCCGCGGCCGGCGCTGATGTAATAGGCAGTCGGCTTCATCGCGGCGAACACCGCGCGATCGAAAAGCAGCGCGTTGTCGGCGTTGGCCGGCAGCACATTGATCAAAAAATCGGCCCTGCCCACGGCCTCGTGCAGGCGGCCGGTTGGCATCGTCTCATCGAAACCTTCGACCGCGCGCGGGGTGCGCGTGACGCCGATGACATGCATGCCGAACGCCTTGAGGAGCTGGCCGATGGCAATGCCGACGACGCCGACACCGGCGACCACAGCGGTCTTGCCGTAAAACAGACCCCAGAAGCGCCGGTCCCAGACGTGCGCCTTCTGATCATCGACCAGAGCGGCAACGCCGCGGCTGACCCCCATCATCAGATAGACGACCGTCTCGCGCATCGGCGCGCCGTGAATGCCGCGGCCACTGGTGAGCAAGACTTCCGGCTTGAGCGAGGGACACCGCAACACATGATCGACGCCAGTCGCCAAGCACTGAATCCACTTCAGGTGTGCGGCGCGCCGATAAAACTCATCCTTCAATTCGATGGCGAAGGAGATGAGGACGTCGATGCCCGAAAGATCTTCGGGCAACTCGGAAAGACCGTGCGCCAGCGCAAATTGGAGCTGCGGAAATTCGACTTGCAGCCGATCGCGGTAAATCTCGGCGTGGCCGTCGAGAATGAGGATTTTGGTTTTCATGGAGGCGTTCTTGCAGGAGGACGGCAGATCAACGTGCAATATCTTCGTCGGAGGATACTTACTACCCACCCGAAAGCTCAGCGCAAGAGCGCGACTGGCGCCGCTTCTCGGGCTTCCCGGCAAATTGACGGTCACTCCCAAACGGGTATTGTCCGCGGCAGCGCGCAAAGAACAACTCTTAGCTGAAAAGCATTGCCGAAGCCGGGGAAGTAGATGATCAAGGAGTTTCCCAAGGATCGCGAAGCCAAGCGGAAATTTCTCCTCGACGGAGTCGAGCGCATAGGGCCGACGTTGCGAGCTTCGGGGCCGAAAAGCGAGGAGATCGGAACGCTCGCCCCGGAAGCGGTTCAGGCGCTGCGTGATGCCGGCATGTTCCGGCTGAAGCTGCCGACAGTCATGGGCGGCGCCGAGGCCGATCCCACCACTGAGATGCTCGTCCTCGAAGGCCTCGCCTATCACGACTTTACCAGTGCGTGGTGCACCATGGTCGGCGCCACCGGCATCGCATCGCTCGGTGCGTTCCTGCCGCAAGCCGGTCTCGATCAGGTCTTCGGCAACGGCCAAATCCCGACTGCCTCGATCTCCTTCTTCCCGGCCGGACGCGCGGTGCGCGAGCCGGGCGGCTACCGGCTCAACGGACGCTGGCGCTTCAACAGCGGCATCCGGCATTCCGAGTGGGTCCTGGGGGGAACCATTGTCGAGGGGACCGAGGCGGAAAATGGCGGTCGTCCGATCGTCATGTTCTCGGCGCTCCCGGCCAAGGATGTTGCGCTCCACGACAATTGGGGCGGCGTGACCGGGCTGCGGGGAACGGGAAGCTGCGACTTCTCGGTCGAGAACTATCATCTGCCGGAGCACTTCACGTTCGTGTGGGATTTGCTCGAGCCAAAGCCGCGGCGCGGCGGTCCGTCTTATCTGTTGCCACCGTTCAGCTATGTGGCCAAAGAGCACGGCAGCGTGGCGATCGGAGCAGCGCGGCGCGCGCTCGACGAATTGATCAAGCTCGCCACGACGACGCGCGGCACGTTTCGGTCGTCAAAGCTCGACGAGCGTCAAGTCGTGCATCGCCAGATCGCCGAAGCCGACCTCAAGCTGCGAGCGGCGCGGGCGCTCATGCACGAGCGTTACGAACAATTGTGGCAGAAGGTGAATGCTGGCGGATTGCCGGACGGCGCTGACATCGCCGATGTGCGAGCGATTTGCGTGCACGCTACCAACGTAGCCATCGCGACCGCCACCATGGCGTACCATTTCGCCGGCAACACCGGCCTGCACCATCCGCACGTCATCGGCCGTCTGTTGCGCGACCTGAACACCGCGGGCATCCATCAGGTCATGAGCGACACGGCCTATGAGAACCACGGCAAGTTTCGCCTCGGGCTGCCCGCCGACCCGCTGGCGTGACGGACGGCGCGGCGCGTTCTGTTACGGTTTCGGCAGGCCTAGTAACCGAACGGCATTGCCAAAGGCGATATCCGCGCGAACCGGCTCGGAGAGGGGCGTCACGTCCAAAAAATGGCCCGCCTCAGGCGCGGACTCGAAGGGGTAGTCGGCAGCAAACATCACGCGATCCTGCCCGAGCGCGGCGACGGTGCAATCGAGGGGTTCGGTCGAGCACATGCCGGACGTCGTCACCACGATATTCTGCTTGATGTAGTCGGACGGCTTCTTCCCAAGGTTGACGCCGTAAAGCTTGGCGCGACTGTCGAAGCGCCAGAGTAGGAACGGCAGCGTTTCGCCGAGATGACCAAGAGCGAGCCGCGCCCGCGGAAAGCGATCGAACAGACCCGAGAAAACCAGCCGCAGCGCGTGCGAGCCGGTTTCAAAGCCCCATTCCCAGGTGGCGCGGCGCAAGCCGTCGACGCCCGCAAGCGCCGGCGAGGGAGCGATCGGATCGGTCGGGTGAATGTAGATCGTTGCTTCGAGGGCCTCGGCGCGTTCCCAAAAGGGATGTAGCGACGGATGATCGAGATACTGGCCGTTGGTGTGGCCGTTGATCATGACGCCGCAGAACTTCAGCTCGCGCATGCAGCGTTCCAGTTCGTCGGCCGCGGCGCGCGGGTCCTGCATGGCAAGATGGCCGAATCCTGAATAGCGATCCGGCCGCTTTGCAACTTCGCGCGCCAAAAAGTCGTTGGCCTCGGCCGCCCGGCGCCGCGCGGTGGCGACATCGCGTTCGGTCTGTACACCGGGCCCGGCGATAGAGAGGACAGAGCGGACGATGCCGGCGCGGTCCATGGACTCAAGCCGCATCTCGCCGAAATCGGTCAGGCGCGCCAACAGGGTGTTCGCCACTTTCGGATCGACGCCGCCGACGGTGGGCAGCCAATATTGTTCGAGGCCGGGACACAGGAAATGCTCTTCGAGCGCGATTTTGCGGATCATGTTGCTCCCGGCGTTCGCTCACTTTTACGGCATCTTCTGTACCGCATGCCGGCGATCCTGTATCAAAGTGCAAACTACGCAGCAAGAATGCGTACCAACGGGCAGGGACAGCGGATGAAGGCGGTCGGCGCGCGGACCTCCAACGACACGATCCAGGCGAAAGCGCCAGCTCAAGGTCAGGCGCAAAGCCAGGTACAAGTGATCGCGCGGGCAGCGGCCATTCTGCGTGCGCTTGAGGACGAAGCGGCGGGATTAAGCCTCGGCCAGATCGCACAGCGTGTGAACCTGGCGCGCTCGACGGTGCAGCGCATCGTTGCCGCACTGGAAGCGGAAAAATTCCTGATCGCCGCTTCGCCGAACGGCCGGGTGCGGCTGGGGCCGACCATTTTGCGACTCGCCGTGTCGGCGCGGACCGATTTTGTCGCCGTAGCGCGGCCGTACCTGATGCAGCTTTCGCACGAGCTCAAGGAAACCGTCGACCTCTCCGTCGTCAAGAAGGATCACCTCATCTTCATCGATCAGGTGATCGGCTCGCAACGTCTGCGCACCGTGTCGGCGGTCGGCGAGACCTTTCCGTTGCACTGCACCGCGAACGGCAAGGCTTACCTTGCCGGGCTCGACGATGCCGCAATCGCGCGGCTGATCGGCGAGAATTACGAGGCGCGCACGCCGCGAACGCACGCGCGGCTCGACGACCTGTTGCGGGACCTGAAATCCGTGCGCAAGACCGGCGTCGCCATCGACCGCGAGGAACATACCCACGGCATTTGCGCCGCCGGAATCGTCACACGCGACCCGGCCGGCAATTTTGTCGCCATCTCGGTGCCGGTGCCGGCGCAGCGCTTCTATAAGCACCAGCGCCACATCGTCGCGCAATTGCGCGCCACCAAGGAGGCGCTGGAGCAGCACCTGCTGGCGGCCGCGGCCTGAGCGGTTGAAGGGTTTAGTCGGCTTGTCGAGCCTCCCATAATTCGATACGGTTGTACCATATCTCGGTACATTGACCCGGAAGAAGTCTTAGGGCCGGAAGAAGTCTTGGGGCCGGACGTAACATTGGGTCCGAACGCCACTAAAGCTGGCGGGAGACCAGGGAGACGTGGAGGGTCGCGTGGCAAAGAAAATTCGCGGGGTTTCGTTCGAGGAGAACGAGAACAACGCGATGGGACTTTCGTTCTACAATTTGTCCCATCGCTTCGGGTATCAGTCGCCGAACTGGCCCTACTTCGAAGACGTCAAGATCGA
>Ga0182018_10002892_pt1 | contig 16307 bp, 14 predicted proteins | sample 812P2MmetaG_FD_120490 | JGI IMG/M metagenome (GOLD analysis project Ga0182018, IMG submission 120490) | Permafrost microbial communities from Stordalen Mire, Sweden - 812P2M metaG | ecosystem: Environmental > Terrestrial > Soil > Wetlands > Permafrost | place: Sweden: Stordalen | collected... | reverse complement strand
CACTATGGACGCGAGCAGTGGGGATTCCTGATGGTGTTTTCGCTGGTCTCGGTGCTCGGACCGTTCTCCTGCTACTTCGCCGGCTTGCAGCATCTGGAGCCGACGCGCGCGATTGTCGCCAGTTGCCTGGAGCCGGTTTTCAGCATCCTGATCGCGGCGCTGGTGTTGGGAGAATTAGTACGACCCATGCAGATGGTGGGAATTGTTCTGGTGCTGGTGGCGATTGTCCTGATCCAATTGCCGGAACGGTCGCGTGGCGAGGGATTGGTGGTAGAACCGATCGAGTGAGGATTTTGGTTGTCTTAGAGCTGCAACGCTACTCCAATCGCTTACCCTTTGTCTCCGGCAGTTGCGTGGCCATCACACTTGCCAGCAGGAATGCTCCAGCACAGAGATAGAAAGCCCAGGCTAATCCCTTGGTTTGGCCGACCCATCCGATGATCCAGGGGGCGACGCAACTTAGGGTGCGAGCTCCGTTGTAGGTGAAGCCGAGGGCGCGGGCCCGGAGACTGGTGGGAAAGATCTCGCTGCCGATCAGTCCTGAGCCGGAGAAAAAACCAGTCCCAAAGAAAGCGACAATCGTACCCAGCACGAGCAGGGCGATTTGCGAACGCGCCGCGGCGTAGAAAGGCACAACAAGGGCGGCGGAGAAAAGATAAAGCACGAAAGCTTTGCGGCGGCCGAAATAGTCGGCAACCCAACCGAAGGTGAGATATCCGGGAAACATGCCAACAAGGTTGAGCACGATCAGCAGCGTGGTTGTGCGCAGAACGCTGAAGCCGCGTCCGCCCTGGGCGATGGCAAGAGAAAGATAGGGCGGGATCCAGGTGAACAGTCCCCACCAGGCAAATAGTCCGAAGAAGTTGAGCAGAAGAAGGACGATGGTGCTTTTGCCATAGGGCGGGCGAAAGATGGCGGAGAACGAGGCACGCGATTCTCGCCGGTGATCGACAAGCGGTCGCTGCTGCTCTTCATGACCTTGCTCTTCGTAACTTAGACCTTCGTGACCTGAATCGTGGTTGCGCTGATTCAGCCACATTTGCGATTCGGGAACGCTCCGGCGCATCCACAGCGTGACGAGAGCAGGGAGAATCCCAACGAAAAATACGAATCGCCAGTTGGCGTAACGCAGAACGATTCCCGCTACCAGCGCGGCCAGCGCATAGCCGATGGCCCAGGAGCTTTGCACAATCGCAAGGGCTTTGGCGCGCAATTCATTGGGCCAGGTCTCGGCGACGAGACTTGCGCCGGTGTTCCACTCGCCTCCCATGCCCAGCCCTAAGATGAAACGGAACACCGCCAGCATCAGCACAGTCGTCGAGAGGCCGGAAGCAAATGAGCAGATCGAGTACGTCAGAATGCTGAACATCAGGGCACGTTTGCGTCCGATGCGGTCGGCGAGAAAGCCGAAGCCCACGCCGCCGATGCCCGAGGCGAGCAGAGTGAGGGTGTAGAGCAGTCCAGAAGTCGCCTTCGTCATGCCGAGATCGTGCATGACGTAGGTGAGAACAAGTGCGTAAAGCATGGCGTCGAAGGCATCGAGCATCCAGCCGAGAGCGGCGGCCAGCAAGGTGCGGCGCTGGGCGGGAGTTGCCTTCTGCAGAAGCTGAATAGGGCCGCTAGCCATGCGGGAGGGATTGTAGCAGCGGACTGGGGTTAGCGGTCGGGGGTTAAGGCTCGGAAGAGTCAGCACGTTACTCCCTGACAAACTTTTGCAAAACTTGACGGCATTCATACACTCGGCAGGATGCGGTTCCGTATCCTAATCAGTGGTAGCTGGTTTTGCGCCGGAGGAAGGCCATGAAAACCGCTCTCGCGGTAACTCTTTTCCTGGTTGTTTCAGTTTCCACCTCAGTTTTCGCTTTCGGGCAGGATCAATCCGCGATCAGAGCCGCCGAGGCGGCTTGCGGGCAGACCAATGTCGAGTTTCGCGTAACCACCGACAGCAGCCACCCTGTTCCGCAACCTGACGCCGGCAAGGCGCTGGTTTACGTGATCGAGGAGCAAGATCTCCAAGCCTGGAGAGCTCAAACGACGAGGGCGGGGATGGATGGCGCATGGCTTGGGGCAAACCGCGGAAATACGTATTTATCTTTCTCGATTGATCCCGGAGAGCATCACTTCTGCGTCGATTGGTCGTCGTCGGGTTTTGAGAGAGGGCTGGTATCGCTGACGAATCTCACCGCCGAACCCGGCAAGATCTACTATCTGCGAGCGCGAACCACAGGCGGCCGCTACACCTTTCCGTCTCTTGACCTCGAATTGGTGAACGGCGATGAGGGCAAACTCCTGCTCGCTTTGTCCGCACCGAGCCACTCAGAGATTAAGAAACGGGGTCCCAAATAGCTGGGACCATCGGCTGAGAACGTGGGCAAAAACGGAAAGTTATTTCTTCGCTACTAGGAGCGATCCGCACTCCGCCCCAGCCGCCGCAAATACTTTTCCGCCTTCTTTACGTCGCGCCCAATCTGCTCTCTAAGCTCTTCGACCGATGGAAATTTGATCTCATCGCGCAGGCGATCGAGAAAATACAGTTCGACTTCGGTCTCCGCCGCGAGTTCGAGCGGATGAAAATTCAGCAGGTGGGTCTCAATGGCGAACGAATCAGCACCGAAGGTGGGACGGTTTCCGACATTTGTCACCGAGTCGAAGCATTCGCTCTTATCGCCGCTGCCAACACGGGTGCGGCTGGTATAGACACCATCTTTGGGAACGAGTTCTTCGTAGTGGGCAAGATTAATCGTTGGTACGGTGTATTTGGCTCCATAGCCGCGGCCGCGGCCCGGCGTCGAAAGAATACTGAACGGACGCGCCAGTAAATGGCGCGCTCGGCTGACGCGGCCTTCGGAGAGCAACTTGCGGATGTGGCTGCTGGAAACATTTTCTCCGCGCAGTCGCATCTCGGGGTAGTCATGGACTTCGAATCCCATTTCTCGGCCCAACTCGCGCAGAGTGTGAACGCTTCCCGCGGCCTTGTGTCCGAAGCGGAAGTTATAGCCTTCGTGAACTTCGCGGGCGTGCAGGCGTTTCTTAAGAATTTCGTGGGCGAATTGATGCGGCGTCATCAGCGAAAGGTCGCGCGAAAACGGAAGCAGCAGGACTGCGTCGATGCCGGTCGCTTCGAGCAGGTGGAGTTTTTCAGGCAGCGGAGTCAGCAGCTTGAAACTGTGGTCGGGACGCAGAACGCGCGAGGGATGGGGATCGAACGTGACGATGACCGACCGCGCATTCGTAGCCTTCCCCCGCCGGACGATCTCATCGATCACGTGGCGATGAGCTCGGTGCACACCGTCGAAGTTGCCGACGCTGACCACCGATGGGCCGAAATCGAGCGGGACGTCGTCGAGTTGGCGAAAAATCTGCATTGCAGTAAGGTCCGCGCCGCACGCTTCCTAACTAAATTTCAAACTCCAGCTTCATGCCGTCGAACGCCAATTGCACGCCTGGCGGCAACGCGTTGTTCGTTGCTTCGTGCGGCAGGTCGTGACAGATGTGGGTAAAAAATGTGCGCTTCGGTTTCACGGCCTCTACGATCTTCAGCGATTGCTCTACGGTCGAATGCGTGGGATGCGGCATATGACGCAAAGCATCGAGAAATAAAATATCGAGACCGTGCAGCTCCTCCAGCGTGGCGGCGGGGATTTCGCTGTGATCGGTGAGATAGGCGGCCGATCCGCAACGGAAGCCGAGAATTGGAGTTTCTCCGTGGATTACCGTCAAGGGCTCGAAGCGCGCGCCGAAAAGTTCGACGGGCCCGTCGATTGGATGCAGATCGACGAGCGGGAGTCCTCCGAATTTATAGGTAGGTTCGAAGATGTAGCGGAACATGGTACGAAGAAATTCGCAGGCATGTGGCGTGGCGTAGAGCGGCATCCTTCCTGGTTTGTGGAGAAACGTCAGCGGGCGCAAGTCATCGATTCCGAGGATGTGGTCGGCGTGGGTGTGGGTGTAGAGCACGGCATCGAGTTGAGTCATGTTTTCGCGCAGCGCCTGCTCGCGAAAATCGGGAGTGCTGTCGATCATCACATTGTGCCCGTTGTAGCTGACGAGTATGGAGGGGCGGGTGCGGCGGTCGCGAGGATCGGTCGAACGGCAGACGGCGCAGTTGCAGCCGATGGTGGGTACCCCCATCGATGTGCCGCTGCCTAATACTGTCAGAGTCGCCTGCATCGTGTTCGTGAACTTCAGTTCGTGAACTACAGCGGAATGAACTCAGCCGTGGGTTCCCGTGATGGGGCCCGGCGCCTGCGGAGGACGCGCGAGAGCGTTGGTGACTTCGACGTAGGCCATGCGCAGCTCATAAAGACAATTCTGCAGAAATCCCTGCTCTTTGGGAGTGAGGTTGCCTTTAGTCTTTTCTGCGATCATGCCGAGCGTGTCGATGGTCTGCCGCGCGCCGATCAGGTCGACTCCGGGTTGGCCGCCTTGCTCGTGCATGAGCCCAAGTTGCATCATGGCGGTCATGTAGAGCGAAGCCATGAAGCGCTCGAAACTCATTTCCAGTTCTTTGGCGGAGTGTCCGCTCAGCTCGACTCGTGCATCCAGATCGCGCGATGACTGTTTGTAGGCGTCGTGCTGCACCTGCTGTTCGCTGGCGGTCGGAGGCGTGGGAATTTCTTCGTGTTTCGCTTCACCCACCTCTTCAAGCACCTGGGACTCAGGAGCGGGAGCGGCGGCTGTGGCTTCGGCTCCTGTTGCGATAGGTGTGGCAGGAGTGGCCGCGGTCGCAGCCGGTGCAGTCGCGGTGTCGGTCGACGAAATCTGTTCTTCCGTGGACTCGCGCAGGTCTCCGTCGGTGGTGAACAACCGACGGTCGCTCACTTTGAATTCACTTTCTTCTTTTCTTTTTTGCGCCATAAATTTACCTGAGTGTTTCGAAATCCAATTTCTTAAGAGATCTTTCTCAAAAGTTCAGCGAAAGGGAGCGAAGCCGCCTTCAAAGTCGCCTCTCCCGCGCGCAGACCTTTTCCCGCAGCTTCGCGACGGAGATAGCCCAATGCGACCGGGCGGTCTCCGCCGGGAAATGGGAGAATCGCGCTGCTGGTGATTTCGCCAACTTCCTTCGCTTCGGTGCTTCCGTCTTCCGTGCCTGCGACTTTGCCCGCGACAGCCAGAATTCTTGCGCCTGGTTCCGGCAAAGCGCCTTCGACCGCAAACGCCGTGAACTGGCGATGCACAGCGCCACGGGAACGGATGCGCTCTACGATCTCCTGCCCGAGATAACAACCTTTGGTGAAATTCAAGGCGCGGGTTTGTCCGGTTTCCTGCGGCAGATCGCGCTCGCGGATGTCCACGCCGTAACGCGGAATGCCGAAGCTGATGCGTCGAAGATCGACTGCGCTAGCGCCGACGGGCGTCGCACCCGCCGCAACCAATGCGTCCCAGGTGGACTTCACCTCGTTCGGCGCAAGCCAGATTTCGTATGACGTGCCCGCGGCATCATCTCCGCGCACGAGTGTGCATTGCGCGCACTCGCACGCGCATTCGCATTTCGGTGTGCATAGCTCCAGCGGAGCGAGGTCGGGCGCTTGGATTCCAGCTTTGCGAAGCACGGCTAGCGCCTGCGGCCCTGCCACTCCGACCGCCGAGATTGTCGCACTGACGTCTGTTACTTCTACATCGTCGGCAATGATGAACTTGTCAAAATGCGCCAGAACGTTTTCGCGCTGGCGGAGGTCGGTATCGATCGTGAACGATTCGCCAAGGTTGTAGACGTACATATCCGCCTGAATGCGTCCCTGGGCATTGAGGAGAAATGCGTAGACCCCATGGTTCGGAGCGAGATCGCGAACGTTGTTGGTGGCCATGCCGTTCAGCCAGCGGACGCGGTCGCCTCGGGTAACAGAAATCTTGGCGCGGCCGCTGAGGTCATAGACGCCACAGCCCGAGAGCAGAGACTGGAACTCGGCACGGACATCTCCGAAGTCGGCTGCCTGAGGACGCGCGGAGGTCGAATTTTGCTGCAATGCAGTGCTCATGCGTACCTATTTGATTATAGCGAAGGCGAACGGGCGCAATATCTGCAACGTATTCGGCGATTCTGGTATCTTCGTTTCGCGTGCCTTCACATGAGCGATAAGAGAAAAATTGCGGTTATCCCCGGGGATGGCATTGGCAAGGAAGTCATTCCCCAAGCGGTGCGGGTTATGGAGGCGGCCGGCGCCGAGCTGGCACTGACTCACTTCGACTGGGGAGCGGACCACTATCTCGCCGATAAAACCACTGTCCCTCCGGATGGTTTTGCGACTTTGGCTCGCGATTTTGACGCCATTCTTGTCGGTGCCTTTGGCGATCCACGGGTGCCCTCCAACATTCACGCTAAAGAAATTCTGCTGGGCATGCGCAGCAAAATGGATTTGTATGCGAACGTCCGGCCGGTGCGGCTGATGGATGCGTCGCTCTGCCCGCTCAAGGGCATCGAGCCCAAGGACATCGATTTCGTCGTGATTCGCGAGAACACGGAGGGCGTCTACGGCGATGTTGGCGGCACGTTCAAGCAGGGAACTCCGGACGAAGTCGCGATTCAGGAAGACATCAACACGCGCAAGGGAGTCGAGCGCATTATCCGTTACGCATTTGAGTACTGCGTGAGCCAGCGGAAGCTCGATGGCTCTCCGCGGCGGCGAGTGTTGATGAGCGACAAGTCGAATGCCATGACGCACGCGGGCGGATTGTGGCAGCGGTCGTTCAAAGAAGTCGCGACGGAGTATCCGCAGGTTGAAACCCAGCACATGTACGTCGATGCGCTCGCCATGCAGATGGTGCGCGATCCGCGCGGGTTGGATGTAATCGTTACCAACAACATGTTCGGCGACATTCTCACTGACATTGCGGCGGGGTTGCAGGGCGGCCTGGGCATGGCGGCAAGTGGCAATATTCGTCCGGGATACACATCCATGTTCGAGCCGGTGCATGGATCGGCGCCGCCGATTGCGGGGAAAAACATTGCCAATCCGTTTGGCGCGATTCTGACAGCGGCGATAATGCTGGCGCATCTGGGGATGACTGGCAAGGCTGAGAAGATTGAGGCGGCCGTGCTGGAAGCGGTGCGGCAGAATAAGACGACCGTAGATATTGGTGGGACGCTGGGGACGCGCGAAGCGGGGGAGTGGGTGGCGGAGCAGGTGGCAGAGCAATGCTCGCGATGATGGCTGCTTCGCTGCAAACCGTCCGTAGCTACCGACTCGATTCCGCGCAGTGTGCTGTTATCCTCAAAGAATAATGAAGGTTCGAACATCCCTCGCTTTCTACCTGCTCGCGATTTTTCTTCTCGCTGCGATGCCGGCCGGCGCCGCTTACACGCAAACTGCGCAGCCGCAATCGCAAACGAATAGTGGTCCGGCGCAATCGCAGGTCCAGACTCCGCAAACTCAACCGCAACCTGACCAGCCCCAGCCTCCTGCGGGCGAGGGCGCCGGCGGCGTACCAGAAACCATCATTTCGCCGAAAGAAGCGAAGGAGTTGTTTCGCTCGGTGGATGAAATTCTACAGTTTGCCAGCCATGATACGGACCTCCCGATCAAGCACAGGGTGAAGCGCAAACTGGCCAAACGCGATCAGGTGCAAGCGTACGTCGAAAAAAGTATGAAAGACGATAAAGACGCGAAGCGGCTGGAGCGGTCGTCGGAGGTGCTGAAGAAGTTCGGGTTGATACCGCGCGATTTTGAACTATCCAAGTTTCTGGTGGCGATGTTGCGGGAGCAGGTCGCGGGATATTACGACGTCAAAACGAAAACCGTGAATCTGCTGAACTGGCTCGATGTCGAGCAGCAGAAGCCAGTGCTGGCGCACGAGCTGACGCATGCACTGCAAGACCAATCGTTTGGCATCGAGAAATGGGTTAAGGGATCAAGGCAAGATGCTGATAATAAGAACGATACTCCAAGTCCAGACGACATCGAAACTGACGAGGAAACGTCGGCGCGCCAGGCCGTAATTGAGGGCCAGGCGATGGTGGTGCTGCTGGATTATTCGCTGGCTCCGGCGGGCAAATCGCTGCTGACTGCGCCGCAGGTTGTCGAGGCGCTCAAAGAAGGGATGCTGGTCGGAACGGCGGATACTCCCGCCTTCCGGGATGCTCCAATATTTTTGAAAGAGGAGCTGACATTTCCGTATCGCTACGGACTAGATTTTACGGCGGCGCTTTTGCAGGCTGGCGGAAAAGAACTGGCGTATGCGGGTGCGTTCAAGAATCCTCCGCGAACCTCGCGCGAGATTATGGAGCCACAAACTTATCTGGCGCACGAAAAGCTGGAGCCGATCAAGATGATCGACATGGCGAAAGACTTCGCCGACTACGATCCGTTCGACATTGGCGCGATGGGAGAATTTGACGTGGACGTGCTGGTCGAGCAGTATGCGGGCGCGAAAGAGGCTGCGTCGATCTATCCGGCATGGCGCGGCGGATATTATTTTGCGGGGAAGCGCAGGTTGGATCGACCGACCAATCCAACATCCGACCGAAAACCTGAAGCAGGGCATCCGATCGCGTTGTTATATGTTTCGCGCTGGGCGACTCCAGCGAAAGCCGCGGAGTTCGCGGCAGTCTATGCAAAATCGCTGGCGACGCGGTATAAGCGGCAGCGAGAGCTGGATAGCGACGGCAAGATTGAAGAAGACGCGCCGCCGGTGGAGTCGTGGCGAACCCTGCGCGGGCGTCATGCCTGGCTGACCGAGGAGGGAGTCGTGGTGATCGAAGTGCGCGGCGATGAGGCGCTCATCAGCGAAAGTCTTGACGACGCGACAACCAAGCGGGTAGAGGCAGATTTCTGGCCGGTGGAAAAATCCTCGGTAGCGAAGCAGTGAGTTTCGGTCTTGTATAATCACAAGTCCTGCAGGCGTTTTCAGCGGTAATTTTCCGCAGGGAGTTCGATAGGCATTTTCAAGCACCATTTCTAGCTCAAATTTCAGGAGATCCATTGCAGCAGGCAGAAATCGGAATCATCGGCGGCAGCGGTCTGTACACCATGCCGGGTTTCAGCGACGTGCATGAGGTCACGCTGCAGACTCCCTTTGGAGATCCTTCGGACGCCTATATTTTGGGAAAGCTGGCCGGGCGGAAGGTTGCATTCCTGGCGCGGCACGCGCGCGGACACAAGCTGTTGCCCAGCGAATTGAATTTCCGCGCCAATATTCACGCCTTCAAGCAGCTTGGGGCAGAACGCATTATTTCGGTTTCGGCGGTGGGGTCGCTGAAAGAAGAGCACAAGCCGCTCGATTTTGTAATTCCAGACCAGTTTTTCGATCGCACCCGGCACCGCATCGATACTTTCTTCGGCGACGGAATTGTTGCCCATGTGGGATTTGGCGATCCGGTGTGCGGCGAAATGACGAAGGTGGTGAGTGCTGCGTGCCAGGCTGCGAGCGTGACCGGAAAACTGGGCGGCACTTACGTTTGCATGGAAGGTCCGCAGTTCTCCACCAAGGCCGAGTCGAACGTGTATCGAAGTTGGGGAGCGGCCGTGATCGGTATGACCAATCTACAGGAAGCGAAACTCGCGCGCGAAGCCGAGATTTGTTACGCCACGATCGCGATGGTGACCGATTACGACTGCTGGCATCCGCACCATGATTCGGTGACCGTGGAGCAGATCGTTGCCGTGCTGACGAAGAACGCCGAGAACGCCGCGAAAGTCGTCAAGGCCACGGTCGAGGCAATGCCAAAGGTACGGTCGTGCAAATGCGGATCGGCGCTGGCGCATGCCATCATGACCGATCGGACGAAGATTCCAGCGGCGACAAAAGAGAAGCTGGCGTTGATTGTAGGGAAATACTTGAAATGATTTTGGCGCAGGATTTGCGTCCGACTGACCACTAGCCACTGATTTCTGGGGCCTCATGAGCATTCTCGTCGTAGGTTCGGTTGCGTTTGATACGATCGCCACGCCCTCGGGGCGGGTGACTGACATTCTTGGCGGCGCAGCGACTTACTTTGCGCTGGCCGCCAGCTACTTCACCGGAGTGCGCGTGGTGGCGGTTGTAGGCGAGGACTTTACTCCTGAAAATGAAGCCGTGTTGAAGAAGCGCGGCGTCGACACCCGCGGCATCGAGCGCACAAAGGGAAAAACTTTTCGCTGGGGTGGACAGTATCTCGACAACTTGAACGAGGCCAAAACTGATTTCACGGAACTGAATGTGTTCGAGAAGTTTCAGCCGCGTATTCCCAAGGAGTATTTGCATACGAAGTTTCTGTTCCTGGCGAATATCCATCCGACCTTGCAATCGGCCGTACGATTGGAGATGGATAACGTGCAGCTAACCGGCGGCGATACGATGAATTTCTGGATTCAAGGCACGCCCAACGAACTCAAGGAGACGTTGAGGTTGGTGAACGTTCTGCTGATCAACGATACCGAGACCAAGATGCTGGCCCAGGAAAAAAATCTGCCGCGAGCGGCGCAAAAAGTGATTGCCATGGGACCGAGCGCGCTGGTGGTAAAGCACGGTGAATACGGAGCGACGATTTTTTTCCGCGAAGGCGCATTCGGCATTGGGTCGCATCCTTTCCGCGCCCCGGCGCTGCCGATTGAAGAAGTAATAGATCCGACGGGCGCCGGCGATTCGTTTGCCGGCGGGTTCATGGGATACATCGCGTCGCAGGGTGAGATCAATCGCGAGGTGCTGAAGCGGGCCCTGTTTTACGGCAGCGTGATGGGATCGTTTGCCGTGGAACGTTTCGGTACGGAGCGTCTGCAGAATCTTACCCGTGAAGAAATTGACGAACGCTTCCAGATCTTCCGCGAACTGACGCATCTCGAGTAATCCGTCCCGGTTTATCCTTAAATCCATGGCACAGCGCAAGGCGAACGCACAGCGAGGAGCGAAAGCGACTGCAACCGTCGCCGTTCCCGGCCAAAATTCAGCGCGACTGACGCTGATTCCAGCGCTGGTGTCGATCGTTTCATTCTTCTACTACTTCCGGCACAGCGATCTTCTGCTCTACGGCGATGCGGTCGCACACATCAATATTGCGCGGCGCGTGTTCGATTCGCAGACTCCCGGTCTGCTGCAATTGGGCACGGTGTGGCTGCCCCTACCCCATTTGCTGATGATCCCATTCGTTTGGCCGAACACGCTGTGGCAGAGCGGCGTGGGCGGTTCGATCCCTTCGATGATCGCGTACGTGCTTGGCGTCATCGGGGTCTATCGACTGGTGGGCGGAATGTTGGGAGCGGATGCGCAGGAGAAGCCAATGGGAGTGGTGGGCGCGGCGACTGCGGCGCTCGTCTATGGCGCCAATCCGAACCTGATCTACATGCAGGCGACTGCGATGACGGAGTCGGTGTATCTGGCGCTGTTTATCTGGGCGGTTGCGTACTTCGCCGAGTTTTTGCGGAGCGTTCGCCGACGCGAACAGACGCCCGATTCCCCGCTGGCAACTAAGTTGTTGTGGCGTTGCGCCTTATGCCTGGCAGGAGCGGAACTCACGCGCTACGACGGATGGTTTTTTGCCGGCGTGATCGGAGTGACCATTGCAGTTGTTGCGCTGCGGCATTGGAACGATCGCATCGTTCGCTTGGCGTCGTTCAAATTTCTTCTGGCGATTTCGCTTGCTCCGGTTTTGTGGCTTGCTTACAACGCGGCGATCTACAGGAATCCTCTCGAGTTCGCGAATGGTCCATCTTCCGCGCGGGCGATTGAGCAGCGCGTGGGCGCGCCGAATCCCGCGCTCCATCATGCCGGCGTGGCGGCCCTCTATTTTCTGAAGTCGGCGCAACTAAATATGACGGTGGGGAACTGGGGTCGATTCTGGCTGCTGGCCTCGGTTCTCGCGCTGGCTGTCGCAATCGCGAGATTGCGGTCGCGGTCGGCGCCGTTACTGTTGCTGTGGGTCCCGGTTGCATTCTACGCGCTTTCAATTGCCTACGGCTCGGTACCGATACATGTTTCCACGTGGTGGCCTTTTGTTCCGTTCAACCAACGTTATGGACTGCAATTGCTTCCGATGTTCGCGGTTTCGGCTGGAGTGTTGACGGCAACCGTTTCTGAATTTGGCATAGGTGGGCGGCATGGCGGGAAGCTGGTCGCCGTGACGCTGGCGCTGGTGATCGCGAGTTATGCGTCGGTGTGGCGAGCGGGACCGCAATGCTTTCAAGAAGCGCAAAAACAATGGAATGTTCGGAGCCCGCTGAACACCGCTGTGCAGCGCACGCTCACGCGATTGCCGCGCGATTCAATGTACCTGATGGACCTCGGCGAGCATGTGGGCGTAATGGAACAGGCGGGGATTCCGTTGCGCCAGGTGGTGAACACCGAAAATCGCCGGCCATGGAAGCGGTGGCCGCAGGACCCCGATAGCTTGTGGCAGCGCTCGCTCGCCGATCCGGCCCGCTACGTGGATTTTGTCATCGTCTTCGATGGCGACGCCGTGGACCGTGGCCTGAATCGCAGCAATCTTACGGATCTGATCGAGTTCCACGCGACCGGACAGCCACATGCGCGCATCTATGCTACGCACGTCAACGCCACGCAAAGTGCCCCGAATCAATCACGTTAACCCCTTCGACTACGCGGCACAGAACGCGCGGGATGGCAGTGATAGAATCCGCTCGAAGCGTGGGGCGTTGCCATGAATCCAATCCACCAAACCATCGCACTGCTGCGGAATGAGTTGGGAGTGGTGCTGAGTTCGACGCTGGCGCGATTATTGCTCGCGGCTGTGCTCGGCGGCGCTATCGGCCTGGAGCGGCAACTGCGGCACCGGCCGGCCGGGCTCCGCACCAATATGTTCATCTGTTTCGGCGCGGCAATGTTTACTGTATTGTCGCGGCAACTGGCAGGCGTGGAGTCAGACAGCGCGCGGATCGCGGCCCAGATCATACCGGGCATCGGTTTCATTGGCGCAGGCTCGATTCTGCACGCCAAGACGTCGGTGATGGGACTGACGACGGCGGCAACGCTTTTTGTGGTCGCGGGAATAGGCATGGCCGCCGGCGGCGGTCTGTATCTGACGGCGTGCTTTGCCACAGTCATCATTCTGCTGGCGCTGGTGGTGCTCGGACGAATGGAAGCCGCGTTCTCGCTGAAGACAGTTGCTACGAGTTACGAAGTCACCGGCCGCAATGTGGACGGAATGTTGCGCGAAGTGAACCGCATTCTCGACTCCGAACAGCTGACGATGCACAGCATCCACATCGCGAATGCCGATCCGGATTTCCGCCTCGTGTTTTCGGTGGATGGCGAACAGGAACAGCAGAAAGTGTTTTCCATCCGCTTGCATGAGTCGTCGGCGTTCGCCACGGCTTCGACGCTCGGAAGTACGGAACACGAATGAGCGCGCTGGCGCACGACGGGCAGAGCGTGGGCATCGCTTTCACCAAAGCGTCGGCTTGCGGCAATGATTTTCTGCTGGTGGAGGGCGAAAGCAATCTCGCTGAGGGCGACCTTGCTGAGATAAGCCGGCGCATGTGCGATCGGCACAACGGAGTCGGCGCTGACGGCGTGGAGTGGCTGTTTCCGGACAGGGAAGCCGACGTCCGGGCGCGCCTGATTAATGCCGATGGCTCGGAGGCGGAAATCTCCGGCAACGGCACGCGCTGCGTGGCGGCGGAAATTTGTTCTCGAACCAGTAAAACCGAAATTGTTGTTCGCACTGGCGCCGGGCTAAAGACGTGCCGCCTCACGGGCAGGCAAGGTTCAAGGTTTGAGTTTGAGGCGGATATGGGCGCGCCGGAACTCGGCGGTGAACTGTCGATTGCAGCGGGAACGGTTCGCATACAGGGCATGAAAGTTTCCATGGGCAATCCGCACTTCGTGATTTTCGTCGAGAACTTTCCGGAGGGATGGCAGCGGCAAGCGGCGCTGATCCAGGCACAGCCGCAGTTTCCGCAGGGCACGAACGTGGAGTATGCGGTCAAGCGCGGCCAGAGTGAGATCGAAATTCGGCTGTTCGAGCGTGGCGTCGGCGAGACGCAATCTTCGGGCACGGGATCATGCGCCTCGGCGGTGGCTGCGATTGCGGCCGGGCGCGTTACCTCTCCGGTGACGGTGACTGCGCCGGGAGGCGCGCAGACGGTGCGCTGGGAGAAGCATGTTTATCTGCGCGGTCCGGCGAAGATCGTTTGCCGGGGAGAGTTCGTCGCTTCATAAACGAAAAATATCAATCATGGCCGCCGCTCCCCACAATTCGCGCATCAAGCCTCCGGCACTTCATTCAGGCGAGAGGGTGGGAATCGTTGCGCCCGCGTCGAACGTGAAGCGCGAAATGCTGGAGGCGGGCTGCGACGCCCTGCGACGGATGGGGTACGAGCCGTTTTATTTCGAGTCGATTCTGGAGCGCGATCTGTACTTTGCCGGTTCGGTGGAACGTCGTGCGCGGGAACTGGAAGACATGTTTCTGCGCGATGATGTTCGCGCGATAGTTTGCGCGCGAGGCGGCTATGGTTCGAACTATCTGCTGCCTGCGCTCGACGTAAAGAAAATCGACGTAAAGAAGATCGATCAAAAAAAGATTGCCGCGCATCCCAAGATCTTCGTCGGCTACAGCGATCTGACTTCGCTGCTCACCACGTTTACCGACGCCGGCAACTTCGTGACTTTCCATGGTCCGATGGTGGCGAAGGATTTCGCCATCGCCGATGGCGTCGATCTGGCTTCGTGGCAGAACGCCGTAAGTGGTGTGGCGGAATGGGAAATTACCGGAAACTCCGGCGCAAAACCGCTCGTGGCGGGCGAAGCTGAGGGAATTCTTTACGGTGGATGTTTATCGATTCTGGTCGCGGCGCTCGGCACGCCGAATGACATCCAAACCGAGGGAACCATTCTTTTTCTCGAGGATCTCGCCGCCAAGCCATTTCAGATTGACCGCATGCTGATGCAATTGAAGCTGGCGGGCAAGCTGCAAGATGTCCGCGGCATTGTCTTCGGCGAGATGCTCGACTGCCGGCAAAGTCCAACGCAGGATTACACGCTGGAAGAAGTTGTGTTGCGAGTGATTGGCGATTTGGGGATTCCGGTGGCGTTCGGGTTGCGCTCGGGGCACGTGTCGGGTGCGAACATCACTCTGCCGTTCGGAGTGAAAGCGCGGCTCGAAGTTGGCGGCGGAGTCACGCTGAAAATTCTGGAGTCTGCCACAACTTGACCAAGACTTTTCTAACCCAACGACAATGACGCAACCCAAACACATTCACCTCAGCGGCATCTGCGGCACGGCAATGGCTTCGCTTGCCGGCATGTTGCAGGAGCGCGGATTCCGTGTCACGGGATCGGATGCCGCGGCCTATCCGCCGATGTCAACATTTCTGGAGTCGCTGGGCATTCCGGTGGCGCAGCCGTTTGCCGAAACAAACCTCGATCCTCGCCCTGATCTGGTGGTGATCGGCAATGCGCTCTCTCGCGGCAATGTCGAACTGGAGAAAGTGCTCGATGAACGCATTCCATTCTGCTCGCTGCCACAGATTTTGCATGATGAGTTTCTGGTCGGGAAAAGCGTTTTGGTAGTGTCAGGAACCCATGGCAAAACTACGACGACTTCGATGCTGGCGTGGATCTTCGAAACCGCCGGCCTGCAACCATCCTTTCTGATCGGCGGAATTGCGGAAAACTTCGGTCGCAGTTTTGGCCTCGGCGACGGCAAGCACTTTATTATCGAGGGCGATGAATACGACACGGCATTCTTCGATAAGGGGCCAAAGTTTCTGCACTATTTTCCCGACTCGGTCATTCTTACTTCCGTCGAATTCGACCACGCCGATATTTACAAAGACTTGGATGCGGTCGAAACGGCGTTCAAACGCCTGGTGAACCTGGTGCCGCGGCGCGGGCGCATTGTCGGTTTTCAGGCCGATGACCGCGATAACGACAGCGATAATGCCAACGCCAGCATCGATCGTTGTTTGCAGAAAGCGTTTTGTCCGGTCGAACGTTACGGTAGATCCGAGCGCGCAGGCTGGAGAATTGAGAACCTGAAGCTAGGCGAACAACAGACCTCATGGTCAGTGCTGCGCTCAGGAAAATTGTGGGCCGAGTTCGAGTTCGCGCTGGGCGGAGAATACAACGTCTGGAATGCGACCGCGGCGGCGGCGCTGGCAGCGAATTATGGAATTGCGAAAGAGGCGATTGCGCAGGCGCTCAAGACTTTTCGCAGCGTGAAGCGGCGGCTGGAGGTGAAGGCCGAAATCAACGGGATCACGATCATTGACGACTTCGCGCACCATCCTACAGCCATCGAGCAGACGATTCGGGCGCTCCGGGCGCGGTATCCGCAATCGCGGTTGTGGGTGGTGCTTGAACCGCGGTCGAACACATTGCGCCGCAATGTGCTGCAGGATGCACTGATTCGCAGCCTGGCGCTGGCCGATCAAGTCGTG
>Ga0182018_10002891_pt1 | contig 16310 bp, 11 predicted proteins | sample 812P2MmetaG_FD_120490 | JGI IMG/M metagenome (GOLD analysis project Ga0182018, IMG submission 120490) | Permafrost microbial communities from Stordalen Mire, Sweden - 812P2M metaG | ecosystem: Environmental > Terrestrial > Soil > Wetlands > Permafrost | place: Sweden: Stordalen | collected... | reverse complement strand
TCGACGGTACCGTAAGCCACTGAAGGTAGGGTTTCGAAAAATCGGTATCGCGAGTGCCTTTTCATCTGTGTGAATTACTTCCGGGTAGCCCGTCAACCGTCCGAAATAAAAAGGTTTGAGGGTAAACGTATTCACAACGTTCAGCTCAAATATCCTCCTGCCGGCAAGAGTGCGCACATCGAGGGCACGGTAATTTCCGCATGGGCTGCCCCCTGGGGCAACCAAAACCAACTGCGTCACATCGGAAAGAAGCCCAACCACTGGTCGATGACTGGGCAGGAAAGTTAAATCCGGCCCGAGCATGGTTGCTCCAGATTCGGTTGAAATTCTCAGCCAACTTTCTCGGATGCAAATTCGAAGTGATGACGAGGTGATAAAAATGACTTCTGTCCGCTTTGTGCGTTTGCTAGGTTGGATGTTACTGGTACTTGCGATCCTAGCGGTCCCTGGACGTTCCTTCGCGCAGGGTATCGCCGTATCAGTCACGATCGCACCGCCGGTTTTGCCGGTGTACACCCAACCGCTCTGTCCCAGCGAAGGCTATCTTTGGACGCCCGGTTATTGGGCCTGGGACCCCGATTATAGCGATTATTACTGGGTTCCGGGGACGTGGGTTGAGGCACCCGAAGTTGGCTTCCTATGGACTCCCGGATACTGGGGCTGGAACGACGGCGGGTTCGTCTGGAATGCTGGTTACTGGGGACCGAACGTCGGATTCTACGGTGGTGTCTACTACGGATTCGGCTACATCGGCACGGGCTTCGAGGGCGGATACTGGCGAGGCAACAGCTTCTACTACAACACCTCGGTCATGAACGTGAACCGCACGATCATCCGGAACACATACACAAAAACGGTCGTCAATACCATGAGCATGAACCGAGTCAGCTATAACGGTGGCAGAGGCGGACTCACTGCCCGGCCGACTGCCGAACAGGAAAAGTACGGCGGTGAACGGCACATCCCGATGACCTCTGCGCAAACCGCGCATCAACGAGCCGCATCTAGCGATCGCAGCCTGCGAGCTTCGGTTAATCATGGCAGGCCCCCCGTAGCGGCAACCGCGAAACCGGCAGATTTCAAGACTGGCGTAGTGAGGGCTCGAGCCGGCGGTCCCAGCTACACAAAGACGGCGGCGAATCGCGTAAATGTGAAAAATGGAAACGCAGGCAGGGCGGGAGCCAAGCCGTCTAAGGAGGCGGCGACAGAGCACGCGAAGTCAGCGCGTCCGGAAAGCAATCGTGCTCCTGTAGCCCATGAAGGTGTAGCGAAAACGGAGCCCAAGACCGCGCCCAAGGCGTCGTCCAAGCCGGCAAAGTCTGAGCACGCCGCTGCACGATCTGCGGAACCCAAGACCGCCGCACACGAAAATGCAGCCCGGAAGGAAGCGAAGTCCGAACCGAGGTCCGAACCGAAAGCTTCCAAGCCAGCAAAGTCTGAACACGCGACTGCGCGACCTGCGGAACCCAAGCCGGCTTCTGCGCCACACGAAAATGCAGCCCGGAAGGAAGCGAAGTCCGAACCGAAGTCCGAACCGAAAGCTTCCAAGCTGGCAAAGTCTGAACACGCGACCGCACGACCGGCGGAGGCCAAGCCGGCTGCTGCGTCTCATGAAAGTATGGCGAAACCGGAACCCAAGGCGCCCAAGCCGACAGCGACTGAACATGCGAAAGCGGAGAGACCTCAGAGTAGGCCTGCTCCAGCACATGCTGCCAGTACGCCGAAAGCCGAACATCAAAGCACGCCGAAACCAGAGAGTAAGCCAGCGCCTGCGAATGAGGAAAAAAAGCCTCCGCGGTAGGTGTTATATGGACAGGCGTCCTGATCTAACAGAGGACGCCCTTCATTGTTCGAAGGGTAGTCCATCAAGCCGCGTGATTTCGGCGAGCTCGTGCCGAAGTCAACTTTTCGCGAAGTCTTGGCAAGTCGCATACAGGCCGCGCTAGGTTAAGCGAAAGAAAGCCCATTGCCAACAGCAGTTGTGGAAGAACGCTCGTGTAACGTCCGCTAACTTCCACACGTCGCCTGAGGACGCGATGATTCTGGATGGTTTGTCGGCCACTCGGAAGTTGGCCAGAAACGGGCTTCGAGGAACTCTGGACTGGATCAATAATTTAGTTGCAGTGCACTTCCCCCAAGCCGACTTCTGGATAACTCGGCTTGCCCCACTTGGCATTAGCCGAAAAAGCGTTCGCACTCTGCCAAAAGGCCATTATGAAGAAGAACCAGGAAAACGCACCGCGCTCCCTTCATAGCAAGCTCTGCTGATTGGTTGAGCCGGGCAATTTTCACACCGGCTATCTTTGGACGAATGATTTTCAAACGATTTCCATTTTTTCTGAGAGCAGTTACGTTGCGTGCCAGGGCCAGGTGACGGTGTATCAAGAGACTATTGACTGTAAGCGAATGCCTTAAGATTTCGGTATAAACTTGAGCAGTGTGGCATTCGGAAACCAAAGCCCCGTTCTGGTTGGCGGAAGGAACTCTCGCATGTTGATTCAGGTCGGCTATGAATTAGTTTTTCATTGTCCACAAGAGACGCCGATGATCCTCATGGTCAACGTCCATTACTCCCGCGCATCGGATCTCGTGACCCCCGATCGCCTGACCACCGATCCGGAAACGCCAATCACGGCGTATCGCGACGGCTTCGGAAACTGGTGCGCCCGGATTGTGGCGCCGAGCGGAAGGATTTGCCTGAAAAGCAACGGTGTGGTTCGAGATTCGGCCAAACCCGATGTTTCGGTTCCGGGCGCTCAGCAGCACGCTTTGCAAGATTTGCCGGAAGAGACTCTGGTCTTCCTATTGGGCAGCCGGTATTGCGAGACGGATCTCCTGTCCGACGTAGCGTGGTCGCGATTCGGTCAGTCGACGCCGCCGGGATGGCCGCGGGTCCAGGCGATCTGCGATTTTGTGCATAACCATATCGCTTTCGATTATCAGAAAGCTCGCGCAACGCGCACCGCCTGGGAGGCGTTCAACGAGGGTGTGGGCGTGTGCCGCGATTACTCGCACCTGGCTGTCGCGCTCTGCCGCTGCATGAATATTCCGGCGCGATATTGCACCGGGTACCTGGGGGACATGGGGACTCCGCCGCCTTACGGTGTGCCGGATTTTGCGGCGTGGTTCGAAGTCTACCTCGGTGGCGCCTGGCACCCGTTCGATCCCCGGAACAACGTGCCCAGAATTGGACGAGTGCTCATCGCGCGAGGCCGCGACGCGACCGATGTCGCCATCGCAACCACGTTCGGCCCAAATACTCTGGAGAGCTTTAAAGTTTGGACCGATGAAATCGTGGAAGGTGTGCCCCAGGCAGTTGCACAACTGGGACTGGACAACTAGGAATCGCGCGGCTCCATATCAACACCGACTTTGAGCGTATGAGATCCGCCGCCCAGGATTAAGCCACGCAGCGGACTTACGTCGCCGTAGTCCCGACCCCACGCTAGCGTCACGTGGCCGTTCGAGGGAACAAGGTTGTTCGTAGGATCGAGATCAAGCCATCCGATTCCCGGACAATAAGCGGACACCCAGGCATGGGATGCGTCAGCTCCCACCAGCCTCGGTTTTCCAGGAGGCGGATAGGTTCGAAGGTATCCACTGACATAACGCGCCGCGAGATTCAGGGAGCGCAGGCAGGCGATTAGCAAGTGCGCGAAATCCTGGCACACGCCTCGCCGTTTCTTGAAGACCTCTTCCGGTGTCGTTCGGACGTTCGTGACCTTCGAATCGAAGCGAAAGTCTTTGTGGATGCGCGCGGTCAGGTCCAGAAGCGCCTCCGGCATGGGCCGCCCGGGGGTAAACGACTGGAGCGCATAGTCGGCAAACTCCGGCCGCACGCGGATGCGCGGTGATTCAAATCCAAACTGGTAAGCTTCGAGACCTGCCGCGCTGCAATCGTTGGGAACTAATTTCGCTGCCTCTTCCCACGGGAGAACCTGTTGAGGCAAAGGCGCCGTATTTCCGTTTACCGTTACTTCGCTTCGCGCTTCTACAATCAATTCCCGATGCGGCTCCTGAATGGTGAAAAAACAAAGGAGGTTGCCGAAAAAGTCCACGCGCTCGGTGCGCGTCGCCGGGCGCGGCTGGATGTGCAACTCGCTCTTCGCCGGCTGCTGGTGCGCCATGGTCCGCGGCTTCAGGCACGCCACGTGGTTTCCGACAGTGACCGGATATTTATATTTATACGTGGTCCGGTGAACGATTCTATAGATCATTATCGGTAGATCATCTAACCAAGACTATTTAACAAGATTATTTAACCAAGATTATTGTCCAATAGTGATGGGCAAGGTCCGGGCGTGACTGAAGTATCTGCTGGATAAATTATTCGACCAGGAAGGCAGTAATCCTTCCATTTGCCGGAGGAAACCCGCAAGCCGCGCGAGACCCTCGGAACCGTTGGCTGCCGCGGCGCCCGGCAATGGATACTGTAACTTTCGCAAATCGAAACTGCGTAACAACGCCAGCGCAGCCCGCATCGCCTTTAAGTCGACCGGAAGATGTCGAGGAAGCTTTTGATAAAGATCCGCGAGGTGGCACAGTTGAAAATCCAAGGAGCGGGGATTCGTCTCATCGGCTAGGAGCACATCCATTACGGCCAGGGGCTGAAGGGTCGTGTAGTACCGGGCGCGGTAGGTCATGGAGCTATCCGCAACCTCGAGCACGCACTCTAAAAGCGACCAGTCCTGCTCCGTCAGAGGCGGAGTGATCTCTCGCAGTTGCCGGGTCAGATAAATTGCGCGTTCCAGACGCCGGCCGATGGTCATGAATAACCAGCCCAATCCGCGGTTGATATTTTCCCGCTCCATTCCTGAAAAAGCAGAAAGCAGTTCCAAACCGTCGGTCAGCATTGCCGGAAATTCCAGAAACTGCGTGTCCTGCCCGATCTGGGTTGAGTCTCGCAACTGGCCGAGCAGGTACATCATATCGGACGATAAGCGTTCGCGAATGTTTCCGCCAACCCGCGAGGCCTCCGCCAGCGTGCAAACCAGACTGTCGGGCCGCTTGGCATCGGTCAACAGCGAGGTTATCTCCTGTTCCAGTTCAACGGAGGTCGGACGCTTGTGTTTCGCTTTGGGCAACTTACTGTGCCTCGACTCCAGGCACCGGTGCAGGCGGATAAGGCACGCAAGCTCCGCTTCCTCTGCACGCCGAACGCGAGGAATCATGGCGCGTAAGATGCGGGCCACGTTTTCGGCTCGCTCGACGTAGCGCCCCAACCAGAAGGCATTGTCGGCGACGCTGCTGGGGACAACACGCGAGACCCGGCGCAACTCCACCGGCTCGTTCCGCGGACGCAGCATACTGAATGTATCGACTGGACCGTCCCACAGAACCCATGCGTCTTTGCTGTGGCCGCCCCGCTGCATCGAGACAACCGATCCCTCGGATTCGGCGACCCGTACCAGTCCTCCAGGAATGACAATCCACCCGCTGGCGGTATTGAGCATGTATGTGCGCAGGACCAGGCTGCGCGATTTGAGGCTTCCGTTCGCCCACACCGGAGCGGTCGATAATGCGACCTGCTCCTGCGCAACATATTCGTGGGGACGAGCCCTGAGTTGCCGGGCGAAGCTACCCTTCTCCGCGTGCGGGAGTTCGGCGCCAAACACGGGTTCCATACCGCGTGAGGGAAACGCCGGTTTCACCACCACCGAGTCCAGATGCCCGAGCACCCAATCGAGCGCGGACGTCTGCCCGCACCACCAAGTCGCGACCGACGGAAGCCTAAGCTTTTCACCCAGCAATCGTTGGCAGAGGCCGGGCAAAAATGGCATGATCGCGGCCGTCTCAATCAGACCGCTTCCCAGTGCATTTGCCACCTTCACATTCCCGGCAACGATGGCGTCGACGAGACCGGAAACGCCCAGAAGCGAATCGCCCCGAAGTTCGAGAGGATCGCAAAAACTATCGTCCACGCGGCGCAAAATCACATCAACCTTCTCTAGTCCATCGACGGTCTTGAGATGCACGCGGCGGTTGCGAACCGTAAGGTCCGCTCCCTGGACTAGAGTGAATCCCAGATAGCGGGAGATGTAGGAGTGTTCAAAATAAGTCTCGTTGAGCGGACCGGGAGTCAGCAAAACGATTCGCGGATTGTCGCACTGGGCAAGGTTGGTGAGCACTTCGCGTTGCGCGCGGAAAAATGGAGCGAGGCGCAATACGTTCGAGCTGCGAAAAAGATCGGGCAAAACATCGGAGACAATGGTGCGATTCTCCAGTGCATAGCCGCTGCCGGAAGGCGCTTGCGTGCGATCGGCCAGCACCCACCATTGACCGTCGGGCGAACGGGCAAGATCAACGGCCAGCATATGCAGATAACTGTGCGCGGGAACTGGCACGCCCACAAGCGGCCGCAAAAAAGCGGGATTGCCGTAGAGAAGTGCGGCGGGAAAGTGGCCCTGCACCACCAGGTTTTGCGACCCATACAGGTCTTCGAGGAGCAAACTGAGCAACCGGGCGCGCTGAATGATGCCCGCTTCGATGAGGCGCCACTCATCCGCCGGTATCAATAGCGGAACGATATCGATCTGCCAGGCGCGGCTGGCCCCTAGCGGATCGCCGTACACGTTGTACGTAATCCCATTCTCGCGAATGCGGCGCTCGGCACGGGCCCAGCGCCGTCCCAGTTCCTCGGGCCCGATCGCCTGTAGCGAGTCCATCAGTTTTGCCCAGTGAGGACGCGGAGTTACACCGTCGGCCGATAGCTCGTCATAGGCGTTGCCGTAGCGGAGCGGAGTTTGGTGTAAATCCACAGTCATGGGACAAGCCCCGGCTTCTCCATCGAGAACTTTTGTTCCGGCGGCAACATTCGCGGCAACATTCGCAGGTCCAGAGTCATAGGAAAGATCGGGTTGGGTCTTTCCTCCGGAGCCGCGACGGGACCGGACGCTGGATCAAATTCTTTGAAGCGCTGCCGGCGCCGGTCGGCCGCCTCGGTTGCATTCACCGGCCGGGCTGGGTAGCCGCGACCGTCCGGCGATCCCACATAGTAGGCGCATCGGCCTATCGACCGTTCTTTCCAGCGGTCAATCATTTCGAAGATTAGAGGCGCATGCACGGGAATGGATGGATGTAACAGCGCCGATAGCTGGCGGGCGCGAAACCTTACACCAGCCACAAACTCTCGCGATTCGCCGGTAGAATGCTCGCTCGTCGGACGGAGTGGCACCCGGCGATCATTACATGTAACCACGTAGCGGGTTTCCGGGTTAAGTCCCGACAGCTTCACCTGAATGCGCTCGAAGGATGAATCCACAGCGCGAGTCGTTCGGCCAGAGGAAGTTTCTTCCGCGAGCACATTCCAGGGCTCGAGCGCCTGACGCAATTCGAGTTCGATTCCATCCGCGGCGATCGATCCGATTTTTGGAAAGCGAAACTCAAATTGTGCGGCAAACCAGCTCTCTTCGAAATTGTAATCAGATTCGCGCAGGTAGGTGAGCACATCGGAAAAGTCACGCCTGACAAAATGCGGCAGCATGAAACGGTCATGCAGCACGCTGCCCCAACGGATTAGGCCGCCATCGAAGGGACGCTTCCAGAACAGGGATATCAAAGCGCGGATGAGCAGCATTTCTATCAAGCCCATTCTGACATGGGGAGTCATTTCAAAAGCGCGCAGTTCGAGCAAACCCAGGCGCAACCCGCGACCCTCGGGCGGATAAAGCTTGTCGATGCAGAACTCCGCGCGGTGCGAGTTTCCCGTAACATCGACGAGCAGGTCGCGAAACAATCCATCCACGATGTTGGGCGGGCAGCCGCCCGCAGGCAAGTTACTAAAAGCGACCTCCAGTTCGTAGAGAGCGTCCGTACGCGCCTCATCTACGCGCGGAGACTGGCTCGTTGGGCCGACATACATGCCGGAAAACAGATACGAGAGCGATGGATGATTTTGCCAGAACGTCAACATACTGCGCAGAAGATCCGGGCGGCGCAGGAACGGGCTGTCCAACACGGTCGCTCCGCCCATCACGATATGGCTGCCGCCGCCAGTGGCGATATGGCTGCCGTCATAAGCGAATTTTTCTGCCGTCAACCCATTCTGGCGGGTTTTCTCGAAGAGCACGGTATGGATTTGTTCGAGTTCGTCCCAACTGCTCGCGGGCAGCAGGTTCACTTCCAGGACACCCGGATCGGGTGTGAGACTGAAGGATCGCAATCGCGGATTGGAAGGCGGAGGGTAGCCCTCCAGCCATACTGGCTGGTTTAGATACTGGCACGTATCCTCGACGGCGGCCAGCAGGTCGAGATAGTCCGCGAGATTGGAGGCATAGGGCAAGAACACGTGCAGACGGTTTTCTCGAGGCTGCACGCAGAGCGCTGGCCGGATCAGCTCCGGCGCAGTTTCGGCCGAGCTCGATAAAGCTGGTAGGGGATCGGCCACGGGGTTTTTCTGGAAGAGATCCATCCGCCGCATTGGGCCCGACGGAAGCTTGATTCGATCCGCGAACGGCGCGGCTTCATGCTCGTATTCGATCTCATCGGGCGCTACCCAAGGTATTGACCCGGTCGATATGCGGTATCCGATGGGTGAATCGCCCGGCGAGAGTAATAGACGTTCCGGCCGTGGGAACCACAACTGGCTTGACCAACTCAACCGACCCTCCGGTTGACGGCGGCGAATGGGCAAAATGTAACCGGCTGGCTCCGTCTCGGCTGCGCTGTTGAAGGCTGGCAGTATGTTTTCGATGCTCACCTGAAGACGGCGCGTGAGCGCTTCTATGAACTTCAACGCATCTTTTGTGCCGAAGTTCTGGTCGCTATTTTCCCGAGCGATGAGATCAATATTCTCCCACACAGCAATGCCGTCGGCGCGCCAGGAGCAACTCATGGCCCAACGGGGTAAAGGTTCGCCAGGATACCATTTGCCTTGTCCGTAATGCAGCACTGCGCCGGGGGCTATCCTGTCGCGGAGGCGCCGGATTAGAGCCAGCGCGCGCGTGCGCTTGTCCAGTCCCAGGGCATCGATGTTCCATTGCGGGCTCTCAGGTTCGTCGATGCCAACGAATGTAGGCTCGCCTCCCATCGTCAGGCGGACATCCTGCGCTTCCAGGTCCGAGTCAACGCGATGCGCCACCTTTTCAACGTCCTTCCAAGCCAGTTCGGTGAACGGCCTGGACGGCGGCGGCGCATCGTTATGCAGCCGGCAAATGGACATGGAGTAGTCAAAATTCACCCTGGCCGGTTCCACCGTTCCATCGATGGGCGTCGCGGTGGAAACGTTTGGGGTGCAGACCAGCGGGATGTGACCTTCGCTGGCGAACAAGCCCGAGGTCGGATCCATCCCGATCCAACCCGCGCCCGGCAAGAACGCTTCTGACCAGGCATGGAAAGCTGCCGAATCGGTCGCGGGAACGCTGCTACCTTCCGGGGACTTTTCGTCCGGCGCCAACTGGATAAGATATCCGGAGACAAAGCGTGCCGCGATTCCCAAATGCCGGAGAATCTGCACCAGCAGCCATGCCGAGTCGCGGCACGATCCTTTACGTTTTTCGAGTGTCTTCTCGCACGTCTGCACGCCCGGATCCAGCCGAGTCTCATAATCTATTTCGTCCCTCACTCTCCGATTTAAATCGACAAGATATCCGATCGTTCCGCGCTTCTCGCCTCGCTCTTCGCGGGGAAATTTACTCAGAAAGGCCCGGAGCAGAGGGCCGGCCGGATCGAGCAAAAGATAAGGTTCGATATCCGCAGCAAGCTCCCGAGGGTATTGGAACGGGAAATTTTGGACTCCCGGCTCCAGAAAGAAATCGAACGGATTGAACGGAGATAAATTCGCGACAAGATTTACTTCAACCACAAACTCGTCAGTTTTGTCCGGAAAAAGAAGACGCGCCAAGTAATTGTTGTGCAGATCGAACTGCCATTTGAGAAGGTGTGAGGCGGGAGCGACGCTAAGCGAGTAGCTCAGGATCGGCGTTCGGCAATGCGGGGCCGGGCGCAGCCGCACAACCTGCGGACCGATGGAAACCGGCTTTTCGTAGCGGTACTGCGTCCTGTGATTGAGAGCAACCTGTATGCTCATCCACCCTCGCGCGGCAAATGGCTGGAGATTTTGGCTCGTTCTCGCTTCGCTACAAACGCGCAAGGGCGCCGAGCCTCTCGCCGAACCTGCTACTGTAAAGCTACCTTAACGACGGCGCCAAGAGCGGTGAAATTTTCTGATCGCTGCAATACGTTCCGGCGTTCTTCAGGATGAAACTCGCCCGGCCACGATCACAGTCCACTCCGGCCCTTGGATCGTGATGCCTTTCTCGCCCCCCACACAAGTGGTTCGCGGTCCAGGAACGGGTTTGGGGGAGATCAATCGCGATTTCCTCTAAGCCGACTTGTGGCTCGACGGGTGGATTAGGCGGAATTACGCGGAATGGATTGACAAGCTCGACGGAGCCGGATAAGGTTGGGCCAGTGCGCTAACAGGGCGTCTCCTACCCGCGGCAAGGGAAACATCCCACCTGTTTTCGTTTGAGACGCGCCGTTACCTTCTTTCAGCCTGGTATCAGCGGGACACCGGCAAATATATGAAAGGAGGTCCTGTGACCCCGTCGAAGTTTTTGCGTTCTCACTCATCCTTTGAGTCCATCCGGAAGCAGGCAAAGAAACTGGTCCGCCAGGTGGCCGCTAGCGACCCCGAAGCTGTGGCCCGTGTACACGCCCAACTGCCGGCTCCGATCCTTCCTCTATCGCTGCGAGACGCCCAACTTGTGCTCGCCCGAGAATATGGCTTCGCAGGCTGGCAGGATCTTCGCGCGGCGGTGCTCCGCCAGGAAGGTGAAGGCCTGGAGTGGGCTGCCGCTGAGGCGGAGCGCGCCATCCACGACAACAGCGTCGAGCGATTGACGCATCTGGTTCGGGAGTATCCAGCGCTTCTATCGTGGCGTGGCGATTCCGGAGAATCGTTACTTCGGTTTGCCACCGGCTCGTTTGGCGACAGCGGCGATCCTTACCGGGAGCAGATGTTCACACGCCTCGAATGCGCCGAGATTCTCTTAAACGCAGGGGCCGTCGCGAACCCGGCGATATGGGAAGACGCAATTCGCGCCCGCGCCAAGGGTGTGTTGCAGCTGCTTTCGCGCAAGGGTGTTCTGCCGCGCAGGCTCGATGTTCTCGCCGCACTGGGTGACGACGACGGCGTACGCGATTGTCTTGAGTCAGCACGGAACCGCCCCGGCGGCGATGCCGCCGCCGTCACGCAGGCGTTCCTCTGTGCCTGCCGTTTTCAGCAGCGGGCGGTCGCCGCTCTCCTTCTCAACCGTTGCATCGAGCTCGACCCCGCGCTCGGGCGACGAGTGGAGAAATGGCGTGGCAGAAGCGGGTTCATCGACTACTTGGCCGAACATCCGCAAGAGTACGGGAGTCCCTGGCAGACGGTCGTTATGAACGAACTTCTAGTGGCGATCGATGAAAATGACCTCGAAGAGTTCAGCCGGTGGTTAGAGCGGGAACCCGATCTGCTCGGCGAATCCAATGTGGCGCTGCAGGTGGAACTGTTAGAGCATGCGGTATTGAAAGATCGCGGGCCCCTTATCATACGGCTGCTGGAGTCCGTTCCCGCGCTAGCAATGAGGCGCCCTCCTTCGTCCGCGCTGGTGTTCGCTCTGGAATATGGGAAGGCGCATCTCATTCCTATGTTGACCCGGATTTGGCCGCTGCCCGATGATCTCTGCCACGCGGCCGGAGTAGGGGACTTCGCGCGAGTCAGGGGTTGGTTTGATGAGGCCGGCCGTCCGAGGTTGGGGAGTCTCGGTCAGCATTACCCTGCCAACGACTCTTCCGTTTTGCGAAACCTGCATTGGACCCCCGCCAACGCGCAACACATACTGGACGTAGCGCTGGCCTGGGCGTGCATGAACCGGCATTTTGAGATTGCGTCTTTCCTGTTGGAGCGCGGAGCCAACATCAATACCAACTGGAGCACGCATGAGCCAGCTAGCATCTTGCACGAATGCGCGGTCCGCGGGAACTATGAAACAGCGCAGTTTCTCATTGACCACGGCATCGATATGACGGTTCGAGATTATCGTTGGAACGCCACTGCGGAAGGGTGGGCGTACCACGCTGCCAAGGACCAGAACATGGCGGAGTTCCTGGCGCGCGCGGAGAGCGCCCTCAAAGTACAATCCCTTTGAAAGGGCACGGTCAGCGCGTTCGAGTCCCAACTGTGAGGAAAGCGGGCACAAACGGCGTTCTGGGAAGCGTCCGGTCAGCTCTGGTCGGATCGTCGGCCAACCGGAAGCTATCCACAAACGGGCTTCGAGGAGATCAATGGCGATGTCCTCGAAGCCGACTTCTGGCCCGCGTGCGCGGAACCACGCCGACGTGAAGCCCGCTTTTTCCCAATCGGATTACTTGCGGGTAGCCTGTCATCCGCCCGCAATCGCCGGGCTCCAAACGGAGATACCACTTCACTAAGCGGACTTAGGGAGCCCAGGCGTGTTCGAGGGCTTCACATTAAGTTTTTCGTGTGATAAGCGGACATTTGGGACGCGGCGGCTGGCTCAAAGCCAAGCAATTGCAAGCGTTCCCGGCGCGTGCGGTCCATCTCGCGCTGAAGCTCGGCCACGTAACGCGCGCCCTTGCGAATTTGTTCGACCGAAACGCCTCCCCCCGCGTAAACCACTAGCGCGTCGTGGACGTAGGGGCTGAGGCCTGAGATTGACGCGAGCATCTGGCTTCGGCGCTCGACTGCGGCGGTCAGCGAAAGGCGCTTTTCCGGCTCACGCTCGAAGACATAACGCATGTGCTCAGTGCCAAATGCCACGTGCCGCGCCTCGTCTCGGTGCGCCAACAACGCGAGCGCGGCGGTAACGGGGTCGGGCGCGTGTTCGGCGAGGAACTTCAGGAGAGTGAGGAAGGTTCCTTCGCCCATGACGCACAAAAGGAACGTGGCGGTGGTGAAGTCAGGCTCCTCGAGGAGAGTCTTCAGCGAAAGCTGCCCGCTGATGGCGGTTGTGCCGAGTCCTGCGTCGCCAGCTTCGGCCCGGCGAGTGAACGCTTCCGCGTGCCGCGTCTCGTCGACAACTTGCATGGCAAGCACTTTGACCACCTCGCGGTAATGAGGGTGAATGCGGGGAATGAAGCGCGCAGGCACATATAAAGCCGCAAACTCATTCTCCGTGAGAAATGTCATAATTTGGGCAACTGCGTGTTCGACCTCCATCGGCAACTTGGGAAGCTCTTCCCACGGGACGTCTCGCCCTACCGACCACTGATTCGCAGTTGCCTGACCGTAAATGGTATTCAATTCCCTTGCCCAGACGTCGCGTTTCTTGCGCAGGGTGAAGCCGAAGTCGGGTCCGCCGCTTTCGACCCGCGCGCCACGAGGGGCGACGCCCCAAGTCGGATCGGCCGTTTCGGAAACCTGAATACGAGACGTGGCGATTGACGGCGCGAGTCCGGCCGATTGTATGCGGTACACTCCGGCAACACCCAGCTTTGGCTCACAGTGATGACCTTCTTTGCGGCACCATGCCGCGAGCTGATCGACAAGTTGGGGTGAATCTCCGCGAACTTCGAACCAATCGCCCGCGCGCAATTGCGCTAGCGTACGGCGCAAGAGGACCGTGGCTCCTTCGTGCAGCGCCAGGTCTTCGAGATCAAGCTGCTGTTTGGGTGTGGAATTGGCCATAGCGGATTCGGCTACAACTCACCTGGATTCTCGCTATCTCGCTCCCTGGTGTCGCTGACGCGAGATTCTTCGACTGGGTGTGCTCCGAACATTCCTCCCAGAACGCGGACGAATATTGCAGGAGCTTAGCAAAGCCCTCAGTTACCGGCTGTTGAAGCGGCTGAGCCATAAAAATTGAATCGGTGCACCGCTTTTTCGAGTTGCGCGTAGCCGGTTGTGCGCGCGGGCAGCCACTGCTTGAGCCCTTCGAGTTCCATAAGGACGCGGACCTTCGGATCCTGAAAAGACATTGCGAGCAGAGTATCGATGAACGGCTGGATCCGTGCGTCTGGCCGGTCGGCGCGCACCGTAAAGTTGCAGTGATCAAAAGGGGGCGTCGTGGCCAGGACGCGAGTGGTCCCGGGATCGAGCGTACCCTCATTGATGAAGACGAGATAGTTGGCATCCAGGATGCAGGCGGCGTCAGCAAGGCCCGTTGCGAGAGCCTTTGCAGCGTCGCGTTCGCCGCCAACGTGATCGCCGTGCTTGCCAACCATTACTTCGTTGTAGGAGACGCGACAGTCGCGGCGCGGATCAATGCCTGAGTCAGCGATCATTCCGAGTGGAATCAGAGTCGCCTGCGGCGAATCCGAAGCGCCAACCGCGACGGTCTTGCCCTTGAGATCGGCGAGCGAGGCCAGTCTGGAATTTGCGCTGACAAGGATCTTCGTGGTCAGGTCGCGGTCCGAATCGCGCATAGCAATAGCGCGACAAGCGCCGCGGCTAACGATCTGGCTCTTCACCCACGCGAGCGGCGAATTCCATGCGACGTCGATTGCGTCGCACAGGTTTGCTTCGACCTGAGCGTCGTATGTGGAGTAGAGAATGAAGTCGATCTCGACACCGCACGCGGCGAAGTAATCCTTAAAACCCTCCCAGATCGTCACGACTTTGGGATCGTAGGCAACAGCGCCAATACGCAACGCCTTGCTGCGAGATGTACCTGGCATGGCTCCTCCATTCTCTAGAGATTGCTAGAACAAGGGCAAGCCGAGGCAAACCTTGCCCATGAAATCCTTCAGGACATCGCTCGACGGCGCCATCACAGCAGCCGCCTGCGCATCGCGGAAGTTTCGCTCGAGACCGCCTCGGCGTCCGAATGCCCAACCACCACCAAGGGTCATGGCACGGGAAACGACATTCAGGCAAGCGTCCGCTGCTTTCACTTTGACGGCAAGGACGTCCAGCATCGCAGTCGGATCGCCGGCAAGGGTTTTGCGGATCGTTTCGGCCAGATAAGCTCGAGTCGAGTTCAATTCGAGCGCCATCTCGGCCACAAGGAACTGGACGCGCGGAATCGATGCGAGCGCAGCGCCTCCGGCGTGTTCATATTTTCTGGCCCCGACACGCGCTACAATCGTCTGAAACGCCGCCGTAGCGATGCCCACCGAAACGGATGCAACACCGATCTGAAAGTGCGGAAGAACAACTTCGAGCATGGATTGAAATCCGCTGCCCTCGGGGCCTAGGCGCGTTTCGTCATCGATGGAGACATCGGTGAGCGTCATCGGAGCACTGGCGTTCCCTGCCAGGCCGAGACCTTCGAAACGCCCCTGGGCAGCCAGACCGCTGGCACCCTTGGAAATGAGGTAAAGATTGGATTCCGTAGGACCCGCCGCGCCCGTTTTGCGAGCCGAGACGACGTAGCTGTCAGCCTCACCCGCGCTCGTCACGAAGCTCTTGCTTGCACTCAGTCGTTTTTGGCGCACCTCACTCACGGGGGCGTAGAAGTGTCCTCCGGAGCCAGACTCACTAAAGGCGAGCGTACTGAGATGCCCGGCACGCGCGAAAGAGGGCAACAGCTCTTGCTTCAGCTTGTCACCGCCTTTCGCGGCTATCACGGCTGTGGCGCAATAGTGCATGAGCGTGACCATCGCGGTAGAGGCGCAGGCCTGGGATTGCGTATCTAGCGCGCGCGACATTTCTCCAAGGCTCGCGCCGGCACCGCCAAATTGAGCAGGAACAAGCAGGCCGAGCACGCCGGCCTTGCCCAGAGCTGCAATGTTTTCGCGCGGGAAACGGCGCGATTGGTCGATCTGGTCAGCGCCAGGGCGAAGAACTTCCTGAGATAGCTTTTCGTTTGCCACCAAGAGAGACTGAACGTCCGCCATATGTCCTCCACTGCTCACCCAGCAGGTCGATAGAGAAGTTTGCCCGGATTGCCGCGAGCCCATCCGGATTCGGTTCCTAGATTGTGGCGGTGGATCTCAGGCGGCCGCCCGGCGCCATTAGGCAGGTATTCAAGTAAAACCTTGCGGGGTGCGGAGGCGGAAGACACGGTTCGGTTGGCGGTGACATAAGACGACCATTGGCAGTCCACCTGCGCGCCACACGAGCTTAGGCGCCGAGTTTTGCAGCAGACCGAGAGTATAGGCGCGAGTGCGTGGTGTTGCCAAGGATGTGTCGGACTCCATTTGAGACGGGTTCTTGGGACTAGTCCTGGATCGTCTATCCGGAAGTTATCCAGAAACGGGCTTCGAGGAGATCGCTTCCTGCGTGTCGTTTTTTCGCCTGATCTATTTTCGGTAGATGTCCTCGAAGCCGACGCATTATAAAAGGGCGCCCCTTTGAGGTAGATTTTGAGTGCGAAGCAAAACTCTACCGAAAGGAGCACCCGTATGGACATTAAGTATATCGGCAT
>Ga0182018_10002890_pt1 | contig 16311 bp, 8 predicted proteins | sample 812P2MmetaG_FD_120490 | JGI IMG/M metagenome (GOLD analysis project Ga0182018, IMG submission 120490) | Permafrost microbial communities from Stordalen Mire, Sweden - 812P2M metaG | ecosystem: Environmental > Terrestrial > Soil > Wetlands > Permafrost | place: Sweden: Stordalen | collected... | reverse complement strand
TGAAGACTCGGAGCGTGGCGTCGGAGTTTCCATCGGGAGTGATCATTCCGGGCGCTCCTCTTGAATACGCCGCCGAAGGTCGGCCGCGTCCTCCAGGGGCGCGTCGTCGAAGCTGAAGATGGGGCGGTTGCCGTTCTTGCCGGATCTCTTCCAGGCCTTCGGCCGGCTGGACGTTCCCATGGCAGCCCGCCAGGGCCAGCAGCGCCATCGCCATCCACGCGGCCACCGGCGGCGCACTCTCCCGGTTATAGCTTCTCCAGCGCATGCTCCAGATCCTCCACAATATCCTCCGGCGCTTCGATTCCCACCGAGAGCGGCACCAGGCTGTCACGGATGCCCATGCGCAGCCGGTGCTTGGGCCGAAATCTCGCGGTGCGATCTCATCACCGGATTAAGCATCATACTATGAACGTCGCCCAGCCTGGATGTTCGGAAGCAGTAAGGTGCGTCTCATAAAGGACCCCTTTGTGAGACGTGGACTGCACGCCCCGTGGAAAGATTTGATGGGTTCCTGCAAGAGCTGATGATGAGTCGCGAATACCTCCTTCGCCCGCGCCAGAAACTTCTCCTCATCCGGCTCGCTCTGCAGATCCGCCCATTTCGCCCGCCGACAACCGGTTGGAACCAGGAGTCGTTAACCCGATCAGGAGAGTTCATGCCGATCCTATGGCTCCCCAAGTGAAACAAAGGGTATTTGACGGTCGAGAGACACTGGCAAAACTATTGATTCTAAATGGGCTACTCAAATTGACCCAGAGACGCCATCTCCGTTTTGGAACGTGTAGCACCTGGCTGCCATCTCCGCGCCCGAAACGGACTCTGACCGCGCCGTTGGCCGGAAACGCCTGAGACAGAGACAGTTCCGCACCAGAGCAGGATCTCTGAAGGACCGTCTGGTTAGCTGCTCGGGAGATGCCGGAGAAACGCGGTTAGCAGGGAGAGATGTGGGTAAACTGAATTTGCCGGCGGGTGAACTACTGGGCTTTCTCAAGCGCTGGGGTGATCGAGCATACCTTCGGTCTGCCGGTTCTCGATCGCCTCTCGGAATTGTTCTTCCCGCGGATTCGCACGAGCAAAGACGACACGAGTCAGAGATCCAAAGATACGCCAACCGACCAACGATAGAGAGGCAATCCTGTTGGCGAGAAGCAGGTCCTCGGTGCGAATTTGACAGACACCGTCGAACTGAATGACGTTTGCGATCACTTCGGCGCGGTCGCTGGGCAAGACTGGAAGGTACATCGAGTCGCGGCGAGTGAACTTCAGAAGAGTCCCGAGTTTGTCCTTGGCCGAGGGCTCAGACCGCTTAATCTCGGAGATCCTCAGGAGAACTGAGAACTTGTTCCGGTTCGGAACCAAGTCGCAGGATGAATTTAAGACAGCGTACTTCGGGCTTCCGATGATCCGCTCACCAAGGAAGTACGCTGCCTCCGTTGTGACGATGTCTCCCTGCAAGAGCGAGAACTTGTCCTCTTCCGTGTCAAAGCCCAGGGTCGCCGTGTCGACAGGATCGATGGGCCGACGTACGAGGGCGTTGCTCGCGTTGAAGAGAGCGAGGCGTTCGTTTGTCCCGTTGAGGGCATCCGAGAACTTCTGGACGGCCCGGATGCCATCTTCGGAATGAGAGAGTGATCGCAACTCGCGCTCAAGCTGGATCAACCCGTCGGTTTGCATGCGGCGAACTATAGCTCCGGTCGAGAAATATTCGCAGTTTCCAGATCAAAATCGTCGCTCGCCTGAGCCGCTTTCTCCTCGGCCGTGATCTCAAATTCTGCATGGCCGTCGCGTTCTGGAAGCACAGGGCTCCCAGCAAAGGCAGAGACCGCCTCCATCAAAAGCGCTTCATGCTCATCGTCGCGGAACTTGGAATATACTCGCGCAGCACTGATAATGAGCTTCAGGCCACCTTTCAGTCGATGGATCTCGGAAGCGAGGCCAAAAAGCCGTTGGAAGTCCTCTTCGTGAAGGATTCGGAACGTGCCTGCCTTGGAGCGCAAAGTTGCTACGCCGTGCTTCGGAATGGCCTCAAGAGCCGCACTGTTTCCTTTTCGAAACCGTTCGAATGAATTCCAGGACGGTCCTGGCACGAGAGTTGGAAACGCGGGCTCTGCCGAGACAGGACCGTTCTTAACGAGTTCTTGCGGTGTCCTCAGTGCGGTAGCCATGGTGAAACCTCATTAGCTTCATCGTACTGCTTTCCGTTGGGAAATGCAAGGTTTTCGTTGGTATTTCGTTGGGCCTTGCCGCTCCTCGGTTGAGGTCCCAACAACGACGCCGAAACCGCGGCAAAGACGGGCTGTTAGCCTATCTGCTCAAAAACCCGGCCAGCCAGAGTCGGCACGGGTCGTACCGTCGGCCCCCCCAACCCGGCACAGCTATGATTCCTTCTTGGACCGCCAAAGTTCGAGCGCCGTTAACCATACGATTTCGGTTCTTGGTATTTGCATGTTTACCAGCAAGTGATTGATTCCGCGTGCCTTACTAAAATCGTCCAGAGAAAATCCCCAAGTGAAACAAAGGGTATTTCACGGCGGAGAGACACTGGCCAACTAGTTGATTCTAAATTGGTTGCTCAAATCGGACTGGCGACTACCATCTCCGTTTGGCAGGATTCCCCCGGCTCCCCGCGTGGCAACCTGAAGCTGACTCCATCCACAGTTCTTACCGGAATCCCCCAAGCAGGATTTATTCACGCTGCTCGAGCTGTCGTCCTTGGAGGAGAGGTGCCCCTCAACGCTCCTTCACCGGCCAACCCCACTGTAGCTACAATGGATGTTGGGTCGGCGGATGTTGGGTCGGCGCGAATCCGAAATGAGGTCGTGCAATCGAGTCGATTCGGCGCGGCTTTGAAGGTGCATACTTAGCTGCCTGGTGCTGGAAGCTTGAAAACATGGCGTTTGCAGGCCTACTCTCAACTTGAAGCAAGCATATGACGATGAGACAACAGGTGAGTGTTGCGGGTTTGATTGAGCGGCGGGGCGCCGTGCTCGTGGCGCGACGGTCGGTCAAGGAAGGGTTTCTCCCGGGCGTGTTTGTATTGCCTGGGGGGAAAGTGAAGTTTGGAGAGTCACCTCACGCAGCCCTACGACGTGAAATTGCCGAAGAGACAACTCTCGAGGTAGCGGGCAACGATTACGGCGCCTGCTGCCCGATCGCAAGCCGTGAGCGAGTCTCCGGGGTGTCTTCCAGCACGCAGCGGAAGCCCACTTCGTCGAGCTTGAGGTTGGCCTTGGGCGGGAACCCGGCGCGGTAGGAAATGCGAAGGTGCTTAGCGGGATCGCTCCGGAACGATCCGCCGCGCGCCACGCGTTCCTTGCCCGTCTCCGGCCCTTTCGGATCGTCCGCCGGCGAGTGAGAGTAGTAGTCAGGGTCGAACCAGTCGGCGGTCCACTGCCACACATTTCCGGCCATATCGAACAGCCCCCAAGGGTTCGAGTCGAAACTCTTCACCGGCGAAGTGTAGACGTACACGTCGTTGCCTTTTGGCCCCAGATTTTGGAAGTTCGCTTTGTCGCGGGCATTCGCGCTATCGAACGGAAACACCTGGTCCGCCTGGCCGCCTCGCGCGGCGTACTCCCACTCCGCCTCGGCCGGCAGGCGGCCGCCCACCCATTCGCAGAATGCGCCGGCATCGGCCCAACTGACGTTCACCACCGGATGGTATTCCGACCAGTCCTTCAACTTGCTCCAAAATGGCTGCTTGGGCGGAGTCTTGAAGCGTTTGTAGGCATTCACCGTCACATCCGTGACCCCGATCCAGAAATCCCTGGCGATGTGAACTTCGTGGCGCGGCTTCTCGGCGGCTTCGCACGAGGAGGTGGGCACACACCCCATTTGGAAGGTCCCTTTGGGGATAAACTTATAATCCTCGCGGTCCTGCTTGTTGGTCTGAGGAACCTGGATGCCCACATCCACCCGCGGCGCCTGGACGGTCACAATCTTGGGGGGAGCGGGCGGGAGCGGCGCCGTAAAGTAGAACGGTTGGGTCACCTGGTTGGAGAAGAATGGCCGATTCCCAAGCGCCGAAGCCACCTCCAGCATGGACTTATTCAGACCGCTATCCGGCTGCACAATCGCCTTGGCCAATGCGGTTGCCAAGGCTCCCGGCGATGCCGCCGGCGCGGCGGGCGCGGTCTGGTTCAAGGGAGCGGAGAACAGGAAGCATTCTTCGAATCCGGAGAGTTGCGGAGGCGCCAGCCCCGAACTGGCGCTGACGCGGTCCAACTGTCTGTCGTCGTGGGCTCCAGCGACCAGCAGGATGGACATCGAGACCTTCTGATCTTCCAGGTCCTGCTGAATCCGGGTCAAAGAGAAAGCCGTATTCACGAGCTGATCGGCCGAAGCGGGGTCGTAATTCACCGGCAGCAGGAAATTATCGTTTCCGTACTGCGCCGCGTACCCGGAGTAAAACACCAGCACGATGTCCCCGGCGTTGACCGCCTTCAAGAAGCCGTCTTCAAACTGGCCCAGTGTTGTCAGGTTATCTTCATACTTGACGACCTCGAATTGGGTTTTGCGCAGAGCGTCTTCCAGAACCATGCCGTCCAGATGGGGAGACTCCAGCGGCGGCAATTTCCGATATTGAGAGTTGACGATGAGGACCGCTCGCCTGGGCGGGGCCGCCTTAGGCTGCGCTGCAACGGCCCGGCAGAACACCATACACAGAACTACTCCGAAGATTGCGCGGAACATAGCAGATGAACTGCATTCTAGCCTATTTGATGCTCCAATTAATAATAACCTGGGAGACGGCGGCGCCGGAGGAATTGACGATCACCACGCGCTGCGCATTGGGCGGCGGCAACGTTCGAACCGTAAGCCCCGGCGGCGTGACGGCGACGGCGACATCGGTGGGCGGAATGTTTCCTATAAGGGTTCCTTTCCCATCGAGGACGCCGGATTCACCCAGGACAAGCTGCGAACCCGGGGCCAGGGCGCCGACCCAGTTGATGGTCCCCCGTTTCGGCCCGTTGTACGGTTTGGCCACGGCGGGAGGCGCTGTCTGGGCGAGAGGCTTGGGAACCTCCGCCGGGGGCGGCCCAGCCGGCGTCACGGTGGATTGGGCAGCGGGCTGCGGCGGGTCGGGTTTGATTTCCGGCGACACCGCGAGCGAAACATCCAGCAGCGCCGAATCCCGATTTGAGGTGACCTGGACGGTCTGGTGGTACTCGCCGGGCGCCAGGGCCGCCACTGAGGGTTTCAGGTACAGAACGATGCCTCCTTTGGCGGCGTCAGCCGACAGCCACGATCCGGATTCCCGGACCGCCGCGCTGAGCGGCGACCGGATTACAGTCAAGATCACGGGGGGTGGTCTGGAATCGCCCCTGCGGTAGGTGAAACTGACTCTGCGCTGAAGCAGAGATGCCAGAGGAGGTTCCGCCTTTTCGCCGCCTTTGGTGGCAGATGGGCCAGGCGAGGGATCCGGGGGCTTCGGGTCCTCGGTCTTGGGCGGTGGGACAATCGGCTGCACCGGGAGAACGGTGGGTTTTTGCTGAACATTGACCGCGGAATCGGCCGGACCTGGTTTTGTAATCAGCCAGAACGTCAGCCCGGCGAATACCGTTCCGACCCCCGCGAGGGCCAGCCACAAGGTGCGGCGGTTGGGGGTGGGGGGCGTTGACGGGTTCGGGGCCGGGCGCGGCAGGGGAGCCGGCGTTGGCGGCGGAGCGGGATCGGGCTTTGGCATCACGGGCGCTACGCCAGGCGCCCATTCCAGCGGCGCCGGTTTGGGCGCGGATAATCTTAGCCGCTCCTTTTCCAGTTCCCGGGCATCCGGATAACGCGAAAGCGCTACTTCGAGAACGTGTATGGCCTCCGGGACCTGGCCGTTCTGTTCGCGCTCCCGGCTCATCTCCAGAGCCCGTTGGATGACCGTGGCGCGATCGGGTTTTAGGGCCGGCGCAGTACCGGAGGGCGGCCGGAAGAGCGCCGGAGCCGTTCCGGAAGGCGGCCGCGCGCGTTGCTCCGCCACTCTGCGGGTGCGCGCTTCCTCTTCGGCGATGAACTTGAGCAACTCCCGAATATCCGGGTTGGCGGGAAACTCCGCCGCCAAAGGCGTCAGGACGGCGGAGGCTGCCGGATAGTCGGCGTTGCGCGCGAATTCGTTGGCCCTGGAAATGGCCGCTTCCACGCGTGCCAACGCGGCTCCGGCTAATTCCGCGCGGCGCACTTCCTCCCGGGCCTGCAGCAAATCGGGATGATCGCCAACCTGGCCCGCGCAGCCGTCCAAGACCTCCAGCGCTTGGGCGTACTGCCGCTGCGACACCAGATGGCGGGAATAGAGGATGGCGTCGGCCCGCGCCGCTTCATCCCGGCGGACCCGCTCCTGCTGAGCCTTCGGCATCAGGCTCAAGGCCTCGGGGTTGTTCGGATCTTCGGCGAGAATTCCGGCCAGGATCTCTTCCGCATCCCTGGCGGCGCCGCCCGCCAGCCGGGAGTGGGCATCGTTGATGGCTTCGCGAATGCGGCGCGCCCGCTCGGCTATCTTCTGCGCGCGTTCCCACCGCATTCGCGCCGTCGCACTATTGGGATTCAACTTGCAGGCCTGCCCGTAGGAACCCAAAGCCTCTTCGTAGTGGCCGGCGGAGAGATCCTGGTCGCCCTTCTTCAGCAATTCCTCCACCTGGAGGTTGGCCTGGTTCGCGCGAATCTGGGTAATGATGTGATCGCGAATCTGCTTCGCCGTGGTGTTGGAAGGATACCGTTCCAGAACCTGCCGAACGATCTGGTGCGCTCCGTTCAGGTCGCCGCGGGCGGCGATGACCCGGGCGTCGTCCACCAGGCGGTTGGCTTCCTGCGCCTCGAGCGATTCCAGGATGGGGTTCAAATCGATCCGCACATCCTCGAAGCTCTGATACCGCGCCGAGCGGTCCCGCTGCAGGAGTCTCTGCACCAGCTGGCAGAGTTCCGCGGGCAACTCGGGGTTCAGTTGGCGGAGGTCCGGGATGGGCAGCGAGGTGATGTTGTAGATCACCTGCATGGTTTCGGCGGCCTCGAAGGGATTCTTTCCGGAGAACAGTTGAAAGGCAATGACGCCGAATGCCCAGAGATCGGCGAGCGTATCGGCGGTATGCCCTTCGAACTGCTCGGGCGGAATGTATTGCAGGGTTCCCACGACCACGCCGGTTCTGGTCAAGTGGGTAGCGGCGTCGCGGGTGGCGCGGGCGATTCCGAAGTCCATGATCTTGACCGATCCGTCCTTCAGGACCATGATGTTGGCGGGCTTCACGTCGCGATGAATGATTCCGTTTTCGTGGGCAACCTGCAGACCAGCCGCCACCTGGCTGAGAATCCGGACCTTTTCGACCAGGGTGAGGGTCTGACGCTGTTCGCGGATTTTCTGCAGGTCCCTGCCCTGCAGGTACTCCATTACGATGTACGGAACTCCCTGGTGTTCCCCTACATCGTAGATGGTGACGATGCTCTCGTGATGGAGCTTTCGCGCGGCGGTCGCCTCACCCCGGAACCGGGCCAGCATCTCCGGATCGTCGGCATTGGACATGACCTTGATGGCGACTTCGCACTTCATCAAGGGATCGGTGGCACGATAGACGCGTCCAAAGCCGCCGCGTCCGATTTCCTCCAGAATTTCATACCGCCCGATATGTTCCATGAATACCGGCTGCCGCGGAGTAACTCGCGCCTCCGCCGAGAAAGTCATCTTATCGCAAGGCCGAAGGCTATTGTCGGCTCACTTCAGGAACATTGCGTTCAAGAGCACTGCCCAATTCGTTCCGGCCACGCTCAGGCCGATCTGAATGGACGTTACGTTCTGAATGTTGAACTGGCCGGACGTGACAGCCAGCCAGTTGGCGCTTCCGGCCAGTGGAACGGTGAGCGGCAGCCAGCCGGTGTAGGAGCCGTTCGCGGCCGAGGAAGTGGCCGGCGACAAAGTCAGGCTTCCATTTGCCGAAGTCAGCGTGAAGCTGGGCGAGCCGGAGTTCCAAGAGCCGGGAGGCACGTCGGACTGCATGGAGATCAGAATGTTCGTGATGGCGGACAGGTTCCAGCCACCGGGCGCCGATTGCGTCAACAGGATGGCGTTGGCAGTGGTCGAGTAAACGTACATGGATGAAGTGCCGTCGAGGATATCGCTGGGCGAGGTGTCGTTGGCCTCACCGCCCTGTGCCGCGGCGCCATTGTTCAGGAACTGGAACTGCCAGTTGGAGACGGATTGCGCGAGGTCGTTGGCAGGAGGCGCGCCGCCAGGCTGACTCGGACAGGTTCCCTGCTGCAGCGTCACCGTCGACAGGACATTGGCGGATGCCGGCGTCCCGCCGGCGGAAGTGTTCACGAGAAGGTATGTCGTGTTGGGCTTCGCCGTAAGCGTGACGCTGCCGGCGGGCCCGCCGGTAAACACCACGGCTCCGGTAACGGAACCGGTAACGACCTCGACCGAGCTCACATTGCTGGTGGACCAACTCAGGGTCACGCTGGCGGTGGCCGTGGCGCTGCACACGTTCAACGGATTAGGGGTCGCATTCAAAGTCCCGGCAGATGGAGGAGTGGTTCCTTTCAGAGCCACGGTGATGCCCGCGGGACTGGCGGTGTTGCCCACCGTCAGCACTACTGGCTGGTTGCCCTGAAGCCCAGCCGGTATATACGCGTTCACCTGGAGCACTCCGGCCACCAGGTCCGGCGCCGCACCGGCGTATACTGTCACGGCGTTCACGCCGCCGATGGTCACCGAAACCGGCAGCACCGGCGTGGGGAACACGGAAACGGCGATTTGTCCATCCACGCCCGGCGGACTGGTCTGGCCCGCGCCGGTGGCGAACAACACTACTATGTCGCCTGGAGAAGCCGGATTTGCGCTGGAATTCACACTGCCATTGGAATCGAGAATCGCCCCCGGCCCGGTTCCACCTCCTAAAGTGAACAGGGCCGGCGACGCCGCTACCACCGGAACCGCCACGGCGCTCGACAACGCGGAGTTATACGAAACTTGAACCTGGGTGGTCGCCTTCCCCGCGATTCCGTATGGGGCGATGGCGTTCACCTGGGTTGAGGAGGCATAGATGATCGGCGCCGGAACACCATCGAATAGCACCTGCGTACCGGCCAACAAGGTGGGGAACGCTCCACCCGCCAATGCGGCGCTTATCCCCAGCGCCGCATTCAGGCCCGATCCTTTGACCGTCACGATCTCGCCAGGGGAGACGGCGCCGGGCAGGAAGCTGGCGCCATTTAGAACGCCGGCCGAAGTAAACGTGGGCGCGGCAGCGCTGCCGGGGCCGGCGGCTTCGGAAATCGAGAAAGGAATCGCCGTAGCCACGCCGATGGAAGACGAGCGGGCGGGCGAACCGGCGGGATTGGCGTCCACGGTGAAGCTCACGGTTCCCGGTCCGGTCACGGCGGCAGTGGATTGCAGATGCACCCAACTGGCGTCCGCTGCCGGCTGGCTGGGCTGCCAGGTGCAACTCGATGTAGTTTGGACCTGGAAGCTGAAACTTCCGCCTGCATTGGTAAAGTTATTGCCGGTGGGCGCCAGGGTGTAAGTGCAGCCGGGCGTGGGTCCGGCGGCCTGCGTGATACCAAAGCTGACCCCCGGCGCGACGGTGATGGAGGAGGACCGCGCCGCCGAACCGGTCGGATTGGGGTCCACGGTGAAGCTTACGGTTCCCGGTCCCGTGACGCTGGCCGTCGATTGAAGGTGGACATAACTGGCGTCCGCGGCTGGCCGGGTGGGCTGCCAGGTACAATTCGCCGTGGTTTGCACCTGGAAACTGAACGGGCCTCCCGTATTGGGAAAGGGTTGGCTGGTGGGCGCCAAGGTGTAGACGCACCCCGTCGGAAAGCTTCCGGCGGCTTCCAACACGTACGCCGTGGCGACGTCCACGAAAATCTGGGCTTGTTGTTGGCCGGTGGTGGTACTGGGAGAAACCTGCACCGTCAATGGACCCGGACCGGACGCCGGCGCAGTCTGGGGGAAGGCGATCCAACCCGGGCTGTCGGTGGTGGGGGACCAGGTGCATCCCGATGCGGTTACGACGTTGAGCGTGACGGGTCCGCCGGTGGCGCCGACGTTCTGGGGGGTAGTCTGCTGAAAGCTGTACGTGCATGGCGTCGGCGCCGGGGCGGGCTGGTCCAGTTCCGTCTGATCGCCGCTGGTGAACTGGAGAATGGCCTTCCGCAGAGAAGAGGTGGAGTTGGCCCCGTAGGTGAATTGCAGTTGCGACCCGCAGGTTCCCGTGGGTGAGTTCAGCGTAATCCAGAGCGGCACGCTGTTGGGATCGACCGACCAATTACAGGTGGAGACGGCTGGGTTCGCGGAACTCACCGGAATGGCGGCAGAACTGGCTTGGGCTTGCAACTCTTGCACGGCGGGAACAGCCAGCGGGGCCACTACCGTCCCAGCCTCGTCCACTTCCCAAGACCAGAGATTTGCCTGGCTGGAGTCGGCCGTGTTCACGCCAATGTTGGACTTTCGCAGCGTACTGCCCGGATTGGGGGGCGCTGAGATTGTAAACGTCACATTCGGACTCCCCGAGGGATAACTCGGCGCGGAAACCGTCAGCCAGCTTCCGGCCTGGGCCCCTGCGGTCGGAAAGCAACCCGAAGCCTTGCGAACGACGGTCACCGTCACCGGGTCGCCGTTGAAGTCCATGGGGATCGGCATCGCAGGATCTACCGAGCCGCAATTGCCGAGCGCGGCGCGGGGGCTGGGTAAGATCTCGACGGCGTGGTGCGGCGTGGTGGCCAAGCTGCCCGGATTGGTCCTGGCGCGAACCGCGGGGGAGGAGCTGGCCGAGGATGTTCCGGTGGACGTGGAAGACGGATATTCGGCGGCTTGAGTCTCGAGACTGTTGAACTGCGTAGCCTGGCTGATGGTGACGGTTTGTCCGCTGACCGTGAGGGTTCCCGTTCTGGCCAAGGTGGTGGAATTCGGCAACACCGAGAAGCGAATCGTCCCGCGGCCATAGGAAGTGCTGGGACTCGTGGACGGCAATTGGATCCAGTCGGGATTCTGGCTCTGCGCCTGCCAGGAACACAAGCTGGAACCGGTCAAGACACTGACCGTCCCGATGCCGCCGGCGGGGCCGAAGGAGTTGGCGCCGGCCGAAAGCGTGATGGGGCAGCCGCCCGCGCTCTGTCCCACGGTGAGGGTTTGGGATCCGATTGTCAGGGTGCCTGTGCGCACCACCGATGTGGTGTTCGGGTCCGTCCCAATGGTGACGGTGCCCGAACCGGGTCCACCGGCGGAAGCCAGAACGTGCAGCCAGGATTGATTGGAACTGGCCGTCCAGGTGCAGGTTGGGGTGGCGGTCTGAACGAAGATCAGCTCGCGCGCGGAATTGCTGGAAAGGGCCATCTCTCCGGGCGTTAAAATGTACTGGCAGTTGGTCTGGCCCGCCTGATAGACGAAGCTGCGCCGCGAATTGGCCGTGATGATGGCGAGCCTGGATTGGGTACTGGTATTGGCCCCCACGGTCATCGCGACGGTCTGATTGCCGCTGCCGCTGGCCGGATTGAACTGGATCCAGGTGCTGGCGGTGGTCAGCGTCCAGGAACATCCGGCGACATCCGTAGTGACGCTCAGGCTGGTGCTGCCGCTTGCGGCGCTCAACACCGGAGAAACCACCACGGTTGGATTGCAGGGCTGCAGGTTGAACTCCGCGACCATTCCGTCGACGTTCTGCACGGTAGTCTGGAGAGCATCGGAGGTGAGAGGCAGATCGGTGGAAGCCGTAGCCCCGGCCAGGTACACATTACCCAAGGTGTCGATGGCGACCTGGTACCCTTCATCCTGCCCCGATCCGCCGAAGAACGTCGAATTCACCAATTGGGTTCCATTGGCGGAAAACCCCGTAACGAAGGCATCGCCTTGGCCTCCGCCATAGGCTGTCTGCACGGCGCCCGGCGTGACCGGAAAGTTTGTGGAGTTGGTGTAGCCGGTAACGAAGGCGTTGCCGGAACTGTTGACGGCGATCCCGAACCCATAATCGTCGCCAATTCCGCCCAGGTACGTGCTGTACAGCAGAGAGCCACCGGTATTGAACTCGGCGGCGAACCCATCCCAAAGAGGCCGCGTGCTGACGTTGCCCAACGGGTTCTCCTGGACATTCGGAATGGTCCCTGGCGACCCGATTGACGTCTGAAACGCACCCGCGGTAACCGGGAAGTTCTGCGACGTGGTATAGCCGGTTATATAGACATTGGAATTGGAATCCGGCGCGATTCGCAGGCACTCCTGGTCCAGATTGCCTTGGAGAGTCTGAGTCCACTGGGGCTGCCCCGCGGAGCTGAATTTCGTGACCTGACAGATTACATTTGGCTCTTGCGCGTTAACGTAGCCGCTACCGGATGGAACCGCGCGCGTAACGGTATGCTGCCCAACCATGCTGCCGGCGATGTACGGGTTGCTCTGTGGGTCGACAGCTACGTCATTGATCCCGTTGGTTTGCCCGCTTCCCGAAGCCGGGACGTAAAAGGTGGAGTACTGGACCGAGCCGGTTGCCGCCAGGAGCATCATGTAGCCGGTGCTGTCGATCTCGACGGGGGTTGGCGAGCAGGAGCTCTGCGCCGCGCCGGATGTGGGTTGAAACTCGTGGAGCCTCGCATTGGTCACATCCGAGCCGATGGTATAGCAGATCGTGCTGCCGGCCACCCAGGCCGCTCCCGCCGGGTTTACGGCAATTCCATAAAGAACGCCCGGGGCGGTATAGGTGCTATAGGTGAGGCTTCCGTTGGGAGCGAACCGCGCCACGAAGCCGTAGGTTTCCGGCTCACCGCTTCCATTGACCAGGCCGATCAGTTGCGGAGTGCTGAGGATGGCGCCCGAGAGCGGGATATCGCTGGACTGCGTCTCGCCAACCACCCAGGCGTATCCATTGGAATCCACGGTGATCTTCCACGGGAAATCGTAGACGCTGCCGCCCCAATAATCGATATAGTCAATCTGCCTGGTGATGGCGTCGATCTTAACCACAAAGACGTTGGGACCCGTCGTTCTGCTGTTGGTGAGGCGCTGGCCGGTGGGAGTTGTTTTGAAATCCGCAAACTGGGTATATCCGGTAACGTAGATATTGGCGGAACTGTCCACCGCGATAGCGGTAGCCACATCGAAGCCGCTGCCGCCCAGGTAGGTGGAAAACTCCAGTACCGGGTCGATCACCAGCTTGCGCGCGTGGTCATACTCTCCTACCCAAAAGCCCACCTGGTTCTTGCCGGCCATGCGATATCCGCCGGCCACGTTTACACGGCGTCCGTCGATTTCCTGGTATACGATTGGCCGGCGTTGCCTGGCCTTACCGTACCGGGTGGCGATCCAGAGCTCGCCCTGTCCGTCAATGATCACGGTGTCGGCGCCATCCACTTTGAGGCGGATACGAGACGCATCGGCGTGCGGAGCGACATCGAAATCGTACTCCAGTTCGCGGTGCTGCGCATAAAATGTCAGGCCGACTCCGGGCCACAAGGCGTCATAGCGAACACCGGCAAAGTGCTGCCTTTTGGACCATTGGCTTGGGTCGCTGCCCGCGAAGTAGTTGCTGTAAGCCGAGAGCGCCTGTTGGCCGGCCGGCTCCGCTCCCCGCCGCGCGCCCTGGAACTTTACCCGGACGGAGCCTTCGCCAGCTCCGACACCCAGCCAGAATCCGCCCGTGTCGAACAGGAGTCCGGAATTCGCGGTCCGGGTCTGGAAACGTGCGCCGGCGGGATCCTTCTCGAAATAGACCGGCAGGGAGTTGAGGTCATAGGCGGCCGGCCGCGCGGCCGCATCGAGGCGCGCGAGGCCCGAGTTTGCGCCATGATCCACGAAACGGGGAATGTCGCTCGCTGCGGCCTGCCAGCTCGACCCGAGCAGTATTCCGAAACCAGCCCAAAAACGCGCCAACCGCAGTGACCGTGCCATCGTGAACCCCTCTCTCCGATGAAAGGAATCGGAGATTTTTTACTAGTGACCGCCAAACTGGAAGAAGATCCCGCCTTCCACCTTGCTGAAGAAATTGGTGAACGGTCCGCTCAGCGGGCGATACAGCTTGTATTCGATCCGGTACCCAAGGTACGAAGTGTGGTAGACGCGCAGACCGGCGCCGAAGTTGACTGCGGGGTCCGTGCTCTGTTTTGCGTAGGCGGCAGAGAAGCAGCCAGCCGGGTATCCGAACGGAGCGCAGCCAGCCGCGGTCCCCGAACTCGCGCCCGTGGTGTCGGAAGCTAGTAAGCCGAAACCAACCACGCCGTACGGCACCACGCGGGATTCATGAGGCAAAATGCGAATGTGGACACCGGCATGGACGTCCTCGATCTTGGCCGAGATCAGATACGTTTCCGTGGCAGTCGAGTAGTTCCGGATCAATGCCGGAAAATAGCTGAACTCCACGTACGGCAGCAGCAGCTTTGGCAGCGAATAAGACAAGTTGACGCCCCCCATGGGGCGGAAGTTGTCCGCGCCGTAGCTGGCGCCGGCATACAACCCCAGTTCGAAGTTACCTGGCCGCAGGTCCGGAGTCTGCGCCAGAGCCCGACCCGGCGCCACACACATGAAAATAGTTCCAAAGCAACAAACCACCCAGTACTTCCGCACCCAGCGAGATGACATTCGTCGTATTCCTTTCGAGTTCTTTTCAACCTATCTCTTGAAGCGCTATCCGAAGACACAACGGGACACGTAACGGCCACTATCATTTCGAAAATGCAGATGGTTTTTCCTGCTGCCCCTGTTATAAACGAAAACTGGCCGGTTTCCCCTTTTTGCCGGTGTGACATCCATCCCAAACCGCGACCGCATACCCTAAGACCGTCGTTGAGACGGCGTGCGAGCCAGTATACAACCTCGAAGGCGATTGTGTAAACTGCTCTGCTCAGCTCAGACTTCTGCCCACCGCGCATCGGGGGCCGGAGGCCGGACAACGGCGACTGAACCGCTAGTACGATTAGCCGGCGGCGGGTTTCTGGCTCTTAGACGCTCCCTTTTTCGGACTGGCCCCCTTCTTCGAGGAAGGCTTCTCCGGCGCGGCGTGCGCGCCCTGTTCCGCAATAGCTGCGACGGTATTGGTGGTTTTCTGGGTTTTCCGTTATCATTTTCGTTCATTCTCCTTCTGGGGTAATCACCGCGGTCAACACATGGATCACTCTGAAGTGTTTGAAAAGCAAGGCAATTGTGCAGTAAATCGACAATGCCGAACGACCGCCGCGGGCGGGCCGCAGATTGCGTCAGATTGCGTCAGGTTGCGGTAAATGTGAGGTCACGGGACAAAATTCGGGCGGAAGAAGGACGAGGCGCGCGAGCGGACTGGTCGGGAGCGTTCGAATTGGTGCCGAGCTTGCAGATCGCGTATGTTTGGCACGCATCGAAATTCACCCGCGAAGTTCTGGACGGGCTGCTGCGGATCGGCCTCGCGCACCACCAACAAATTATTTGGGACAAAGGCCGCACGGTCCTCACGCGAACGCTGTACTGGTTCCAGCACGAACCGTGCTGGTTCGTGCGGAAAAAGAATGCGCCCTGGTACGGCAAGGCGGGCGAGAATTCTACTATCTGGGCATCACCCTCCCCGAAGTTCATCATGGGCAGCAGCGACGAAGAGAAATACGACCACCCGACGCAGAAGCCGATCGAACTGATGCGGCGCCCGATCCTGAACCACACTAAGCGCGGTGAGCTGGTCTACGAGCCGTTCCTCGGCAGCGGCACCACTCTTGCGGCCGCGGAACTAACCGAACGCGTCTGCCTGGGCATCGAGCTGGATCCAAAGTACGTCGACGTGATTGTGCAGCGCTGGCAGACCCTGGCCGGAAAGAGAGCTACCCTCGACGGCGACGGCCGCACGTTCGAGGAGATCGCCCAGGAACGCCAGAAGGTGTCGGCATGAATCGCCCGCTGCCGCCAGGAGATCGCGGTCATCGAAGCCCAGCTCCGGGCTGGGCATCCGGAGGTGGAGGGGCTTTGCCGCGCGCTGGCGGACTGTCCTGGGAACTGCGGCTACTGGAAGCCAGCCGACGTTAGGCCCCCGTCGCGCCACGTTTGGCCCACGTTCGCACGGGTGGCGCCGGCTGGTCGTGTTAGCCAAGGCTACCCTGACTGGGGCAGGACGGGGAGAATTCGGGGCCAGAAGCAGAAAGGCCCGCCACGGCCGAAGCCGGGCGGGCAGAAAGGAACTTGGGGGTGAGCTACTTCGCGATGCTGTAAACGCGGGTTCCGTCTTCGCGCTTCTCCGACTTCACCGTGAGCCCCAAAGTTTAATCCCTCCGCCGAACAGACCTTCGGCTACAGCCGCGCCGAGGCCTTGGGCGTCGAGTTCTCCCAGCTCGTGTCCGTCCCCCAATCGCTTATCCCGGCAACCGAGGAAATGAGTCTCTGCCTGGGAAGTG
>Ga0182018_10002887_pt1 | contig 16338 bp, 12 predicted proteins | sample 812P2MmetaG_FD_120490 | JGI IMG/M metagenome (GOLD analysis project Ga0182018, IMG submission 120490) | Permafrost microbial communities from Stordalen Mire, Sweden - 812P2M metaG | ecosystem: Environmental > Terrestrial > Soil > Wetlands > Permafrost | place: Sweden: Stordalen | collected... | reverse complement strand
AAGCAGAAACCGCCGAATCCGAGTCCCGCTTGCAAGAACTGAGGACCGATTCGAGGGTCCATTCCCACGGCCGCAGTGACTTCCTGGACGTCCGCACCCAGCTGATCGCACATATCCGCGAGAGCATTGGCAAAAGAAATTTTCAGGGCGAGGAAAGAATTCGAGGCGTGCTTGATCAGCTCGGCGCTATTGACCGTAGTAGAGACGAAAACGGGCGCAGCGGCGGCGGGGCATTTATCCTGATGCGCGGGGCACTTGAACTTCCTCTCCAGAATCGGCGCGTAGATTTCGCGAAGCTTTTTTGCAGCAGTGTCATCATCCACGCCGATAACGATTCGATCGGGATGCAGGAAATCGGTGACCGCAGTGCCTTCGCGCAGGAATTCCGGATTCGAAGCAACCGTAAAATTGCTGCCGGATTTTCTACTGTAAACAGTCAGAGCGCGCTTTAGTTCCTGCCCTGTTTGTGCCGGTACGGTGCTCTTTTCCACCACCAATTTGGCGCCGCCACCTTCGGTGGCGATCATGCGCGCGACATTATCTATTGCACTCAGGTCCGCATCGCCGTTTTCCAGAGGAGGAGTTCCCACGCAGATGAAGACGGCCTCGCTCGAGCGCACAGCTTCACCGGGATTGTTCACAAAGAGGAGACGTCCTTCTCGAACATTTTTCTCTACTAGAACGTCCAAGTGAGGCTCGTAAATCGGCAGTTTTCCGGATCGAAGGATTGCGATCTTGGATTCATCGTCATCGGTACAAGCAACATGGTGGCCTATTTCCGCAAAGCAAGCGCCTGTAACCAAGCCGACATACCCACAGCCAATCACCGAAATTCGCAAGATTCAGTTCTCCCGGACATAATTTGGATTCCGACAAGGGCGCAGAATCCGTCGCGCTTCTTCGAATGCCCTCTCACAGGGAAGCAGCCCGTGATGAAAACCCATCACCGGTCTACCTTAGCCGAAATTACATCATTCTCCCATACAGAACTAGCCGGCAAATTTCACAGCAGACTGCGCAGAGTCGGACCGAATCCACAAGTATCCGGCAATCAGGAGCGAGAACGAAAGGAACAAATTCCAACCGGAAACAGGCCGTCCGCTGACGCGGACGAGAATGAACTCAAGCAGAAAGACCGGCAAAAGAAAGTCCAAAGCGATGGCCAGAACGATGGCCACTCTTGATGGCCTTATGCGGGGCTCTGCCAGTCCGAGAATTATCCCGACGGGAAAAAAGACGAGTGCGTAGTAAATGTCGTTGTAACCCTCCAATTCGGCGGGACGCACTTGATGGAGGAGACGGGCCAGGGCTGTACCAGGCCCCAGGCGGTAGGGGCGCCTGATCTTCCTGCCGTTAATATAAAGGGAAAGATCGGCACCGTCATAGGAATAGAGGATGTCGCGCTTTTGGGTATCAGTAAATACATTTGGGACGTACCACGCCAGAATTGCCCGCTTAACGGAAAGTGGACTGCGAAACCAGAAAACAAGGCTGGATTCCTCTTGCCTAAGAGTCAAATCCGCGAACGAGGTTGATCGCGAAATAGAAACGATGTGTCCATTGCCAGTGTGGGGCTGCGCAGCGGCGCAGACTATATGCAGGGCGAATTGATTTGTTTCCCGGATACGGTCAATCAAATCTGCAACCGCGACGTGAGAAGTAAGCCAAGATTTACCGTCGAGTGCGAGTCCATTCCAATTCTGCGAAAGCGGGGCCGCGGGAGTCCACGAAAGACTCGGAAGCAATTGTTTCGAATCCTGAAGAGGCGTTGGGCTGGAGAAATCGTAGTCGGCGCGCCAGGCGAACGCAGGTTCTTGCGCGGCGTGGCCCGATGTCAACTCAATAGCCGGAGCATCAGAGATAGCGTGATCTGCAATCTGCAATTTCTGGATAAGGCCTTGCCATGGACTCTGGCCCGTGGCTTCGTTACCTACTACGAGCAAACTGTCCGGCTCCCAATTGCTGAGCCGAGTCTGCTTTTGAAATATGGCAGAAATCGTGAACCAAAAGAGAAAATAAAGGACAAGAAGAGCAGCTGTGCGTTTGAGCGTTAACCAAGAGCGGAGCGCCACCTCGAGTGCAGAAAGAGAGTCGATTATCAGTACGCCCAATAATTCATAGACTAGGAATCCGACAATTGAACCGGTGGAATTAGTGAAAACATCTTCCCATCCTGAATCGCGCATGGGGATATAAATCTGAGTAATTTCAATCCCGTAGGAAAGAATTGCACCCGCGGCGAAAACCATGAAAAAGGACGCCGTACGAGACATTCTCCGCTCTCTTAACTTCTCCGTAAGGCCAAAACCGAGAGGAATGAAGAGCAGAACATTCAGAAAAGCATCCATTAGTCCCGCCGTCTTCACACCGCTGCCGAGGAAGAACGGCGAAGTGTTGCCGGGAAGTTTTGACTGAAAATCAAAGCGGAAAGGGAAAAGTGTAAGAAACAGAATTCCAACAATTGCAGCGATCAGGAACCGATTCGACCAGCTAGAAGGGCGGGAGATTGCTTGAGGCTCGATAGTTTGAATCCGCGTCTCGCTCAAGAAGGAGATCCCTCGTATTCGTCTAAAAGTCTAGCATGAGAGCGGCTTTCGTCTGTCGTTCGCAAAAATTCTTGAGGTGTCCATCTCTCGCGTAGCGGTGCGCGTCCAGCGGCCGAACTCAGGTCCCTTGCTAAGTAACTGATAGTACATGGGTTATGCTACCTGTCCCTTAGCCAGTTCAGGTAGGGTTTTGCCCGAGTGAACAGGCGAATCTTGCTGCACTTTGTTGCTTCCTCTGACCAGTAGAGCCACATGGCACGTGCTTTCTAAACTGTATGCATCATGAAACCACATACATCAACCCAGCCAGAACTAATTCACTCGCACACGCAAGATACCCGGTCTAGACCAAGCCGTCCTGCCGGACCGCTTGCTTTTGTGATCATGTTGGCAGCCATTGTCGCAATTGCCGGACTATCCAGCTGCACCGCCTACACGGGCGCGAAAAGCCCAGCGAAAACAACGAGTACGGGCATGCTCTCTGCCAACCTCACAACGGTGAGTTTTGGAACCGTTGGAGTAGGGAAAACCACGACTCAAAGCTTGACGGTGACTAATACGGGAACTTCCACTGTAACCATCGATCTAACGGCTGTTACGGGCGCGAGTTTCACGACCGGCGCCGGTGCCCCCGCAGCAACGATCGCTCCGGGGCAGAGCAAAACCATTCAAATTCAGTTTGCGCCGCTGTCGGCAGGCTCCGCTTCAGGTGGCTTCACGCTAACAAGCAATGCCTCAAATTCACCATTAACTGTTGAACTTGTCGGGACGGGCGGACAACCGGGCTTAGCAATTTCTCCGGCCAGCTTCAATTTTGGCAGCGTTCAGGTGGGCAGCACGGGGTCTGCAACAATTACCCTAACCAATTCCGGAAACGAGAGCGTATCGATCACCCAGGCAAGTGCCACGGGCACTGGCTTTAGCGCGAATGGATTATCCTCCGGTGCGACGATCGCGGCAGGACAGAGCACAACTTTTACAGCACAGTTTGCGCCGACAACGGCCGGCAGCGCATCGGGCAGCATCTCCGTCGCGAGCAATTCTCCCAATTCTCCATTAACGATCGCGTTGAGCGGTAGCGGAAGCCAAGCACAAATCACCGCAATTCCGGGTACGGCAGTTTTTGGAAATGTTTCGGCGGGGACCAGCAACTCGCAGACGATCAGCCTGACGAACAACGGCACGGCAAGCCTTGTGATTTCGCACACTACCGTGACCGGCACTGGGTTCAGTATGACCGGTCTTAGCACACCGATTACGATTCCGGCCGGTTCGAATACCACGTTTAATGCGGTTTTCGCACCTGGTGCTGCAGGAGCCGTGACTGGCTCAATTGCACTCACCAGCAATGCTCCTAACTCTCCGTTCACGATCGCATTGAGTGGAACCGGGCTGGCTGGGACGCAACTGCTGACTTTCAGCACGTCGAGCCTGAGTTTCGGCAGCGTAAACGTCGGGAGCAATACTGACTTGAGCTCTGCCTTAACGAACACAGGAAATTCGAGCGTTACAATATCGGCCGTAAATGTCACGGGCGCAGTCTTCACGGTGACCGGGGTAAGTTCGGGCGAGACCTTGGCCGCAGGCCAGTCCATTCCGGTGACGGTTCAGTTTGCCCCAACAGCGGGGGGGGCAATTAGCGGGACCGTTAGTTTGCTAAGTAACGCTACGAATTCTCCGGCTACGCTGAGCTTGTCCGGCAGCGGAGCCCAGCAGAGCACTCACACGGTGGGGCTAGTATGGACGGACAGCGCAGCAACAGTGAGTGGCTACAATGTCTATCGAGGTACCAGCACGGGCGGTCCGTATGTGTCGAAATTGACCGCATCACCGGTAACGTCAACTCAGTTTACCGATAGCGGACTGCAATCCGGCCAGACTTACTACTACGTAGTTACAGCTGTGGATTCGAACGGCGTCGAAAGTGTGTACTCGAACCAGGCGACAGCTTCAATTCCATAGATTGCAATGAATTAGGAGAGCGCGGCAAGACCGAACCACCTCAGTAACCGCAGAGAACAAGGCAAAGGCTGTCCTCGCGGACAGCCTTATACCCCTGTCCTAAGTGTGTACCCCTGGCCAGTAGTTCCAAATAGGTACTTCGTCGCACAATCCGCGTGCATATGGAACACCGACACCCAATCCTGGAGGGTGCGTACGCGCGCGATTTTTTTCATCCCGCTGCAAAACGCACGACAATCGCTGTCAGAAACTTCTCCGTCCTTCTTGCGATATTCGGATTGGTTGTGATGTCCGGGTGCGTGGGCTTAGGCAAGCCAGGCATAATACCGAGTATTGCAATGGAAGTGACGCCCAACCCCCTCGATTTCGGAACGGTAATGGTTGGTTCAAGCGCCACTCAAAGTGTGACCGTGAGCAATAGCGGCGCAGCAAAGTTCACACTTTCGAAGGTGTCCGCCAGCGGGACAGGATTTACGATCTCGGGTCTTTCAGCGCCCGAGGTATTGTCCCCGGGCCAAAGCGCACAGCTTACTGTCGTGTTTAAGCCTACGTCAGCAGCACAGGAGAACGTCAACCTTTTGGTTGCGATTAATGCGCAAGGGCCCCAGACGGCCGGGAGTCTGAAAGGGACGGGATCGACCAGTCTTCTTAGCGTAACGCCATCGGTCATTGGCTTCGGCAATGTAAGCGTCGGCAGCCCGGTTACCCAGCCGCTCCGCTTGACCAACGGCGGTTCCGCCAGCGTGGCGATCAAGTCTGCAAGCGCCACGGGCAGCGGGTTTAGCATCTCCGGGCTGACCACTCCGCAGACGTTGACGCCGGGTGAATCTGTGAACTTCATGGCTGAGTTCAATCCCAAGGTTGCGGGGTCGGATGCTGGGACGATTTCAATTGTAACGGCGAGCAGTCCGGTGAATGTCGGCTTAAACGGAGTGGGAGTCTCTTCCGCCCCTCAGCTTGTGGCCAGCTCCACGAGCTTGAGCTTCGGAAATGTGACAATCGGCAGCAGCCCCTCGCTGCAGGTAACACTGAAGAACACGGGAACTGCCAGCACGGACATTTCGAATGTATCACTCACTGGCAGCAGCTACACGCTTGGCGGGGTAACATCGAAAGTAGTTCTGGCTCCCGATCAGAGCGCGATCCTCACAGTGGAGTTTGATCCAAAGACCACGGGGAGTCTGCCGGGCACAGTGACGATCTCGAGCAACGCCGCAGGTTCTCCGATCGTCATTCAACTTTCAGGTTCCGGGACACAAAAGAGCCAACAACAGTCGGTAGCGCTGAACTGGGATAAGAGCTCGGCTCAGGTGGTGGGGTATTTCGTTTATCGAAGTTCCAAATCGAGCGGGCCATACGCGAAGCTGAATTCCCATGCTAATCCTGACACGAGTTATACAGACAGCAGCGTGGCCAGCGGGCAAATGTACTTCTATGTAGTGACCTCCGTTAATTCCGAGAACATCGAAAGCTCTTTTTCGAACGAGATCAGCGTTACTATCCCATCGCAATAATCTGCAAACCGGAATTTGGAGAAGACGCTTGCTCGCGGCGTTAGCTCGAGTGGTTTTCGTGGAAATAACCTACACTCGCATTCGTGGTCCTGAACCCGGTTGCACAGCGGGAGAACAGGAAATAGATACCGGGCCTGTTGCAAATTGCCGCTGGGGATACTAATGTCAGCGTCATTTCCGAAGTGCGATCGAAGTGCACGACTATGGGGACCGCCACGGCAAACCAGCCTCTAACTCCGACAAACACGCTCACCGGCGAAAACTTATTGGGATTTAGGGAAGCTTTGATACTCGTTGTCGCCGCGCTCCTGCTGTCACTACCGATGCTGATTCGCGGTCCCATGCCTGCCGCGCACGACACAGATGAGCATCGCCATTTCACAGCGCACTTTGCGGAGCAGTTTTGGGGCGGCGAGGCTTATCCGCGGTGGCTCTTGAACATGAACCATGGGCTAGGAAGCCCAACGTTTTTCGTCTTTCCGCCGCTGCCTGCGTACGTTTACACCCTGCTCGAACCGGTCGGAAAGGCGCTGCACTTTGACGCTTTCAACGTCAGCGCGTTTCTGTGCCTGCTCCTGTCGGGCATTTTTGCGTTCCTGTGGATGAGCACAATGGCCAGCCGGCCAATCGCCCTGGTTGTAGCGTGTCTCTATTTGCTGCTGCCCTACCATGTCTCGGTGGACTTTTACCGCCGCACGGCATTGCCGGAATGCTGGGCGTTAACCTGGATGCCTCTGGTGCTCTATTTCACGGTGCAGGTCGTGAACAAAAAGCGTAGCGCGGCCTTGGGGCTCGCCGTCGCTTATGGCTTGCTCATTCTGAGCCACGTCATCAGCGTTCTTATGTTTTCGTTCATCCCGTTAGTTGTGGCTCTCACACTGCCGAAGCGCGGTGACAGGGTGCGCTCCATCGCGGTCGTCATTGCCGGGATGTTCTTGGGCACAGGTCTCTCCGCCTTCTATCTGCTTCCCGCGTTCGCCAATGCGAAATATTTTCCGGCTTCCAGACTCGGCTTCGATTTGGCGGAAAATCTTCTCGCCTTTGGCAAGGGGCTGCTAACGGGCCAATCGCATAAATCGGGTTTCGTCCAATCTCTTTCGCTCAGCACCGCCGATACGGCCTTGTTCATTGCGTTCTGCGGTTTCATGGCGCTGAGGAACAGCTCCGCCGGCAAAAAGAGACAAGTGCTGCTGTGGATTGCAATTTGCGTGGTTCCTCTGTTCATGATGTCCGACGCAAGCTATAGGGTCTGGAAGGCGCTTCCCTTTCTCATCGATTCCATTCAGTTCCCGTGGAGGCTCAACATTATCTTGTGCGTAGCCGCGCTACCGGTCGCCGCGATTTTCCTGTCGAACTTCTCTCGGCCGTTGTCGTTCGAACGCATGGCTACGCTAGGGGTGATGGTTTTGTTTATTGTCAGCTGGATTGTTTCGTACGGGAAGACCGTGAAGCGCTATTCACTACCTCCTTCTCCCTATACTTCCGTGAACGAATTTGATGGATGGTACGAAGCGTGGAGACCTGCTGGAATGGATGACGACAGCGCGATGAAAGCGAGCATGGGCCCTCCCGTCCGATTTCTCGAAGGGGACGGGACGGCTACCATCCTGCAGTGGAGTCCCCGACATATCGAGTTGCAGACCGACTGCACTGTTTGCGGCCCCGCAATGATCCATCAGTTCTATTATCCGGAGTGGAGGGCGCAATTGGTCCCGCAAGGCCGTCCCTTAGCCGTGACTGCGGCGCTGCCGGAAGGCCTGGTGGAAATACAGATACCCCCGGGACGGCAGCAGATTCTTTTGGAGATTCCTCGCGGGATCTCTGAGCACGTGGGCAATTGGATCAGCGCCGCATGCGCGCTGGCGATCGCTGGTATGCTCGCCTGGAGCCTTACTAACGATCCTTCGAGGCGTCGGTTGGGGAGCCAGTCGTGATTAACGGAAAACGAATCGTCGTGGTGATGCCGGCATACAATGCCGCGAAGACGCTCGAAGACACGGTGAGGGCGCTGCCCGAAATCATCGACGTAACCATCGTGGTGGACGACTCCAGCACCGACGCAACCGTGGAAATCGCCAAACGTCTTGGACTGCGCGTGTTCGTACACGACCGGAATTACGGATACGGCCGAAATCAGCAGACTTGTTATCGCGAGGCGTTATCCGCAGGAGCAGACGTGGTGGTAATGGTTCATCCGGATTATCAATACACGCCGTTGCTGGCCACCGCTATGGCCAGCATGATTGCTTTCGGTGTTTATGACGTCGTGCTGGGTTCCAGGATTCTGGGCGGCGGCGCTTTGAAGGGGGGCATGCCCCTCTATAAATATGTGGCAAACCGTTTTCTCACCGCGTTTCAAAATGTGTTTACAGGAGCCAAGTTGTCCGAATACCACACCGGCTTTCGTGCGTTCGGGAGGGACGTGCTCCTCCGGCTGCCGTTGCTGGAGAATTCCGATGATTTCGTTTTTGACAACCAAATGCTCGCGCAATGTATCGCGTTTGGTTTTCGCATGGGAGAAGTATCATGCCCGACGAAATATTTCGCGGAGGCTTCGTCGATCAACTTCGCGCGTAGCGTCAAGTACGGATTCGGCGTGCTGGCTACAACGCTACAGTGCTGGTTGCAGCGATTGGGTGTCGTGCATTATCGTCTGTTTGATCCGCGCGGCCGGAAAGTCGTCTTGGATTACTATCTTCCTGCCGAAACATCGCTCGCTGAGAAGCCCCCCCAAATATCGGAGTGATGTTTCCGCTACCTCTCGTCTTGAGACGATTCTTCTGCCCCCGATACCGATAAGCGGGTTTGACGGTATTACGACTGGCGTCGGGCCCAGAACGCGCCCAGTAGCTGGGGAGGAGCGGGGCCAGAGCTGGTGCTTCTGAGCGGAACCAAGAGAGCCAATATAAGCAAGGCGAGCAAGCAGCAATTCCATCCGAGAAGAAAGAACACTGCGAATGCCACGAAGAGAACTGCCACAATATTTCTAGCTAGCAATTGGTTTCCCGAGACGGCGCCGATCCTGGAATCCATCACCATGGCGACAGGAAGTATCAGAAGAACCGTATCGTAGATCGAGCCGTGATAACTGACCAGGAGCACAACTAGAATCGCAAGCGCGAAATTCGGAGGCCTGGTAGCAGTCCAAACGAGCAAGGCGAGCGCAAGAACTGCCGTAATTGCGTGCAGTGAATTCGAAGACAGAAACTGATGTCCTAGCATAGTTGTTAAACACCACAGATTGGGCATGACGGTCGCGTGGGCTGCGCCGTTCAGCGATACCGCCAACGGCATAGGCTGGATATTCCACGTAAATGCATTCCGTAGATATGATTCAAATCCTGCCAGACCTGCGACGGCGGCGGAAATCGCCAAGCAGACGGTGGATGCTGCGACAAATCCACCGACGATGCGCCAGCGCCGCCAAATCAGAAACAGAAGAGCGATGAGGATGGAAAATTCCGGGCGAAATAGAGTTAAACCCAGAAACACGCCGGCCCTGAAATCATGCTCTTGATAAAAAGAAACAGCCGATGCCAACAGCAGAGCTAGCAGCAGGATCGAATTGTGCCCTGCGACAAGAGCCAAGCCCAAGGGAAGGAAGCAGAGGAAAACCGCGGACGGCAACCAGTACCAGAGTTGCTCAAGCTTGGGGAGGTAAGGTCGCAGCATTCGAATACACAAGACGATCAGCGCCAGATTTACAGCCACGAAAATCCAGTAGGCATTCCTGTAACTGAACAGAGAAAGTGGAACGTAAACAAGCGCCTCATAGGCGAGGCGATCGAAGGGGCGCTCAGTAACGGGAGAATTCGCCAGCTTATCGGGAGAGATTTGATTTCCACTCGCGGCATAGAGCGCGCGTCCATTACCTGAGCGGATTAATTGTCCAGCGGCGTATGAACTGAGGAAATCCGTTTGCCCGTTCAGTGCACGCGTGACATCCCGGACAACTACTGCGATCTGGATGATTAAAAGAAATGCGGCCAGCGAAATGACAACGCCCTTGAGATGTCTTGCGGGCAATGTCATGCCAGATCGTGCCCGCGATTACGTTCGGATGACCGGGATCTGGTGTGGACATTCATGCATTTCCGAAAATTCGCAGCGCTCATTAAAGACAAAGGGTATCACGGCCACGCCGGGAGACGCGGTGGCCACGACGCCGACGAGTTGGTTGGCTTGGTTAACCTCAGCGTTGCGGAACGCCTTTTGGCAAAGTGTTTGAGAACGACGTATAATAGGGAATAATATTAGTCTGGCGCATGGCAAATTCGTGGAACAATTGGGCAACTCTGGTGGCTCGGTGCAGGTCTTGGCAGGTATACGGGGTGCGGCAACTTGCTTTCACTTCCTGTATCCTGCTGATACATAAGTACTTAAATTTGATAGATCAAGAAGAGCGCTCGAGCTCGACTGGTCAGCTTGGCCTGCAAAGTGCATTCTTGAATTGAGTACATGGGAATCTAAGTGACTGTCGAAACGACAACTGGGATTTCATCGCCCATTCAGCTCCGCCGGGTGTTCGAAGCTGACCCCGAGGAGTTTCGCCGCCAGTTCAATCGCGCTAGCTTTGAATTTCACCATCGGTTAGTTGGCCATCCCTTATTTGAGTTGCCGCGGCTACTCGAGCTTGCGCGTGACACTTCGCGAGACCGTCCTAAGGATCTGTACTACGACGCAGGGAATGTGCGTGTGGACCAGAGGTGGGATCAAACCCCGCGAGCCTCCTTTTCGGCAGAGGAAGCGCTGGAACGAATCGAAAATTGCGGCGCGTGGATCATCCTTCACAAGGCGGATAAGGATCCCGAGTACGCCGCTTTATTGAACCAATGCATGGCCGAATTGCAAACCTTGATCGGCCTGGATCTCGACCGCGTGATGAAGGTGCAGGAAATTATTCTTTTCGTGACTTCGCCACTACGAGTCACGTCTTATCACATCGATCGTGAATGCAATTTTCTTTTGCAGGTTCGCGGGGAAAAAACGCTGAGCGTATTCGATCAAAAGGACCGCGTCGTACTCCCGGAAGAGGAGCTTGAGAGGTTTTGGTCTGTGGACCACAACGCCGCGGTACACAAGCCCGAACATCAAAACCGGGCGCGCGAATTCGTTATGACTCCGGGAACGGTGGTGCACATTCCGGTGAACGCGCCGCACTGGGTGAAAAACCACGACAACGTGTCCATCAGCGTCAGCGTGAATTTCCAATTCCGAGACCGCATGCTCGGGAACGTTTACCGAGCGAACTATGCGTTGCGCAAACTCGGCCTTCACCCGACGCCTCCGGGACAATCAAGCTTGCGTGACTTGCTGAAGTCGTGCGCCGTCGAACCTGCCGTTTGGCTGAAAAACGTTCGGCACGGTAAGCCGCCCTGGAGTTGATTCTGCGCGTTCTCCCACCATGGCTACACTCAACGGAGTTGTATGGCTTGCGCGTTAGCCAGAATGTGATTACCTGCCATATGCCACTTCTTCGACCGGATTCGATTTTCCTGAGAGGCCGGAATGCCGGCTGAAACTCTGCAGCAACGAATCGAAGCGGTACCGGTCCTCCGGACGTTGCTGAAAGCGCTCTATAAAAAGCGATTTTCGGGAAATGCCTGGGGCGCCTTTCACGGGGTGTACGAAAACTTCGGAGAAGCCGACCGCGCCGCGCCGCGAACAAAACCTCTTGGATTTAACAATGCGGCGTACGGACAGGAATTTGAGGACCGGCTGTCGCGAGCTCTTTCTTTTGACTACCCGGTAATGTTTTGGCTCGGGCAACTGATCGAACCCGGAACGCGAGTATTCGATTACGGCGGACATCGTGGGACAAATTTCTACGCCTATTCGAGATATTTAAAATATCCTGAGGGTCTTAAGTGGATTGTTTGCGATCTTCCGGAGATCGTCAAGGCAGGCGAGGAACTGGCGCGGCGCGAGAATCGCAGCGAGATTTCTTTCACGACTTCATTTTCCGAAGCGTCGGGCGTGCAAATTCTTTTGGCGGCTGGTTCGCTGCAGTACATCGAAGCGCCTCCGTTTGCCGTTTCACTGGCGGCGCTGCCTGTGCGTCCGCGGCATCTTCTGTTGAACAAGCTTCCTCTCTATGAAGGCAAACAAATTGTGACATTACAAAATGGAGGGCCAGCCTTTCATCCTCAATACGTGTTTAATCGCAAAGACTTCATTGATTCGATCTGTGCTGCGGGGTATGAGTTGATCGACCTGTGGGACGTGCCAAGCCACCCGGGGCGAATTCCATTTCATCCCGAAGCATCTTTCCGCTCGCACACGGGACTTTATCTGCGTCTCAAAAACAAATAGAGAGACGAATCGGCCGAGGATGATGGCAACAACGAATTGCAGTTGGCATATCCCCGACCGTCATCTACCGATTCAGCGGAACTGCGTTCACGAACCGCGCAGGGAGCGGACCACGCGCATACCCGTCAGGTAAACAGCCGCGACCGGCTTCATGGGTAGCGGAGCCTTTGTGTACATGTCACGTGTGAGGCTGCTCCAATTCGAAGCGTTGGCTCGATTCACCGAAACCGAAATCGAAGGCGAGAGCATCTTTGCCGTGTGCCAGACGCCGCCCGGAACGAAGAGAGTTTCTCCCGGCTCGAGTTTGAAGAGCATGGGCTTGGCCTGCGCGAACAAGGGGAATTTTTGGTAGTCAGGCTTTTCCAGGTCCGGGATTTGCGACGCGTTGTATTGATTGGGGCGGACGTAAATGAACGGCGTTTGGTCCGTGGTGAATATCGTGAATTCCTTGGTGCCGTAAATCTGGCTGATAAACGCATGGGTGTGATAACTGTCGAAATGCAAGAACGGGAACTTTCCGCCCTTGCCTCCGATGTAAAGTTCCTGGCTGCCGTCATGGAGCCGCGAGCGCAACAACTGCGAGAGTGGGCCGGTGAGCCAGTTCGGCGAGAAATAGCTGGGCAAAGGTTGTATGTCGGCGAGCAATTCCGGCTGGAACCGGTCGATGATGGCGTTGCGCAGATAGGGCGCCGGATTTTCATCGGTCGAGGAATTAACCAGATCGATGAAATCAGCCATGGAATAATCTTTCCCGTCGATAGTGAGTTTCATCGAACCATACTTTTTCTTGAAATAATCCGGCGTCCATTTCGTCATTGCGGCCCACTTATCCAGCGCGCCGCTGAGGACCACGGGTTTATGCGGAAACAAATAGTCGCGCCTGAAGTCCTCATAAGAAAGATTGCTGCGCCGGTCGATTTCCATTACATTTCGCTTGATTGTGTCTGGCATTGTTTTCTTCTCCTAAATTGTTTCAAGTAAATCGCTAAGTCCCGTAAAAACAAAATGGCTTCGCCTACTTGTTCAGCTGCGCGCTGTGCGTGGAATACAGCCGATCGATCGAATCATTCAGCTCGCGCACTTTCGCCGGCTCGGTTTGAAACCAATTTTGAATAACTTCCGAGGCGCCTATTAATTGCACCGGATCTATTTTTGAGTGGTCGATCGGTTCGCCTCGCCGCCGCAAAGGATCGACGGAATCTCTCACCCTCCAAAGAGACAAGCCTCCCGTGTACAAGCCGTCCAAACGCGCTTTCAGGTCTTCTCGTTCATCGGGATAGTCATGTCCCGCGCGGACGACTCGATCTTCGGTCGAACTCAGGTCAATGGAAGGTGGAGAGTCACGGTAACGATCCAATTCTTGCAGGATTTGTCCGGGATTGTAATTTACCGGCAGCTCGAAAGTTTGGGTATTCGGCAAGTCTCCGTTCGGGCTGAAAACAGCAATCTCGTCGAAGACGGAGACCTTGCCTCCAACCTGCTTGTACTGCGCCCACTTCGCTGGTGAATTCGCACAACGGAGGCAGATGATTGCGCACACGGGGGCGCTGTCAGGCCGCGCGTATTCAGCAGTGAGGTTCTTCACTTCCGAATATCGAACCTTGCGCTCTCCGTGTCCGGCCCCGAGTAATGCGAACATAGGATAGTCAAAATCGTCGAAAGAGGAATCTACTCCTACGCTGTTGCAGCCGGTCGCCTTCACGAAGTTTGCCGCGGCCGAATATGAGTGGAGCTGCCAGCGATGAGAATCGGCGAAATAAGTTTCCGTTCGAGATTGGCGGAAGATGCTTGGCGATTTCACCGACACCAAGGGCCTTAGCGAATTCAATAGCACAAAAGGTAAAGCAGCCAACAAGAGCAGGCACGCCACACTAGTGAGCGCGACGCGAGGCCAGCTTCGTTCCAGGACGACGCCCACGAGAGCAACGCCTAGCAGAAAAAGCGGAAGGTGATAACGAGCGTTCCAGGCTTGCCAGCGCACAAGAGCACAAAAAAGCACGAAGGAGCCGATGATACCCAACGCGAATAATCGCAGAACGCGGTCGCCGATGCGTTTGCTGAAGAGCAAAAGAATCGAAACAACGATCAGCGCCAACTGAATCGGATTGCCGGCGCGCTCTTCATGGCTGGATACACCGTTCATATGGAAGCCGCCCCTGTAGGTGTCGGCTTGATCGTTCGGATCGATGTGGAGCGCTCGAAGAGAAGCAAGAACCAGCTTGCTGGCTTCATGATTCACTGCACCGACGGGCGTAACGACGTGCAGCGAGAGGTTTTTCACGACGTTTGCAAACGTAATTGATGCGGAATAGCGGCTATTGGAATACTGGCGCAACGTGTCGTCGCCGAGAGGCGCGGCAAATCCGAGCGGAGAGCCGCTCAACTTATAATTTCGGACGAACAGCGGGCCATTTAACACAAGGATCGCGAGCACTAACACCGGAACGCGCAACAACAAAAGTTTGCGCGAAGCGGCTGAACCGATCCACCAGCAAGCCAGCAGAACGCAGGGCAGAAAAACGTAGGTTGTCCCCTTGGTCATGATGGCGAGACCGAGGGCCGAGCCAATTGCGACGGCAACGGGCCAGGATTGGCGTTCGTTCCAGCGCAGGAGGTAGTACACCGCGACGACGATCCAGAACGCGGCCACATAGGTGTTCATTGCGCCGGAAGCTTCGAGAAGGCCTGCAGGGATTGTGGCACACGCAATCGCGGCAAGAATCTGGCCGCGGATTCCGGCACCAAGCCGTTGGGCAATCAGCGAGACGCCAATGATGCTGCCGATCAGGCTGAACCACTCGATCAGATTGACGAGACGGTCCCCGCCGTAGAGCACGTCGAGGTGCATCATGGCGTACTCGGCCCAAGGAGAAAGGAACAGTTGCACGGAATAGAATGCGGGATAGAGATTGACGTCGTGATTGGTCATCCACTGCGCGATGCGAGACATGTGGTACGCCATGGCGTCCCATGTGTTTGGCGCGCTGACGATGGCGGTGATTCCGACTAGAGCAATCAGGAGTCCGGTGAGAGAAAGGAGAAACCAATCGAGCTTGTCCAAAGCAGTCGTGCCTGGTTCGGAGCCGCGTTCTAGTTTGGCTGGCCGGTGCGCACGAATCTTTGCTGCATACGCGAACGAAGCAACAGCCAGCAACAGCCAAGCCACGGCGAGGGCAGGGCGAGTAATCAGTCTGGGAACGCTTAGTATTTCCGTGCTCAGCGCAACAAAGACACCCCAGCAAGTAGCCGCTCCCAAGGCGGCACTTCGCCAGCCTTCTCCTCGCAAGCGAAAGATGCGAAATAGTCCCGCGTAGGCAATGAAGGGAAGGAGTGCGAGGATTTTTAGAGCGACACTCATCGCCGTGGCTGCCTCACACTTTTATCCGCAATCGAACTCGCAGCGCTTTTTAAATCTGGCGTCGCCGGTGTGCGCGGAGAGGACAGCTTGGTGTGCGGAGCAAATGCGGGGATGGGGTCGCCGACATCATCCGGAAAAGTGAACTCAGAAATCCTGCGGTCGGAATTCTTTGCGATTTGCTCGAACAAGTTACGCATCTGGCCAAGCATCCGACTTACGGATTCGGCGTCGTATAGATCGTAGTTGTATTCGCAGGAAAACCGCCAGCCATCGGTCCTCTGAACCATGAAAAAGTTGATATCGTAAATCGCTCCCGGAGATTTGGAGGGCACGGGAGTCATAGTCAACCCAGCAAACTCGCCGGGCTTTACGAAATCGCGTTGATAAATAAAATTAATTCCATAAAGGACCGGCCGGCTCGGATCGCGTTTGGGCCTGAGCAGCTCCACAACCTGTTGGAAGTGCAGATCCTGGTGTTCGAGTCCTTCCTCGACTGTTTTTTTGACGCGGTCAAGCAATTCGGGAAACGTCGGATCGCCGGAAAGATCGGTGCGCAGGACGACGGTGGAGATGAACAATCCGATGAGCGGTTCCAGCTCGACGCGGTCGCGGCCGGCGAGCAGGGTTCCGACGTAAATGTCGTTTT
>Ga0182018_10002885_pt1 | contig 16343 bp, 10 predicted proteins | sample 812P2MmetaG_FD_120490 | JGI IMG/M metagenome (GOLD analysis project Ga0182018, IMG submission 120490) | Permafrost microbial communities from Stordalen Mire, Sweden - 812P2M metaG | ecosystem: Environmental > Terrestrial > Soil > Wetlands > Permafrost | place: Sweden: Stordalen | collected... | reverse complement strand
CGGGCCATCATGGCGCAAAAATGCCGAGCGAACGCAAAATGGAGCACACCCCGAAAACTCTGTAATCGTCGTTCCAAGCGTATGTTAAAAAATCAAATCAACCCGTGTTCCGGACAGCAGTGAAATTGGCGCCATGTAGAGTGAGAACGACGCCACCAGGCCGATGGCTACGTTGAGAGCCGCCAGCGGGGCGGAAAGTGCGGATGCCAGGGGAATGCCCATGCTGCGGGCCTTGAATTCGGCCGACTTCCATAATCCGAATGGACGCACCATGGCATAGAATCCCGCACTGACCTCATCCTCAATTCGCGGCGTCACCAGCGTCACCGCGACGCACGCGATTGTTGAGACGGCAAGCGTCGTGTAGATATAATAATTTGCGGGAAAGGTGGCGAGGAACCCGTCGGCCGGGACGAAATTGCGCGCCAGCATCATCAATGCCGGCACCAAGCCCGCCAGACATCCGGCCGCAAACCCCCATCCGTTCATTCGCCCCCAATACCAGCGAAGCGCCAAAGGCACCACTAGGCAGGGCAGCAGTCCCGTGAGCATCCACTGCCATATTACGTTCAAGGCGCTTCCGCTGCCGCTGTTCTGCGACTCGACCATGCCGTATCCGACGGCTATTGCGACCAATGCCAGCATGCCAGTGGCCAGGTAGCTGGCTCCGACAAACTCCTTGGATTGGTCCGGCACATGCGGGCGAACCAGCGGCTGATACATGTCGCGAACGATTATCGAAGCGCATGCATTAATCTCCGAGCAGAAGCTGGTCATGAACGAAGCGGACAGGCCGGCCACGACAAATCCCAGCAGACCGGGCCGGAGCAGGCCCGACTGCAGGAACAGCGGCATCGCGGACTCCGGATCCCTGGCGATCTCCGCCTTGTAAAGTGAATAAGCGAGGAAGCAAAGCCCCCCCGTCATGACCCAGCGGGGAAAGCCGAGAAACTGCCATAGGGCAGCCAGCATCGCCGCCTCCCTGGGGTTCTTGGTCGCCAGGAACCGCTGTTCGCCGTAACGGCCGCCGGCTCCCCCGATGCAGCCAATCATTCCGATGATCGATCCGGCGAGCACCATCCCGGAGAAATCTTCATACCCGCTGTAACCCGAAGCGGTGAACATCCCAATCCGCGGCTTCGCCTCCGGAACAAGCGACTTCCAATACCCGGATGTGACCGTTTCGGTGCCGGCACCGTTGGCTATAGCAGAGTGAAGTCCGGCGCCAGAGTAGTGGCTATAGCATACGACACCTACGACAAACGCCACGGAAAAAAGCACGACCGTCTGCAGAAATTCACTGAAAATAACCCCCTTAAAGCCTCCCAACAGAACATATAGGCTGGTCGCCGCGACCGTCGCGGCCGAAATCAGGTGCGCCCCGCGGTTGTCGCACCCAAAGACAATCGAGAACTTGTGGATGATGATATACGACATGCAAAGGGACGCGACACTGAAGAGAACGATCATGAACGCGAAGCTGCTCCGCGCCCATTTCGCCCCCGTGCCCGAGCCAAAGCGCACCCGATTGAGCTCCGCGGCCGTCATTCCGCCACAGCGGCGAATCCAAATCCCGGAGTAGGCCATTAGAAAAACCGCGTTCGGCATCCACCACACCAGGGTCACGTAGAACGACTTCATTCCAAGGATCATGAGAATCGCCAGATTCCAGACCGTTCCATTGACGGAAAAATTCGTGGAAGCGCCTGACGCCGCCAGCATCCACCACTTGTTCTCGGAGCCGATAAAATAAGACTTGTAGCTCTTTGCCGATCGTCGGGAGAAAACGATCCCCATGCCCGCGGCGCTGACGAAGAAAATCGCTAGGACCAGATAGTCTATTGGGCGAAGGTGCATTTGCGGCTCTGCGATCAGGCAATCACCCCCCGGTGCTCTGGCAGGCAATTCGAATAGGTCCGACGACACTGCAACGGCCGCGCAACAGGTCCGAATGTTCAAACGGAAACAACGGGGGCCGCTTGGCCATCGCGATCGCAGAAGTTCCCGAGTTCCTTCTAGTTATGTTATGTCCTTTAGCCGTTATCATCCGTTGGGTTTCTCGTTGGGTTTGATTGCGGGTTAAATGCAAACCGGGCTTTGCTTGTCGCAAGGCCCGGCTGCATTCATCTCGCGAAACGCCTTGATCCTCAGGCCCGCCACGGAAGACCCCTTATCCAGGGATCGCCTAGGGGACTAGTCGGATCCGGGCGCTAGGATCATTGAGTTGTCAGAAGCGAATCGTGAGTGAAGCCTTTGCGTTTGTCCCCTCGATCGCCCGCGCATAGACGAGGCCGGTGCTCCCAGCATTGAGGTCGCTCAGGTTGTGGGGATTACCCTCGGTGAAAGCCAGGGCATTGGTAAGGTTGTCGCCCTCAATGTCGATGGTCATCCACCTGGTGATGTCGAATCTGATCCCGGCCTGCAGGTTTGTGTACGCTCCCAGCTTCTCCGTGTTGGCCAGGTCGCCGTAACGTTGACCATAATAGTTGGCGGAGATGAAGACACTGCCGCCGTGGAAGTAATACGTCGGCTTCAGCCGGAGCGTGACATCCGGCAGGCGCGTATTCTGATTCCCATCCGCGTCGCCGGAGGCCGTCGTGCCCGAGATGCCCGTGATCGTGGAATGCCCCAGCTCGCCGCTGGCCTCAATCCTGAAGGCTCGGATCGGCTGGTACGCGACGTCGAAATTGACGCCATAGGAGACATAGCTCAGGTTGAAGTTTTCACTCGGTTGGCCGGGGAGGTTCACCAGGGTTTCCGTCTGGGGGTTGTTATCGGCAACGGCGTAGTACCCCGTCACGTTTGCTCCGAATTGGTTCGTTTGATACTTCATGCCCGCCTGCGAGTAGTGAAGCACCGAGAAGGAGGAATTGCCCGCCGGGGTATTTCCGCCGTAGACATCGAAGTCTGTCACTCCCGGATCGTAGGACCTCGATTCCCGGGCAAAGAGCGAGAAATGGTCGTTTAACTGGTAGTTCGCGCCAATACTCCAGGCGTAATCGTCCGCAGTGGTCGACTCCGCGGTGTAGGCATTGGGTGCCGCCCAAACGCCGGCCGTCTGGGCCGCGATCACGTTCCGATACATTGAGGCGGTCGGGAGCAGCGCATTAAAGATCCACTGGTTGCCACCTGTCACCTGGTTGTTCCAGACAATATCTTCGTAGCGCAGGCCCGCATCGATGTGGAACTGCTTCGTGATTGCGTAATCATCGTCGAAGTAGAAGTTGGACGATATTGTGTCTATGGCGCCCTCAGCGTAGAAGCCTGCGGCAGGCGTGCCGCCGTATCCTGGGACTGGGGTGTTTCCAGCGTCATCAAACGCCACGACACCCTGGAGGGTCAGGTGATCGACCACCTGGCCCGCGGCATTGAGCCCCTCGACGTCGTAGAGGTGGACGTGGTCTCTCACATCGGCCAGCACGGCGTTGTTGTACGCGCCGTCATTGGTGATGTCGTTGTCCAGATACATGTAGCCGATGGTAAGCTTGTTGCTGTCGGTCTTCCAAGACAGGCGGAGATCGTCGATAACGTTGTCCTGATCCTCGTGGTACTGGAACTGGTCCGAGTACCACAGGAGGCCATTGCCATTCAGGGCAGCGGGATTGGCGATCACCGTCCCGGCTCCTGTGCCCGTCACTTGGACGAGCGCGGAGCTCGTCACGACCTGCGCATTGGGCAGCCCCAACGCATAAGCTGCTAGCACCGGCTCGGCGGCAGTGGTGAAGCCCGCGGCGCTGAACAGATCCGAGTTGCCACCGTGGCGGTCGTCGTCGTCGATCCAGTTGATCTTGGCTATGCGGAAGCTGTTGCTCACCGACCAGCCGTCGCCAAAATCCTTCTCGAACTTGACCGTGATCTGGTTTGTAAGGTCATAGGCGCCTTTCTCGTCCAAGCCGCCTATCACCGTGCTGCCATACCCGGTCGGGGGCACTAGGTCCCCGTATTCCCTGTCGATGGAATAGGTCGTGTCAGTTTGCAGGTTGAATCCCGGAAGTGAGTGTAGGTTCCCTCCACTGTCCTCGGCCGCCGGCTCAGGGAAGTAATAGGGGGTATTAATATTGATGTACTTGTAGGCGACGGAGACGAAGCCACCATCGAATTTCTTCTCAATCATCATCCTGATCTGCCCACCCCTCTCCATGTCGTATCCGACAGGCCTCGGTCCCTGGCCATTCTCGTAGAATCCACCGATGCTGGCGGACCAACCATTCGAGAACGGCAGCGGGCCGCCGTAGAAAAAATCGAACCGCTTGCTTCCTTCGCTGGTCACCGAAAACGTGACGTCGCCCGAGTCTACCGTGGGCATGCGCGTGATAAAGTTCAAAGTCGCGGCGCCGCCCTCCGGCACAAAGACTGTGGTGGGTCCGGCGTTGACCGCCTCAACGCTTCCATATGAGGCGTCGGGTTGAATCTGATATTCGGCGTAAAACCCGTTGTATTGGACCGGCAATCCGTCCTCCTGGAGACTGATGTAATCGAAGAATCCGCCTGAATTGCGCAGTCCATCCACGGAGAGGTTCTGGCCGTTTTCACCGCCTGACGCCTCGCCGTAGAATCCCGGTATCGAATCGGCCAAGCCGGCGACTCCAATCGCAGGGGTGGTGACGATCTCCACCTGGGACACGATGGCGACGTCAAACGAAGCGGCGAGCTCGGTGACGGGAGTTGTGGTACCGGTTACAACATAAGCATTCAACTTTAGCGGGCCTCCGGCATTCTCGGTGTCGGCTGCCGTGGTGGTTTGGGTGGCTGTCGTCACCTGGGTCGTGGTCGGCGCGGCGGTTTCGCTGCCGGTTGTCGTTGTCGTCGTTGTGCTCTGCTGCGCGGAGGCCCGGCTCACTATCAAGGCGCCCGCAAGCGCGAGGACCGATAGGTGTGTAGCTACAGCTTTTGCGATCTTCATTTGTATGGCTTTTGGGTATTAGGGGTAAGCCTGTCACCGGGTAGGGGACGTGACAGCTTGGGGCTGGGGCTTTGTATGGCAATAAAGCTGTTGCCCACAAGGGCCCTTTCGTGCAGCCTATCGGACAATACGTGCAAACGGCTCCGCACCAAATAACATTCAAGCGCCGCGTGCTCGTGGCTCTCGGTTGGAATGATCCCCGCACGATTCGGGTCATCGGCCAATACGCCCGCACGGCGGGATGGCACCTTGAGACCAGGCACTTTTTTGATGAAATTGTGCCCCTGCACTGGCATGGCGACGGCCTGATTGTGTCCTATCCGCAGAGGTCCGATCTCCTCGCCTTCATTCGCCGCCAGGCCCCTCGGCAGCCCACGGTTCTTGTCGGGCGGAACCAGCCCGGCATCGTCGCCAACCAGGTAATGGAAGACAACCTGATGGCGGGGCGGCTCGCGGCACAGCATTTCATAGAACGAGGTCACACCCAATTCGCCTGGCTATCTGCCTACAGGGGCCTCGTTGCCAGCGACAGGCGCGGCGGGTTCAGCTCCGCGCTCGCCGAATCCGGATTCAAATGCCACCGGCTGGAGTATCGACGAGACCGGTCCACATTGCGGGACTGGCGCCATCGCAAGGCATGGCTCGCCAAACAACTGCGCACGCTGCCGCGGCCCCTGGCCTGTTACGTACTTGACGACCAGCTCGCCTCTGAGGCAATTGAGGTCTGCCTGGCAAACGGCTGGCGCGTGCCAGAGGATTTTGCCGTCATGGGCACTGGAAACATCGAGATCGCCTGCGAGTGCTCACACGTGCCCATCTCCAGCGTGGATCTCGCGGAGGAGGAGATTGCCCTCAAAGCCGCGCAAGTGCTGGATCGCCTTATGCGCGGCAGGACGCAGCCGCAACGGCCGATCGTTATTGCACCGCGCGGCGTTGTCATCCGCTCAAGCACCGAATTCCTGGCCGTTGCAAGCCCGCTTCTGCGCCGCGCGGTCGACTTCGTCAGCACCAACCTCCGGCGACCATTCAGCCGAGAGCAAGTGGCCGAGTCCGCCGGGGTCTCCCGGCGAACCCTTTACAATCTGTTCCAACGCCACCTCGCGCGATCTCCTGCTGAATTTGTCCTAAAGGCCCGACTCGACCGCGCGCGCCAACTCGTGGCGGCGTCGCCCAATCAGACGATCGCCAATCTTGCCGCTCAGAGCGGCTTGGGCTCGCCGCGAACTCTCACCCGCCTCTTTCTTCGATACGAAGGCGTGAACGCGCGCACATGGAAGAAAGCCATTCGCAAGGCCGAGCGCCCTCCCCATTTGAGCAGGTCGTACACCGCCGCTACCCTCCCCGGCTAGTGCATTTTCCTGCGCGCGCCTGTCCTCCAGCCGGAGCGCGATGTCCCATTTTGCCAATTTTGTCCGACCGCTTGCCGATATTACGCGTTTACCTGAGTACTTTGAACCATTTCAACTCAGGGTGCCCCTTCTGACATCGGTCGCACTGTTGGACGACTGGCGCCAACCCCATTCAAACGCGCCCGAGAAGAGCCCTACCCCATGAATGTTTTACCCGACAAGAGGCAGGAAACCCCGAGCGACGGCTCTCAACGTTCATTCATGGGGCGGCGCTCCTTCGTGAAGCGCGTCGCGGCAATGGGAACCGGGCTTGCGGCACCCGCCTTCCTGGCAAGGACCTCACGGGCCCAGTCTGCGCAATCCGGGCCGGCGCCCGGTGCTCCTCCAATAGCCAGCGCCGGAAGCGATGTCGTTGCCTCCGACGCCAAGACAGTCGTTGAGACCCCATCGGGAAGGATACGCGGATTTCAGCGCAAGGGCGTGTATGTGTTCAAAGGCGTTCCCTACGGGGCCTCCACAAGCGGCGCGAACCGATTCATGGCCCCAGCGGCGCCGGAACCCTGGACTGGAATCCGGAATGCGCTGCAATTTGGGCGCGCGTGCTTTCAGGCACGGGCATCCTCAACGCACGCCAACTTCGATGGGAAAAACCTGGCCCCGGCCGACGAGGACGCCTTTCTTCTGCATAGGGGAATGGGAATCCTGGTGCCTGGGGAGGATTGCCTGCGCCTCAATGTCTGGACTCCGGAAATCAACGGATCCGGCCGGCGGCCCGTCATGGTCTACATGCACGGCGGCGGATATGAGGGCGGCTTTGACAACGACCTCCTCTCCTATGACGGCGAGAATCTCTCGCGAAACAACGACGTGGTCGTGGTGACCCATAATCACCGCCTTAACGTGTTTGGATTCCTCAACCTGACGGAGCTGGGCGGGGCAAGGTATGCAAACTCCGCCAACGCCGGCCTGCTGGATTATGTGGCGGTCCTGAAATGGGTCCGCGACAACATCTCAAACTTCGGCGGGGACCCCGGCAAGGTGATGATCTTCGGCCAGTCCGGCGGCGGCGGTAAGGTCGTCAACCTGATGGCGATGCCCTCGGCCAAGGGCCTGTTCCACCGGGCCGCCTGCCAAAGTGGCCCTTTCCTGAAGGCCCTCGAGCCCGAATACTCGGCCAAGGTGGCTGCCGGGGTCATGCAGGAACTCGGATTGGCAAAGTCCCAGGTGGACGAGCTCCAGAATATTCCGGTCGATCGCCTTGCCGGCGCGGCCGACGAGGTGATGAAGAAACTCTATGTCCATGACCCTTTGGTTTTTCGCCACCAGTTCAGTATGGCCGGGTGGGGACCGACGGTCGACGGGAACGTCCTCCCCCACCACCCCTTTGATCCCAGCGCCCCGATGGAATCGGCCGACGTTCCCTTCCTGACAGGAACCAACCTCAACGAATTCCACAGCGGTCTGGACCATGGCGACGCCGTCACCATGACCGAGGGGGAGCTTAGCCGGAAGGTGCGCGCGGAGTTCGGCGACAAGGGCGACGCCATCATCGAGGCCTATCGCCGGGAATATCCCCACGAGACGCCCTTTGGCATTTATGCGGCCATGGCAGCGGCGCCTTTCCGATGGCCGGCGGTGGAACAAGCTGCGAGGAAGGCCGCCCTGGGCGCGGGTCCCGCCTATTCGTATGTCTATGCATGGCGAACGCCGATGCTGGATGACCGCCCAGGCACCTTCCACGCATGCGAGATTTCCTTCGTCTTCGATAATGCCGAGCTTTGCGACCACTACAGCGGGATGCTCCCGGAGGCGCTTGCCCTGGCGAAGCAGGTCAGCGGCGCCTGGGTCAACTTCGCACGTACCGGAAACCCGAATCACGCCGGCCTGCCCGACTGGCCCGCCTACACCGCCGAGAAGGAAGCGACCATGTTCTTCGACGCGCCCTGCAACGTTCGAAACCACCCCGAGGCCGAGGGCCTGCGCCTGATCGCACAGGCGTGACACACCGCAGAGTTCTCCAGATTTACCCCTGTACGCGTGAGCTCAACAACGGCCAGCTTGTCCCGTGAGGATAAGCCGGGCGGCACAAGCGAGGATCTGACTGCTAGGGAGATGGTAGCGGGCTCGACCAGTGTGCGTTGCGAAGCTTCCAGCCCGCATCGGTCTTCACCGCCAATCCGGTAAAGTAGCCGCTGTACTGGGTCGTGAGCCCCTTCCTGTCCGTGAGCACCTCACTATAAGGGCAAGCCATGACCGCGGTCCCGCGGGCAACCGGATCAACCCGGATCTCGCCCCACGTAAGCGCCAGATGCGCCACTCCCTGGGAGAATTCATTCAAGAACGTCTTTGCCTCCGCGTAACTCGAAAACTGCAATGTTCCATTGTTGGCCATGAAGAACCCGGGGGCGTCCGCGAAATAGCGAAGCCACGCGTTGGGACCATCACGTGTGATGTCGCGGGCAACCGACGATGCCATCTGGCGGACGCCATCGTCGATCTGTTGCCTTGAATAGGCATCGAGCGCAGAGGGCTCCGTGCTTTGGCACGAAGCGAGCAACAGGGCTGCGCCTGCGAGGCAGATTCCCCTCATGGAGTATGCCGACTTGTGCACGGTTTTTGTTTGAGAGCCCAGAGGCCGGTAATCACGGTCAAGGTCGCGTGCAACGCCTATTGCGCGTCGGATGGATGGGAATCGGGCCCCCGGCCCAATGAGGATATCACTTGTTCGGCCTCCGCGGCATTCTGGCAGGTGACCACGCGAACGCCGCGCCCGTAGTGTATGATGGAGAGGATGTTCAATCCTATGTCCTTACGTGGATCGGGGATGATTCGCACGACAGTATCAACCCCGGCTGCTTTGCACGCGTCCATGGTTTTCGTAAGATCGGTAACGGAATCCAGATCCATTGATTCCACGTCGCTGATGTCGGTCAAGAGCGTGAATCTCCTGCTCATTTGAGGAAGCAAATCCCTCACTTTTTCAAAGCATTCCTTCATGAGCGCGGGGGAGACATATCCCCGAAACCGTATCTGAACAAGATTACGGACTTTGTCGCCTTCAACTTGGAATTCAGACGCCCGGTTCATCCGGTAGATTTCGAACCAAGGCTGCGGTGCGTGTCGACTGCATTGAATATCGACTTCGCGGCCAGCGGCGCCCGCGCCAAGGCCATGCCCGGGTACCCCGGCTTGGCCGCCCGGACCACATCGATCGATAGAGCCCGCCCGCGCCCGTTTCGACCTGCCTCAGCGTTAAGAATTGCGATGGATGCAACTGTCCTCTTGAGAAGCGCGTGACGAGGGGTGATAAGATCCCTTTTTACGGGAGGGAACCCAACCGACGCATGAAAGCCATTCAAATCAGAAAAGTTGGCGGACCGGAGGCGATGGAAGTGGCGGAGCTGCCGGTCCCGCTCCCGATGGCGAATGAGGCAGTGGTGAGGCTGGCTGCGTCGGGTGTGAACTTCATCGATGTTTACCTTCGCGAAGGACGGTACAAGGCGCCGCTGCCGTTTGTGCTGGGGCAGGAAGGCGCCGGCGCGGTGACATCGGTAGGCTCCGATGTGAAATCAGTGAAAGTCGGAGATCGTGTTGCCTGGACGGGGCTGCAGGGGTCCTACGCGGAATATGCCGCAGTACCGGCGGACCGCTTGGTGCCGATTCCCCAGGCCGTGAATGATCACCAGGCGGCGGCGGCGATGTTGCAGGGAATGACCGCCCATTATCTGTCGCACGACACCTATCCCCTAAAGGGACACGAGACGGCGCTGATTCATGCCGCCGCAGGCGGCGTCGGGCTGCTTCTTGTCCAGATGGCACACAACATTGGAGCACGGGTGATCGCCACGGTCTCCACCGAGGAAAAGGCGACGCTGGCGCGCGGTGCCGGCGCGGACGAAGTGATCCTCTATACGCAGGCCGACTTCGAAGCGGAAACCAAACGCCTCACCGGCGGCAAAGGCGTGGATGTGGTCTATGATTCGGTGGGCAAGACGACATTCGACAAGGGACTCAACATCCTGCGACCGCGCGGAATGATGGTTCTTTTCGGCGGTTCGAGCGGGGCCGTGCCGTTGTTCGACCTGGTTGCGTTGTCACAGAAGGGATCGCTCTACGTGACGCGGCCCACGCTGGGAAACTACATCGCCACCCGCGAGGAGCTGATAGCGAGGTCGGGAGCCGTTTTTGGGATGATCGCCGCGGGAAAGCTCAAGCTGCGCATAGAGCATGTGTACCCGCTGGTGGAGGCCCAGCAGGCTCACAGGGATTTGGAAGGAAGGAAGACGACGGGAAAGCTGCTTCTGATTCCGTAGGCGACCGTGGCGCGCGGATTCATCTCGGCCGGGCTTCCCCTTTTTGTTTTTTGAGGGAAGCCAGCTGGAGCGGTCTTGGGGTTTGGCGCCGGGCGTATCCGAGAGCCGTGGCCCGGCTCGCCGGCCCTCTCGGCCGGTGCCGCGTTGCGCGTCATTTTTTGCACCCAATCCCGAATGTCGCCCCGGCATCTTCGCAGGCGTGATTGACGAATCCCTCGTCCGACAGGCGCTGGGTTCGACGGCCGGGTTTCCAGGCGTCCGGCGGGCCCATTGCGTGGCCGGCGCCGCCCGAGGTGAGCGCCATTTGCAGCGCGGCCAACCAGCGAGATCACGTCGGATAAGGCATTTGCGCCGCGACGGGAGGCCTGCCCGGCGCCCTTGCCGACATGGATTCTCAGCGTTTCACACCGGCGTTCGGGCGCTTCGAACCTAAACACTTTCCCCGGAAGGAAATCTGGCAACAACCTGTGGCCCGATGCGGTGCACCTCGCCGCTCGGCGGCGCCGATCGAATGCGGCGCCGAGAAAAACCCCAACACCCTATGCTACCCACAACGCTATTGGCTTGTCCGTCTTCCCACGTCCGCCGCCGGCGCATCGCGCCTGCCGTCGTTTCAATCCTTCTGCTCGCAATTGTGACTGGACCGCGCGTCCGCGGCCAAGGATGTGTCCCGATCAAAGAGATGGGCGACCAAACCGCCTCGATCGACGGCGTCATGACGTCGGTCGCGGGAAAATGGGACCTCAGCGAGAACTACGAGCATTTCCGCTCCTATCTCGACTTTATCGGCAGCGACAACAACACGGCCAAGCGCAACGCCGCGGGCAACCAGGTGATAAACGTCGTCGACCAGTTCGACACCTCGCTCAGCTACTCCTTCGACCCGCGCGACACCGTGAGCGTGGATGTGCCGTATTTCGCGGCGACGCGGTCGCAGCTCGTCACAGGCCTGGGCAGGTTCAAGACGCGGGCCGCTGACCTCGGCGACCTCCGGGTAGGCGCGGACCGCTGGCTGTTGGACCCCAGGGACAACCCGAGAGGGGACATTTCGTTGGGCGTCGGACTAAGCGTACCGACCGGCAAAAGCGACGTGAAGGACTATTTCCATACCAAGACCGGCCTCGTGTACGAGAACGTCGACCAGTCGATCCAGCCGGGCCTGGGCGGCTGGGGCTTCATCTTCGAGGGAAACGCCTACTACAAATTGGCGGCCAAGACGTCACTCTATGCGAACGGGTTCTACATGGCGACGCCCCAGGACGTCAACGGCACCCGCACCACGGCAGCCATAACGTCCGAGACCGCCTATGACTCTGTCTATGACCAGTATGAGCTGCGGGCAGGCGTCACCCAGCAGCTCGTGCGCTTCCAGCATGGCGTTCTCGATGGCAGCTTTGGCGGCCGGTGGGAGGGCGTGCCCTCCGATGATTTGATCGGCAGGAGTGACGGCTTCCGGCGCCCGGGCTACGTTCTCTCGATTGAACCCGGCCTCGCCTACATACTCCCCCAGGACTCGTTGTCGCTCAACGTGCCCGTGGCAGAATACATGAACCGCACGCAGAGCTACCCGGACACGCTGACCGGCGGCCACGGCGATGCGTTTTTCGCCAAGTTTCTTGTGCTGATTTCGTATTCGCACAGGTGGTAATGACAGGCGCGCCCCCAGCCATGCCCCTATATGTGGAAAGACCACTCGGATCGACGCTCGCATCTGGGAGGAGGCTGATGCTTGCCTCCCTGTTCCTTGTCGCGGCGCCGGTTCTGCTCTCGGCCGCAGCGATCCATGAAAAGGGCCCAAAGCCGTTGGTCATCTCGAATGGCCAAAAGGTGCAGCTGGCCGATTTCATGGTGCCCGGAAAGACCACCGTGTTTGATTTCTACAGCGGATACTGCCCCACCTGCAGGTCGATCGCCGGCGACATGGAGAAGTTGCACGAGAGCCGCGAGGACATAGCCGTCGTGCTGGTGAACATCAACCGGCCCGGCGTTAAGGAAATCGACTGGAAGTCGCCCGTTTCCAGGCAGTACGACCTTCCCTCGACACCACAGCTGAAGGTCTACGGTCCCGACGGGAAGCTCGTGGCCGAGGGCAGAGCCGCCTATCAGATGGTCACGGGGTGGTTCAAGTAGCGGCTCCCTGCCCGACGAGATTGCGGCCTCGCGGCCAGCCCAAAACAAAAACCACAACCAACCAGCGTCATAAACCGCTGGTAGTAAAGAAAATGGTCGGGCCGGAGAGATTCGAACTCTCGACCTCTTGCACCCCATGCAAGCGCGCTACCAGGCTACGCTACGGCCCGAACAAGAGAACGGTCAGCAAGACCCCCGCGGCGGACTGAAGCAAGAGCAAATCACGCAGGTATGTCCGTCGCAGCCGCGCGCCGTGCAATATTCCCGGCCGAAATAGATCATCCTCAGGTGCAGCTTGTTCCAGCGCGACTCGGGGAATAGCGCCTTCAGGTCCCTCTCGGTCTCCACAACATTTCGGGCCTTGGAGAGCCGCCAGCGCTTGGCGAGGCGGTGGATATGGGTGTCGACGGGGAACGCAGGGACTCCGAAGGCCTGCGCCATGACCACGCTGGCCGTCTTGTGCCCCACCCCCGGCAGCGCCTCAAGTTCCTCAAACGTGCGTGGAACGGCGCCCCCATGCTTCTCGACGATGATCTTCGACAGGCCGGAAATCGCCTTCGCCTTCTGCGGCGAAAGGCCGCACGGGCGGATGATCCGCTGAATGTCCGCGGTCGGGAGCATCGCCATCGTCTCCGGGGTGTCCGCCATCGCAAAGAGAGCCGGGGTCACCTCGTTCACCTTCTTGTCGGTGCACTGGGCCGAGAGGACGACCGAAACCAGCAGCGTGAAGGCGTCCTTGTGCGCCAGAGGGATCGGCGTCTCCGGGTACATCGCCTCAAGCGTCCGGTCGACATAGGCGGCGCGCGTTTCCTTGGTTGGGAATGGCTTCGGTCTCATTGGGTTTCTTCTAGGTGATATAAGCTCCAGAGGGAATCAAACATAGGGAATGCTTTTGGGCAAAACACGGTTGCGCGGCCGGGGCGGGAGCCTACGTTTGAGCCGCATGTCTTCGCATAGCGAACTCACGAATCCGGCCGATTCCTTCGCCCGCCGCCACCTGGGCGACGATCCGGCCGGCGTCGAGGCGATGCTGGCGGACCTGGGCTATCCCAGCATCGACGCGCTCGTCGATGCGGCGGTCCCGGCGCACATCCGCCGGGGACCTCTCAACCTGCCGGAGGCCGCCGGCGAATCCGCGGCGCTCGCGGAACTGCGCGCGATCGCGTCGGACAACCGCGTCTTCCGCAACTTCATAGGGATGGGCTACAGCGACACCCTTGTCCCGGCCGTGATCCAGCGGACCATCCTGGAGAACCCCGCCTGGTACACCGCGTACACCCCCTACCAGGCGGAGATATCCCAGGGCCGCCTCGAGGCGCTTCTCAATTTCCAGACCGTCGTCAGCGACCTGACCGGCCTCGAGGTCGCCAACGCCTCGATGCTAGACGAGGGCACGTCCGCGGCCGAGGCCATGATGATGAGCCACAGGCTGAAGGAGGGCGGCGACTCGGCCCACAGGCTGTTCTTCGTCTCCGACGCCTGCCACCCCCAGACGATCGACATCGTGCGGACCCGGGCCAAGCCGCTCGGCATCGAGGTCGTCACGGGCGACCACCGCACGTTCAGGCCGGGCCCGGGATGCTTCGGGGTCCTCGTGCAGTATCCCGACACCTGGGGCACGGTCGGCGACCACACCGCCTTCTTCGAGGAGGCCCATGCTGCGGGCGCCTTCTGCATCGTCGCCGCGGACCTCCTCGGGCTGGCGCTCCTTCGGCCGCCGGGCGAATTCGGGGCGGACATGGCGGTCGGATCCTCGCAGCGGTTCGGCGTCCCTCCCGGCTTCGGCGGCCCGCACGCCGGGTTCCTCGCCACCCGGGACAGGTTCAAGCGGCAGATGCCCGGGCGCCTTGCCGGTGTCTCAAAGGATGCGCAGGGCGACCCGGCGATCCGCCTCGCGCTCGGCACGCGCGAGCAGCACATCCGCAGGGACAAGGCCACGTCGAACATATGCACGGCCCAGGTGCTCCTTGCCGTCATGGCGTCGATGTACGCCGTCTACCATGGTCCCGAGGGGATCCGCAGGATCGCCCGCCGGACGAAGCTTCTCACCGAGATGCTCGCGGCCGGCCTTCGCGCGAACGGGGCGAAGCTGCCGGACGAGCCTTTCTTCGACACGCTCACGGTCTCCAACGTCGCCCCGGAGCGCGTCCACGCCGCGGCGGAGGCCAAGGGATTCAACCTGCGCCGCATCGACGCGGGCCGCGTCGGGATATCGCTCGACGAGGCCACGACGCTTGAGGAGGTGAAGGCGCTGCTCGCGATATTCGGGGCGGTCCCGCTTCCGGATGCGGAATCTGTCAGCCCCGACTTCGCCCCCCGCCATGCGAGGACGACGCCGTTCCTGACGGCGTCGGTCTTCCAAAGGTACCATACGGAGCACGAGATGCTCCGCTACATCAAGCGGCTCGAGGCGAAGGACCTCACGCTCTGCCAGTCGATGATATCGCTCGGCTCGTGCACGATGAAGCTCAACGCGGCGAGCGAGCTCTTCCCCGTCTCGTGGCCCGAGTTCTCGAGGCTGCATCCCTTCGCGCCCGAGGAGCAGACCCGGGGCTACAAGCGCCTCTTCCGGGACATTGAGGCATGGCTTGCCGAGATCACCGGCTTCGCGGCGGTCTCACTCCAGCCCAACGCCGGCTCCCAGGGGGAATACGCCGGCCTCCTCGTCGTGCGCGCGTACAATGAATCCCGCGGCGAGGGCCGGCGCAACGTGTGCCTGATCCCGACAAGCGCCCATGGGACGAACCCGGCGAGCGCAGTCATGTGCGGCTACCAGGTCGTCGCTGTCGAATGCGACGCGCAGGGGAACATCGACGTGGCGGACTTGAAGGCCAAGGCAAAGGCCCACTCGCGGGACCTCGCCGCGCTGATGGTCACCTACCCCTCCACGCACGGCGTGTTCGAGAGCGCGATCAAGGACATCTGCGCGATCGTTCACGCCAACGGCGGCCAGGTGTACATGGACGGCGCCAACATGAACGCTCAGGTCGGGCTCACGTCGCCCGGGCACATCGGCGCCGATGTCTGCCACCTCAACCTCCACAAGACGTTCTGCATCCCGCACGGCGGCGGGGGGCCGGGAATGGGGCCGATCGGGGTGGCGGCCCACCTCGCGCCGTACCTGCCCGGGCACTCCGTCGTCTCGCCGTTCGGCAATGACCGCAGCAGGGCCCACCTGGGGGCGGTGAGCGCCGCCCCGTGGGGAAGCGCCAGCATCCTGGTCATCTCGTGGATGTACATCCGGATGATGGGCCCCGACGGGCTCACCGCGGCGACCAAGGCCGCCATCCTGAACGCGAACTACGTCGCGAAGCGCCTGGAACGGTTCTTTCCGGTGCTCTACCGCGGCATGTCGGGCCTGGTCGCCCATGAATGCATCGTCGACCTGCGCGGCTGGAAGAAGCACGGCGTCGAGGCCGAGGATGCCGCCAAGCGCCTCATGGACTACGGCTACCACGCCCCCACCGTCTCGTTCCCGGTCCCGGGCACCTTCATGGTCGAGCCGACGGAGAGCGAGACCAAGGGCGAGCTCGACCGGTTCTGCGACGCGATGATCGCGATCCACGGCGAGATGCAGGCCGTCGCGAACGGCGAGGCCGACAGGGCGAACAACCCGCTCAAGAACGCGCCGCACACGGCGAAGGTCGT
>Ga0182018_10002884_pt1 | contig 16344 bp, 16 predicted proteins | sample 812P2MmetaG_FD_120490 | JGI IMG/M metagenome (GOLD analysis project Ga0182018, IMG submission 120490) | Permafrost microbial communities from Stordalen Mire, Sweden - 812P2M metaG | ecosystem: Environmental > Terrestrial > Soil > Wetlands > Permafrost | place: Sweden: Stordalen | collected... | reverse complement strand
GTGCCTCCTTGGGATGGGTGAGATGACGACCTAGAACACCGTCATTTTCCCAGCAGGGGAGGCACTTTCCGCGGATGCGCGGGCTATCGGATCAGGTCAGAATTCGGTGGATCCAGGCTAAGGGAGCGCGCCCCTGATCGCCGGACATGTAGCTCTGGTTCGGTGGTAGGGCGGTGGTACTTTGGGCAACGATTGATCGGTCCAACCAGAGTGGATGATCGAGTGAGCTCGGAGATTTGATGTTTGGCCGGCATCCTGACAAAGAAGCCTCGGAGAATCCAGAAGCAGCGGTCGAGGTACATCTCGAGTGGGACATCGACGCGGTCCAGCAGGCTGTCGTTACTTTCCTCCAGAACCCAAACGATGGCGCCCGACAGTCCTTGCTGACTGAACTTGAGAAACTCGACAACCAAATCGACCTCGGCGATGCGTACGCCGCGAGCGTCGTCGACTCTCCCATTTTTGGAATTGCACCGAAGGGGGCCGTCTTAGGCGAAACCAGCAGCCATTCGATGGCGGAGGAGGTTCCTGGCCCGGTGGTCCGAGCCCAGGTCACCTTGGTGCGGGCGGCTAAGACTGCGATTCGAGATCCGAGCCCGGGCGCCATTGGAGAACTACGCACTGCCAGCGATGCTCTTGCCAGTGTGGACAGTCAGTCAGGCCCGGCGTAAGACCTAACGATCTGGAATCGACCCCCTGTCCCAGATCACCGGCTCGGGGTCGCGTTATCTGGATTGGAACAGTAAGCTCAGGCAGAGGTCATCAGCACAGGCGGTATTGACATGGCGCAGGTCGTTCGGTTCCGATTGTCCCGGTCAGCGATGAGGGCAACTACTGCGGTCGATGCAGCTGGGGTCGCCGCCGTTGTATTGACGCCGGTAGGAGCGCCACAAGCGGCTGGCTTGACAATCCCTTTACGCCTACGTGGCCAGCGGCCGTTCCGAGACTGTGAGCGTCATCAATACCTCCAGCAACAAGGTGGTGAAGACGGTGGGGCTCGGCAGCGGGCGATGCGGGTCCGCAACGCGCGGGGCGATTACGACTGACCTGAGCTAACGAAAGGAAGGAACAAGTGACGTTTATTCCCTGGATCGTGATCGGAGCGGTGCTGGTGGCCATCGGCATCGGCACCTGGATTAGTGGCGGTGGCAACCCCAATTACAAGCTGAGCTGGGGACCGGAGAAGTCGTGGAGGAGTTCCTGACGTTTGCCTTTCGAGGCAACGTCGTACACGGTCTACGCCCACGGAGATCTGGACGTAGCCCTGCCTGACGGCCCGGTGGTCAGCTTCGCCATGGAGGAGTGGGCCGGCGTGCGACCTCGATGAAGGGTGACCCACAACACCGGGACCGTGGCTACGCCACTTCGGGGGCACCCCTCGGCCCGTACTGGCGCGGTGTTATGGGGCACTTATTCAAGCGCATATCGCCGACTAGCCCCCCGGCAGCGCTTACCCCAAACCATGCCTTGCCACGTGGAATCAGATGGTCGGTTCATCCCAGGAGTGCTCATTTCCGTCGGTCGGCGTGATCCACAACATGGTCACGCCTGCGGGGGCGTTGTTGGAATGCCAGTGGCTCTGAGGAACAATGGCGAGTTGTCCCGGTACGAGCGTCCGGACCTCACGCTGACTGCCATCTAGGACCGTGAGCTCAGATTCGCCTGCTAACACGAGGAGAAGCTCCTCACCTCGGCCGTGGAACTCCCACGGTGGACGACCCCTAAAGCTCGATACACCACCAGTGCAACCGTGGAAGGAGAAGTTCCCGATCTGACTGTCCGGCTCGGCGGTCAACTCAGCGAGATCCACCTGAACCATCTTGGCGACTGACTCCGGATCAAGGTCATAGACAGCAACCACGATCGCCTCCCCAGGACCGTCACTCCAGCCTTCCTAGGAAACGATATCGAACGATCCTTCGGGCCGCTCGTAGTTCAGACGGCACGCCGAATGTCGGCCGATCGGAACGACGAATCTGCAGATGTCCAACAACGAGCGTCCGTTGATCGTGCTGGGGGTGACTCCAAACGCCCGGCCGGAGCGCACCGCGAGCGCCCCGATGCTTGCCATCTGCTAACCCGCCTCACTCCGGCACTTATACGGGTGATCCGCCCTAGGTGCATTCGGCGCTGCGTTATGGAACGCTCGTGACGCTCGGCCTGTATCCGGACGTGTTAGTTAGGTCACGATTGCCTCCGTCGTCGAAAGGCCTACTGCCGCAGCCTCGCCGCCTGACGTCGTCCCGGCGCCCCCGCACACCACACGGGCGGGGCGGCGCGGACAGCCACTTTTCACGGCGTCCAACCGCCGTCGTCCCAAGTGAAACAACGGGTTCCGGCCGTGCTACCTTCAACAGAAGCGGAATCACCCATTCCGTAAACCAGAGCGCGGGAGAAGACCGTGGAGAAGCGCATCCATTACGGAGCGACGTTCGCCGTGCTGGCGACGGCGGCCCTGGCCTTCAGCCTCCTGCAGTCGCTCATCATTCCCGCCATCCCGCTACTCGAGCGCACGCTGCACACCACGACGACCGGGGCCACCTGGCTACTGACTGGCTATCTGCTCAGTGCGGCGATCGCCACGCCGATCCTCGGGCGGATCGGCGACATGGCCGGCAAGGAGAAGATGATCGTCGTCGTACTGGTCACGCTGTCGGTCGGCACCCTGATCAGCGCTCTGGCCACCACCTTTCCGATCATGCTGGCCGGCCGGATCGTCCAGGGAGCGGGTGGGGCGGTCTTCCCCCTTGCCTTCGGGATCATCCGCGACGAGTTCCCCCCTGAGAAGGTGGCCGGTGCCATCGGAGTGCTCTCGGCCATCCTGGGAGTGGGCGTTGGCACCGGGATTGTCCTCGCAGGTCCCATCATCGAGCACCTCTCGTACCACTGGCTGTTCTGGATCCCCCTAGTCCTGTCCATCGGGGCGACGGTAACCACGTTCCTCTTTGTTCCCGAGTCACCAGTCCGGTCCCCTGGTCGGGTCAACTGGGTCGGCGCCTCGATCATGTCGGCCTGGTTGGTCACCGGGCTGCTGGCCGTCTCCTATGGACCAATATGGGGATGGAAGAGCGCCACGGTGCTCGGGCTCTTCGCCGCCACCGCCGTACTGATCCCGTGCTGGATCCGTTCGGAGACGCGTTCGGACACGCCGATGGTCGACATGAAGATGATGAGGATCCCAGCCGTGTGGAGTACAAACCTTGCCGCTCTGCTGTTCGGGTTCGGGATGTTCGCCATGTTCATCACCGTGCCCCAGTTCGCCCAGACCCCGGCCCGCGTGGGCTATGGCTTTGGCGCCTCGGTGACCCAGTCGGGCCTCTACCTCCTGCCCTTCGCCGTGGCCATGCTCGTCATCGCTCCGCTGACCGGTCGCCTGACCGTCGTCATCGGTTCCAAGCCCATCTTGATCATGGGGGCGCTGTTCGCCGCTGCGAGCTACGGATTCCTGGCAGTGGCCCACGGTGAGCCCTGGAACATCTACGTGGCCGCCGGGCTGCTGGGCATCGGCGTGGCCTTCGGCTACGCCTCGATGTCCAACCTGATCGTCGAGGCCGTGCCACCCAGTCAGACCGGGGTCGCCACGGGCATGAACACGAACGTCCGGAATATCGGCGCCGCTCTCGGAAGCGGGGTAGCCACCAGTCTGATCGTAAGCGGCCTACTCGTCCACGGCTACCCGAGGGAGCGCGGCTACGTGCTGGCCTTCGTCGTCTGCGGCGGGGCGCTGGTGGTGGCGGCGATCGCCGCCTTCATGATCCCAACCCGCACCCGCCCCTCGGTCGTCCTCAGCGAGTCGCACCCCGCCCTCACCGCCGAGGCCGAGGTGGTCGTCGGGGCCATCGGCTATGTCGCCGAGGACTGACGTGGGCCGGGGGAATGCCAAGGTGGCGGATGGGACAGCAGAGACCAAGCCGCTGCGCCGGGACGCCGAGATCAACTTGGTCCGGATCTTGCTGGCCGCCCGTGACGTCTTCGCCGAGCACGGCTACGAGGCGTCGATGGAACAGATCGCCGCCCGGGCCGAGGTCGGGATCGGGACCCTTTACCGGCGTTTCCCGAATAAGGCCGACCTTTGCGCCGCCGTGGTCGACGCGGCGACGGATCGGACTCGCCAGATCGCGAACGAGGTCCTCCTGGAGGTGGCTCCGGGCAAGGCGGTCTTCGAGTTCGTCCGGCGCTGTGTGGACACGCCGAGTTGTTGGCGCGCCGCCACATCGCGGCGACCCTGGAGCGGGGCAGGAGCCGACTCGGCCCTGGCTGCCTTGGTGCCGCTAATCGGGCGGGTCCTCGAGGCTAGTCAGCGGGCGGGCACAGTTCGGCCCGACATCGTCCCGACCGATTTGGTGGTGACGCTGATGTCGGTCCGGGCCCTCGGCGATCTCTGCGACGCCGACGCCCCGGGCACGTCGCGGCGGTTCCTGGAGTTCGCCCTCGACGGCCTGCGGCCGGGACACAGGACTCCGGGGCACTCTCCGATGTCGGTCAAGCAGCTGGGTCGAGTCCTCACCGAGCGTTAAGGAGGACTTCTGCCACCGTCACCCGGGTCACCTCGGTGCCACCGGATTCGGCGATGATTCTTGCCATCACTCGGGTATCCCCGATAACACCGGTAGCGGGTCCATATCGAACATGCTGGCTTGCTGGTGCTTCGAGGTCTCCCGTCGAAAAAGGGTAAGGAGACTCAAGGAAAGGTAGACAGACAGAGAACGAGGCATAGATTAGAAAGATGCTTGATGAGGAGAGGGGATGATGCGTAGGAGGCATTGGCTGGTGGTCGGGTGCGCAGGGGCTCTTGTCGCGACGACCCTCGTGGGGGTCGGTGCCGGGGCCGCCGCGAGCAGTCCGGCGCGATCGAAGGCCCAGCTGGTCACGATCGACATCCCTGCCCCAGCTGGCGAGATCGCCTCGAAATGGCTGAACTATCCGGGTCCTCCTCGGGCGAACGTGCTCTTGCCGCCCGGGTACAACCCCCGCAAGCACTATCCCCTGGTCGTCTTCTTGAACGGGCTCGACTTCAACTACGACTCGTACGCCCAATATGGACTGACCAAGCCGTTTGACCGTCTCAATGCGATCGTGGTCATGCCCGAAGGGGGCAACGGCTGGTACACGGACTGGTGGAACGACGGCGGCCGTGGCAACCCCTCATGGGAGAGCTACGAGCTTGAGACCGTGATCCCGACCATCCTGGCCAGCTACCCAATCTTGCCGCAGCGTCGCTATCACGCCCTCATTGGCATATCGATGGGCGGACTCGGAGCCACCTACCTGGGCGGGCGTCTGCCCGGCTTCTTCGGATCAGTGGCTTCGCTCTCGGGCTTCGTGGATCCCCAGTGGAACGCCACGGTCGTTCAGCCTGCGATGGCGGCCCTCTCGAACGCAGCCGCGAAGGGGGACAACGATCCCGATCCCATCTATGGCCCCCCAGACGGCTTCTATGCCACCGGTCACAACCCGACCATGCTCGCAGTGAATCTCCAGCACACGCGGGTGTTCGAGAGCACCGGCACGGGTATTCCGAGCAAGGCCGATCCTGATCCCGGCCAATTCGCCATCGAGGAGGAGCAGATCATCTACCCGATGAGCCAGAGCTACTACGAAGCCTTGGCTGCTGCTGGGATCGACGTCACCTACCAGGTCCACTCTGGGGGCCACGATATTCCCGACTTCCTAAACGAGATCAAGGCCGTGCTCAGGTGGGGCCTCTTCAAGCCGGTCGCCAACGAGCCCAGGTCCTGGAACAACCAGACGGTCGCCACCAAAGGGCAGCTATGGGACTTCAGCTACCGGTTCGCGAACCCACCGACACAGATCGTGACGTTCAGTCGGTCGGGGACCATGTTGTCAATCAGTGCCGCCGGATCGGCGGTCACCGTCACCACAGACACGGGTTGCATCATTCACGCTTCTACGCCGACGATCATTCACCTGTCCAGCCGCAACTGCAGGTAAGGAGAGGCTGTTGCGCGACAAGCAGGCACTCCAGTGTGTAGGCGTCGTTGGCTGGATGGGACTGCGTTTGGACGGTGGTTGATCCGCAAGGGTGAGTGGATTGAGCACTATATGGTCACGGACCAGCGGGAGTGATCTCGTCCACCAGATCGAGTGCCTCTAGGTCTTCCAGCCGAATCTATGGTCCGGGCGAGACGACGGGAATCGGATCGGAACGAGGGGTTCAAAGCCATGGCCACCCTTGATGCATTTGAGGACCGGATAGGGCGAAGGTTCGGGACCGCCATGTTTTGGATCGTTTGCCCGTCGTGCACTCCGCCAATGAGAGAGCCCGGCATCTGGTGTTTGTAGAGTGTCCCTGACCACCGGTTCGCGGCGCAGCCCAAGTCGTCCCACGAGCGCGCCGGACATGCCGTTCTGCGTTGCCGCCACGATAGCGACCGTCGTCGTTCTGGCAGGCTGAGCAGTGCCAACGGACATGTCGTAACCTTCCGAGGCTGCCTCAATTGGGGTGGTCAACCAACTGATATGAGGTGTCAACATGAGTGTCACTGTCATCGCTCACTTTCCTGTTGCCGACGTCGCCAAAGCCATCGAGGGTCTGCAGGCCAACGCCGCGCTCCTCGAAGAGATAACTGAGGACACCAAGGGCGCTGGAATTCTTCATCACCGATTCGTCGCTGGCGCCGCCGAGCTCGTCGTTATCGATGAGTGGGAAACCGCCGAGCAGTTCCAAGGCTTCTTCGAGGGGAACCCTAAGGTCGAGCGGGTCACTACTGCGATCGGTGTCACGGGTCCTCCTTCAGTCACGGTGTACAACTCGTTCGAGGCTGCCGGAGCCATTTAGGGGTTTGCAGCGTCAACCCGGCCGGAAGACAGCCGGTGCAAGGGGTCAACCAGGACGTGCCTGTGCCGTTCGCCCCCCGAGGTGCCGCTTCGCCCGACTTCATCCACAGGGTGTTCCCTCATCCCAGCCTGACCAGGTCATCGGGGTGGCCTCGTATGCCGGACGTGAGACATCGTCAACAACCTCGGCCCTCGACGCTGCGTCCTGCTGCCAATCCTCATGGAATCGGGTCAAGAAGAGGTTGCGAAGTTCGCCGTATCGAATGGTCACATTCTCAATGCTCACTCACGGATCCGAAGGGTGCCCAGACCACCGGGAGCGGGTCGGTTATCAACCGTGGCCGATCGGCAGTTATGTCACCCGAGTGAGCCACGGCACCGCATGTTTGGCGGCAGCCCTGGCCTCATCTTCCGTCGTGAACGCACGACCGGAAAAGTAGGCGACCGGCGTCCAAGCTCCCATGTCCTCCGGGTCTTTCCGAAACTCCTCGAAGCCGAAGCTGCCGTCTGGTCTCCAAAATACGTCGACGCATCGGTCCCCTTCGGGGGTCTGATGGCTGGTCAGCACCCTCCATGATTTGTCGAGACGTGAAGACACGGTCCAACGATATTCGGCTTGGGATCGACCGAACGACCACTCCCCAGAGTGCCCCTGACCACCGGGACCGAGTCGCCTAACCACCCAAGATGAGGCGAAGGCTCGCGCTCATGACTGCGGCGCGGACGTGATCTTGAAATCCAGAGCGGGAAGACTGCTCCCTGGGGGCTGACTGCTTCTGACTGCCAAATAGATTGTTGGACTGTCTGGGCATCCCTTGGCGGCCCGACAAACGTTCACGGTTGACAGCTCGCTTGAGGCCGCGATCGTGTGTATCTGGTTGACGCGGTCATAGTCGACCGGCGCAAATCGCTCCACGGTCTTCTTCAGGATTTGGACTTGATCTGCGGGGATCCCGATCTCGACTCCGCCAGAGTCTGGACACGTCAATCCAATCGATGTGACCAACGTGGAACTGGCTGGTCCAACCAGTGCAATCGAACATCCATCACGATCGGCTCCCGACATTCGGTAGTCACTCGACCCAATTCCCAGAGTTGAGGACCACTGAGTAAATGCCATGCTGTCGAAGAAGCGTTCGACATCGGCTCGGTCCCCCAATGACGTTTGACTTGGGCGAGCCGCTGCACTCGAACCCGCAGAACATCCGCCAAGGAGTATCGCCCCAATGAGCCCCGCTCCAAGTCCCCAATTGCGGATGGACACAGCACGGACAATACCGTGCTCATCACTAACGACAACCGGCAAGCTGAATGACCCCTCTATCACCGGCTCAGTGGCGCGATATTCGAAGTCCTTTCGCTCTATCGCTTGCTAACGCGAGCGTGCCCACCGGTGAACTTCAACACCTGCAGCTCGTGTAGTTCGACGCCACCGATCAATGCGCTTAGCGGGGAGATTGTTGGCCGAAAGCAATCTCGGGGTGTCCCGTCAAAGACGTGGCTTAACGGAATCCTCACCAACCTCCGGACCAGAGGTATGGCGTCGAAGCATGGCCCCGAGGAGATCGACAGCGACTTCGCTAGAGAGGACACCAAGTGGATTGATGCGGACGGATCTCCTGCAGTATCGCGTGGGGCTGTGGCTATCGAACCCGGACGCCTGCGCGGACTTCAGGCGACCGCTGGGTCAGACTCCTACGAGAACTGGGTCGGGCTGCTCCGCCTGCTCCATGCCCGGTGCCGCAATCGCCAGCGACGCCACGGCCCCTCGCCGGAGCAAGAGGCCGGCGATGACGGCCCCGGTCACCAGGAATATGGCCGCACAGGTGAAGACGACGTGGTAGCCGTGGACCGTGGCCTGAGCCCGGAGTGTGGCAACCGAGGTCGCTGTCGATCGGTTGGCGAGGGCGTAGGCGGTCACCGCGCTGGCGCCCAGGGTGTTGAGGAGTGACGTACCGACCGAGCCACCCACCTGCTGGCTGGTGTTGACCATGGCCGAGGCGATCCCCGCGTCAGCGACCAGGCCGACGGTAGCCACGCTCATCGAGGGCGCCATGATGAGTCCGAACCCGAGACCCAGGATCACGAGGGCCGGGAGGATCGTCGTCAGATAGCTCGAGTCCAGGCCAGTACGGGTCAGAAGAGCCATAGCCACCGCAGCTGTGACCATGCCTCCGGCCACCATGAACTTGGGTCCGAACCGGGGAAGCAGGACGTTGGTGGCGACCTGGGCCGATCCGACCAGCCCGACGATCATCGGCAGGTAGGCGAACCCGGTGACGACGGGTGAGTAGTGGAGGGTGCCCTGCATGTAGTAAGTGAGGAACAAGAAGGTGCCAAACATGGCGGCCCCTGCAGCGAACATGGCGATGAACGCACCGCCCCGGTTGCGGTCCAGCACAATGCGCAGCGGGAGCAGCGGCTCGGACACCCGTCGCTCGATGGCCACGAAGGTGGCCAGGAGCACGCCGGCGGCCACCAGGCTGGCCATGGTGTAGGTGTCGCTCCAAGACGTGGTCTCGGCGTGGGAGAACCCGTAGACGAGTGCGAAGAGCCCGGCGGTGGCGGTGAACACGCCTGGCAGGTCGAGGTGTGGCCGCCTGGCGGCCCGGCTGTTGGACAGCAGGAGGGCAGCACCGGTGATGGCCACCGCCCCGATGGCCAGGTTCACGAACAGTGTCCACCGCCACGAGGCGTAGGAGGTGAGGATGCCGCCGAGGAGCAGACCGATGGCGCCGCCGCCGCCGGCGATGGCGCCGTAGATGCCGAACGCCCGCCCGCGTTCGCCGGGGTCGGTGAACGTCGTGGTCAGCATGGCCAAAGCGGCCGGCGCCAGGAGGGCGCCAAAGGAGCCCTGGAGCACCCGGGCGGCCAACAGCATGGTGAAGCTGGTGGAGAAGCCGCCGAGGGCCGAGGCGCCGGCGAACCCGGCCAGGCCGATCATGAGGGCCCGCTTGCGGCCCAGGATGTCAGACAGCCGGCCGCCGAGCAGCAGCAGACTGCCGAAGGAGAGGGCGTACCCGGTCACGATCCACTGGCGGTCGGCGTCGGAGAAACCGAGCGCGTGTTGGGCCGTCGGCAGCGCTATGTTCACGATGGTGGCGTCCAGCACCACCATGAGCTGGGCTAGCCCGAGCACGGCCAGGATCAGCCACCGCCGCTCGTGGTGGGGGTTCTGGGCCGGGTGCTCGGCTTTCACCGGGTCGTTCATCGAAAGGGTGGCCATGGCCGTACTCCTCTGTTGCTGTGAGTCGTCGGGCGAAGAACGCATCCGGAGGACATCTCTCCGGTTATGCTGGTTACTGTAACAGGATGTGGAGGTCCATCCTCCACTTCAACCCCGAATCAGGATGATCATTCCGTGAACGACCCGATTGCCACCAAAAGCGAGCCGATTGTCGAGCTCCGGTCGGACGTCGCCGGGATCGACGTCGTCGGCATCGCATCGGCCGAGCGCAAGCTGCGGGCCGATGCCGCCCGCAACCGTCAACGGGTGCTGGCAGCAGCAGCCGAGGTGTTCGCCGAGCGCGGGCTCGATGTGTCGCTGGACGAAGTGGCCCATGCTGCTGGCGTGGGAGTGGGCACCCTGTATCGCCGCTTCCCCAACAAAGAGGCGCTGGTCGACGCCCTGTTCGAGGACAAAGTCGAGAACATGGTCGTGCTCGCCCACGAGGCGGAGGCGCTCGATGATCCGTGGGAGGGCTTCGTCTATTTCATCGAGCATGCGCTCGAGCGGCAGGTACGGAATCGCGGGCTGCGCGACGTCCTGTTGCGCAGCGAGTTCGCCTGCGCGAGCGCGGCCCGGACGCGCGACGCCGTCGCCCCGATCCTGACCGCAATCATCGAGCGGGCCCAGGTGACCGGGAAGCTGCGTCCCGACGTGGTCGTCAACGACGTACCGATGCTGGTCACGATGCTCGGGGCGGTGTCCGATTACGTAGGTCCGAACGACCCCGAGCTGTGGCAGCGCTACATGATGCTCATCCTCGACGGTCTGGTCGCCGACCGTGGCGCGTGGACGCCGCTCGGCAACCCGCCCAGCCAGGCGGTCGTGGACGCGGCAATGACGAAGTGCCGGTGAAGGTCTCGCCATGAGTGAGCCCCTGCCGGCACTCGAAGGCTGGAGGGACCGACCAGTAGCGACGGCCAGTGGTTCGAGTCCCACCGGGTGAGCTTGAATCACATCTTTTCAACCAGGAGTAGCACCGAGTCGGCCCAGTCGGTCAATCGCCGCAATGGCTGGTGCCTTCATCAGTGAACTGGAGCAGAATGCGGCTGCTGGCTTTCTGAGCTGCGGGTTCACAGCCACAAGTCACGTTTCAGGGACCTCTTCGAAGGGTCAGGCAACGCAGCTCTTGGACAAACCCTCCGTCCGCCCTCAATCGCTGAATCGACCGATCAGGGATCGCCCGAATTGAAGAAAGGAATAGGAGCAAGGCTGCCCCGGTACGGCGGGTTAGCAGCGGTTGTCGACCGGGGCCGATCGGCACTTCTGAGATGTCCTCGGAGCTTGGTGTCGTCAATCCGTAGTTGACGAATCAGGTTCGTCAATGTAGAGTTGACGAATGGCTCCATCGCCCACATTGCAAGCCCTGATCGACGGAGTAAAGGCCGATGCTCCCGGCGACGGGGCCCTGGTCCAACTGTCTCAGGCCTCGAAGACCGTGAGCGATCTAGAACAGGTCGGTGACGCTCTGCTCGGTCATTTCGTTGATCAGTGCCGCCGGAGGGGACATTCCTGGTCAGAGATCAGCAATGCCCTGGGCGTCAGTAAGCAAGCAGCCCACAAGCGATTCACCTTCGATGTCCCCACGTTCGAGCGGTTCACGGACCGAGCACGGATGGTCCTCGGCCAATCCGAAACAGAAGCTCACCGCTTGGGGCACGGATTCGTGGGAACCGAGCACATTCTCCTAGCTCTGTTCGAGGTCCCCGATGGCCTGGCAGTGAAAGTCCTTGATGCGGTTGGCCTCTCGAAGCCCATGGTTGACGAGCAAGTTCTGGAGCTAATCAAGCGAGCTACTGCTTCGGAGGGAGGAAAGCTTCCCTTTACCCCGAGGGCGAAGGCCGTACTTCGTGGCGCAGTGGAGGTGGCCCTACAGTTGGGCCACAACTACATCGGAACCGAGCACCTTCTCCTCGGCTTGTTTGGCGATGAGGACTCAATCGCTGGCAAAGTCCTCAGGGACCTAGGTGCCAGCTACGATGTCGTGAGGGATCGAACCCTCGAACTTCTGGCGGGTTACGGCAAGGACTAATCACGCCTTCCGACGCCACAACAAGTGCCTCCGAACCGGTTGGGTGGGCAGAACGTCAGAGCAGATGTAGGCCCTGGCTCAGCATCCTGGCAATGCGTAGCCAGACGTCTTGCCTTCTGCTCCAAGCATCCACGCTGATCCTGGCGTGCCGGGCGAAGGGCTTCCGTTCTGCGGATATTGGAAGACGACGACCTTGGCTGACGTAGTTCCGAGGAGGGTCTTCGTCCATTCGGCGACGGGTATGAACTGCCATGCAGCGTCGTCAACGGGACGGGTAGGCGTCCATCCCTGAGCTGCCAGCGATGTTCCTACTGCATCGACAACCGTCTGACTGGCATCCATCGTCTTGAAGGTAGTGAGGACCTCCACCCCACTCCACCCGGCCCGTCCTCCGGAGTCGGGGCACGCCGGTGACCAAACTGCGTCATTCTTGCTTGAGTAGACAACTGTCGATCCGGATGGCACGGCCCCGGCAACAGGCGATAGTTCACGAAGGACGATCCCGCCGGGATCGCCGCCGAAGAGGTGAGCCCGCCAAGTCGAAGTCGTCAGTCCCACACCAAGGAGAAGCACTAACCCAACAACGACGCCAACCCGACCGGATGGCCGAGGGAGCCGTAGGGATCGCCTAGTTGGCGCAAGACGTACAGCACCGTCCCGGACGATGTCGTTCAACGAATCGACACTTGATGCACCACCAGCCACCAGAGCAGCCTATGACAGTCGACTTGGCTGAGCCTTGAAGAGGTGCTCCTGATCGCCGGTTTGGTACGGCACCCAAGGTGATGCCCTCGAGACGCGTGGGGCACCTTTCCTCCCTCACGGGTTGGCTCGTAGAATGGCCCTCGACAACCCTGAAGGAGCGCTGACGTGCGACCCATCTTCCATCTCTCGATTCCAGTGCGTGGTCTTCAGGAGGCAGTCGACTTCTACGCCCACGAGCTTGGAGCCGACATCGGTCGTAGAACTGAGGCGTTCGCGGATGCGCTGGTGTTCGGTGCCCAGATCACGCTGCAAAATGATCCTTCCAGTGTCACGGCTCACATGCCACGGACAAGGCACTTCGGGGCCACGCTTCGATGGGAAGAATGGGAGTCCGTCGGATCTCATTTCGCCGGAAGCCCGTTGGTGATGGAGCCGCCCACCATCTCCTACGAAGGTGAACCCTCCGAGCAGGGCAAAATGATGATCGTTGATCCAAGCGGCAACCTCATCGAGATCAAGGCATACCGTCATCCAGACAGAGTCCTGGGACCCCTGGCGGGGTGAGCTACCCGACAAGGGTGTCCCAGATCACCTGCGAGCGGGGCCACCCAGGGAAGCGACCTATCCAACGACATGGAACTCGATCCGGTAGAGGAGTGTTTCATCGTGGATGGGTCCAGCATGGGCGGCCCGCCGTCGGAGAGATTCGAGGTCTGCTTCGCCAGCCCGGTGGACGTCGGTGTTGTCGATGAAAGAAAACGGGACCAGTTCGACCGAGTCAACCTCGATTTGGCCGTCGCCCACGCGGTAGCGACCGCCAGGTTTCACCTTCGGCCGCCGCCACAGCCGGAACGTCACCGTTATGTCACCAGACAGCACGGGCGCACGCAGTTCTCGGCTGAACTCCACACACCGACCTTACGGCAGCCCATGGTTGATCCCGATCAGGATGCATCGATGGCGGGTGCCCCGTACCACCGTATTGCACTTATACGGGTGATCCACTTATACGGGTGATCCGCCAGTTCGGCTGACCGCCCGGGGAGAATTTCCCCGGGCGGAGGCTCGGACAAAAGGAGGATTGCCGTGGTCTGGTCTCCGCAGTTACTACGCGTCGCCCGTGAGGGTGGCGGCCATCGATATCAGCTCGGTCATGAGCTGGTCGACGCCTTCTTGGAGTTCGCATCCGGGAGAGCCCGGCCGAACACCGTGCGCGCCTATGCGCACGATCTGAAGGCGTTCTTCACCGTGGTCGCCAAAGACCCGGTCGAGGTAACGCCGGCGGACGTAATGGCCTTCGTTACCCAACAACAACAGCCACGGCCCGGTGCCGAGAACGTCATCCACTTCCCCGACGCCGGGACCGGGCTGTCACCGGCAACCGTCATGCGCCGACTGGCGGCGGTCTCTGCTTTCTATGGATATCTGTTGACTCGGGCCGACACGCCGGTGGCGGTGAACCCGGTGCCACGGGGCCTGCCCACCCGGCGCAGCCGCCGGGAGCTTCGGGGCGCACCCCTGGTGCGGGGAGTGCGCCGTCTTCCACGGATCCTCGACCCGGAGGAAGCAGCCGCCCTCCTTTCCGCACTGCGCACCCGACGGGACCGGGCCATCACCGAAGCCATGCTGCTCGGTGGTCTCCGCCGGTGCGAGGCGCTCGGGCTTCGGCTGGAGGACATTCGCCTCGGCGAGTGCCGGGTCTTCATCGCCGAGGGCAAAGGTGGCCACCAGCGCCTGGTGCCGATGTCGCCCACGTTCTTTGCCACCGTGGCCGACTATTTGGACTGCGAGCGACCCATCGACGCACCCGGTGACCGGCTCTTCGTTGTGCTGAAGGGACCCAACCGTGGGATGCCGCTCTCCACAGAAGGCCTCGACGAGGTCATGGCGGCGGCGAGGAAGCGGGCCGGGCTCGCACATGGCACCTGTCACGAACTCCGCCACACCTGCCTGACCAGACTGCGGGAGGCGGGCATGTCCCTCGAGGCCCTCCAGGCCCAAGCCGGACACCGCTCGATCGCCTCGACCCAGGTCTATCTGCACCTCGGGTCGGACTGGTTGGCTGCCGAGTACCGGGCCGCAGCCAATGCCGTCGAGTCCGACCTGGCGCTGGAGGCCCTGTCATGAGCGGCGCATCGATCTCCAAGCTGCCGACTCGCACCGTCTCATCACTGGAGCCGGCGTCCCGGTTGGAGGTGCGAAGCGCCAGTGTGACGTGGAGGTGGGAAGAGATCACCGCCCGAGCCGAACAGCTCGCCTCGACGATGAAGAACTACCTGGCCCAGCTGGCAATTTCGTCCCGTCCGGCCACCGTCGAGGCGGCAGACCTCGCCCTGCGGGTGTTCGCCGGTCACCTCATCGAGACCGACCCGGACTGCCTCTGTGTGGCCGACGTCTCACGCCACCACATTGAGTCGTTCAAGCTCGCCCTGGCCGCCCGGCCCGGCAAGTCCCCCGGACAGCCGGCGGCGGTCGCCACCATCTGCCTCAAGCTCGGGATGGTGCGCACCTTCTTCGAGCGGATCATCGAATGGGACTACGCCGACGCGCCCCGAAGGGTTTCCATCTTCGCCGGGGACTTCCCCAAACGGGACGAGCCCCTGCCCCGTTTTCTGGACGACCCCACCGCGGCCAAGTTCATGGCCGCCCTGGCCGAGGACCCCGACCGGCGCCGGCGCCTCATGGTCGAGCTGCTGGCCCGCACCGGCATGCGGGCGGGCGAACTCGGCGGGCTGCGCGACGATGCCGTGTTCCGTCTGAGCGGTGCCCACTGGCTGCGAATCCCGGTCGGGAAGCTCCACAACGACCGGAACGTCCCCCTCCACCCGGTCCTCATCGACCTCATCGCCGACTACCGGGCCCGGCGGGGTCCGAGTCCCTCGGGATTGCTGGTCGTTCGCAACGACGGCCGGCCCTTCGATCGTCGGACCGTCCACCGTTACGTGGCCGCGGTGGCCCGACGGGCGGGCACCGGACACGTCCATCCTCACCAGTTGCGTCACACCCTCGCCACCCAGTTGATCAACCGGGGCATAAGCCTGGAAGCCATCGCCGAGATGTTGGGTCATCGCTCACCGCGCATGACCCTCATCTACGCACGCATCTCGAACGATTCCGTCGCCGAGCAGTACTTCCGAGCGACCCAGGCGGTCGAGGTCGCGAGCGGTACTCCCATCGCCGACGAGGAGGCTCGCCTGCTGGCCCGAAGTCACCCTCGACTGTTGGCCAACGGACACTGCACACGACCCGCTCAGCTCGACTGCTCCTACCAGACCATCTGTGAGGGCTGCGGGTTCTTCGACACCGGACCGGAGTTCATTCCGATCCTCCGTCGCCAGAAGGACAGCGCGGTCGAACAAGCGGACTTCGAGAGGTCGCACATCTTCCAAGAGCTGATCGACGGCCTGACAACGGACAAGCCTCTCGGACGGAATGCTCAGGGCCAACTCCCACCGCCACGATGATCGGAGGTGAGCTGATGCTCAGATGGTCATTTCTCGCTCACGGACGCGCTGGACGGAACCTCCCATTCGTGGTTCCATGATCGAAGCCGAAGCCTGACGGATCACCCGTGTAACGGCAC
>Ga0182018_10002882_pt1 | contig 16349 bp, 14 predicted proteins | sample 812P2MmetaG_FD_120490 | JGI IMG/M metagenome (GOLD analysis project Ga0182018, IMG submission 120490) | Permafrost microbial communities from Stordalen Mire, Sweden - 812P2M metaG | ecosystem: Environmental > Terrestrial > Soil > Wetlands > Permafrost | place: Sweden: Stordalen | collected... | reverse complement strand
GATGCGCATTTACCCCGCCATGCACTACACCATGGGCGGCTTGTGGGTGGACTACAACCTGATGTCCAACGTGCCGGGGCTATACGTCATCGGCGAGGCGAATTTCTCCGATCACGGCGCCAATCGCCTGGGCGCCAGCGCGCTCATGCAAGGCCTGGCGGACGGCTATTTCGTCCTCCCCAATACCATCGGCGACTACCTGGCATCCAACAAGTTCGAGAAGGTGGAAGCTTCGCACGCCGCGGTGCGCGAAGCGGAGTCGCAGGTCACGCAGATTACCCGGCGGCTGCTGGAGGCGAAGGGAACGCGGTCGGTGGATTCGTTCCACCGCGAACTGGGCAAAATCCTGTGGGAAGATTGCGGCATGGCCCGAAACGCGGCGGGCTTGAAGCAGGCGCTCGCCAAGATTCCCCCGTTGCGCGAGCAGTTCTGGCGCGACGTGAAAATCCTCGGCAGCGGCGACGAACTGAACCAGTCGCTCGAACGGGCCGGCCGCGTGGCCGATTTCCTGGAACTGGCGGAGCTGATGTGCCTGGACGCGCTGGAGCGCAACGAATCCTGCGGCGGCCACTTCCGCGAGGAATATCAAACCCCCGAAGGCGAAGCGGCGCGCGACGACGAGCATTATTCGTATGCCGCTGCCTGGGAATACGGCGGGTTGGGCCAGCCGCCCGTGCTGCACAAAGAGCCACTGACTTTCGAATTCGTGCATCCGGCGCAACGGAGCTACAAATGAAAATCATCCTCCACGTCTGGCGGCAGAAGAACGCCAACGACAAGGGCCGCATGGCGCGGTACGAAGCCCCCAACGTCAGCGAGCACATGTCGTTTCTGGAGATGCTCGACGTATTGAACGAGGATCTGCTGGCCAAGGGTGAAGAGCCGGTGGCGTTCGACCACGATTGCCGCGAGGGCATCTGCGGCATGTGCGGCTGCATGGTGAACGGCGTCGCGCACGGTCCCGAGCGTGAGACCACGCTGTGCCAGCTTCACATGCGCCATTTCAAGGATGGCGACGAGCTATATCTGGAGCCGTGGCGCGCCAAAGCCTTCCCGGTAATCAAAGACCTGGTGGTGGACCGCGGCGCCTTCGACCGCATCATCGCGGCCGGCGGCTACATTTCGGTGGCCACCGGCAGCGCGCCCGACGGCAACGCGGTGCTGGTTCCCCGGGACAACGCCGAGCGCGCCATGGACGCCGCCGCCTGCATTGGTTGCGGCGCCTGTGTGGCGATGTGTCCCAACGCTTCGGCGTCGCTGTTCATGGCGGCGAAGATCGCGCATCTCGGCCTGCTGCCGCAAGGTCAGCCGGAGCGCGAGGAGCGCGTGACGGCCATGGTGGCGCAGGCCAACAGCGAGATCTTCGGAAGCTGCACGAATATGGGCGAATGCGAGGCCGTCTGCCCCAAGGGAATCAAGTTGGAAGTGATCGCCCGCATGAACCGCGATTTCTTGAGCGCCAAGTGGGGGGGAAGAGCGGGGCTGGAAGCGGATTAGCCCATGCCGAAATCGGACCAGGGGTTGATTCCCATCGAAGTCATCGAGAACAGAATCTTGATTCTCCGGGGACACCGGGTGATGCTCGATCGCGATCTGGCGGAACTCTACGGGGTGCCAGTGAAGCGCCTCAACGAGCAGGCAAAGCGCAACAGGGACCGCTTTCCGGATGATTTCATGTTCCAACTGACGCTGGAGGAGGGAAAGGCGGTCCTGCTTTCAAGGTCGCAAATTGCGACCTTGAAGCGCGGATCGAATATCAAGTACCGGCCGTACGCCTTCACGGAGCACGGAACGGCTATGTTGGCGAATGTGCTCCGGAGGCCCGTGGCCGTCCGTGCGAGTATTCAGGTAGTCCGCGCCTTCGTGCACCTGCGCCGGATGATCGCCACCAACGAGGACTTGGCCCGGAAGATCGAGGCGCTGGAGCGCAAGGTGGGCAAGCACGACGCCGATCTGCAATCCATTCTGAACGTTCTGCAAAAACTCCTGCAGCCGCCGCCGGCGGCGAAGCGGGCCATAGGATTCGTCGGGCTGGGGAAGAAGTAACAACTGGTTGGAAAGAGGGAGGATCGTCGACCTCACAATCCCGATCCTTCAGACCGCGGAAGGCACGAATCCTCCGAAGCCAAAGGTCATGTGAAGGTCTGTCACCTACCCAGCCGCGCCCAGACGGGATCGCGTGTGGAGGCCGAAGGAAAATAGACGTATGATCGAAGATATGGCGCAACTCCACATGACCGAGGCTGAGGTGGCGAAGAACTTCGCGGCCGTACTGGAGAAAATCCAACAAGGAGCGGAGGTCATCGTCGAGAGGGATGCCCAGCCCGTCGCGGTGATCAAGCTCCCGCGGTTCCGGGGACGGTCCATAGACGAATGCATCGCGCTGGCTAAGGCCCGCGGCTCTCACGCGACCCTGGACGAGGACTTCGCCAAAGATCTTGAGAGCGTCGTCGCCAGCCACCGCGAAGCGTTGTCCCCACCCTCATGGGACTAATCCTGGATTCCAGTGTAGCGATCGCTGGAGAACGCCAGGGGCTGCCCGTAGAAGATCTGCTCGCCTACGTTCGTGGAATCGCTGGGCCCACCGAGATTGCGCTCTCCGTGCTCAGCGTGATGGAACTCGAGCACGGCATTTGGCGGGCGAAAGACGAAGCCCGAGTTCGCCGACGGCGGCAGTTCCTGGAGGATCTGATCGTCAACATTCCTATCTATCCTATTACGACTGAACTGGCGCGCCGGGCTGGCCGGATCGATGCCGAGTTGCAAGAAAAAGGCGTACGCGTTGCCTTCCAGGATCTCCTGATCGGTGTCTCCGCGCTGGAGCTCGGCTATTCCGTTGCCACGCAGAACCTCCGCCACTTCCGGATGATTCCTGGCCTGAACGTAGTGCGGATTTGAGATCGATACGGACCCCGTGAGCAATTCTTTTCTTATCGGCGTTCATCCGCGGCTAATAAATCTTTATCCGCGCCGTCGAATATAATCGGATTGAGTGCCTAATCCCACAGCATTAGTAACCGGCTCGTGTGGCCTGATCGGCTCCGAGGTCTCGGTCTTCTTCGCCCGCCAGGGGTTCCAGGTCGTCGGAATCGACAGCAACCATCGCGCGGTTTTCTTCGGCCCCGAAGGAGACACCAGTTGGGTGCTCGACCGCTTGCGCCGCGAAATCCCCGGATATCGCCATCAAGCGCTCGATATCCGCGACCGCGACGGGGTTCTCGCGCTCCTCAAAGAACTGCGGCCCAACCTGATCATCCATACCGCCGCGCAACCCTCGCACGACAAGGCTGCCGACATCCCGTTCCTCGATTTCGAAGTCAATGCGCTGGGCACCCTCCACATGCTGGAAGCCGCGCGGCAGTTTTGCCCGGAATCGCCGTTTATCCATATGTCCACCAATAAGGTCTATGGCGACCGCCCCAATACAATTCCCCTGCGGGAACTGGAGACCCGCTGGGACTATGCCGATCCGGCCTTCGAAAACGGCATCCCGGAGGAATTTTCCATCGACCAGTCCAAGCACTCCCTCTTCGGCGCATCCAAAGTCGCCGGAGACGTGATGGTGCAGGAGTATGGGCGCTATTTCAATATGCCCACATGTTGCCTGCGCGGTGGATGTCTGACCGGGCCGAATCACTCCGGCGTGGAACTGCACGGCTTCCTGAGTTACCTCATCAAGTGCAACCTCGAAGGGCGCGAGTATAAGGTATACGGATATAAGGGAAAACAAGTCCGCGATAATATCCACTCCGAAGACGTGGCGCGATTCATGTTCGAGTTCTGGGAAGCGCCGCGCGTGGCGCAGGTATACAATCTGGGCGGCGGAAAAGGGAACGCCTGCTCGATTCTGGAGGCGTTCGCCATGGCGGAAAGCGTGACGGGGAAGCCGATGCGGTGGCGCTATCTGGAAGAAAATCGCATCGGCGACCATATCTGTTACTACAGCGATCTGACTAAGATGAAAGCGCACTATCCGGAGTGGGATATCGGTAAGCCGCTCGAGCGTATTTTCGAGGAGATCGCGGGCAGTTGGATGGAACGGCTGTCTCAAAGGGCGGTCCTATGAGAATCTTGATAACGGGGATCTGCGGGTTTGCGGGCACGGCGGTCGCGGAAGCTCTGCTGGAGCGGCGGGAGGGTCTTTCGATCTCCGGCATCGACAATCTCCACCGGCCGGGCTCGGAGATCAACCGGGTGCGGCTGCGCAAACGGGGAGTGAAGTTCATTCAGGGCGACATCCGGATGGCCAGCGACTTCGAGGCATTGCCCGCGGCGGACTGGGTGATCGACGCTGCCGCCAACCCCAGCGTGCTGGCCGGCCTGCAGGGCAACTTCAGCAGCCGGCAGTTGTTTGAGCATAATCTCGCTAGTATTGTGAACGTTCTGGAGTACTGCAAAGCGCATCGCGCGGGCTTGCTGCTGCTCTCCACCAGCCGCGTCTACTCCATCCCGGCGCTGACATCGCTCCCCTTGAAGCAAGGCAAGGACGCCTTCCATTTGGATCACGCCGCCGATCTGCCCACCGGAGTTTCCGCGCGCGGCATCGGGATCGACTTCTCCACACGCGCTCCCATTTCCCTCTACGGCAGCACCAAACTCGCCTGCGAGTCGATCGCCCTGGAGTACGGCGAAGCGTTCGGCTTTCCGGTGTGGATCGACCGTTGCGGCGTTCTGGCCGGCCCCGGGCAGTTCGGCACGCCGGAACAGGGGATTGTCGCCTATTGGATCAACGCGCACTTGCACCGGCGCCCCCTGCGCTACATCGGTTTCGACGGCACCGGCAAGCAGGTGCGCGATGCGCTTCATCCGCGGGACCTGGCGGTGCTGCTCGACCTGCAGATGCGCCAGGAACGCACCGGCGGGCAGCGGATCTACACGGCCGGCGGCGGCCAGGAAAACTCCATGTCGCTGGCGCGGTTGACGGCCTGGTGCGATGCCCGCTTCCGCCCGCACCCGGTGTCGGCCGACCTGCATGATCGGCCCTACGACATCCCCTGGATCGTGATGGACAACACCGACTGCGAGCGCCACTTCGGCTGGCAGCCGGATACCCCCGTGGCCGATCTTCTGGAAGAAGTGGCGCGCCACGCCGAAGCCAACCCCGACTGGCTGGAGCGGAGCGGCGTGTGAAGGGTGGACCGCCGCCTGCCGGCCAGGAACCGCTGCGGCTTCTCTCGATCGTGATCCCATGCCGCAACGAAGAGGGCGCCATCGCTTCTTCCGTTCAGCATCTGTACGTGGAACTCCGGCTGCACGGCGTGGAGCATGAAATCGTCACGGTGGACGATGGCAGCACCGATTCCACCTGGGCCGTGATGCAGGGTCTCGAGGCGAACGTCCCCACCATTCGTCCGTTGCGGAACACCGGCGAACATGGTTTCGGCCGCGCGATCGTCTATGGCATCGATCACAGCCAGGGCGACGCCGTGGTCATCATGATGGCCGATGAGTCCGACGACTGCCGCGATGTCGTCCGCTACTGGCAACTGCTCGGGGAGGGATACGATGCGGTCTTCGGATCGCGCTTCGTTCGCGGCGGTGGAGTGATCGACTACCCGGCCCACAAACTGGCGATCAATCGCCTGGCCAACTTTTTTCTGCGTCTGCTGTTCCACGTTCCGCTCAACGATTTCACCAACGCCTTCAAGGCCTACCGCCGCAAGGCGCTGGACGGCTGCCGGCCATTCCTCTCGCCGCATTTCAATCTGACCGTGGAGCTTCCGCTCAAGACGATTGTGCGCGGCTATTCCTGGACGGTGATGCCCATCACCTGGCGAAACCGGCGGTCCGGCATCTCCAAACTCAAGATCCGCGAGATGGGCAGCCGCTACCTGTTCATCGCCTTGTACTGCTGGCTGGAGAAATACTTCAGCGGCGGGGACTATAAGAAGGGGCAGTGATAACATCGACTCAGTGATGCTACTGGGTTGCGATGCAGCCTCCCGGGAGGACGTGCCGGAGGGGATCGAGAGGGACTCCCTGGCGGCAGAAACCTCGCCTTGTTTCCGAGGCACTCCGCCCCCTTACCGTCGCGGCTCGGTGAGGGGCGTTCGCGCCACATTCCTGCTGTTGCTGGCGGCCCTTTCCCTCCATGCCCAGACCGGCGAAAACGTGCTGCTGGTAGTCAACCGGAAAGATGCCCTTTCCCGCCGGATCGCGGACTATTACCGGCCACGGCGTTCCGTTCCGGCCGGTAACGTCTGCTACCTGGAAACCACATCGGAAGAAGAGATCGACTGGCAGACCTACCAGTCCCGGATCGAGCGGCCGATAGGCGATTGTCTGACCAGGGCCGGCCTACAGGAGAAGGTGCTGTACATCGTGACCACCGCGGGTGTGCCGCTCAAGATCAAGGGGTCGGAGGGCGGATTGACCGAGGCCGAGGAAGGCTCGGTAGATTCCGAACTGGCGCTGCTGTACGGGAAACTGAAGGGCTCGAAATTCGTGCGCAAAGGCGGCGTGGCCAACCCGTTTTTCGGAAAACGCGATGCCCCGTTTCGTCATCCGCAGTTTCCCATTTATCTGGTCACGCGGCTGGCAGCCTACGATTGGACGGATGTGAAGGCCATGATCGACCGGTCTCTCGGGGCGCGCAATCGCGGCCAGTTCGTCATCGATCTCCAGTCCGGCAACGACCACTTCGGGAACGACTGGCTGCGCAATGCGGCCCTTCTGCTGCCCGGCGCCCGCGTCACCATGGAGGAGACCGCCAAGGTGCTCTACGACCAGCAGGACGTGATCGGCTACGCTTCCTGGGGGTCGAACGACCATGCCCGCAAGCGGCGCTGGCTGGGATTTCAGTGGCTGCCGGGGGCCATCGCCACCGAGTACGTTTCCACCAACATGCGCACTCTGAAGCGGCCTCCGGACACCTGGACCTACACGAACTGGCAAGACCACGAGCACCTCTGGGCCGGCTCTCCGCAGGGATTGAGCGCCGACCTCATCCACGAAGGGGCCACGGGCGCATCGGGGAATGTGTATGAGCCCTATCTGGTGGCGTGCGCGCGGCCGGACTACGTCCTGCCGGCTTATTTCGAAGGCCGCAACCTGGCGGAAAGCTTCTATCTGGGCCTTCCGTTGCTGAGCTGGCAGGGCGTGGTGCTGGGCGATCCGCTGTGCTCCTTAGGGAAGCCGTGAGCGTTCCGGCCGCCGCGCGAGACGCTATAATCGGGTTTCTTCAATCCTCGAAAAGGAGCAGCAGCTTGCGAAAGAAAGTCACTGTGGTTGGCGCCGGAAACGTCGGCGCAAATTGCGCGTTGCGAATTGCCGATAAGGAACTCGCCGATGTGGTCCTGGTGGACGTGGTAGAAGGCGTCCCGCAGGGCAAGGGGCTGGATATCCTGCAGTCCGGTCCGGTGCAGGGATACGACGTGTCGTTGGCGGGCGCCAACGATTACGAACTCACTGCCGATTCCGATATCGCCATCATCACCGCGGGCTTCCCTCGGAAGCCGGGGATGAGCCGCGACGATTTGCTGGCGGCCAACTACGATGTGATCCGCATCGCCACCGAACAGGTGGCCAAGCACTCGCCCAACTGCATCCTCATCGTGGTGACCAATCCGCTGGACGCCATGGCGCAAGCGGCCTACTGGGTGTCGAAGTTCCCCAAGAACCGCGTAGTGGGGATGGCCGGCGTGCTGGACAGCGCCCGCTTCCGCACCTTCATCGCCGCGGAGCTGAAGGTGTCGGTGGAGAACGTCACTGGCGTGGTGATGGGAGGCCATGGCGATACGATGGTGCCCCTGGTGCGCTTGAGCGGCGTTTCGGGAATCCCGCTGACCGAGTTGATGGACCAGGAGACCATCGACAAGATCGTGACTCGAACTCGCAATGGCGGCGCGGAGATCGTGAAATTCCTGAAGACCGGCAGCGCTTATTACGCCCCTTCGGCGGCCGCCGTGGAGATGGCCGAGTCCATCCTGAAGGACAAGAAGAAAGTGCTGCCGTGCGCGGCCTATCTGGAAGGCGAATACGGCATCGACGGGCTGTTCGTGGGAGTGCCCGTGAAACTAGGCGCCGGCGGTATCGAGAAGATCTACGAGATCAAGCTGACCGCCGAAGAGCAGGCCATGCTCAAGAAGAGCGCCAACGCTGTTCAGGAACTAGTGGACGTTCTGAAGAAACGGTAAGAAAGAATGTTTAGCCGCCGATGAACGCCGATTAACGCCGATAAGACAGAACTATGTTATCTGCGTTCGTCCACGGCTCGTTCTGTTTTTGCCGTAACAGTGAGTATAGCCGCCACTAACTAAGAGAGAGTTTTTTGTCGGCGTTTATCGGCGTTCATCGGCGGCTAATTCTTCTTGTCTTTTTTAGTGTGCCATCGCCGCGCTACTGACTCTTGCGCCTGCGCTCGGCCAGGTACGCCGCCAGCACTTCGCGTAGCGGTGGCATGGGTTCCAGCCCCAATCGCTCGATCTTGGCGTTGGAGAGCGCGGAATACTTCGGACGTTGCGCCGGGTTGCGGTATTCGCGTTCGTTGGTGGCTAGCAGCAGCGGTTCCAAACCCGCCAGCTCGAAGATGGTCCGGGCAAATTGAAACCAGGAGATGGGGATGCCGCCGCCGATATGGAAGAGGCCGGAAAGGTCGCGGTCCACCAGGTCCACCGTGCGCGCTGCCAATAGGGGTGCGTAGGTGGGCGATGCGACGTGATCTTCCACAACGCGGATGGCCTGGCTCGTGCCCGCGAGGCGCAGCATCAGCTCCACGAAATTGCCGCGCGCCGTGTCCAGGCCGCCGGGTCCGAAGAGGCCGGAAGTCCGCACCACGATCGCCCTGTCCAGGTATGCCTGGGCATAAAGTTCGCCGGCCAGTTTGGACACCGCATAGGCGCCCAGCGGGTGCGTGGGGTCGTCTTCGATGTAAGGATGCCGGGCGCGCCCGTCGAAGACGTAGTCGGTGGAAAAATGAACCAGTCGCGCGTCAATCTGGCGGCAGGCCACGGCCAGGTTGCGCACTGCCAGTCCATTCACCAGGTAGGCGGTCTGCGGCTCTTTCTCGGCCACGTCCACCTGGTTGTAGGCGGCTGCGTTGAATACCACGTCGGCATCGGAGCGCGCCAGGGCGCGTTCCACGGCGGCGGAGTCGGTGATATCCACCTGGCGCCGCCCCCAACCCGTGACCGCATAACGGCGGATCCTGAGCTCACGGACTAACTCCACGCCTAACTGGCCGGAGGCTCCAAACACCACCGCGGTTTGGTTCATAGCAAGCAATCAGGATAACGTGTTTCGCGGGGCGCTACAGCGGCCGCATCGGCAAGCATGCCCTCCTCTCGAAGGGCGTCAGCCCTTGCCACGATAGAGGAATACGGCGACTGCGACCAACACCGCCAGCAGCGCGACCGCTACGGCGATCCACTTGCGAATCTGCGGCGTGAGCCATGCCAGCGGGTCCACGGACCGGTCCCCGCTGAGAAGGGAATGCACCAGCCGCCTCTGCGACGGCCCCGGCAGCTTGCGCATGGCCTTGTCGATTTCCTTTCGCCCTTTGCGGTCGGCAATCAGAATCGTGGCCGAGTTGGCGCCGTTGGTGGTCTTCAGCAGCCGGTTGCGCAGCCGCAACGGGACCTCTTCCACCGATCGGTACACACGGTCCGCGCCTGCCGTGGAAATCAAGACAGTCGACGTCTGAAACACTCCGGAGGAAGCTTCATTCCGCACGCCGCAGTGCGGGCAACTGGCCGCACTGGCGGCGAAGTCTTTGTGGCATTGAGGGCAGGTCATCAGGCCACCACCCGCGGAGTCAGCGGATTCTCCACGCCGCCATCTTCCTGCCCGACGTGCTCCAACACCAATTGAATGAATGCCAGCGCGGCCTTCGACAGAGCCTTGTCCTTGCGGTAGATGAGGCCCAGGCGGCGCACCATCGGTTCCGGCGCCAGCGGCAGCGCGTACAGCTTGCCGTCGGCGATCTCTTCGCGGCAGTTGGAGATCGCCAGGAAACTCACTCCCATACCGGCCAGCACAAACCGCTTCATCATCTCCGTGGAATCCAGTTCCATGGAGACGCTGAGATCCTCTTCCACCGCCTCCAGCCATTGGTTGAGCCGGGTACGCGTTTTTCCCTGGCGGGGCAGCAGCAGGACGCAGTCGGTGACGTCCTCCGGCTTCACGCTTTTGTAGTTCGCCAGCGGATGACCCGCCGGAACAATCAGGCGGATCTCGTCGCGATAGATTCCCACCACCTGAAGCCGCTTCTCGTCGGCCGGCAGTTGGACCATCCCGAAGTCCGCCGAATTGTCCATAACCGCGTCTACCACGCGGGAACCGTAGGAGCGGTCCAACTGCAACTGCACCGCCGGGAAGAGCTTCTTGTAAACCGAAAAAACCTTGGGCAGGAGGTAGATGCAGGTGGCTTCGTTGGCCGCGATCACCAGTTCGCCGCGCGGATTGGTCTCCAGTTCGGCGATCGCGTCCTGCACGCGCCGCCGCAGTTCCAGGATCTGTTCGGCATAGTCCGCGAAAATCCGGCCGGCGGTGGTCAGCGAGATGCGGCTGCCGAAGCGCTCGAAGAGTTCCGCACGCAGTTCCTGTTCCAGTTGCCGCACTTGCGCGCTGATGGCCGGCTGCGTGCGGTAGCACGTCTGCGCGGCCTTGGAAAAGCTCTTCAGCCGGACGATTTCGAGAAACGTGTGGAGCTGGTCAAAGTCCATATGCGCCGGGCTGACTCGCCGGAAAGCGCGCGCCAGTCAAAATTATGAATCGGTGGGATAGAAATAATGTATTTCCCCCGCACCGTCTGCAGATGGTAAGTATTGTAGCAGAGGCCCCCCGGGTGGTGCGGTTGAACTAAGGGATTGTCGCAGATCGCAGCTTCCGCACCCCTCACCCGGGACTCTTCGCGCCAGCCACTACCGGCCTTCTTCCCAGGCCCGTTCCGCTTCCACCGCGGCCGCCGGTCCCGCCGCCTTGGCTTCTTCGATCAACCGCTCCGCTTCCCGTAAGTCTTCCCGAGGCACGTGTACCGCAAAACCCAGCGACGGATACCCCATGGCGCGCGACATCAGCGAGGGGATGCCGTGCGAATCCAAAATGCCACGGATGATGTCCGCCTCGATTCCCGCATCCACCGTGGAAGAGCGATACAACGTCACCATGTCGAGTTCATGCGACGTATTGACGGGCTGCCGTTCCTCTTCGGGATCTTGCGCCATGCCTTCAGGATATCGCAGAATGTGAAGGGGGCATCCCGCACGGCACTGCTCCCGGGAGGCGTCCGGATGTTCGAAGAACAGAATCGCGAATCGCAGTTCGATCTCGGCGGCAACGTGGCTTGGTTTTTGACCGGCGCTTTTATCGGCGCGGCTGTCGCCATCCTTTATACGCCCAATAGCGGCAAGGAAACCCGCCAGTATCTGGCGGACAAAGTGCAGCAGAGTAAAGACGCGGTGACCGACACCAGCAGCACCATCGTGGAAGCCAGCAAGGACATGTTCGACCGCGGCCGCCAGTTGGTGGACGACGCCGCCGATCTCTTCGAACGCGGCCGCAAGCTGGTGAAAGGTTAAGCCGCCGCCCGTATGCCGTCCGCCAATCCGGACACCATCGCGGTGGGCGATTTCGAAGTCTCGCGGGTAAACGACGCCCTCCACTGGTGGGATGGCGGCGCCTTTTTCGGCGTGGTCCCCAAGAGCCTCTGGAGCCGTAAGGCGGAGCCCGACGAACTGAACCGCATTCCCGTGGCCTTCAATTGCTATCTGATCCGCACCGGCAGCCACAACATCCTGGTCGAGACCGGCCTGGGCGATAAACGCGACGCCCGCGCGCGCGCCCACATGAATGTCCCTGCCGTCACCGTGCAACTGCCCGAAGCGCTCGCGCGTCGCGGGGTGGACCCGGAATCCATCGACATCGTCCTCAACAGCCATCTGCACTGGGACCATGTGGGCGGAAATACCATCCTGCACGGGGACCGCGTACTGCCGGCCTTTCCGCGCGCCCGCTATGTGGCTTCCCGCGGCGAATGGGAGCACGCGCACGAGCGCCACGTGCGCGATGCCGCGAGCTACCTGGACGCCAATTACGATCCTCTGGTGGAGTCCGGGCAGATGACGTTGGTGGATGGCGATCATGAAGTAGTGCCCGGCGTGTGGATGCGGCGCGCGCCCGGGCACAATCGCGACATGATGGCGATCACGGCGGAAAGCGCCGGGCAGACTTTTTGCTTTCTCTCCGACCTGGTGCCGACGGCCGCGCACGTGCAGCCCACGTGGGTGGCCGCCTTCGACCTGAATCCCATCGAGACCATCGACACGAAGGTGCGATGGCTGACGGCCGCGGTGGAGGGCCAGTGGTGGTGCGCCTTCGCTCACGAGACCACGTTGGCTTTCGCCCGCATTGCGCGCCATCCCAAGACGCAGTTTACCCTCGTCAACAATGTTTAATCTTGCTTGACAAGCAAACTTTTCTAAATTCATAATCGTGTAACTCAACGTTGCGCGCTTCCACGTAGAACGATCGGGGTCGGAGCCTCAACTACTTGCGCTGTTTTGGGCGCTTTGGCGCATCGCTGCGGGCGTTGCCGGCGCCCAGGTCACAACCAGCCGTTTCGACAGCGCGGTAAAGGACGCCCGGGGTCCTGGCCGCTCAGGTGGAGTTGGAGGATACCGATGCGTTTGCTTACGATTTGCGTTCTGTTCTTCGCCGGCGTGTTCGCTGGCCTTTCCCAGGTCACCACGACCGCTCGCATGGATGGCGTCGTAACCGATCCACAAGGTGCGGTGGTTGCCGGCGCGCAAGTGGTGGTGACTCAAACCGCAACCAGCCAGACGTTTCACGCAGCCGCCGACGATAAAGGCTATTGGGTTCTGCCCAGCCTCCAGACCGGCTCCTATAAAGTCACGGTTACCCACCCCGGCTTCAAGGTGGCCACCAATGAAAACGTGGTGATCGACGCCGGCGTGCCCGCCACCGTAAACATCAGCCTGATCGTGGGCGCCGCCACGGAGACGGTGGAAGTCTCGGCGGGAGCGGTCATCGTGCAGACCGATTCCGCCACCGTCAGTTCCACCCTGCAGGGCCGGCAAATCAACGATCTTCCTTTCACCAGCCACAACGTAACCGAGTTAATGGCGAGCCAGCCCGGCACGCAGAACTCCGATGGAGCTCGTTATGCCACCGTCAACGGCCTGCCGCAACCTACCATCAACATCTCCATCGATGGCATCAACGTCCAGGACAACGATACCAAAAGCAATCCGGACGCCATATTCAACGCCGTCCAGCCGCGCACCCAGGCCATTGAAGAAATGACTATGAGCACGTCGGCCGCCGGCGCCGACAGCACCGGCGAAGGGGCCGTGCAGGTCAAGTTCGTCACCAAAGGCGGATCGAACCAGTTCCACGGCGGGCTCTACGAGACCAACCGGAACTCCTTTTTCGAAGCCTGCGCGTTTTTCAACTGCCTCCAGGGAACCGGAAAGGACGTGATTAAGCTCAACGAATACGGCTTCACTGTCGGCGGACCGGTGGTGAAGAACAAGCTGTTCTTTTTCGAATCGTTCGAGTTTTTCGACTTGCCCCAGTCGTTTCCCGAAACGGGAACCTGGCTCACGCCCACAGCCGCCGGCGGCGTCTTCGAGTACAACGTTGGGGGAGTTGTGAAGAGCGTCAATCTGTACACCCTCGCCGCGGCGGCCGATCCTTCCCTGCCCGCCGGAACCCGCGCCTTCCCCACGAGCGGCGATCCCACCCTGGCGAAGACGTATGCGCTGATTAACCAGCTCATCGGCACCGGCACCACCGTCAGCCGCATCGCGACCAATAACGACTACAACCGCGAAAACTTCACCTGGGGGACAAGAGCCGTCAACAACCGCAAGTTCCAAACCGCGCGGATCGACTATAACATCACCGAAAAGCACCACTTCAACTTCGTCTGGAACTATCAGGTGAACGATCGCACTCCCGACGGCCTGAATCTGGAGTACGCCATTCTGCCGGGCACGGGAACGCAACTCGGCTCGCCCGCTCTGGAAGGCCAGTACGGCCTCAACTGGACGGGAGCCATCGGATTGCGCTCGGCCCTCTCGGCAAACGTCACCAATGAGTTGACCGGAGGCATCCAGGGCGGCGCCAACGCGCTGGGCGACGGTCTTTCGCCTGCCGACTACGGCATCTGGAACGGAAAACTGGTGAGCTTTGCCGGATACATGACCAACCCGTATAACGGCAACTATACCAACTACGCGCCCCGCAGCACGCCGGTCTACCAGGTCAACGACAACGTGAGCTATATCAAGGGAAGGCACCTGTTGAACTTCGGGGGCAATTTCACGCAGATCAATGCCTGGGACGCTTCGGCGAATTCGTCGCTCCTGAATACCCTCGCGCTCGGGCAGGCGACCGGCGATCCGGACAACACCGGCGCGACCTCGTTGTTCACCACCACCACCCTTCCCGGCGCCACCGCTACGAACCTGAGCGATGCCGCGAATCTGTACGCGATTCTGGCGGGGCGCGTCGACGGCGTGACCAGTTCCGCGGTGCTCGGCGAACAGAGCAGGACATACGGCGCGAACTACGCCATCGATCGCAACCACATGCGCGAATTGGCTTCGTACGTTCAGGATACCTGGCGCGCCACTTCCAATCTCACGGTGATCGCCGGTGTGCGCTGGGACCGTCAGGGCGCCGTTCAAAACCTCGACAATCTGTACACGCGGCCCACCTATGCCGGCCTGTTTGGCGTTTCCGGCGTAGGCAATCTCTTCATGCCGGGCACGCTCGCCGGTTCCACGCCGGTGTTTTCGCTGGTGCCGCCGGGCGTGGGGGGCTTTGACCCGGGCGTAGGCCACTTCAGTCCTTCCCTTGGTCTGGCTTACGGCATTCGCCACGGCGGCTTTCTCCACTGGCTGACGGGCGACGATTCGGTATTGCGCGGCGGCTTCAGCATCTCCACGCTGCGCCAGGGTATCGGCTTCCTGGAAGGCGTCTGGTCGGGCAATCAAGGCCGCAGCCTCAGCACCAGCGCCACCCCTACGGCCAATCCCACCATTTTCCCGGCGGGAAGTGTGCTCTTCAGCGATGCTACTTACCCTTCGGTGGTGCCCAGCAGCGTTGACGCCAGCTTCCCCAATCCCAGTTTCCCGCTGGCCGTGCAAAGCGGCCAAAGCATAGAGGATTGGAATCCCAGCATCAAGCCCGAGTATGTCGAGAGCTGGACATTCGGGTTCCAGCGGCAGTTGAGCCGGAATACCGTGGTCGAACTGCGCTACGTGGGCAATCACGGCGTGGATCTCTGGCAAGCCGTGAATCTCAACGAAGTCAATATCCTCGGAAACGTCTCCGGAGGCACGTTCGTGCAGCAGTTCCAGGCCGCGCAGACTAACCTGGCGATCGCCAATGGCATCTCGGTGGCGCAACTCCTGACCCCGGGCACCAAGCTGACCACCAACAACTACAGCAACCAGGGATTGGCGGGACAGACGGCGGTGCCGATCATCACGACGGCCATCGGAAGCAACACCGATCAGACTACGGTCACGCAGCTTACGGAAGGCATTGCCGGCGCCACTGCCAATGGCATCGCGACCAGCGCCACCCGCATGGCCAACCTCACCAAGGCCGGGTATCCCATCAATCTTTTCCAGGTGGACCCCAACAACGGCGGCAACTCCACCGAGATGACCAATCGGAATTCCAGCACCTACAACTCCGGCCAGGTGGAAGTGCGCCGCCGTCTGGCCTCCGGCTTGCAACTGCAAGTCAGCTATGCGTTCTCCAAATCGTTGACCGATGCCAACACTCCCACGCTGCGCGATTGGGGCGGATTCAAAGGTCCCACCACTTTCGATATCCGCAACGGCATCAAAGCGACCTGGATCTACCAACTCCCGTTCGGGCCGGGCCGCACGCTGCTCTCCAGTGCGCACGGCGCACTCGGCAAAGTGGTGGGAGGATGGGAAATTGCCGGAGTGGGACGTCTGCAGAGCGGCACCCCCATGAACATCACCAGCGGCCGCGACACGTTCAACCAGAACGATGGCGGCGTGGTGCTCGAAAACCTCACGGCGAAGCAATTGCAAAAGGACGTGTGGCTCAACTTTACCAGCGCCATCCAGGCGAACGGAGTTGCCACCGGGACTGCCTACTACCTCCCGCAGTCGTTGCTGCAGAATACCCTCGCGGCGTTCGCGATTAGCGGAACGTTGAATCCCACCGCTCCCTACATTGCGCCGTGCAGCACGGCGGGCCAGATTTGCGACCAGGTGTTCCTGTGGGGACCGTGGCTTTCCAAGTGGGACGTCAGCCTGGTGAAGCGCACACAAATCAAGGAGCGTTTGAATTTCGAGTTCCGCGTGCAGGCGCTTAACGTCTTCAACCATCCGAACATTATGATC
>Ga0182018_10002880_pt1 | contig 16353 bp, 16 predicted proteins | sample 812P2MmetaG_FD_120490 | JGI IMG/M metagenome (GOLD analysis project Ga0182018, IMG submission 120490) | Permafrost microbial communities from Stordalen Mire, Sweden - 812P2M metaG | ecosystem: Environmental > Terrestrial > Soil > Wetlands > Permafrost | place: Sweden: Stordalen | collected... | reverse complement strand
CGGGCGACAGCATAGTAGCCGGAGCGCGTCGCACGGAGGAACTGGCGCCTTTGGTGGCGCAGTACGGCGAGCTGGTGAAACCCGTCACGCTGGAAGTACGCGATGAGGCAGCAGCGAAAGCGGCCGTGAAGTTAGCGGTGGACAGCTTCGGGCGGCTGGACGTTCTGGTCAACAATGCCGGCTATGGTCAGTTTGGGCCGTTCGAGCAGATGACTGCGGAGGACTTTAAGGCTGTGGTGGATACATGCTTCTACGGCGTGGTGTACACAACACGGGCGGCTTTGCCGGTGATGCGCAAGCAAAGGAGTGGCCATATTTTCCAGGTGTCTTCCGTCGGTGGCCGACTCGCGTTTGCCGGCAATACGCCGTATCACGCGGCCAAGTGGGCAGTGGGGGGTTTCAGCGAAGCTCTGGCGATGGAAGTCGCGCCGTTCGGAGTAAAGGTTTGCACACTGGAACCGGGAGGTATTCGGACCAGTTGGGCACGGCGTGCCGCTCAGAATGTGCCGGAACTCCTGCCGGACTACGAGGCGTCGGTCGGTTCGACACTCAAGGTATTGCGAAGCCTCGAAGGGCGTGCGGAAGGCGATCCGCGGAAGATCGCGGATGTGATTGTGCGACTGGCAAACAGCGACGAGGTGCCGGTGCGGCTGGTCCTCGGAGTAGATGCGGAGAAGCGGGTGCAACGAGCGGAAGCTGCGCGTGCGGCGGAAGCCGAGAAATGGCGAAATCTGACCGTCTCAACAGTTTTTGAAGATGGGAGCTTCGACGGCCGATTGTACGATGGCATGTTGCAAAAGAAATAGCGGAGCCAATTCCTGACGCCTGATTTATTCCCTAGCCCGGCATATGGTCTCGCGCGGAGAAGTTGGCGAATCGCCTGGCAACGGCCATCTGCAAATCGCGAGATGGGGAGCGCTGAATCGTAGCGTAGCAGTTCAGCCCCGGACATATCGCTTCACTCTTGCCTCTGATGCGCCCGCGAAAGCGGTGGCAAGCCGCCGCACTCCAAACGGAGCCTCGCCGCGATTCTGTGGAGTGCGGGAGCTTGCTCCCGCTTTCGGGGATGGCTGCAACTAATCCGCAACCATCTCGAATTGACTGAGAAATGACCTAGTGGTATTTTCGTTTCCCGCAAGCTGACTTCTGGAGGCACACCGATGCTGCGCAGACTCCTAAGGATTGTTGGTCTCGTTGGAATTTTGCTGCCGTTGGCTGCTGTTTCGGCCATACCTGCCGGCTATGAAGTTCCATTCCCAAATGGGTTCCGCGATTGGTTTGCGGTGAACTCGATGATCGTGACCAAAGACAGCGCGATGTTCGATCAAATCGGTGGCATGCACATTGTTTACGTGAATGCCAAGGGATTGCCGACGCTGAAAAAGGGCGGCCCGTTTCCGTATCCTGACGGAACCGTTTTCGCCGATGACGTTCACGAATTTTCGGTGAAAGAGGGCTCTTATGTCGAAGGCAACAAAAAGGCGGTGACGGTGGTGGTGAAAGATGCGAAGAAGTATCCGACGACTGGAGGTTGGGGATTCCAGGTTTGGGCGGGGGGCGACCCGTCGAAACCGCTGGTCCCCGACGCTGCCCACGCCATACCAGCTTGCTTCGAATGCCACACACCGCAAAAAGAGCAGGACTACACGTTTTCGACTTACATTCCCTGAGATCGGGTCCTTCCGGCAACCACTCCGAAGCAATCAGGAATTGAAAAAGCAAGCACAGCCCGGCAGGGGCAATAAGATATTGGTCCTTTTCGGCGTTCGGTTTCTCAACCGGAGGCTTACTCGCTTCCGGGGACGGATACGTCGTAGGCGTTGAGAATTACTGAGGTGAGGCAATAGCCTGCGATGAGGTGGACGAGCTCGGCGGTGCCCTGTTCGCCGAAAGCGCTCAGCGCCGCTTGGTAGGTGGCTTCGGGAAGTTGGCCTCCGCGAGCGAGCTTGGAGGCGACATCGTAGGCGATGCTTTCTTCAGGAGTAAGATCGACGGGACGTTCGCCTGCGACGATGGTGGCAATTTTAGCGGCGGAAAGGCCGGAGCGCGCGGCCACATGCTCGTGAGCGTAGAGTTCGTAGCGCGAACTGTAATGCGCTCCGACGACGAGGATGGCCACTTCGTGAGCGGGTTTCGGCAGCGTCGAATGCTCCATCAGCGCAGTAATGTAATCCCAATTCGCCGTGCCAAATTGCGGGAAGTGAAGCATGGCATTGAAGGGGCCGATGAGGGCGCCGTCCGCGCGCTTTGAGATGAAGCCTTTGAGATGGGCTTCAATCATGGCCTGGATGCGGTCGAATAGAGAGCGTTGCTCAGCGGAAAGATTTTTAGGCGGTATGGGATCCAAACGCATTCGGGTTCTCCTCAATTCGTAAAATCTGCCGTCGTTAACTCAGATTTCCTTTTGACCCCAAAAACATCACACAGTTTATACGCATCTCGCCTGCTCGCGACATCATGAAGCGATTCTTCGGCGAGGCTTATCTGGCGGCAACTTCGTTTGGGCGCCGGCGAACGCACGAATCGGAATCGGTGTTTACAGGTGAGACTTGTCCGCCGACGGGGCGTTGGTGCCGGACAGCAGGGCGCTGTCGTTGTAGCCAGGCTTCACGATGATGTTGCTTTGTTCGCGGAGTTCGGCGAGGTAATCGCGCAGGAGGGGCTGCAATTTCTGCGCCCGGATGGTGCTGAAGATGTCGGCTTCCACTTTGTCCAGGGGCTGCAATCCGGCCTGGAAATGATCATCGACTAACAGGAATTCGAATCCGGTGCGGGTTTGGATCACGTCGCTGATCTGGCCTCTGCTCATTTGGAAAACGATTGCTTCGATCTGTGGCGAGAGCTCTCCCCTTTTATAGGTACCGAGATTTCCCCCGTCTTTCGCGGTGCTGCCCTGGGAATAAAGCTGCGCGACGCGGTTGAAATCGTCGCCGTTGAGGACGCTGGTGCGCAGGCCCTCCACTTTGGCGCGCACGGCGGCAAACTCTTCCGGACTTTTTCCTTCGGTGCTCACCGAAATTTCCGACAGCGTTACGCGCTCGGGCAGCGTGAATTCCTGCGGGTGCGCGTCATAATATTGCTTCACTTCGTCACGGGAGATGTCCACGTGCGAGCCGACTTCGCGCTGCACGACTTCCTTCTGGAGCAGGCCGTTGCGAATGGTGGTCTTGTAAGCTTCCCAAGTGAGGCCGGAAGCTTCGACACCTTTTTGCAGATCGTCGAGGGTGGCAAGGCCGTTCTGCTTGCGCACTTCGTCGAGGCGCTTGGCCAGGTCTGATTCGACGCTGATGCCCATGTCTTTGGCGCGTTGCACAAACAGCGACTGGTCAATCATTCCGCGCAGCAAATCCTTCTGCTGCTCCTTGAACTGCGCGTCAATCTTGTCCTGCGGGCAGCCCTGGCAATCGCGCGTCACTTCGTCGCGCAATTGCTGTTCGGCTTTCTGATAATCGGAGAGCGTGACGACATCGTTGTTCACGCGCGCGACGATGTCAGCGTCCGCTGCGGGCTTGGCTTGCGCGCGCACGCTCGCAGGAAGCAGCGCCGCGAGCAAAGCCGCCGCGACGAGGGTAAAGATCGAAGTGAATCCGGAGGTTAAGAACGATGCATGATTGCGATTTTTCATGGTGTGCGCCGCCTTACATTTTGTCCCCCACGATTGTAGCCGGAATTTGAGATTCGTACCTAATCTCGCGGGAATTCAGGACGTTCTGGCTGCAATGTACGGCTATCCGATCAAACAGTAGTTGAGAGATATGGGCGCGAAGGGTATCCTGTTGCGAATTGGGATATTAGTTGAGAATTCTATTAGTTTTCGTCATTTTGGGTTCGGTTCTGGCGGCTTCAACGCCGTCCCCTGCTTGTTCCATGCAGGGTTGTGCGGGTGATGGCGTTGAGATGCGCCGCACTTTCGTTGTCGATATTACTCACGGCGGCAAGCCTCTCCCCGGAGTCTCCGTCGAAGTGCGCGGATTCGGAGGCGAGAACCACAACGTTCAATTATTTTCGGGCGTGACCGCCCGTAATGGCAACGTCAACGTCGGAGAACTTCTGCCCGGAAACTATTGGCTGTATGCGGAATTTTTGGGTATCCCAGCGGGAAGAGAGTGCTTCCACGTGGCCCCAAGTTCGTCACGCTCCGCTAAGAAACGAATCGCATACGAATGGGGAGACTTAGCACCCGGATTCCGTCGGATGGCGGGACGGTTAGTTGATTCACAGCCCGGTCACGGCGACAGCGCGATAATGAACATCATACATCGCGTCGATGTGCCGATAGCCCACGCAAAAATGAAACTGCAAAATCCCATCACTGCTGCGGTTTACAGCACCGAATCGGACGCTGGCGGCCATTTCGCTTTCGGCGATATACCTCCTGGAACTTATGTGCTTCACGTTGAAGCCGGAACGGTAACTGACGGGCGCGACTATGAGTCAACCGATTTGCTCGTTGCCCTGGGTAACACAGCGAAGCGGGACGCGCTACAATTATCGCGGCACGAAGGCGGTGCTACTGATTGCGGTGGCACGTACTTGGAACTTCGCAACGACCCAACCTAGAGCGTGTCGTTAATGCCTGAAGACTCCGACACCTGACGAGTGTGATGTTCAGCTCTTAGGCTGGACGCGGCGCGAAAAGATCGCAACCGGAGTGAAAATAAGGATGAGTATTGGAATGAGTGCGCACCAAAGTTGTGGTTTCGCGATGAGGAAGGCCGCTGCAGCGTCGATCGCGCCCACCACGCAAATCAGGACAGCCATTCTTCGCGCACATGTTGGCACCGGCAGTATTCGCACGGAGCTTCCTCCTCGCAGCGTTTCAATATATTAACGCGGCTCTGTGGCGCAAACAATCTCCATTAGAATCTCACACTATTTTGCGTCTCGCTCTTGTCTGGAGAGGTGGCGAGAACTATTCGAAATTGAGATGTCAGTCAGGATGTGGCGGACGGTTCATGCTTTTGAAGGCTGCGCTCCTCGAGGACGGCACGGCCTGACGATGTAATCCTGACAACGCAGCGTCCTTGCACTTGCTGTGTGATGACGAATCCGCGATCATTCGCGTCCTCCCAGACCGGCAGTTTGGGGCACGACGTGCGCCATGCGTCCATCACTTCTTCGTAACTTCGGTCGCCTTTTGCTAGCCACTCAAGAAGATCCAGGATCAGGGTTTCCGTCACAAAGTCGTTCATGATTATCTTTCCTCATCGTGGTTCAATATAGCGCATTAGTTGTAGGCGGGAAGGCGCAGTTTGCCGAGCGGCGAAGAAACGCAAGAGAGCCGGCGAGACGCCGGCGCCACGAAAGGCGGCGCGTAGGGCTTAGAGACTTGGAGGAAATGTATGGGGTCCGATGCGAATAGCGACAAAAAAATTGATTGGCGAAACCATGGGCTGCGAATTATCCGAAGCGGTGAGCTGAGCAGTGACACGCCGCAGACTGCGGGAATGACGCGAGCGGAAGCTATCTCCCATGCAAGCGTCGGCGCGCAGAAACTTTGGGCTGGGACGGTGGTGGTGCATCCGGATGCTAAGACAGGGCCTCATCATCACGGAGAACTCGAAACGGTGATCTATATTGTTCGAGGGCGCGCGCGATTTCGCTGGGGAGAAAGGCTGGAGTTTGTGGACGAGGCCGGGCCGGGAGACTTCGTTTACGTTCCGCCCTACGTGCCGCATCAGGAGCTGAACGCCAAAAAGGACGAGCCGGTGGAAGCTGTGATCGTGCGCAGCGGGCAGGAGCCGGTGGTGGTGAATCTGGATATTCCGAGTCCGGAGGAAAATCCAGCTACGCCCCAGCCCGATCCTTTTCATTCCGCTCCGGGCAAATCCTGAGAGGAACTACTTCGCTTAGAAAAAAGGCCCGGACCATTTGATCCGGGCCTTTTCTGTTCTGGTTTAGTGCAGCGAGCTACTGAAACATTACCGCTGCGCCGATCGCTCGACGTTGAGAGTGACTGTAGCCGTGTGCGTTTTGCCTCCGCCGGTGCCCGTGATGGTGATGGTGTGGGCTCCAGTGCTGGCGCGTGTTCCGACTTTGACGGTCATCGTCGACGTGCCTGAGCCGGGCGCTGCAATGGGGTTCACGCTGAAGGTCACTGTTTGGTTGCTTCCTTCTCCGGAAGCGGACAAGGTGACCGCCGAGTCGAAACCGCTCAGCGCCGCGGTGGTGATGGTGGAAGTGCCGGATGAGCCTCTCACAACTGTAATTGCGGTGGGCGATGCACTGATGCTGAAGTCAGCGCCCGCTGCTGCGGTTACGGTAAGAGAGACTGCCGTGCTCTGGGTAACGCCGCCGCCCGTGCCAGTGATGGTGATTGTGTAAGTGCCGGCCACAGTCGTCGAGGCTACAGCGATCGACGCAGTCGAGCTACCGGAACCTGGCGCGGCGATGGACGTGGGACTGAAAGTTACGGTTACGCCGGTCGGCTGGCCGCTCGCGGTCAATGCGACAGCCGAGCTGAAGCCGCCGGACACGGTGGTAGTGATCGTTGAAGATCCGCTGCTCCCCTGTGCCACGGAAACGGAAGTGGGCGAGGCTGAAATGGCGAAGCTCGGAGTCGGTGACGTCCCTCCTCCTGCAAGCGCGTTGATCAGGCCAACGCCGTTCGGACTGCCCCAACCGGTCACCAAGTCGTAGCCGGTCTCAGCCGAAAAGCTGCCGGATGTGCCGCTGGTGATGTCGTGGAAATCCGTGGCGTAGCTGGACGTAATATTTTGTGCGTAAATTGTTGGGTTGATGAAGCCGAGGGTTGCGTCGCCGTTGGCAGCCAGCTGTTGGTTTGCCAAGGCAACGTAGCCGGCCCACATCGGCGTCGCAAAACTGGTGCCGCCGAATTCGTTAGCCGTGCAGGTGGTTTGATCGGCGCAAACGTAAAAAGTGAAGTTCGCATTCGCCGAAACGTCCGGTCCGTTGCGTAGCGTGGTTGAACCCTTGTTCGTGGAGTTGATCACGCCCGCGAGTTGCTGCCAGGAGGGGATTGCGATCGAGTCCGGCGAAATTCCGCCGCCGCTGTCAACCCACGCGGTTTCTGACTTCCACGCGCCGCCCGCGCTGGCGGTTACGAGGTCTGTGCCACCTACAGAAACGATAAATGCATTGTCCGCGGGCCAAGCTTCATTCCGCGACGACCAAGTGGAAGAGTCGCCGGAAGCCGCAAAGAAGTTCTGGCCTTGCGCCGCCATCTTCTGGAAATAGGGATTGAGCGTGGTGGGATCCGCCGGTGTCCATCCCCACGAACAGCCGATTGTGGTGGGCAGCGGGCTGTGCGTCGTCATGGCGCTGATGATTGCGGTATCGACAGAACCGATGTACATAACCAGACTCGACAGGCCCGGAGCCATGCCGAGCGCTTGAGTCATGTCGAGCGTTTGTTCGGTGTCATCACAATCGCCACCGGCCCTGGTGTCCACACAGGATGTGCTGGTGCCGTCAGTAGAGAGCAAGGTGATCGGCACATTGTTGGTCTGGCCAACGTTTTTGTAATAGGTAGTCAGGTCGGCCAAGTCGGTGCCTAGAAACTCAAACAGTCCGAGATTCTGGCCGGCGCCGGTGAGCGCTGTTCCGCCGTAGTAGGCCGCGCGCATGTCGCTGCCCAAAAAGGAAGCTGACGGGCCCGAGCCGGTGGTTGCATGGGACACGACTTTCTCGGCATCGATTCCGTGCGCCGCTGCGTAGTCGCTTCTCTTGACGTACAAAGGATGCGGCAGGGAAAAATTGTCCAAACCGGAGACGTGCCAGAGCGGGAACGGCAAGTTCACCGTGGGCTCGCGGTCTGGTGCATAAAAAATACGGTCTTCAGTGGGGTGCTGGTAAGTGCCCATGGTTACGTGGAAAGCTTTTTCGACGGCCGAGACTGGGCCGACGATCTGAATGTCCATGCCATCGCGTGAGCCGCCCACAACGGCGAAGCCGTTCGCTTTCGCGAAACGAACCACGGCGTCATAGTCTTGCTGGGTGGGCCCGAATTTTTCGGTGAATTCCGGCACGGTAAGGAAGCGACGGTACATGCCGCTGGTGGGATCGGAAAGTTCTTGCAAGAAATTGTCCAACTCCGACTGATTGCGGAGCGGCAAAACAACGTCGAGGTGCATGGACTGAGTTGCGGGGAGCCGACCGACGGACAGCGCCTGCCCATTGAGAGTTGCCTCGCGCACATGACGTGTCAACATCGACTGCCCCTGCGCTTGCGAATTCATTGTCACAATCGCGATAAGCGCGCCGATTGCGAGCAAAAACAAACCGATTCTACGAACCATGGTTTCTCCTTTGAGTGGGATTGTCACAGGGATGTCCGTTCGCTTGCGAGGACACGGCCGCCCCTTTTGTGCGGGTAAGGTACCACCGGAAGGTATTAACTGCGAGGGAAATTCAGAATTTATTTCCGACTTGCCACGCTGTAGTCGGTAGTTCCATTACGGGAATATCGCTGGAACTTCCCAGAAGCCGACTTCTGCGGCGAAACCAGAAAAGCATTCGTGGATTTGCAACGAATAGTGTCGGTTCGTCACTATCACAGTGAGGTTGGGGGAACCAAAACGGGATTCCCCTTAAAGGAGGCGCCATGCCGCAATCTCCGAAGCATAGGGAAGACAATAAGTCCATGCCTGCCAACTACGTGCAACTCGAAGGTAGCGAACGCAGACCTAGCCCCGGCGCGAAGCTATTGGCACCGACGAAAACTAGCGAGACCTTTAACGTCACAATCGCCCTACGGCGGCGACCCGATGGACCACCGGTTCCGGACTATTCCTACTACCGGGACACGCCGCCGTCAGAGCGCCGGCGCTTGTCGAGCGAAGAATTCACGCGGAAGTTCGGCGCTGACCAGGCGGATATCGACAAGGTCACGGCCTTCGTTACCGGGCAAGGCTTGAAGGTTCTTGAAACTCATCCCGCACGTCGCACCGTGTTGGTCTCCGGCACGGTTGAACAGTTCAGCCGGGCTTTCCACGTCACCCTGAATAACTACGAACACCAGGTCCGGCGAAGCCCAGCAGCAACTCCGACCACTGAGACGTACCGCGGCCGCGATGGTTTTATTCATGTACCGAGGGACCTGGCAGGAATTATTGTCGGCGTCTTCGGCTTGGACAACCGACGCATCACCAAGCGTGGGCTCGCCGATCCCCCCGCCACCACGCTGGTCACCATGCCGACGATCACGAAGCTCTACGATTTCCCGAGCAATCTAGCGGCGGGACAAAGCATCGGAGTTTTTTCCGAACTCGGCTATCTCGCCTCCGATATCAGCGCCAATTTCGGGGGAAGCCCGCCCGTCGTGGTCGATGTGTCCGTCGATGCCTCCAACGCGCTGATCCCCGATCTGGAGACAACTCAGGATATCTTTATCGCGGCGTCGGCCGCACCCGGCGCGACGATTGCTGTTTACTTTACAACTTACGACCAAAAAGGCTGGGTCGATCTGTTAGCGCGCGTGGTCCATCCAGATGTGGGAGACCCAGTGTGCTCGGTGTTGACGTCGAGCTTCTATGTATCGAACGGCGACGACGCGGCAACACTGCTGGCCGAAGGCATCAGCATCGGCTGGCTCACCGCTGCATCGGCGGCTTTGGAGGATGCAGCGATCCAGGGCGTGACCTTCTGCACCTGCTCCGGCGATAACGGCGCACAGGCCAGGGCCACTGACGGTCTCGCGCATGTGTGGTACCCGGCGACAGACCCCTGGGCGCTTGCTTGCGGCGGTACCACGATCGGCAGCGTCAGCGGCACCACCTGCGACGAATGGGCATGGAACGACTCCTTCTCATTCGGTGGATTCTCCGGTTCCGGTGCTTCGGGCGGCGGCGTCAGCGATTTGTTTCCCCTGCCCTCGTACCAAGCCGAAACCAACATTCCCGTCTCGGTAAAAGACGGGCATCGCGGCCGCGGCGTGCCGGACGTTGCGGCCAATTCCAGCCCGAACAGCGGCTGTTCGATCATCTTGGGCGGCGTGCCTTCGCCCTTCCCCACCAATGGTACCAGCGCCTCGGCGCCGCTCTGGGCCGGGCTGATCGCTGTTCTCAACGCCGCGCTCGGCCAGAACGTCGGTTTCATAAATCCGGTGATCTACGCGCTAAGCGGCGCGGGGTTCCGCGACATCCTGCCGGAGCCGGGCGCCGCGGATAACACCTTCGCCGGCGTCAAAGGCTATCCTGTCACGCCCGGATGGGACGCCGTAACCGGATGGGGCAGCCCGCGGGGCGTCGCGTTGCTGAATGCGCTGAAGCACTTCTACGGTCCGGCGATTGCCGTAAATCTCCAGGACGATCTCCGTTTCGGCATCGTCTGTCGTGGTCCGAAGTTCCTAGATATTCGCGTCTACAACGTCGGCAACCGCGCCCTGATGATACACAGCGTTACGCGTCTGTCGGGTTCCACCGATTTCACCGTGCTCCCCGCACCGGCGACACCGTTGGCGATCGCGTCCGGTGACGAAGTCGACTTTACCGTCGAGTACAACCCAACCACACACGGGGTTCTTGAAACGGCAACGATTCGTGTCACCAGCAATGATCCTGTAACGCCTTGGCTCGATGTTGTCGCTACCGGATCGTCGTCTTCGGGCACAATCGCTGTCACCGGCTCGACCTGCTTCGGAGGGGTGAAGGCTTGCCGTTGCGCAGAACGCACCATATCCATCTGCAACGTCGGAATTTGCGACCTGCACGTGACGACCGTTGCATTCAAGCGCAAGAGCCATCACTGGAAGTTGATCAATAACGCATTCCCCGCGACGTTGCACCCCGGCTCGTGCCTTGGCGTCGTGATTCGATACAGCGCCACCGAAAGGTGCCCCAGAAGTTGTGAGCTGCTCATCACGAGCGACGACCCGAGTACACCTGTCAAGACTCTGGACGTAATGGCTTACACAGTTTGGGGCGACTGCGGCTGCAAACCGAGTTGTGAAGATTGCCAAAAGGGATCCGGCGAAAAACGTCATAAGGAGTGTTGTTGTGAAGAGCCCCACAACAACTGTTGCGATGAAGATGAAGAAAGCTGACCCCGCTGGTGGAAGAACTGAGAAGCACTGTTGAGATATTTTCAACGCAACATCGTGCTCACACGCCTTACCTAACAAGTGGGTATCGCAGTCCGGAAACGGGGTTCTGGGAATTCTCACCAGTATCCGTCGCCATGTGCCCGGTTAACGCTGCACTTATCGGACAAATGGGATTTCACATGTCCGGTGAGGCGGAGTTAAGTATGGATCGCTGGAAAATCCGCCGCCGAGAGCGTCGACACCGCTGGTGAACATCAGGATTTCGCGACGGTTTGCGGTCTGCGGGGCATTTCTTCGTCAGATTCGACAAAGCCAAGTAAGGGCTCCGTGCACCCGCTGCAGTTCCGGTTTCTCCGGCTTCACCGACGGCTGGCTGGCGGCACGATACCGTTCATGCGCAGATATTCCACCATCTGTCCGTAGTGGTTGCTGGAATGAGCTACCACGTCCACGGCGAGTTGAAGGCGCGTTTTCTGCCCAGGACTGCTGAACGCGGCGAGGGGCTCCAGCATGTTTCCGGTGTTGATGGAAGACATGGCCCGATGCAGCACTGCGAACGAGCCTTTGACATATTCCATGATCTGGGCCTTGGACTGCACTGCGTCCGGGCCGGTCTCGGACGTCTGGTCTGGAGTTGGGGTTTCGTTGAGGATATATGCGGCCATGCGGTAATTGTTGGCAGCCAGATGCTTGACCTGTTGGGCGAAAGTGCGGACACCGGTGAACTGACCCACAGTTGGGGCGAAGGAATACTTTTCCGCGGGCATGGCATCGGCGGCGAGAACGACCAACTTTTCTGTGTTGGTGATCCAGAAGTCGAGCGCCTCGCTAACAGTGTGAATCGGCGCTGGCTCGATGTGTTGCGCACGCGCCGCGCCAGTGCCGCCGAGCAGGAGCGAAAGCGCCAAAAGGCAGTGGAACGATTTCATATTCATGTGCAGTCTCCTTGGAGTGCCGGCTTTCTTGCGCAGCCGGCCTTCTTCAAAACCGTACAACTTCAAGTTGACTTTAAGTCAAGCATCATTTCCGCCGCCCGAAATCGCGCTGGCCGTGAAAAACGGAGTGCTCTAGAATGCCGCCATGCCTCAGTTGTCCATTTCTGAAGTAGCGCGGCGGGTCGGACTTCGGCCGTCCGCAATTCGCTACTACGAACAAATTGGGCTACTTCCTCCGGCCTTGCGAATAACCGGGCAGAGACGTTACGACGCATCCGTGTTCCACCGGCTTGCAATCATTCAACGGGCGCGACAACTCGGCTTTACGTTAGACGAAATCCGACAATTGTTTTTCGGCTTCGGCAATGCCACTCGGGCTTCACAGCGGTGGCGAAAGCTCTCCCGACAGAAGATCGCGGAACTAGACGATTTGACGCGCGGGATAAAGGCGGTCCGGCGGCTGTTGAAGAACATGATGAAGAATTGCCGCTGCCAAACTCTGGATCAATGCGGCAAAGGGATATTTCGAAGTGGGTGTAAAGGGGTAGTAGCAAGGTCTCTGACTGCGAACCATCGACGTTCCCGGAAAAAGTTCGCTTTAGACCTATCCGATTCTGAGTAGCGGTGGAATCGGCATTCCGGACGCGTGCATTTCACATGTGGAATGAGGCGGAGTTATTTTCGGAGAGGCGAGGGCTGGGCAGCGGCGTCCTTGGAGGAGGTTAGGACGCCGCTGAGGATGGCCCGAATTGCGTCTTACATACCGGAACCGACGTAGCCGTTTTCGGCGGTTCTGAGACCCGTGTTGGACATTTCTGTTTTCACTTTTATGGGCTCGAGGCTCGGCTTGTTTGTAGCCTTGGCGAGAAATGTGAGTTCGTATTGGTGCTTCAAGCTGTAGCTCACGTCCGCCAGGTATGAGGTGATGTCAACCGGAGCGCCGTAACCGAGGTAGTAAGTCTCTCCGCCGGTCTTCTGAGCGAGGATATCCAGGCCAGTCTGCGACAGAGTCCCGCGGAACGAACCGCGGCCGCCAGAACCTGCCGTGGGCGTATAAATGGAATAGATGATAAAGCCGCCTCGTTGCGCACGATTCAAAGCCTCTTCGAGATAAGGGTTCGTGTATGGATCACTGGAGAGTCCGCCGCCGAGAGCATCGATGCCGCTGGTGAACATCAGGATTTCGCGACGGTCTGCGGTCTGCGGCCATTTCTTCATCAGGTCCGACAGCGCCAAGTAAGGGCTCGGGGCTCCCGCTGCAACTCCGATGGGCAACCGCAACGCTTTCTGGGCCAAGGCACGATCCGTTGTCAACTCCTGGGTCGGAGTGACCATGCCGTTGTGCATATAGCCGATGCCGATGGATGTGCTAGGCGGCTGCTCGTCGATGAATTTCGCGATGCTGCTGAACTGCAAGGCGAAGCTATCTCGCGCGGAGTCGTCTATCAAAATGAACAGCTGCAATCCGGCCCGGTCTCCCTGTAACGGAACCCAGCTTGTGACCATATTCTGCTTGTCCCGCTGATACACTTTCACGTCGGCTTCTGCTACCACTGGAACCTGTTCCCCGTGGCGCGCCTTCACCGTCACGACCATTTTTACCGGCACGTCGGTTGTTGAGGTGTTCGGCTTGTGCGGTCCGGCTAGCGCCGGCAAAGAGGTCATGCCGAGAACCAGGCCTAACATCGCTCCCAAGGCTATAGAGTGCTTCGGTATCGAGCTTTTTTGTATGTCTAAGTTTCGCATCGTATGATCCCTTCTCTCAGAATCTGAGAGGCTTACCTGTGTGTAGGTGCCGGCTTGGCTTGGACGCGGCCGGCCCGGATAGCACCGCTTTGCCCACCTTATATAGGATGCGGTGAACAGGGTATAGGGTACGCCGGGACAGGTCGCTAACTTACAGATTATAAATGCCTTGCCTAAAGAGTTCGCGGTTGATGGGCTGGATAAATGAATTCCCGGCGATTCCTAACCGCGAGCGGAGCTATTGGAGAGTCACTTTGTGGACGCGCGAGGGGCGTGCCAGCGGCGGCTTAGCGCGGGGGTTAGGGCGCCAGCTAGCTTCCTTGTGGGGGAACCGAAGGCTAGCCTAATCGCGTTGATTCGGTTTGGCGGGCTCGGCGGGTTTCGACGCGTCCGGGGCAGGATCCTGGCTGGTGGCCGGCTGCTTCACGAATTCGAAGGTGCAGGCGCGGCCCAGGATGCCGGCGCCTTCGTCCCGTGTGCCGGTGCCTTTTGTATCTTCGAAGTGAGCCTTGATGTTGTAACTGTAGTTGTCACCCTTCATGGCGAAAACTCCATGCGCATGGTTTTGGGTGACCTTGCCTTTCGCTGTCAGCTTGGCGCTGCCGTCATCGGCAATCTTGCCTTCGATTACGAGGTAGCCGGGGCCGCCCTCTTCGCCGTGCTGTCCGCGAAAGTCGCCGTCCTTGATTGTGCTGGGAAACATAAATTTGTAGGCTGGGGTCTCTCCATGCGCTTCGCAGGAGAGGTGCGTGACCCAGTCGCCGTCATAGCGCCCGCCAGCAATTGAAGTCCCCGGCAATAGCAGCAGGGCGCAAACCACAACAAGGCGGACTACACTTCGCATGCACATGACGCTCCTCCGTTGGAACGAGAATTATTTCTGCAATGACGGTTTGAACCTTCGGCAATAATATCGCGATTGATTCCAAAGTTGAACAGACGCCCTATCGCTGATTTAATGAAGCGGCTGGCCTTTGGCGAGCATTGCCAGGATCGCCTCCATGCGCTTTTGCCTGGTTTCTGGTTTTTTCGCTGTTTGCAGGCGATAGGCAATTGCGTAGAGGTTGGCTTTGTTCAGGGTTTCGAAAAAGGCGGCGGCCTTTTCGTTTTTTCGCAGCGCGGATAGAAAATCTTCGGGAATGGTGGATTTGCTCGGGGAATCGTAAGCGGCTGTCCAGCGGCCGTCCTTTTTCGCGGCATCGATTTCGGCGTGACCTGGAGGCTTCATGCGGCGCGCTTGAATTAGTCTTTCGGCATGCTGCGTATTGATTTTGGACCAGCCGCTCTTGGGACGCCTCGGCGTGAATTTTTGCAGCCACGAAGATTCGTCATGACGCTGTTTTTGGCCGTCGATCCATCCGAAGCAGAGTGCCTCATCGAGGGCTCCTGCGTAAGTAACCGAGGATTCTTCCGCGTCTTTCTTGCAAATGCGCAGCCAGACGCCGCCGGATTGACGATGATTGGCGGCAAGCCATTTGCGAAACCGCGAGGAAGATCGAAAACTAAGAATTTCGAGTTTCTGCAGATCAGACCTGCCTTTCAAGAGCAAGCGGCCCGCCACCGGCGGCTCAGCGCGGAGATTAGGGCGCCGCCGAGGCTGGCGAAATTCGCATCGCGAGACAGGACGAGGGCGCGGTCGGCGCCAGCGGCCGCTCCAAGTTTATGCTGCATTAAGTCAGACTACCTGGACATTTCACAACGTCTTCCTTAGAGGCTCAAACATGATCGTGAGTGACGCTCAACTCGTATCGCGCTTCACTTTTCTGGAGCATTCAGTCTTGGCGGTTGGATTGGCGGCCTGCCTTGTTCGTTTTTGCATGGATTGGTCGCGCGGTGTTGCTGGCTGAAGCCCGTGGTAAACCTTAGCATCCGAGTAGCGCGCAACTTCTAAATGACACGGTTATCGGAGAGGCAGATTTTACATTTGCCTGTCGTAGACGAAAACCTCTTTGTGATCGTCTGCGTCGTGAGTGAGAGTTCGACTGTCAGTCGCAAGCGTCCACGTATCGATGACAGGCTTAAGCCCGGTAACAACGACCGTAACATTAGGGACCTTGATATCAAGCGTGGATTCGATGACCAGTACCGAGTCGCGCCAGCTCGCCTTTGAAGTCAGTTGGCCTGACGACATATTCCGCGTGACACGCTTCTGCCCATCCGGCGTATAGGTTTCCGTCGACTTCTTGCCGTCTGTTTTGTAGTGAAAAACGATCGCCGACTTCTTGTAATCGATGACGATCGTTTCGGACTTGACCGTATCGTCCTTCGCAATCATGCTCTTCGCGGAGTTGAGAATCCAAGTACCGGAGAAGTCGGGTGCCGAGGTGGTTTGCGCCAGCGCAGAGAGCATCACAGCAAGAACCAGCGTAATCGTGACAAGAAGCTGACGCATGGCAGTGGCCCGTCCCTTTGGCCGGGATTGTAATACATTTCCGGCAATAAAAGTTTCGCAACTACTGATTAACGCTGCGACCGTTACCGCGCTTCTCCGTGCCACCGCTGCATCGCATTTCACCGAATATCGAAGTCGCGGACGATCAGCCGAGTATCGACTGTGACGTGAGGTGAGATGGCGTGGAAGCCCCAGACGTGCACCCAGGCGTTGCCAGTGCGCAGTGTGAGAAACGATTTCATCAGGCCCGGAGGAAAGAAAAACAGAAACACAACGAT
>Ga0182018_10002879_pt1 | contig 16392 bp, 26 predicted proteins | sample 812P2MmetaG_FD_120490 | JGI IMG/M metagenome (GOLD analysis project Ga0182018, IMG submission 120490) | Permafrost microbial communities from Stordalen Mire, Sweden - 812P2M metaG | ecosystem: Environmental > Terrestrial > Soil > Wetlands > Permafrost | place: Sweden: Stordalen | collected... | reverse complement strand
TGGGCATTTAGGCTTTCAACTTCCGAACAGCGTACCGCATCGTAACCACCATCTCTCCGTCTTCCATCTCGACCAGCACCTTACTGCGGGAGGTGAGCAGGACGCGACACTTCATCCCTTTGCGATTCTTTCCCTGCATCACAGGCTTCCAGTACCAGATGTGCATCAGCCCTTCCGTCCCCTCCACTGCGTCCGCTCGTCGCGGTGAACTTCGCGGTTGCTGCTGTCGTTCGAGAACACGTCGAGGTGAAAGCCGACCTCGCGCGTTTGCAGGCGCTTGTTGTTGCCGCGATCGATGGCTTCGCGGGCAAAGTCGCGACCGTAGTTCGACATCCCCTCCATCGCCGTCCGGAGTTCGCGCCGGTTGGCCGACTGCTTCTCGCTGAACTGCTTCTCGCGGGCGGAGAGGTGCTGATCGGAGGCGGCGCGCTCGCGCTGGTTGACCTCCGCCTCGAACTTGCGAACTTCATGGATAGTGCGCAGTTCGACGCGCTGGTAGCCTTCAGGGACGGGCGCGTGGATGTTTCCGGGGTAGCGGATGTTGCCGGCGGCATCGCGATGGATGACGACAGGATCGAAACCCTGCGCGAATCGTCCATCAGCGGGCACGTGGCGGGCGGGATCACCACCGCACATCGGCCAGTCTCCGACATGAAGTTCGCCGCCACATTCGGGACAGGTACTCATGCCGCCTTGACCTCCACTTCGAACCGCCACGGTATTCCGCACCGCGGGCAACCAGTCGCACCGCTCGCCGTCTCCACCTGGAAGCCGCAGCGGCAGACGAAGCGCCACGCGCCGTCCTTCTTGTCGCGGCAGCAGGCGCAGATGGTCATCGGAGGTTCAGGCACTGATTTCCTCCACGTCATGGCTCGCGTTGATGTGGAACTTCTTGCCGGTCACCGGGCACTTCGGCGCGTTATTGGTGACCTGGTGAACGTGGGTGAAGGTCTTCGTCGCGGCGGCGTAGACGGAGGAAAGCTGGTTGCCGCACATCGTACACATCAACGGGATCTTCTGCACCGGCGGGGTGACCACTGCGGGGGCCGGGGTTGGCGAAGGCGCGGCGGCTGTCGGCGCCGGCGCTCCTTCCGCTACTGCTTTTGCTGTGACCGAGGCGTGCTCGGCGGCGGAGGGCGGCGTCTTCGGTGGGAACATCGTGATCGGACTCATAGATCTCCGTATTCTCTCAAATATTGGTGAACTGGCAACTCCACAATATTACGGTCGAAGTCCCGGCCTTGGTAGCCGGGATCGTACTTCGCATAAACAACTCCTTCAGAACGTTGGTTTGCGCGGGTTATGGCGGTCTGCATCTGACGCCCGCCGACCTTCGGAATTGTGAGGCTCAAAAGTACTATGCCAACGGCCATGATCCGGTCGTCGTGCCCGCCGTACGCGGCTTTCAGGCTCTGGCGGTTCTCGTCCCGCTCGAGGTCCGACATCTCATCGATGAACCATGGAGACTCAATATCGATCCAGCCGTCCTTGATGTACTTGAGCAGGGTGTCCATCACCATCGTGCGGCTCCAGGACACCGTGCGCCAGCCGAGAATCTGGCTCTGGCCTTCGTTCGTCTTCTTCCGGTCGTAGCGCACCCACACGTGAAACTTTGTCCAACCGCGCTTTAAAAGTTCCTTCTGAACGATCTCCCCGTTGCGATTCGTCTCGATCACCATCTTCGGCTGGATCAGGCGGCCGTCCGGGTGCTTGACGGAGTAGTAAGTTCCAATTGCCATACAGACCGGCCATAAGTCATAAGCGTTCACATAAGCACTCGCCCATTCGGCGACCTGTCGTTCGTTACGCTCTAACGTACCGGCACGAAGCATCTCAACTACGCTGCGGTCGAGGCCCACGCCGTCGCCTGTATCAACGCCGCCACCATAAATATTGCCTTCCTCCGGCTGCTCGTAAATGAAAAGCTTGTTCGAGAAGTCCATCTGCGAACCGTACTCGTGCATGTAAAGAGGGACAAGCTCGTAATAAGTCGGCTTCTGATTCTGGCTCCAGGCGGCCTTAATCTGAATCTTCGGCTTCGTCGGATCGATGTCGCGCTGGCTGGCCTGAATGCGGAGCGGAATTTCTCCCTGGCTGCCGACAATTCCGTAAATCGCGAGCGGGTGGCGGGCGTGGGCCCGATAGAGTTCCACTGTGTCGTGGTCGAAAGCCGAGATGTTAGTGGACTGGAAAGCCTCCAGCGCATTTGCGGGCATCTCTGACATGAAATGGCCCAGTTCTTTTTTGGCCGCGTGCTCCGCCCGTTCGACCTCGAAGAACCACTGTTGCTCGCGGGGCATAGTCCAGTTAGATCCGAGGTACTTACTGAGCATCGGAGTATCTCGCACATAAGCAGCGGCCCTCTCGGCATGAGCCAATGTTGTGTCGTACGGTCTCCATTCTTGAGGTATAGGGCGAGTACGAAGCCATGAGGGCGTAGGGTAAATGTCGGAACCAACGAACCAAGGCAGAAAACAAGGCTGCAACCGAGCCCGTCCGAGATGGTAGTTAGAGATCGAATATTCCCAAGTGCGGTGATACCAGTCGTGGCGCCCGGCGGCGGTTGATTCCAGCATCAGAAATAATTCTGGAGTCTCGTGCATGGCTCTCAAGAGAGAGGCATCAATAAGACCTTCAGGATCGATAAAATCGACCACCTCGGAAAGATGAACTACGTTAGGCGTTGTACCTCTGGCAATCCCGTTGAATTGCGAGCCGTGCTGAATACTGATCGAACTTTTAATTTTAGGAAACTCGATTTCTTCGCCGACGCGGCGAAGTTGACCTAGCATCCACGGAGGCTGCTCTGAGTAACATAAGTCGATCATCTCCGACATCTTTTCAGATTTCTTTGGATCGGCTGAAGCTACGACGCCGTTGACGTTTGGATAGAATTGTGTCCGATGAGCTACCGCAAGTTCACTTAGGGTACTTACGCCGAGCTGTCGAGCCTTCAACTCGATCATACAAATAGCCCGACCCTGATCCTCTGTGTCGGCCCAAAGCTTCATAACTATTTTCTGGGCGACATTCGGAGAGAAGATTACTGACTTACTATCCCATCCTCTAATTGTTGCGTAGTGAGTTACGAAATAAGGGAAACTCGCATGGCACATTGCACGCTCGTTTCTTACCCACTTAATCTCCCGCTCATCCAACGGGCGAACAAATCCCCCTCTATCTGCATCCCAGATCGACTTGAAGTGAGCATTGGCCTCCTGGACAGCAGAGAGTGTGTGAGGCTGAACGTCGAAACCGAGACGCTCGGATGCCTTGATTCTTCGTTCGGCTATCTTGCGGTTACAGTACATTCGTTTGATATCATGACACGTTTGTTTACCGGGCGAAAAAGATCAGCGTCAGACCATCCGTTTCTGTAGCGGCTTAAGATCGTCTGATAGATAAACCCGAGTTCCTCAGCCACGTCAGCCATTTTGCGCTGTTCTCCTTGATACCGAATCATAATATTGTCTCGACGATTCCTGACCTGCTCTTTCTTTGTCGCCCAGCGCACGTTTCCCGGTTCGTAGCTTCCGTGGGGGTCCGGCCATCGGTCTAAGGAATAAAGAGATAAGGGTCGAGTTCCAATATAGGCCAGAAAGGCAGGGAAGTCTTGTTTCCATTCTGGAGCCACAGTGATACCGTATCCTCCGTAAATATGCCAGAATTTATTTTTTCTATTGAAGCATCGGTCGAGCGCGTTAGACCATGCCTTGTATTCCGCAGAGTAACTACGACCGTGCGTCGTGACTGATGCCCTCTGGCGGGCGGGGTAACATGCCTCACAAGATCCTTTGTCGCCACACCTTAAAGACTTAAGTTTTCCAGTAGTAATGTTTCCGCAATCGCATTTGAGTTCAAATCTCCTCTCTCCTGGATTGGTTCTTTCTATCTCGCGAACGATTTCCAATTTTTCAAAACGATCACCTGGAGATACAATAAGAGCGGACATCTTACGGCCCTCCTTCAAGGCCGACGATGAGGGCTCGCGTCTGCTGATAACAGGCACGGGCCTTTCCTATCTTACCCCTAATCCTTCGAGATCAGAATAACTTCCTCACTGAAGTCCGGCAACCCCCCGTACTCCACATCCTCATTGCTCTGCACGTTCGCATTGTTGATGTTGACCGCCACGCCTTTACTGCCCCCCATCGGCACGACGCCGGCCGCCTGCAGCAACATCTTGCGGTCCTGGTGACCATCGGACTTCGCGCCAAACTTCGCCGCGGCGGCAATCTGCGCCGGGCTGTGCATCGCCATGAGCATCTTTGAGAGGTCGATATTCCTTTGGAATGCCGCCTTCGCCATCACGCCTAGCAGCCGGGCGGGAGAGATATCGGCTTTGCGGCAGAGATCCTCCGGGATGAGGTCTTTGCGATCGTCGGGGGTCACTTCGCGATACATGATGACGACGCGGCCGGCTTCCTCGCACTCATCGGCGCAGTAGGCGCAGAGGTCGATCATGGCTTCGATTCCGCCGCAGTGGCGAAAGGCGAGGTTGAGAGTGTTGCAGAAGCCCAGGGGAAGGAGCGGAACCTTCTCGTTTCCGGCGAGGTTATTCAGGGCCTTATCCTGCGGGGTGACCTTGGCCTCTTTCTTCTTCGCGGCGCGCAAGGCATCGCGGGTCTTCTGGCGGGCGGCTTTCTGTTCAGGCGTGGGTTTCGGGGAGGGCATCAATCTTTCTCCTCCATCACCGCGCGCTTGCGTTCCTCTTCGTCCTCGATGTCCGCCAGCGTCTCATCATTCGTGACCATCAGATCCTCGATAGTACGAGGCTTCTTCGCGGCGGGCTGAGCGGGCGGCGGATAGGCACGTTCAAGGGCCTCCGCAATCTGGCGAAGGATGCGATTGGTTTCGGTCAGGCTGGTGAGGTTGAAGTCAAGCATTTATCCCCGCGGCCTCCCCTTCACTCCCGCCCGGGGCCTGCCGCTCGACACAGTGGCGCCCGTGCCCTCGGTCGGCATCCGCAGCGCCGGGTCGAGGTTTCGAACCTCGTTCGGCTGCCTGCCGACTACCGCAAGTTGCGGGATCGCCTCGCCCTGCGCTTCTCCTTCACCGCCTACCTCGATCTCGATGGTCTCGGGGTTCAGGGTTTCGCCGGACTCGCGCAGGCGGTCAGGCTCATCGATGACTTCAGACTCGTGCTCAACGACAAACGGTTCACCCTTCGCTAGGGCTTCGAGGTCGAAGATCTGCTCAGCTGGTTCCGTGGTCTGCGCGTGCTTCTCTGCCATCAACTTCTTAATGAACTCGTTCGCGTCGGCGAGATCGCGCTTCGTCTTTTCGAGGTCGGAGATCATCATGCCGGCCTCGGACTCGATCGATTGAAACTTCTCGTCGCGGTCGGCGAGTTGTTTCTGGAGGGCGGTAATGACATCGGCTTGAGCGAGGATTTTAGTGCGAGCGTCGATGTTTCCAGAAACATTCACCGCCTCAGCCATGCCTGGTTCATATTTGAGACTGCAAGAGAAAGCAAACTTTAACTGGGGATAGGTAGCGTGATGCCTGAACCTCTCGTCGCGTTCAAAGTGCTCTCTCACCTTGCGAATAATGATCTCTTTTACCTCGATCCCAGTGAGGGCGTTAAACAAGAGCGGAGCGGTGACTGGTTGGGTTGCCATGAAATTCCTTTTTGGGAGTAGTTAGCGCTTTTTCGACCGACCATCCAAAGTAGTCAAGCCTGCGCCTTATGATGCTATCTCTTATGCCGAAGATCTCGGACCATTCCTTTACGATACGACGCTCTCCGTTAAATTCCAGAAAGCGATTACGTCGGGTATTCCTTGCCTGCTTAGAAGCCGTGGTCCATCGAACGTTTCCTGGTTCGTAGTTGCCGTTCTTGTTGGGGTATCGGTCGATGGAGTATCTCTTGCCGGGGCGACGCCCCACGTGAGCCAGGAATGCAGCAAAGTCATGCCGCCACTCCACGCAAATCGATATTCCTCTCCCTCCCCACTCAGGATAATCTGGAGAGTTTTGGTTATAGCACCGATTTATCATCCGGCACCAAGTAGCGTACTCGGGAGTGCCTGTTCCGCCATGGGTTTTTGCGATTGATGATGTCACTTCCCGATGAAGGCAACCGCAAGAGCCAGTGTTTCCGGACCAAAGGTTAGCCACCTCGCACGTCCATTTATTTCCACAAGAGCAGATACAATTCGCCAACATGTGACCAAATCGGTTTCGTCCGGCCAATTCGATCACCGTCAGACGGTCAAATGTCTTACCTACTGCGCTCTGTGGAGTGCGGCGGATCAACTCAGTTTTTCCTTCCAAGGCGGCGCGACGGCGGGGCGCCGGTGATCATTGGCTCTTCGTTGACGATCCAGACTCCGCCAATCTCGACCGTATTGAACCAGGCTATCTCGTTGCCCTTCTCGTCTCTGAATGTAGTGAACTTGTCGCCGCGCAGATAGCGGTGGGCGAAGATTTGGACCGGCGGGACACCTGCTACCGGGAAGGCGACGATGTACTTGTTCAATGTTTTGGTTTCCTTTTCCTGGAGCGCCGCGCATTATTAAGCGCGGCTGCGACGGCCTGCTTCTGCGGATGTCCAGAGTGGACCATCTCGCGGATATTCTCACTCACGACTTTCTTACTCGACCCGCGCTTCAACGGCATTCGGCACCTCCACAATCACAACCGACTTATCGCCCGCGAGCAACGAGCGCAGGTCGGCGATCTTTTCGGGTTCCATCCACGCGCACACACTGACCGGCCTGCCCATCTGCAACGCCACCGCGCTGCCTTTGAAACCTTGCGCATCCTTCGACCGCAGCCAGATCTCGGAGCGCTCTGCGAGGGTGCCGGTGTGGATTTTATCGCCGGGGAAGTTTGGTTTGATGTGCTGATTAAAGAACGAACCCGGAGAACTGTCGTCCATTAGACAATCATGGAATTCCTGCTCTACGAAATTATATTCGTAGATGTCGGCGTTGACGAACTGAATAGTCAAGCGCATACAGTCCGGCTCGTATCCGACGGCTGCTAGGTGGCTGCTTTCGACGGGAGTCAAGGTCACGCCGCTCTCCACCGTGCTTCGGCTGCCTTCTTCGCGATGGCCTTGCGGCGCTTCGCGGTGAGAGACTTCGCCCGCGCTGGGCCGCCGATCTTGCCCGCCGCACTCTTGACCGGATCTGGTGTCTTGCTCGCCATTCACGAATCTGATTATGCTTGACACGTTTCTAGTTTGTCAAGCATACTGTCAAGCATGACCCGTATAGAACGAGAGCGCGCCGATGCGGCGATGAAAACCCTCGACGCAGCAGAACCTCGAATCAGGCAACTCGAAGAGGAGGTAGGTCGCCTTCGCCAGAACCTGCGGAATACCGTACGGTCGAGACACCCACCGATGTCCGGAGGAAAATCGTGAGCAGAAGCTACAAGTCGCCGCGACGGTCGCGGGGTTCGATATCGCGTGAAGAAATATCCATGGATCAAACGACACAGGCAACAGAGGTGGGATTTGGTTCTTATGGGTGAGCCAGACTGCCACGCTTATATCGTGCGGTATTCGGCTCCGATATACGGCGGTGCTTGGTGTTGGACTCTCACTATGCCACGGGCTAGCAACAATCAAATTACCGGTTGGAGTCGTTCGCCTCATATCGCAAAACGTCAAGTCGAAGCCGCGATACAGGAGCGCTGGGCATGATCTCTCACTTCAATATCAGCCGCGTGCTCGCCGCCACGGATATGCTCGACCTCGCCAACCAGTACGTCAAGATGCGCAAGGCGGGAGTCCAGTGGTCCGGAAATTGCCCGTTCCACGCTGAGAATACACCTTCCTTCTACGTTAGCGCGGGCCGCGAGTGGTGGCACTGCAAGGGCGCGTGCGGCAAAGGCGGCTCCGCGGTGGACTTCATAATGAAAATCGAGCGCGTCAGTTTTCCTGATGCCGTGCGCATTCTCGCGCAGCGGGCAGGGATCGACCTCGGCGGACCGGCTGAACCCGCCAAGGAGGCGTACGCGCGCCAGCTTGCCCGCGAAAGCGCCTGGTTCTGGAGGTCGCAAGGCATTCACGTCGACGATCCAGAAATCGCTCTCAAGAAGTACTATGAGTACCGCACACTCAACCCGTCGCTTACTGTTCGCCAGTTCAAAGAGGAAATGGAAGTCGTGAAGGAGTGCGAGCGCATTGAGACCGCGGCGGGCGGCATTGTGGGCGATCTGTTCCCGGAGAACTTCGACGAGTTGATCGACGTGATCTGCCAGCGCGGCGAGGAAGAACATTCGCCGGTGCTTGCGAGCGAGTTTGAACCGTATGAGAGATAAGCCGCTCCTGGCGGAGTTGTTCTGCGGACTCGGCGCGGTGTCGAAGGTCTTCGAGGAGGAGGGTTGGCGCTGCGTTGGATTCGACATCGAACGGCACATCTACGGACCGGAACGCTATCCCTGCCAGCTTGTTCTGCAGGACGTGCTCACGTTGCACGGGTCGCAATTCAAAGATGCCGACTTCATCTGGGCGAGTCCACCATGCCAGGAGTTTTCGTATATGGCGATGCCGTGGTCGCGCGGGAAAGAGATCGCAGAGGCGCTACGTGGTGGTGAGGGGAAGGGTTTCCCTGATGGCTACACCGGATCGCGAAGCGTAAAGGACCTACGCGCTCTGTTCGATGCCTGCTTTCGCATCCAGCGGGAAGCGTCAATCGCCGCCGGCCATCACATTCCGATGGTGGCCGAGAACGTCAAAGGCGCGCAGCCATGGGTCGGCCAGGCGCGGGCAAACTTCGGCAGCTTCTACCTGTGGGGCGATATTGGGATGGCGAACGGCAACATCGTCGTGCCGGGTGCGGGGTTCGGGGATATTTTGCGGGCGCCGGGACGCAGCAAGATTCCAGGGCAAAACTGGAGTCTCTATCGCGAGACGGGTGAGGTGTCTCCGCACTGGAATATGCAGGCCCACAAAAACGGAGAGATCGGCGGTGGATCGTGGTTCGCGATTGGATCTCCAGGTCAGACATCGGTCGGGATGAACCCCGATAGCCGCAAGGTTCCCGGCTTCAACTTCCACCAGTTCGAGCAGACCGGCCAGCCGGGAGAGTCGTTTCAATCGGCGGCGGTGAAAACTGTCGGCCACGTCAATAAGCGGGACGGTCACACACATACGCGCCATCTCACGAACCAGAGCGAAAGTGATGGCGTGAAGATCCATGGCAGCGGCGATGAGTACTGGCGCAAGCCGCTCGAAGCGAAACGGCGGGAAGCTACGGCGGTAAAGAACGGCGGTGATTGGCTTTCTTCTGGCGAAGGAATGAGCGAACAGCGCCGCCACAACTCCTGTTCCTCATCCCGCAAAGCAGCCTCCGCCATGATCGCGAAGATACCAGAGCCGCTATCGCGCTACCTCGCGCAGCAGTTCAAGCCCCGTGTGCTTGCCAATAAGCCTTGACACCCTCCGTATCGAGCCATACAATCTGAAAGTCTCCCTTGGCCAGGAGGCTAGTCCGGTGCAAGGTCGGCGCGGGTGGGGCGTCTCTTCTCCCTGCCCGCCGGCTGCACAGAAGAGAGTTGACCGTGAACGATACGACACGCTCAGATGACGAACGAAACGTAAGTGAAATAAATGTGGCAGTGGTGGACGAGCGGTCAAAGTCGCCCGGCGCCGGGAGCATAAGCGGTTACACCGTCGATCTGCACGCGGGTTCGAATCCCGTCCACTGCCTAACCTCCGTCAAGCCCATATCCGAATGGGGACCATCCTGCGCTACCGGCTTCGTCCGCAACGCCATGTTCGGCCCCGGCCAGGTGATCGCCGGCACCAATCGCAACAAGTCGCGCGCTAACCGCCGGCTGGTGGATTGGCAGGGGGCGAAGTGATCCACGTCGGCGATGCGCTCGCTGTCCTGCGATCGATGCCTGACGAGTCGATTCACTGTGTTGTGACCTCGCCGCCTTACTGGGGACTGCGCGATTACGGAGTCGAAGGCCAACTCGGACTCGAAAAGACGCCGGCTGAATACGTCGACAAGATCTCCGCCATCTTCAAAGAAGTCCACCGCGTCCTTCGATCCGACGGAACTCTGTGGCTCAATCTTGGCGACTGCTACGCCACCGGCGCCGGTAACGTTGGCAATCGCCCAGGCGGAGGAAAGCAGGGCGAGCAGTGGGGCGTGCGCGGTCCTATGACTCAACCGAACCGCATGCCGATCGAAGGACTAAAGTCGAAAGACATGGTCGGGATCCCCTGGCGCGTTGCTTTCCGCCTGCAGGATGACGGCTGGTACCTGCGCAGCGACTGCATATGGTCGAAGACCAATCCTATGCCCTCTTCCGTGCGCGATCGACCCTCCACTTCTCACGAGTACATTTTCCTTCTATCGAAGTCAGAGAAGTATTTTTACGATGCTGAGGCTGTGAAAGAGCCCACCAGGCCGCTCCGCACGATATGGACATTCGCCACTCAGCCCTACAAAGAAGCCCACTTCGCCACCTATCCAGAGAAACTTGTACGCCCCTGTATTCTCGCCGGCACGAGTGGGCACGGCTGCTGCGGTGTCTGCGCGAGACCGTACGAACGCACCATCGCAGTCGAGTATTCGAACGTCGGTAACCGCACCACCAACGGTCCCAGGTCTAAAGAACAGCGCCATAAAGAATTCGGCGGTGCCGGGTACGACACGCGATTCGAGCGTGTCTCGCATACAACCGGCTGGCGAAAGACGTGCACTTGCGTCGATACTCTCTTCTCAACAATCGCGCCGATCCCCGCCACTGTACTCGATCCGTTCTCCGGATCAGGCACGACCGGTGTCGTCGCTAAGAAACTGGGACGAGACTTCATTGGCATCGAATTGAGCGCCGAATATTCCGCGCTCGCTGAGGCACGTATCGCCGCCGCTATTCCAACCGAGGCCCCCGCGTGAAGCCCTCCTTCCACTCCGCCGCCCACGATTTCGTCAACGGCTTAGCCGACCAACTCCCCCTCGAAGCCGCCGCCTTCACCTCCGCCGCCCAAGCCTACGCGCAAGACTTTGTCGAGCGCTGCGCCGCCTGCTCAGGCGATGCCAGGACCATGCTGTCGATCCGCTTATCTCTCAGTAGCCTGAAAGGCTTCCGGGCCCGCGACTTCGAAAAACTTGTCAAAGAAGAGAAAGATCGACTCAGGCAACCCCACAACGGAACGGCTAAACCCAACGGACACGCCAAAGAGTCGGCTTGGGAATCGATGCTTCTGCGCAGCGAGAAAGGCACACCGAAAGCCCTCCTTGCCAACGCCTCGACCGCCCTTCGCTACGCACCCGAATGGAAGGGAGTCCTCTCCTACAACGAAATGTCACGGCGCCCCGTGAAACTCCGCTCCTCGCCGGCCGGGGAATGCGGCAATTGGTCAGACGTCGACGACATGCGTTTTGCCGAATGGCTCCAGAACAACGGCATAGGAGTCGGCAGTAAAGTCTGCTTTGAGGCCTCCAGCATCGTCGCCATGGAATCCTCGTTCCATCCCGTGCGAGACTACCTGAAATCCCTCGAATGGGACGGAGGCTCCAGAATATCCCGCCTGCTACCCGATTACTTCGGCACTGAATCGACTGAACTTATCTGGCAATTCTCAGCCAAATGGATGATCTCCGCCGTCGCCCGCGCCATGAACCCCGCCTGCCAGGTCGACACCTGCCTCGTCCTCGAAGGCCAGCAGGGTATCCGTAAGTCGACCGCCCTCCGCACTCTTGCCGTCCGCGACGACTGGTTCACCGACCAGGTATCGGAACTATTCTCCGGCAAAGAAGCGTCCCAGGACCTGCTCGGAAAATGGATCATCGAGATCAAGGAAATAGACAAGCTATCCAATCACGAAATGGGAGTCGTTAAAGGCTTCATGGACCGGAGAGTCGACCACTACCGACCCTCCTACGGCCGCCGCTCCGACGACTTCCCCCGCCACAACGTCTTCGCCGCCACCACCAACAAACGCGAGTGGGCCGTAGACGAAACAGGTGGGCGCCGCTGGTGGCCGGCCTGGTGCGAAAACATCAAAATCGACCTCCTTACCCGAGATCGCGATCAACTATGGGCTGAGGCTTTTTATGAGTGGCGCGCCGGATCCCGCTGGCATCTCGACCGCGATTCCGAGTCCCTCGCCAAAGACGCCCAGCGATCCCGCTTCATCGAAGACGCATGGCACCCCGAAATCGTCTCGTTCCTCGATGAACTCACATCGAGCACCCTATCCAAGTTCACACCGGGTTCCGTATCCGTCCAGGAAATCCTTACCAAGCTTGGAGTTAAGATCGAAAAGTTCGATCGCACCCTAGCCGCCAGAGCCGCCCGCTGCCTCATCGCCGAAGGCTGGGAACGGTTTCGCGAAGCGGGCGGAGATCGTCCGTGGCGGTACATCAAACCGCCTAAACCCTAACCCGCCTTCCACTTCCTCCTCTGGCAGTTCGGACAGAATTCCGGCTCGGTTCCTTTCCTCTTCGCCCTCCAATACCACCCGCAGTGACGGCACTCCAGTACCGACGGATCGCCCCTGTCAATCTTCGCCGACTCCATCTCCCGCTGCCTCATCTTTCCATTCCAATACCGAGAATCGTTCGGATTGTGATCGTCTGGTCCCTTTTTATAAACTCTCATTGGTTACCAATGTACATGGTTACCCGTCCCATTGTCCGTCCCATCATCCGTCCCATTGAAAGTCCTTTAGAATGTAGCTCGTCCCATTCGTCCCACTAAAAGTGGGGGGTCCACACTTTTTAAGAAATAACTTTCTTTTCCACCCCCCCCACTACATCGAAAATGTAATTTCTCTATACGTATATGTAATTTCAATGGGACGAATGGGACGACATAGATAACAAAGAACTTAGAATGGGACGGTTTAATGGGACGGTCCCATTGATTTAATGGGACGGACCGAGGTTGAGTAGAATTTTGGACCGGTCGAAAAGATTTTACAAAAAATTATATGTCGAGTCAGACAGAAAATTCGACCACCGGGGGAGGGGGGACCCCTGGACAACTTCGGCACCTACCACCAACACCGCCGGACCACTACAGGTAGACATTGACCCTCCGCACACTGTAGTACTGGTAGTTAAGTCCTTTGTTATCATCGTGCTTCCGATAACGGTCATTATGTCAAGTTATGAGGTATGTGTATGGTTCTATTGGCTTTAGGTGCGTTTCGTGTGTGCGGAGGTGCTCGAGGTGTGCCTGGCAGGGGTCGGACGGGCTGCCGGACGGGGGTTTCTCGGCCTGGCGGAGCGGAGTTTAATTCTCCTCCATCTTTCGCTTGCACGTCCAACAGCGGGACGGTAGTGTATTACTCAGGTGAATATCCTTAGACAGCTAGGCATAGGCGCGGTGAAGCCCACAGACCGCAAGCGCGTCGTTGTGGTGATAGATTGGCCCGAGCATGGGGGTGTGCGCGTCAGGGACGCCAAGGACCTCGTAGGGCCAGAGTTACAAGACCTCTGGGGGGAAGTTCGCCGGCTGTGTTCCCGCGATCTGTTTCGCCGCGGGGTGATTAAGCGGGACGGACGCAAGGGCACGGTCCGGGTAGCCGCCTAATCTACCGTCCTTCCCCCTTCATCCACCACTGAAGGCTGATCACCCTTCATCCGCACGCTTCCGTTAGTACTACCAGAACCTTGGGATGGTGTAGGATGAGAAACGGCCCGAAGCGTCGTAAGCGCTGCGAGCCGCAGTACCACGCGGCAAAGGAGGCCGCAGTGGATGGCAAGATTATCCCACGGAGAAGGCGCGACGGGCTTGACTGCTGAGTACAAAGCCTGGAAGCACATGATTCAGCGGTGTTACGACCCAAACTGTAAGATGCGCGCGTATTACGCGGGTAGAGGTATTACGGTTTGTGCCGAGTGGCGGAAGTCTTACGTGGTTTTTCTCGCACACGTGGGGCGTAGGCCGTCTCCGCAACACAGTCTAGACCGATGGCCGGACCCGCACGGAAACTACGAACCGGGTAATGTCCGTTGGGCGACAGATACAGAGCAGGCGCGGAATAAGTGCAATAACCTCCGCCTGGAGTATGAGGGAGTGAACCGCCTGTTGGTTGAGGTCGTGGAGGAGATGGGGCGCTTCCACGAGTACGGCGCTATCAAGCATCGATTCCTACGCGGATGGCGTGGTGAACGGCTCTTCTCTCCCATAGGCAAGGGACGGGATAGGCGTGGTAGGTTTTCCTTGTAAGTTAACTAAACTAATGGTACTTACTCAATAGTTACTTTGGCATGCATACCGAATTGGGTATTGTGCTTGTGCTAGAGCAAGCGTAATCTTGTGAATGTAAGCAGCGGGCACGAGCAAAGCAGCTTACGAGCGGGAGGTGTGGCGATGCGAAGTGAGACGGCAGAGGTAAAAGCGACACTGTTGCAGGGTTGGGGATATTGGGACACGACGAACTATCCGTACGGAGGGTGCTTTCGGCGCGTTGAAGCGGATACTCCGGTGACGGTGTTAGGGCCTGGCGGTAAGCGTCCGGCGCAAGAGCGTAAGATCCAGTTCGCGGATGGATGCGTGGGTGTGGCTGAATTGCGGTCATTGAAGTTGGCGGAGGTGCGGTGATGGAGCAGGTTCCAGATCGGGTAAAGATGGCGGTTAAGATCGCGCTGGATCAACTAGCCACGATAGCGCGTGGTCTTGAGAACGGCCGGCGGGCGGACGCGATGTTTGACGGTTGCGGGCGGTACGAGTGGGAAGTTTGGACGGAGGGGTTGCACGAGAAACTGAAACGCATTGACGCTAGTCTAGCGACACTGCAACAGTTTCGGATCAACGCAGCGGCGAAAGGCATCGATCCCGAAGTGACGATAGCAGAGCTCGGCGGGGTCCCTCGCTATGAGCCTTCAGACGCGATTGACAGGTGGATGCGTGACGCACAACGTGAGATACCGTTCACGCCACACGTTCACGGGTCTTGAGCCTCCGGTTACGGCATCCCTCACAGAGGGCCGCCGCGACCTTTGGAGGGTCGAGCGATGAGAAGTCATGGGTTTGTTAACAGCGACGAGACGAAGTTTGACAGCAATTGTTCCGTGTGTGATGGGAAGCAGCGCGATGCGGTGCATGCCACGGGTCCAGTCACAAGGGAAGAGCATTTCAGGCTCTTGAACGAATGGCAACAGTCGCCAGAGTGGAGGAAGGACTGTCGTTACGACTTCGGCGCGCTGGTGGGTAAGCGCCGGGAGATTACCAAGGAATTGTACTGGTATTTTCTGGAGATCCTGCCGCCGGTGCGATGGACAGGAATCGACGCGAGTGTGGAATCGTTCTACATGAGCGAGGCTCTGTCTGGAAACGTGCGGAGTAAGTATATCCGCGAGGGCGATCGCTACTTCCATGAGTACGGCACGCTGGCTCCACGGAGGTCGGAATGACAATCTCAGATATCGCGCACACGGCCGTCAAGGACGGAGCACAACTACACCTCCGCATCACAATCCCCGACCGCGGTCCTGGCGTCAACGTCGCGGCCGAGTGCGACTACTGCGGGAAACTGGCGAGAGTGCGGATGATTGGCAATGACCTGGTGTGCGATCGCTGCCTGGGCATGGTCGAGCAAGGCGCGGAAGAAACGGAGATAGATCGATGTACGCGCTAACGCTAATCGCGGGACCGCTGTGGGTGATAGCGGCGATCGTAAGCTACGCGCTGTATCGCTGGTGGTAAGTGAAACGCGGGGAAACCCGCGTAAATGCAGGGTGACGGCTGCATTCTGAAGATCACGTCTGAAAGAGGAAACGATGCGTAAAGGGTTTAGTGCTGTTGTGGAATCCGGAAGTTGCAGCACGGATTATAAGAGATGGGAAGAACGCGCGAACTGCGGAGACGCCCGCGAGCGGGAACGGAGAGCCAATGCTGTACGACGGCCTTGACGATCTCCAGGCGGAAGCGGACCTGGAATACCAGTCAAAACTCGAAGCCGATCGCGTGACGGCTGAATGGCGCTGCCCGCTACAGGCGACGGCGCCGCAACGAAGTTTAGAGTCTCTGCCGCTATTCGCGACGGGCAGGGAAGAACAGGGAGGACTTTTCGAATGAAGACGGTCATAAAAACCGAATTACAACAGCATTTAGATAAATTGAGAGCGTGCCAAGAGGCACGCGAATGGGCTGGCGAGCGCACGCCGCAACAGGCATGGGACGAATGCGAGCGCGCAGACTGGCTACTTTGGTGGTCAGCGAAAGCCGGCGCGGATCGGAAGGAAGTCGTACTGGCCGCGTGCGCCTGTGCCAGCACCGCCTTGAAGTATGTCAAAGAGGGAGAACTTCGCCCGTTGAAGGCAATTGAGACCGCAGAGGCATGGGTGCGCGGGGAGGCTACTCTGGAAGAAGTGCGCGCCGCCGCCTCCTACGCCTACTACGCCTCCTACGCCGCCGCCTCCGCCGCCGACGCCGCCTCCTACTACGCCTCCTACGCCGCCGCCGCCTCCT
>Ga0182018_10002878_pt1 | contig 16396 bp, 14 predicted proteins | sample 812P2MmetaG_FD_120490 | JGI IMG/M metagenome (GOLD analysis project Ga0182018, IMG submission 120490) | Permafrost microbial communities from Stordalen Mire, Sweden - 812P2M metaG | ecosystem: Environmental > Terrestrial > Soil > Wetlands > Permafrost | place: Sweden: Stordalen | collected... | reverse complement strand
TGCCAACCGAAATACGTGCGCGTCGGATTGCCCCATGGCGTGCAATGGAACGTCTGATTACCCGCGAGGAAGTCCAGGAACATCGACGACTGGTTGAACGACCATTTCGTCCTACCCTGGCGGCGGAAAATACCGCGGAACAATTCCTTGGTCCTGGTCCGGTTCAGAAAATGCTCCTGATCCGGCGCCCGCTCATACGCATAACCCGGCGACACGGAAATTCCGTCCACGCCCATCGCCATCACATCGTCGAAGAATGCGGCGACCCGCTCCGGCACGGAATTATTGAACAATGTCGCGTTGATGATGGTACGGAAACCGCGGCGCTTCGCCTCGCCGATCGCCGCCACCGCGCGATCGTAAACACCGTCCTGACACACCGAGATGTCGTGCGCCTCGCGGTCGCCATCCAAATGCACCGACCAGGAAAACCATTTGCTCGGCTTGAACAATTCCATCTTCTTTTCAAGCAGCAACGCGTTGGTGCAGACGATGACGAACTTCTTGCGCGCGATCGCACCCGCGACGATTTGTTCGATCTCCCGATGCAGCAGCGGCTCGCCGCCGGCGATCACGACAACCGGCGCGCCGCACTCGTCGACCGCTTCCATGCACTCATCGACTGACAGCCGCTGGTTCAGAATTTCGGCGGGGTAATCGATCTTGCCGCACCCCGCGCAGGCCAGATTGCAGCGAAACAACGGCTCCAGCATCAGCACCAGCGGATACCGCTTACGTCCCAGCAAATGCTGCTTAACGACATAAGCCCCAACACGGATCGCCTGATTCAGGGGAACGGACATATTTTGCAGAATCCTCTAAGCGTCGGCGACTTCCGCGGGGAAGCGGAAGCGCACGTCCTCGGCCACACCCTCAAGCGTGGACACCTCGATATCGTCGATCTCGCGCAGTCCTTCGAGCACACCCTTCACCAAGGATTCAGGGGCCGAAGCACCAGCCGTGACGCCAACCGATTTCGCGCCCTCAAACCATTCGTGCCGCATCGCGCTGGCGTCATCTATAAGATAGGCCGGGCGGCCAAGTTCCTCGCCGATTTCCCGCAATCGGTTGGAGTTCGAGGAATTGCGCGATCCCACGACCAGGATCAGGTCGACCCGTTTGGCCAGATCCCGCACCGCCTGCTGCCGATTCTGCGTCGCGTAACAAATGTCCCGCACGTCCGGCCCGACAATTTCCGGGAAACGCTGTTTCAGCGCCGCGATGATGCCGCGGGTGTCATCCACCGATAGCGTCGTCTGGGTGATATAGGCCAGCTTCCTGGGATCCCGCACCTGCAGCTTCGCCACGTCGGCCGCGGTCTGCACCAGATGCACGGTGGCCGGCACCTGGCCAATGGTTCCCTCGACTTCGGCATGGCCGGCATGCCCAACCAACACGATCTCCCGGTCCTGCCGGGCATAACGGCGACCCTCGTTATGCACCTTGGCCACCAGCGGACACGTCGCGTCGATGACCGGCAAATTGCGGGACGCGGCGTCCTGCTCGACCTTTTTCGCCACGCCATGAGCTGAGAAAATCGTCATCGCGCCGTCCGGCACCTGATCGAGCTCATCCACGAAGATCGCCCCGCGCTGCCGCAGATCCTCGACCACATGTCGATTATGCACGATCTCGTGCCGCACATAGATCGGCGGCCCGAACTTCTTCAAAGCCCGTTCGACAATCTCGATCGCCCGTTCCACGCCAGCGCAAAACCCGCGAGGCTGGGCCAGGATGACTCGCATCATTCAGATCATTCCCCTGTCAAACGCCGCCCTTGGCAAGCGCCGCCTGAACGCGCCAATGAACATGAGGCAGGACGCATATACCGGACTCGACCGGTCGGCATATGGCATGCGAGGCCGGTGACCGCAATGCCGAGGCCGTGCCAACGATGGCGCTTTTGCTGCATCGCGGCAAAAACACAACCCTTCCGCCAGTTCATGACTTGGCGGAACGTTGGGCCTGTGGCAGGAGTTGTAACCTTGTGTAAAGCCTCTGCCTTGGCCTGGCCACCGGGATTGGCCATGGTCCCGGGCGCCGGACCAGAGCCATGATCTGGTGAGTAACGAGCGGTAGAACTGAACGGGGTAACTGTGTGGCAACCGACGTAGATCTGTCGAAGGCGTTATCCCGGGCCGCGGGTATCGTGGAAAATGCGCTGGAAACCCTGATGCCGCGGGTCGACGGGGCCGAGTCCAGGCTGGTCGATGCCATGCGTTACGCGTCCCTGGGCGGTGGCAAGCGGCTGCGCGCCTTCCTGGTCATGGAGACCTCACAGTTGTTCGCCGTCTCGGAAACCTGCGCCGCCCGGGTCGCGGCCGCGGTCGAAATGCTGCATGCTTATTCACTTGTGCACGATGATCTTCCCGCCATGGACGACGACGACCTGCGCCGCGGCAGGCCCAGTACCCATATAGCCTTCGACGAAGCGACGGCGATCCTCGCCGGCGACGCGTTGCAGACAAGGGCGTTCGAAGTGCTCGCGGAGCCTGATACGCATTCCGACCCGGAGGCGCGCTGCGAGCTGGTCATGGCTCTGGGCGCGGCGGCCGGAGCGCATGGGATGGCGGGCGGCCAAATGATTGATATGGTGACCGAAGGTCAAATCCTGGATGCACCGGCGGTGACACGGTTACAGACTTTGAAGACCGGACGGTTGATCCAGTTCAGTGCGGAGGCCGGGGCGATCCTTGGCCGGACCTCGCACCGGCAGCGTCATCAGATCGCCGCCTATGGCAGGGACCTCGGCGCGGCGTTCCAGATCGCCGACGACCTGCTCGATGTCGAGGGTACGGCGGAAGAAATCGGCAAAACGACAGGTAAGGACGCGGCGGCCGGCAAGGCCACCATGGTCGCGGTGCTCGGACCCGAAATGGCCCGGGCGCACGCGGACATGCTGTCACGCCAGGCGGCCGCTCACCTGGACGGGTTTGGAGAACGCGCCGCGCTGCTGCGCGAATTGGCTGCTTTCGTCGTCATGCGGCGAAGTTAGGGGAGCTTTTGTTGATGAGTCCTGTGCAAACGCCGTTGCTCGATCGTGTCGAGTATCCCGCTGATCTGAGGAATTTCTCTCCCCAGCAGTTACGGCAACTCGCCGATGAACTGCGCTCGGAGACGATCGACGCTGTGTCCGTCACTGGTGGCCATCTCGGCGCCTCCCTGGGCGTGGTCGAACTGACCGTCGCCATCCACGCCATTTTCGACACCCCACGCGATCGGCTCCTGTGGGACGTGGGCCATCAGGCCTACCCACACAAAATCCTGACCGGGCGGCGCGACCGCATTCGCACCTTGCGCCAGGGCGGTGGTCTCTCCGGCTTCACAAGGCGCGCCGAGAGCGAATACGACCCGTTCGGCGCGGCACATTCCTCGACCTCGATCTCCGCCGGCCTGGGCATGGCGGTGGCGCGCGACCTGAAGGGCGACGACAACCGCAACGTCATTTGCGTGATCGGCGACGGCGCCATGAGCGCCGGCATGGCCTATGAGGCGATGAACAACGCGGGCGCCCTGCATTCCCGCCTGATTGTCATTCTGAACGACAACGACATGTCGATCGCCCCGCCGGTCGGTGCCATGAGCGCTTATCTGTCGCGGCTGATGTCCTCGCGCAGCTACCTGTCTTTGCGCGAACTTGGCGCCAAAATGGCGAAGCGTTTCCCTCGCGGTATCGAGCGCACCCTGGGCCGCGCCGAGGAATACGCCCGCGGCATTCTGACCGGGGGCACTCTGTTCGAAGAACTGGGCTTTTACTATGTCGGCCCGATCGACGGTCACAATCTCGACCATCTGCTGCCGGTCCTGCGCAATGTGCGTGAGGCGGACGACACCGGCCCGATCCTGGTCCACGCCATCACCAAGAAGGGCAAAGGCTACGCCCTGGCCGAGGCCTCGGCCGACAAGCTGCACAGTGTGTCGAAATTCAACGTCATTACCGGTGAGCAGGCGAAGGCGCCCCCGGGTCCGCCGTCCTATACCAACGTGTTCGCCGGCGCGCTGATCGCCGAGGCCGAACGTGATTCGAAGATCATCGCCATCACGGCGGCGATGCCCTCCGGCACCGGACTGGACAAGTTCGCCGCGAAGTTTCCCACCCGCACCTTCGACGTCGGCATCGCCGAGCAGCACGCGGTGACCTTCGCCGCCGGGCTTGCCACCGAGGGCATGAAACCGTTCTGCGCCATCTACTCCACCTTCCTGCAGCGGGCGTTCGACCAGGTCGTGCATGACGTGGCGATCCAGTCGCTGCCCGTCCGGTTCGCGCTGGACCGAGCCGGTCCGGTTGGCAACGACGGTGCGACCCACTCGGGCAGTTTCGACATCGCTTATTTGGGTTGTCTGCCGGGGATGGTCGTCATGGCCCCCGCCGACGAGGCCGAACTGGTGCACGCGGTGGCGACCGCGGTTAGCATCGACGATCGCCCCAGTGCGTTTCGCTATCCGCGCGGCGAGGGCACCGGCGTGGCATTGCCAACCCGGGGCGAAATCCTCGAACTGGGCAAAGGCCGCCTGATGCGGGAGGGGCACAGCATCGCGATCCTGTCGCTTGGCCCTCGCCTGGGAGACGCCCTGAAGGCGGCGGATGAGCTGACGGCGCGCGGTTTCCCGACCACTGTAGCCGATGCACGTTTCGCCAAGCCCATCGACACCGCCTTGATTGAACAGCTCGCCCGTCATCACGAGGTTCTGATCACGATCGAGGAAGGCTCGATCGGCGGCTTCGCCAGCCAGGTGATGCATCATCTGGCCTGGAAAGGCCTGATGGACCACGGGCTGAAGGTGCGGCCGATGGTGATGGTGGACAAGTTCATCGACCACGACTCGCAGGCCAAACAACTGATCGAGGCCGGGCTGTCAGCGCGCGACATCGTCGTGGCCGGCCTTGCCGCGTTCGGGATCGAGGCACCCGGCGTGGTGCGGCCGGTGCAGGTCGTTACCGGGCGATAATCGCATGCCGACCTCGATTGCGCGTATCTGGCGGCGACCCGGCCGGCGTTCTGTGTTCGGGCTGGCCGCCGCCGCCATGGTCTGGGCCGGCCAAGGCCACGCCCAGACGATCGGGCAGGCTGACGCGCGGGCGCCGGTGGCGGATTTGTACGCCGGATTGCAGGCCGCGATGCACGCCAACCTGTCGTTCGGGCAGAGGTTCGAACGGCTGGCCCCGGTGATCGACCGCGATTTCGACCTCAGCACGATTTTGCAATCCTCGGTCGGGTTGCGCTGGGCTTCGTTGGACGATGCCTCGCGGCAAAACCTGTTAACGGTGTTCCGGGCCTTCACCATCGCCAGCTATACCGCCAACTTCGACAAAGACGGACCGCGGTTTGAGGTTTTGCCTCAGGTTCGCGCCGCTGGATCGGATGTGATCGTCAGTTCGAAGCTGTCGCCGGCCAGTGGTGACCCCGTCCGAATCGACTACGTTACACGCGCCGGGACCGCCGGATGGCGCATCGTCGATGTTCTGCTGAATGGGTCGATCAGCCGGGTCGCGGTGCAGCGGTCGGATTTCCGTTCACTGTTGGCCTCGGGGAGTCCGGTCCCGCTGATCAACAGCCTGAAAGCCAAGGTCTCCGAACTGTCGGATGGGGCGATACGGCCATGACGCCGGATTGACGGGTCAGCGGCAACCGCGAATACGTTGCTCCGCCGCCATTTCGTCATCCCCGGACCTGACCCGGGGATCAATCGCGGCACGGTGCTGGAACGGATCCCCGGGTCGAGCCCGGGGATGACGGAATGGCGGTCGGGAATGACGGAATGTCTCGCCATCAGTGGTCCAATTGGAAAGGTGCCTGCCATTTCCGACCTGATGTTTGCCGCGGTGGGTTTCGCCGCGTTGTCGGCGATCGGCGCGTTTCAGGTTCTGGCCGGATGGGTCGTCGCCGTCCGCTTCACGCGCCAGACCGCCGGCCGGGCCGAAGGGACGATGCCCATCACCGTCCTGAAACCGCTGCATGGTCAGGAGCCAATGCTGGAGCAGGCGCTGGCGACCCTGTGCGCGCAGGACTACCCCCCGGGCTTTCAGATCGTTTGTGGCGTCGGCGACGCGACGGACACCGCGATCACGGCCGTGCGGGCGTTGCAAGCGAGATATCCAAACCATGATCTGGATCTGGTCATCGACGCCTCGCGGCATGGCGCCAATCCCAAGATCGGCAACCTGATCAATATGTTACCTTCGGCCAGGCACGACATCCTCGTGATCGCCGATTCCGACGTTCACGCCCGCCCCGATTATCTGCGACGCCTCGCACAGGCGCTGGATCGGCCGCGAGCAGGCCTGGTGACCACGCTCTACACGGGTTTACCCGCCTTTCGCACGGTGGCCAGCCTGCTGGGGACGACACAAATCACCCACGGCTTTCTGCCCGGCATGCTCCTGGGCCGCGCCATGGGCCGGAGCGATTGTCTGGGCGCGACGATGTGCCTGCGGCGCGAAACGTTGAGCGCGATCGGCGGTCTGGCGGCATTGCAAGACCATCTGGCGGATGATCAGGTGCTCGGCCGGCGGGTGCGCGCGGCGGGGCTGGATGTGGTTCTCGCGAACACCGTCGTCGCGACAACGGTGCCGGAGCGTTCGTTCACCGCGCTGTGGCGGCATGAACTGCGGTGGGCGAGGACGATCCGGACCCTGGAACCAGCCGCTTTCGCCGCCTCGGTGCTGCAATACCCGTTGTTCTTCGCCGCCCTCGCCCTCCTCGCTTCCGGCTTCGCCCTTTGGGCCTGGGCCTTGATCGCCGCGATCTGGACCCTACGTGCCCTGGCGGTCACAGGGATCGACCAGGCTCTGGCCGGCATGGTGGGAGGGCTTGCATTCCGCTGCCCGCTCTGGCTTCTGCCCTTGAGAGATCTGCTTTCGGCCGCCGAGTGGATTGTCAGCCACACCGGACGGCAGGTTGACTGGCGCGGACAGTCGCTCCAGGCCGATACGCCACCCAGGCTCACCCAGGGATCAAACACACGATGATGAAGACCCTCTTCCTGCAACCGCCTTCATTCGACGGCTTCGATGGCGGCGCCGGCTCGCGGTATCAGGCCCGGCGGGAGATCAGGTCGTTCTGGTTCCCGACCTGGTTGGCGCAGCCGGCCGCCCTGGTGCCGGGCAGCAAGCTGATCGACGCGCCGCCCGCGCGTCTGGGTCTGGACCCGGTGCTGACGGCCGCGCGGGCGCATGAGTTGTGCGTGATCCACACCTCGACGCCGTCGTTCGCGTCCGACGTGAAGGTCGCCGCCGCGTTGAAGGATGCCAATCCGTCGCTGAAAATCGGCTTCGTCGGCGCCAAGGTCGCGGTGCAGCCGACCGAGAGTCTCGCCCAGGGATTGCCGATCGACTTCGTGGCGCGCAACGAATTCGACTTCACGATCAAGGAAGTCGCCGAGGGCCGCGATTGGAGTACGATCGACGGCATCTCCTATCGCAACAACGCCGGCGCCATCGTGCACAACAAGGACCGCGCGATCCTGGAGGACATGGACCAGTTGCCGTTCGTCACCGAGGTTTATAAGCGCGACCTGCGTATCGAGGATTACTTCATCGGTTATCTGATGCATCCTTACCTGTCGCTTTACACCGGCCGCGGCTGCAAATCGCGTTGCACGTTCTGCCTGTGGCCGCAGACCGTCGGCGGCCACAATTACAGGGTTCGCTCACCGGGACACGTCGCCGAGGAAATCCGCCTGGCGAAGTCGTATTTCCCGCAGGTGAAGGAGATCTTCTTCGACGACGATACGTTCACCGACAACCTGCCGCGCGCCGAGGCGATCGCGAAAGAACTCGGCAAGATGGGGGTGACGTGGTCGTGCAACGCCAAAGCCAATGTGCCGCGCTCCACGCTGAAAGTGCTGAAAGACAACGGGCTGCGGTTATTGCTGGTCGGTTATGAAAGCGGCAATCAGCAAATCCTTTACAACATCAAAAAGGGCATGCGGATCGAGGTCGCCCGCAAGTTCACCCAGGACTGCCATGAACTGGGCATTAAAATCCACGGCACCTTCATCCTCGGCCTGCCCGGTGAAACGAAAGAGACGATCGAGGAAACCATTCGCTTCGCCACCGACATTAATCCGCATACGATCCAGGTCTCGCTGGCCGCGCCGTATCCGGGGACGTTCCTGTACAATCAGGCTGTTGAGAATGGCTGGCTGGACGCGGAAAACGCCGAACTGATCGACGATCACGGCGTGCAGATCGCGCCGCTGACGTATCCGCATCTGTCGCACACGGAAATCTTCGACAACGTGGAAACGTTTTACAAGCGCTTCTATTTCCGCGCGCCGAAGATCGCCTCGATCGTTGGCGAGATGGTGCGCAGCCCGCAAATGATGAAGCGCCGTTTGCGCGAGGGCGTCGAATTCTTCCAGTTCCTGCGGGAGCGGCATAAAGCGGCGTGAGAGGGGATGGGTGATGATCACGGAGCTTCGCCTCCGGGATTTTAAGAATTTTCAGGATGCCACGCTGCGGCTCGGACCGTTCACGGTTCTGGTGGGCGCGAACGCGAGTGGAAAAAGTAATATCAGGGATGCATTTCGATTTTTGCACGGGGTTGGCCGTGGGTACTCCTTTGCGGACATTATTGGGGGCAAATACGGCACGGGTGGCCAGTTGGAATGGACACCATTGCGTGGCGCCACAAATGAGATCGTCAGATTTGGGACATCTGGTTTCGAAATTGATGTAACTTTTGCGCTGAACAATCCGCAAGCCGAGTTGAAGGCCCCGTCGATCGCTAATTATCATCTCAGCGTAAGAAAACCAGATTATGCCGAGACCGTGTTTCGGGCAGTAGCCGAGGAACTCGAAGTCGACGGAAGAATGGTTTATTCCAGCCATCCAAAGGGGGACGACCTAACGCACTTTCAAGGCGACACGACGCATTTGGCGATCCAATTGGCGACCGTCGAGCCTGAAAGGCGAGGATCCGTTGTTCGCGCGCTTTCGATGCAGCCGGCTCTGGGCCCAATTACCACGATCCCGTTTCCGGAGGATTCGATTCGCGCGTGGGCCTTACTGGTACGCTCAATATTCGGCGGGATGCGTTTCCTCGACCTCGTCCCTGCCCAAATGCGCAAACCCGCATTTCCGGGACAGACCGTACTTGGGGACAGTGGTGAGAATCTCTCGACCGTCCTCCAGGAGATATGCCAGGCTCCAGAGCGCAAGGCTATCTTGATTGACTGGATCCAGGAGCTCGCGCCCATGGATATCGTGGATTTTGAGTTTCCCCACGATCCGTCAGGTCTGGTTCACCTGCTTTTGAAAGAACGCAGCGGCATCGCGGTTTCCGCTTACAGCGCATCGGATGGCACATTACGATTCCTGGCTTTGCTGGCTGCTCTTCTCGGGACACACCCCGCGAAATTGTACTTTTTCGAGGAAATTGAAACCGGAATCCACCCCTCGCGCCTAAGACTCCTTTTGGATCTGATCGAACACCAAACCTCGAATAATGGCGTTCAGGTGATCGCGACCACACATTCGCCCGATCTTCTCCAAATGATCAACGATTCGACCTTTAATCATACCTCCGTCGTGTATCGTCCGAGGGACACCGACCATGCCATTATCCGACCAGTCGCCGAATTGCCGAACGCGGCGCAATTACGTGCGGAACAGGGGCTCGGTCCACTCCACGCCTCTGGCTGGATGGAAGACGTGTTGTACTTCAACGGATCAGACGACCAGGCCGCCGCCAAATGAACGTGATGATTATTCCCGAGGACCCCACCAACGATCATTACCTTCTGCTGCCCTTATTCGAGCGTCTGTTCGCCAGCATCGGGCGACCTCAAACGAAAGTCACGATTTGCCTCAATCCACGGATGAGGGGCATCAACGACGCACTCAATACCAATCGCCTTCGCGATGTCGTGGCCCGATATCCCATGGTCGACTATTTCATTTTGTGCGTCGACCGCGATGGAAACAAGAAGCGCCGAGACAGACTAAACGAAATCGAGAACCTGTTTAGTGGCAAGACGACGCTTATCGCGGAAAACGCGTGGGAGGAACTGGAAACCTGGATGCTGGCCGGATTGAGTCTTCCCGGATCCTGGAACTGGGCCACGGTCAGGGCGGAAGTGTCGGTCAAAGAACGTTACTTTGAACCGTTGGCACGACAAATGGGACTGGCTAACGGCCCAGGCGGAGGCCGGAAGGAAATGGGCGCTCTCGCGGCACGACGCATCCCCGCTATCCGCCGAAAATGCACGGAGGATTTCGGCGACCTGACGAAGCGCCTTCAGAGTTTGCTTAACACCGTCTGAGTTTGTAACTCGCCATCACGCCGGCTAACGCCCGATGATTGACAACCTAACGGTGACGTACACCGAAGATCGCCTCAATTGTCAGCGAGATGGTGCGCAGCCCGCGAATGATGAAGCGGCGGTTGCGCGAGGGCGTCGAGTTCTTCCAGTTCCTGCGGGAGCGGCGCAAGGCGGCATAGCCTGGCCAGACTCAACTGCATCGTCATGGCCCGGCCCGTTTCGTCATGGCCCGGCTTGTCCGGGCCACCTATCGCGGCGTAGTGCTAATGTGGGTGGCCCGGACAAGCCGGGCCATGACGTCCCCGCGAGAGGGAGAGGAACGATGCCAACCACGAGACCGCGATGAGCAAGGAAATTCGCCTGCTCTCGACGACCGCCATTCTCGGCTACGGCTTTCCGGAGACCTCGCTGAAGGCGGGTCTCGCCCGCGACCCGCATGTCATCGGCGTCGATGGCGGCTCCGTCGATCCAGGCCCGCACTACCTGGGTTCCGGCAAGCCGTTCTGTTCGCCGATCGCGATCCGCCGCGACCTGCGGCTGATGTTACGCGCGGCGATCGAACACAAAATCCCGATGGTGATCGGCACCTGTGGCGGCGCGGGCGGTGAGCCGCACCTCGCCCTGGTGGTGTCGATGGTGCGCGAGATTGCGCGCGAAGAAGGCCTGCACTTCAAAATGGCCACCATCCACGCCGAGCAGGACAAGGCCGAATTGAAACGCCGCGTCGCCGCCGGAACGATCCGCGGCCTGGCGCATCAACCACCACTGACCGGCGCGACGATCGATCGCGCGACGCGTGTGGTCGGCATGATGGGTCTGGAACCGTTTATCGAGGCGTTGGATGCCGGAGCCCAGGTGGTGCTGGCCGGACGGGCATCGGATCCAGCGCCATGGGCGGCGGCGGTGACGCGGGCGCAATTGCCTCCCGCGCCGGGCTGGTACGCGGGCAAGATGCTGGAGTGCGGCGCCACGCCGTCGATTCCGAAAGGCCATGACTCGCTGTTCGTCACCGTGCGCGACGATCATGTCGAATGCGAACCGACCAATCCGGCCCGCCGCTGCACCCCGTTGTCGATCGCCAATCACAGCCTGCATGAAAACAGCAGTCCTATCCATCACATCGAGCCTGGCGGGATGCTGGATACATCGGAGTGCCGCTTCGACGCGATCAGCGATCGCGCCGTGCGCATCAGCGGCATGCGCTGGAATCCGGCCGATCGTTACACGGTCAAGCTGGAGGGCGTGGAACTCGCCGGCTATCGCGCGATCTGCGTGTGCGGCACGCGCGATCCGCTGCTGATCGGACGGCTGGACAATTTCCTCGACAGCGTGCGCGCGGAGGTCGCCACCAAAGCGGCGGCGTTCGATGTGCAACCCGATGCATATCAGCTTGGCATTCGCGTTTATGGCCGCGACGGCGTCATGGGTGCGCGCGAACCATCACGTAACGCGCTGCCGCACGAGCTTGGTTTCGTGATCGAAGTCGTGGCGCGGGAAAACCAGGAAATCGCCAGCGCGGTCCTCGGCGTGGCGCGCGCCAACATGTTGCACACCGACTTTCCAGGCCGTTTATGCCGCGAGGGGAACATGGCGTTTCCCTTCTCCCCATCGGACATCGAGGTCGGGCCGATGTATCGGTTCAGCGTCTTCCATGTCGCCGAACTGGACGATCCGGCGGAATTGTTCCCGATCGAATACGAGAGGGTTTGAACATGGCCCTGATCCGCGATGCCGCGCGCGTCTGCAAAAGCAAGAACGCCGGTCCGTTCGAACTGACGATCGATGTCGTGTTCGATGACGCCGAGACCTTCCGCCGGGTCAAAGCCACCGGCGTGCTGTGTCCCGCGCTGTTCGCCCGTTTGTATAACGTCCCCGAAGAGCACGTGCTGTTCACGCCGTACGACGCCGCCTTCGCGTTCAAGGCGACGCTGCCTCGGTTGGTGCCGTCTGGCGATTTCGGCGACACCGACGTCTATGGCTGTCAGCAGCACGCGCCGCTGCTGGATGTCGATCTGCCCATCTGAAAGCGAGTACCCCATGGCTCCCCGCATGATGACCCTGGTCGCGTTTCTGCAGGCGCAAAACTGTTCCAATTTGCCGGGTTCGTGGCGCCATCCCGCCACCACGCTGGATTTTCTCACTCCCGAATATTACCAGCGCATCGCGCGAGTGCTGGAGGAAGGCAAAATCCAGATGGCGTTCTTCGACGACCGCCTGGCGCTGCCGGACCGCTATACCGATCATCACGCCGAGGCGATCAACGCCGGCGTGCGCGCGGTGAAACTCGATCCATGCACGGTGGTGATGGCCATGGGCATGGCGACGACGCGGCTGGGTCTCGGCGCCACTTACTCCACCACTTATTACGAGCCGTACCATGTCGCCCGCGTGTTCGCGACCATGGATCTGATGCTGAAAGGCCGCGTGGCGTGGAACATCGTGACCTCACTGAACAGCGGCGAAGCATTGAATTTCGGCGGCGAAAAGCACCTTGAACATGACACGCGTTACGACCGGGCCGACGAGTTCATGGAAGTCGTCATGGGCCATTGGAACACCTGGGAAGACGACGCGCTGATCCTGGACAAGGCAGGCAATCGTTTCGCTGACGCGAGCAAAGTGCACCGGCTGGATCATCATGGCGCATTCTTCAACTCTCGCGGTCCGTTCAGCGTGCCGCGCTCACCGCAGGGTCATCCGGTACTGATCCAGGCCGGCCAGTCCGGCCGCGGCCAGGCCTTCGCCGCCCGCTGGGCTGAGCTGGTGTTCGTCATCCATCACAACCTTGAGGCCGGCAAGAAACAATACGCCGCGTTCAAAGCCGCCGTGGCGGCGGAAGGCCGCGACCCCGCCTCCGTCCATGTCGCGCCCGCTTGTTACGTTTGCGTCGCGGAAACCGAAGCGGCAGCCCGGGAAAAACAGGCCATCATCGAGGCGACCGCCCGGCCAATCGACGCGCTGGTGCTGATTTCTGAAGTGAGCAACTACGATTTTTCGAAGAAGCCCTACGATGAACCGTTCACCGATGAGGAACTGGCGGAACTGAGCTGGCACGGTTTCCGCGATCGTGTCGTGCAGTTCTCGGGCAAGAAGAACCCCACCGTGCGCGACTTCGTCGAAGTCTCCGGCCGCGGCACGGTGAAAGAACACAAAATGTTCGTCGGCACACCGAGCCAGGTGGCGGATCAGATGGAGGAATGGTTCGCCGCCCCTGCCTGCGACGGGTTCGTACTCGCGGCGACGCATATGCCAGGGTCATACGAGGACGTGGTGCGATTACTCGTGCCGGAACTGCAACGGCGCGGATTGTTTCACAAGGAGTATGAGGGCACGACGTTACGGGAGACGCTTGGATTGCCCATTCCTCGCGCGGCTGATTGGCATGCGCGCCGCGATGACAGGAAAAAAGATTAACCTTCGTCCCCGTCACGGCGACATCCTGAATGCGGGCCGAAGCTGTAACCCAGGAAGTCGAACCGGTCCGCCTTCGCGGGGGCAGGCTTTTGTCACGGGGCTTCGACCCGGGCGGTTACCCATCCGGGCCGCCTGATCGCTACCGGGCCAACCGGGCCATTGCCCGGGCGGAACTTGCACCCACGAGGTGATCGCGCCGTTCGGAGCGCAACGGATGCACGCGGATTTGTTCTCGCGATTGGACCGCGTTGGGTCGAGATCGAACCTCGCTCCATGGCTCATTGACGTTACGCGGTTTGTTCGCGGACAGACCCTTAAGGAAATGTTTACCGTTTCCATGGTAATACCAGCGCGCTTAACGATCGACCCATGCCACTCGTTCCCCGTCATGGTCCGGCCTGACCGGACCATCACTCTCACCATCGCGTTGAAGCAGATGGTCCGGTGATCCCCCGATCAAGTCGGGGGAGGACCATGACGAGGATAGTACGGAGAGTCGGATGTTAAGCGCGCTGGTATCATACGGGATTGATTGTTGATGAAACGAGTACGGCACACATGGGCAACCTGGTAAGCGGGGTTAACTACAATCTGCTGTTCTCGCCGGCCGGCTCGTCCGGGAACGCGTCGGCGGCGATTCTGAACGCGCTTTACAGTAGCACGCCAACTTCCGCCGGTTCGTTTACCTCGACCGGAGACCCGTTACTGGATCTCAAACTCGCGCAGCAGGATCAGACGACCGATGTGGCGTTGGAGGCGAAACAGCCGCTGGTCCAGCAGGCGATCGCCGCGTTCACGACCGCGGTGAACAACGCCACCAACATCCAAACCGCACTTGGCAACCCGGCCATCCAGAAGGTTTTGCTGACCGCGAGCGGACTTTCCAATTACATTGGGGAAACCGGGTTGGTGCAGAAAGCGTTCATGTCAAACCCGAGCGACTCGAGTTCGCTGGTCAATCAACTCGGCGACAGCACGCTGCTGAGCACCGTGCAAACTTACAACTTCGCGCAGAACGGCCTCGCCGAACTGCAAAACCCGAAGATCATGGCCACGTTGACCAATGGCTACGCTGAGGTCACGTGGCGTCAGGGGCTCGACCAGGCGACGCCGGGCCTGTCGAACGCGCTCACTTTCCTCAGCCAGGCCAGTTCGATCAAATCGTTCAGCGACATTCTTGGCAACCCGACCAACTTTTACGTGATCTCGGGCGCTCTCGGCATCCCGCCGGACATTGTCTTCCAGGATACGGCGGCGCAGGAGCAGGCGATCAATTCCCGCGTCGATTACTCGAAGTTTCAGGATACGTCATACGTCACCAGCCTGACCGATCAGTACCTGCTCACCCAGCAGGAGAATAACCCGTCAGGTTCCAACAGCGGCCCGGATCTGACCACGCTCGCGGTGCAAAGCCAAAACAGCGGCATCGTGGTCTGAGCCGCGTCCGCACTTTCGGTCCGGCCCGCGCGTTCAGTTCGGGTAAACGATGGTGCGCAGCATGACCCTGGGTTCGTCGGGGCGGTAATCGCCGGCGCCGCGGTGCATCGTCGCCCGCTCGTCCCACATCAGCAGGTCGCCGACGCGCCACTGGTGGTAATAGACGAACCGCTCCTGGGTTGCGTGCGCCGCCAGTTCCTCGATCAGAGGCCACGCTTCGTCCCGCGTCATGCCGGCGAAACCGTGCGTGTGCATCGGGTTGACGAACAGGATCTGCCGATCGGTAACCGGATGCCGCGTGACGGCGGGCCATTCGACTTCGGTATACTTCTTCTCGGTCACACCTTTGTCGTCGCCGTATAACCGTTCGCCGGCCGGACCGGTGCTGCGGCTGTGCAGGCCGGTCAGGCTTTCGAGTTGCTGCTTCCTCGCCTCGGGCAGCGCGTCATAGGCCGCGGTCATGTCGGCGAACATGGTGCCGCCCTTCGACGCCGGCACCTGTTTCGCATGCAGAATGGCGAGCAGTGGGAGGTGATCCTCGAACGTCGAGTCGGTGTGCCAGTCGGTGGCGCGCTTAACGCCGTACCAGTCGACCTTGCCGTCCTCCTCGACATTGGTGAGCCAGGAGACATCCTCATGGCCGGCGTGCCGGTATTTCACCAGGGCGTGCTTGCGCGGCGTGCCGAAGCGGCGGCCGAAGGCGGACAACTCGGCGGCGCCGAGGTCCTGGTCGCGGAACACCAGCACCGGATTTTCGGCGAAGGCGCGGGCGACCCAGGTGAAGGTTGCCTCGTCCAACGGTTTTGACAGGTCGACGCCGATTGCCTCGGCGCCCAGAGCGTCGCCCAGAGGGCGGAGTTGTGGTGCGTTTGTCATGGGGTCGGTCCTCCCGGTTTGTCACCAGCGGGGTGAGTATGATCCCGATATGGGCCGGACGGCAAACCAGCCCAGTACCGGGTGACGGGACGCGACGCCGCTGGTAGCGTGATCCGATAAAAGCAGGAGGAATGGCCATGACTCTCGATCTCGTGATCCGGAACGGCACCATCGTCGATGGCTCCGGCATGGGGCGGTATCGCGCCGATGTGGGCGTGGCGGACGGGAAGATCGTGGAGATTGGGCGTATCCGGGCGCCGGCACAACGGACGATCAACGCCGTGTTGGGAGCGCGTGAGTTGTCCGCGGTTTGAAGCGCATGAGTTGTCCGAATTGTTCGCAGTCTGTTCTGGAGGCTGCGGGTGGTTCGGTTCCGGGTATTGTGGGAGGCGCACGTGAGGCG
>Ga0182018_10002877_pt1 | contig 16402 bp, 12 predicted proteins | sample 812P2MmetaG_FD_120490 | JGI IMG/M metagenome (GOLD analysis project Ga0182018, IMG submission 120490) | Permafrost microbial communities from Stordalen Mire, Sweden - 812P2M metaG | ecosystem: Environmental > Terrestrial > Soil > Wetlands > Permafrost | place: Sweden: Stordalen | collected... | reverse complement strand
CGGGCGGTGACATCCGGCGCACACTTTGGAGCCAACGTAACCGGAGGGAGCCGGGGATGGGGCGGCGGCTTTCTCCGGCGTTGGTGTTGGCGCTTGCGCTTGCGTTGATTGAGCGGCGCGCGCCAGGCCTCCACGATTGTTCGCGACGAGGATGCAAACGGCGATGCTAAGGAACCCAACGACCACCAGCGCCGATCGCACCACCGCAAACGCGCTTTGCGGGTGCGGCTTCACTTGGCACCGCTTCTTACTCCAGCTCCCGCTTTCCACTGCTGCATCGCTGCCTTCACCCACTGCGCGTCCTTTTGCGCATGGCACAGCAAACAGGCGTTGGGACTCTCTTCTTCACCGAACCGCAGCGTCAGATCCGCGTTGGGAGTGCTGTCAATCTTGTGGGTGCGCGCGCGCATCAGCACCGCATCCATAATTTTCGGCATGTGGCACCCGACGCAGCGGCTGCCTTCCGAGTCGGGCGAATGATGGGTGTGCGCTGCGGCAGCGGATTTTTCCTGGAATTGGGTGTGGCAGCCGGTGCACATGCGATCCGGGTCGTCCGGGTATTTCAGCGAAGTGAGGTTCGCGGACTCGTCATGGCTGTGGGGATTGTGGCAAGCGGCGCAGGTGACCTGGCCTTTCAAGAAGCACTGCGATCGCTGGAGCGATTCGACGATGAAGGTCGTCTGACGGAAACCGCCGTCCTTGTAGAATCCTTTTCGCGAAAACTCGCCGAGGGGAATGCTCTCGTAGCGCATGAAGAAAGCACCGGTGCGTGAATAGTTGATTTCGCCGTGCGGTCCAGGAACGCGCAGCGCGGACTGCATGTGGCATTGCGAGCAGATGGCGATGAAATCGCGATTACCGATTTTTGCGAAATCCACCGGCGGATCGAGAGGCGCGTTGTTGCTGGCGTCTCCGTTTTCCATCGCCGCGATGTGGCGCTGGGACGGGCCGTGGCACATCTCGCAGTCGATGCCTGGCTCGCGGAATTCGCGATGGATTCCGGGCGGGTCGCCGCCAGTGAGGTCGGTGAGCTGGCTGGTATGGCAGACCGCGCAATTGGTCTGGTAGGTGGTAGCGGGATCGAAATTTTCCCAGTGGCGCAGGTCGGCGCGGGGGCTGCCGGGATCGTCAATGATCTTCCAGAAGTTCACCCACCGTTTGGCGGCCGCGTTGTACTGAATGGGAAAAACTTTAATTTCGCCATTCGGCAATTTCGTGGCGTAGGCCTGCTGCCACTTCGAGCCGATGGTGTAATCGACGGGATAGGAGTGCCACTGGCCATTGGATTGTTGGATCGAGAAAAAGTGGCGCCCATCGCGGATGGTCATCTTCGCGTATGGCTTCCGATCGGGTCCGGGAACGATTTTTAGGGCGCCATCGCGATAGATTTCGTCGTCTCCCAGGAAGTACTCGTTGTTCTTTTCGAAATCGCCGATCACGTTCGGCGTGGCATAGGGACGAAACATTTTCGACATTCCGCTTTGGGACCACGCGCGATAGATCCCGCCGTGGCAGGATTTGCAGGCCGCCGAGCCAGCGTAGTCCGAGAGCGCCGTTTGGGGAGGAGCAACTGGTGACGGCGTTACGGCCGCGGTCGCGGAAGACACATCCGCGGGCGGCTGAGCTTCGAGGTGGGCGAGGAAATCTTCAAACCCGGCCGGCTGACCCGGCTTCAGCCTCTTGTAGATCGCCTTCAAGTTATCGAGCGCCTTCGGCGCGAACGCGCCTCCGCTCTTGCAGACCTCGGCGAAATCAGACGCGGCCAGATTGAGATTCCCGGAGGAGACGCGCGCGAGGCCCAATAGATAGGCTATCTCCGGATCCGCGGGATTCAGGGTTCGAGCCTGCAGCAACGCTTCGGCGGACTGATTTAGCAACGCGGCGCGTTTTTCCGGAACTGCAGCGTCAAGAGCCTGAGCCAGCAGCGCGCGGCCCACCGCGAAGAGAGCACCCGCTTTCAGTTTTCGCTTCAGGTCCGGCCAATCACGCTCTTCGACCGTTGCGGGCCGGCTGAAGCGGTCGAGATATTCGAGGGCTTGGCGTGCCGTGGAAATGGCGTCATCGTTTAGCTTCTGTTGTGACTCGACATCCGCAACGGAAACCAGCAGCAAAGGATTTTCAGGGAGGAATGCGAGGGATTGGCGCGCGTAATCCAGGCCGTCACGGTAACGTCCGGAATCGAAGCTGCTTCGGGCGGCAACTTCGTAGGCCTGAGCGAGGAAAGCCGATTGGGGGAACTTCGCCAGGAAGGCCTGCGCATCAGCAAGCATCTGTGCGGGATCGCGGTGCTGATACAAGACCAAAAAAGCGGCGCGCTCGGCCGGGTCGTTGATTTGGTCGGCGATGGTGGCGGGGCTGCGATTTCGCGGCGAGACGACGGTATCGATATCCTGCGCCCGGGTGAGCACAGCCGCGGCTATCGTCAAACCGAGAATCCCAGCGAGAAAGGACCGGCGGCGCATCGGCAACATATTGGACCTAAAGTTCGGAAGCGTGCAACCTGGAGTTCGCCGCCGTCGATTTCGAGCGCTCCGAAAATTCTCCGCTCACATGACTTTCAGCGTGCAACGATCAATGAAATCCCAATCCCAGTCGACGCCGATTCCCGGTGAGTTCGGTGGATGCGCGTAACCTTCCGAGTCGATGTCCAACTTGTTTTTCATTCCGAAAGCCATGTACTCGAGGGGATAGAGGATCTCAAAAAATTCGCAGTTCGAGATCGCCGCGCAGCAGTGCAGATTTACGATCTCCAGAGGGTGATAGATCGTAGTGTGCAATTCGCAGCGCACCCCAAAAGACTCGGCGAGGTGAGCGGTTTTCATCACCGGCGTCACGCCGCCCTTCCACGAAACATCGGTGCGGACGATATCCACCACGCCGCTGGAGATGCATTCCGCGGTCGAGTAGTGCGAACCCGCCAGGACTTCGGTGCCGCAAATCGGGATATCCAATTTTGCGGTGAGTTTGCGGAGGCCGTGAAAATCCACGTCGAAGAGTGGCTCTTCGAGCCAGTAGTAATTCAGCCGTTCGAGCTCGCGTCCGACGCGGAAGGCCTCCTGGTGAGAATAGGCGGCCACCGGATCAGCCATGAGCTTGAAGTCCGGCCCAACCGCTTCGCGGCAGGCGCGGTACGCGGCGAGATCGAAATCCATTTTGCCCGGCGGATGCAGCTTGTAGGCGTGCCAGCCGCGGCCTTTCACTTCGAGGGCCTGCTGTGCATAGGCCTCTGGAGTGGATAACACGAACGAACTGGCGTATACCGGAACTTTGTCGCGGCACGCGCCGAGAAGTTGGTAGAGCGGCTGACCGGCAAGCTGGGCGGCGACATCGTACAGGCAAATGTCGAACGGCCCGTAGGAATAGATCGGAACGTGCTGCCACCAGCGGTCGTAGGTCCGGAAATCCTGCCAATGTTTCTCGCGGTACAGCGGGTCTTTGCCCACGAAGAAGGGCTTCAGCGCGGAGGCAGCAATTTCGCCGGCCATTTCCGCGCCACGCCCGGCGAATCCCATCGAGTGCGCCTCGATGCCCTCGTCGGTCTTCATGGTGATGACTAAAAAATCAAACGTGGACTTCCCGCCGATGCGCATTTCCGAATCGGACATGGCTGGTTGGGTGTTGCGGCAGACGCGGATTTCGATGGATTCGATTCTCACGGTGGCTCCTGGCGGCGGTAAGAATCTACTGAACGGTGGGGAGCGCGTCAACAAAATGGTAGCTTCACGGTATGAAATCTTTCTAATCTCGCGCGAATCACATTGACGCAGCCACCCGCGATGGCTCATTTTCTGTCAGCTTCTCATGGCGGGCCCGCCCAGGCTGCAGCGTAGGGACGAAGGCGCGGGGAGCGAATGGCGAGCTTCATGGAGACTCAGTGAACGCACAACTAGGCTGGGGAATAGCGGTGGTGATAATCGCGGGCGTGGTAAACGGTAGCTTTGCGGTCCCGATGAAACGAATGCCGTCGTGGCGGTGGGAAAATTCCTGGCTCATGTTCGCCATCAGCGGCCTGGTGATTTTTCCGTGGCTCATTGCCTACGGCACCGTACCTCACCTCGCTAGCGTTTATTCCGCGGCATCGTGGCCCACCCTCGAGAAGGTGCTTCTCTTCGGATTCATGTGGGGTATCGGAGCTACGCTTTGCGGACTCGGAATCAGCCGGGTGGGTCTGGCACTCGCGTTCGCGGTAATCCTGGGAATTACCGCGTCGTTCGGGTCGCTGATCCCGCTCGCGGTTCTTCATCCCGAGGAACTTCTCTCAAAGCGAGGCATCGCGCTCATTCTCGGAACTGTGGTGATGACCATCGGCCTGGTGTTTCTGGCGATGGCGGGCCGGTGGCGCGAGCGCGCCTCGGGGCAAAGCGGTTCGCCCAGCTCGGGATTCACGCTCGGCCTGGTCATCTGCATTTTCTCGGGACTATTCTCTTCGATGTTGAACTTCAGCTTCGTTTTCGGCGACGAATTGCGGTTGAAAGCTCTGGCTGCGGGAGCGAGCCCATCGATGGCCGCGAATCCGATCTGGTCGCTGTGCACCACTGGCGGGTTCATTGCCAACGCGGTTTATTGCGTCTACCTGCTCAGGAAAAACAAGACGTGGAACGTTTACAAAACCGGCGGCGCGTTCTATTGGATTCTCGGCAGCCTGATGGGCTTGCTTTGGTTTGGTGGGACGTTGATGTACGGCTCCGGAGCTGCGATCCTCGGCACACTCGGCGGAATGATCGGGTGGCCCGTGTTTATGGTGATGGACATCATCGTCGGGCTTTTTTGGGGGATGATCACCGGAGAATGGAAGAACGCCGGCAGGCCAGCGCTCACCTACTGCTGGATCGGAATCGGGGTTTTATGCCTGGCGATCGTGGTGATCGCGCTGGGCGGCGCGGTGTAAGAGACTGGTTCGCTACCTGCTTTTCTTGCGCGGAGGCGCGCTCAAGGGTGGTCCGCCGCTCACTCCGTGGGTCTGCTTGGCGTCAACGCCGGTGCCCTCGCGCACCACGTAGTATTGGTTCGCGGGCAGGTCTTTCAGCGTTTCGACCAGCCCGCTCGGCCAGCGAATCACAATTTTTTCCGCGCGCTCGGCTTTGCCCAGCCCGAAATGCAGCCGCAGGTCGCTCTGCGAAATGAATCCGCCGCCGCTGCGGACTTCTTGTTCGTGCTGGTCGCTTCCCTGTTCGAGCGTGACCGCGGCTCCCAGCGCGGCGCGATTTGACTTGGTCCCGGCCAGTTGCAAGGAAATGAAGTTTCCGGCGGGCGCGGTATTGCGATAGAGCGACGGCGTTTCGTTCATGTTGTTGACCACCGCCTCGACCCGGCCGTCGTTGAAGAGATCGCCAAGCGCCATGCCTCGGCCGGAATGCAGTTCGCTGAGCGCGGCGCCCGCCTGCTCGGTGATATTGGCGAATTTTCCGCCGCGCAAATTGAAGTACAAAACCTTCGGCTGGCGGTACCGGGTGCCTAGATTTTGTCCATCGACTTCCGGATACACGTGGCCGTTGGCGATCAGGATCCCGGGCCAGCCGGAATTATCGAAATCGAGGAACTGCACGCCCCAACCCAGCCAATTGCGGATCGCGCCGAGGCCAGCGCTGAAGGTGACGTCATCGAACATGTTTTTTCCGAGATTCAGATAGAGCGTGGGGGAATCATCGCTAAAATTTGTCTTGATGATGTCCTGCATGCCGCTGTGGGTGTAGTCGTCGCCGGAAACGCCCATGCCTGCTTGCGCGGTGCCATCTCCGTTGAACGCGACGCCTGCGACACGCCCAATATCGGCGAAAGTCCCGTCGTGATTATTGTGATAGAGAATATTCGCGGTGGAATCGCACGCCACGTAGATATCGGGCCAGCCATCCTGGTCGAAGTCGCCGGTGAGGGATGTGAGGCCATAGCATCCGGCAGTTTTCGCGATTCCGGATTTCTGGGAAACATCCGAGAATGTGCCGTCGCCATTGTTGTGATAGAGGACGTTCACCGGCATTTTCAGGCCGCGCGGGCCGCACATCACATTGATGCCCTTCCACTGGCACCATTGGCCTTGCCCCGGCCGCGGCACTGAATCGTAAGAGAAATCAACGTAACGCGCGATGAAGAGATCCGCGTTGCCGTCGCGATCGTAATCGACGAAGCTGCAGCCGGTGCTCCATTCATCCTTGCTGGTTTTCAGGCTGGCTTTTTCGGTGACGTCGGTGAAGGTGCCGTCGCCGTTGTTGTGATAGAGCACGTTCTGCCCCCAGAACGTTTCGAGAAGATCGAGGTTGCCGTCGTTGTCGTAATCGCCGACGCAGGCGCCCTGACCCCATCCGGCTCGAGCCAGGCCGGCCTTCACCGTCACATCGGTGAACGTGCCGTCGTGATTGTTGCGATAGAGGTGGCCGGTCGGCGCGCTACCGCCAGCGAATCCTTCCACCGTGGAACCGTTGGGGAGAAAAATGTCGGGCCAGCCGTCGTTGTCGTAATCGAAGATCGCAACGCCATTGCCGGTGGTCTCGATAATGAATTCTTTGTGCTTTTCGCCGCCATACACGTCGAGCGCAGTGAGCCCGGCTTGGCGCGCGATGTCCTGGAATTGAACGACGCCGGGTTTTGCGGCGGGCAGGGCCTTCGACTGAGAATGTGGCGCCTGAGCGGCGGCAACCGCTGCAATGGCGATCACGGCAGAGGAAATATAGAGAAGTCGAGTGGCTAAAGAGCGCGTCATTCTGTCAGCGGGCTTTTCAACGGAACCGTGCGGTGCTGGACTTATGGCTTCCACGCCACCAATGTCTGGCGTGATTCTCCCAGGCCGTCGATTCCCATCTCCACCACGTCTCCGGCCTTCAGATATTTCGGGGGCTTCATACCCAGACCGACCCCGGAGGGAGTTCCGGTGCTGATGATATCCCCAGGCAGAAGAGTCATGAACTCACTCAGATAGCTGACCAATGTGGGCACATCGAAGATCATATCGGAAGTCGATTCGTTTTGCCGCCGCTCGCCGTTTACCTTGAGCCACATGTGCAAGCGACCGGGGTCAGGAATCTCGTCAGCGGTGGCAAGAAATGGTCCGAGCGGCGCGAAAGTGTCCGCGCTCTTCCCTTTCACCCACTGACCGCCGCGTTCGAGTTGATAGCTTCGCTCGGAGTAGTCGTTGTGCAGGATGTACCCGGCAATATATTCAAAGGCGCGCGCTTTGGGCACGTAGCTGGCTTTCTTACCGATGACCACCGCCAATTCCACTTCCCAGTCCACCTTCTCTGCGTTGCGCGGAATGACCACGTCGTCGTCCGGACCGATCAGCGCCGTGGTGGATTTGAAGAACACCACAGGCTCTTTCGGAATTTCCATGCCGCTTTCGGCGGCGTGCTTGCGGTAGTTCAGGCCGATGCAAACGATCTTGCTGGGCCGGTTAATCGGCGGACCGAGGCGAACCGAAGATTCGACGCGCGGCGTGGCGGAACCGCTCGCGTCAAACCATTTCCGCAGTGCGGCAATGCCGTCGTTTTCGAAGAAGGATTCGGTGTAGTCCGAACCAAAGCCGGACGCGTTCACGCGGGTCCCGTCGGGAAGAAGCAGGCCGGGTTTCTCTTTTCCTGGGTCGCCAAAACGAATGAGTTTCATGCCGCGTGGTTCCTCCGGGTGATTGTCTTAACTGTCGAAGTGTTGCCCGCGTCGATCCAGAAACGAATCGCGAGTGTCTAGCTAATCGTGGCTGCAGCAGGGAGTCAAGCGGATTCCGGCACGCCCGCGCATTTAGCCTCGGCGCTGGACGATGTGGGCTGGCGGACGGCCAACGACGGTTTATTTGAATATGCTTATATATCGAAGACATCTTTTTCCTTGAATTTAAAGTTTCAACTTGTTATATGCGATTGGGGACTTCGCAGGCGAAACGAGAAAAACGATCGGCGGCGCCGCGCCGGCCGAGGCCACATCTGCGAATTCCGCTCACCGACGAAATGGAAACTCGGCTGAACGCTGTTGGGTTTCTTCCGCTTCTCGAACGTGTGAGTATGTATATGTAGAGCAGCGGATGGCGCGTAAGGTTGGGGCGCGAGTGCAGCAACACTTCTGGTCCGGCGAACGGGAACGGACATATGCGAAGCGATTCGAGGCCGCGGACATGCAAAGCAGGGTTCTGAAGATCGATCCCCGGGATAACGTACTGATTGCCCTCGCGGATTTGCGGAAGGGCGATGTGATTGATTTTTCGGGGACGAACTACGAATTGGCCTCCGACGTTCCCGCCAAACACAAATTTCTCACTACCGACTTGGAACAAGGCGGCCGCGTGATCATGTACGGGGTGGTGGTCGGGAAAGCGAACGAACCGCTGCGACGCGGCCAGGCGCTAACCACCCGGAACCTGCGTCATGAGACGTCGGCAGTCGAAGCGAAGGCGTCTGGCTTTCATTGGGCTGCGCCCGACGTTTCAAAATGGCGGCAAAGCGTGTTTTCGGGTTTCCTCCGCGCGGATGGCCAGGTGGGAACGCGAAACCATTGGCTCGTCGTTCCGCTGGTGTTCTGCGAGAACCGCAACATCGCCACATTGAAACAGGCGTTTGAGGAGGAATTGGGATTCGCGCCGCCTCCGGTGTATCGCCAGCAAGTTTCGGAGCTGGCGCGGTTGTACCGCGAGGGTAAATTCGGGGAGATTGAAACGTATCGCGCCGCTGAGGCGCGCGCGCAGCGCCGGGCATCTTCCCTCTTCAAGAACGTGGACGGGATCAAGTTTCTGCTGCATGAAGGCGGATGCGGAGGGACGCGCGAGGATTCCAATAACCTGTGCGCGCTGATCGCTGGGTATATCCACAACCCCAACGTGGCCGGTGCGACGGTATTGAGTCTCGGTTGCCAACATTCGCAGGTGTCGGTGCTCCGGGAGGAACTGAAGAAGCGCGATCCCAAGTTTAGCAAACCGCTATTTGTCTTTGAACAGCAGGCTAGCGGCACAGAATTCGCGATGCTCTCGCAGGCCATTCAGAAGACTTTTTCCGGTTTGGTGGAAGCCAACAAATACGAGCGGAGACCTGCGCCGCTTTCGCGCCTCTGCATTGGGCTGAAGTGCGGCGGCTCGGACGGATTTTCAGGGATTTCCGCAAATCCGGCGATCGGGCACACATCGGATATGCTGGTCGCCTTGGGCGGCCGGACGATTCTTTCGGAATTTCCGGAACTGTGCGGTGTGGAGCAGGAACTCATGGACCGGAGCACCACTTCGGAGGTTGCCGAACGCTTCATCCGCCTGATGCGCGCGTACGACGCGCGCGCCAAGGCGGTGTTTTCGGGGTTTGAGATGAACCCATCACCCGGCAATATTCGCGACGGATTGATTACCGACGCGATGAAGTCCGCCGGCGCCGCCAAGAAAGGCGGAACCTCGCCGGTTACCGCGGTGATTGATTATCCGGAGTACTCGACCGAAGCTGGATTGAACCTGCAATGCACGCCCGGCAACGACGTCGAGTGCGTGACGGCGCAGGTGGGAGCGGGCGCGAGCGTGGTGCTCTTCACCACCGGACTGGGAACGCCGACTGGAAACCCGATCGCGCCGGTGGTAAAACTTTCGACCAACTCGGCGCTCGCACAACGCATGCCGGACATCATCGACATCGACACGGGCCCCATCGTCACTGGCGAATTGACGATCGAACAAATGGCTGACAATATCCTCGATCGCGTAATTCAGGTGGCCAGCGGCGAAGTGTTGACCAAGGCTGAATTGCTTGGCCAGGACGATTTCATTCCTTGGAAGCGCGGGGTATCGCTCTGAGAGGTCAGGACTACGAAATGAATCCGTTTCGGCTGGACGGCAGGAACGCACTGGTCACCGGTGGTGGCAGCGGCATCGGCAAGAGTATCGCCGAGCGATTTGCCGAGGCCGGCGCATCCGTTTGTATTCTGGACCTCGACCTCGCGGCGGCGCAATCCGTCGCCGAGAAGATCAAAAGCGCCGGTGGGAGCGCGCGATCCTACCGCTGCGACGTGGCCGACCATGCGGGCGTGAAGGCGGTGTTCGAGCAGGTGGTTCGCGATGGAAACGTGGACATTCTGGTCAACAATGCCGGGGTGTCGCACGTCGGCACGCTTGAATCCACATCCGAAGCCGATCTCGACCGCATTTTCCGCATCAACGTGAAAGGCGTGTACAACTGCATGTTCGCGCTCATTCCGCACATGAAGGTGCGGGGTGGGGTGATTCTGAACATGGCGTCGATCGCCGCGTCACTCGGCTTGAGTGACCGCTTCGCGTACTCGATGAGCAAGGGCGCGGTGGTTTCGATGACCCTTTCGGTGGCGCGAGATTACTTGCAACATAACATCCGCTGCAATTGCATCTCGCCGGCGCGCGTCCACACTCCCTTTGTCGACGGATATCTTCGACAGAACTATCCCGGCCGCGAAGCTGAAATGTTCAAGAAACTTTCCGAATCACAGCCCATTGGGAGGATGGCGCAACCGCGAGAAGTGGCCGATCTGGCCCTGTTTTTGTGCTGCGACGAGGCCGCCTTTATCACTGGAACGGATTATCCCCTCGACGGTGGCTTTCTCAGGCTCCATGGCTGATCGCGGTTAACGCGGACTCCTCCAATGGACTTACAACTCCAAGACAAAGTGGTGATCGTCACTGGCGGCGGCAAAGGCATCGGCGCCGCGATTTCGCGAGGGTGCGCGCAGGAAGGCGCGATTCCGGTGATTGTGGATCGTGACGCGGCCAGCGGCGAGAAGATGGTCGAGGAACTGCGCGGCATCGGAGCAACGAGCCAATCGATTGCTGCCGATCTCAGCTTGCCTGCTAATTGCCGGATGGCCGTCGAGAGCGTCGTCGAGCGTTTTGGGCGAATCGACGCGCTGGTGAATAATGCAGGCATCAACGACAAAATCGGCCTCGAGAGCGGCACGCCGGAGGAATTTGTCCGATCGCTCGAACGCAACCTGCTGCACTACTACTGCATGGCACACTACGCGTTGCCGCATCTCAAGCGCGGGCGCGCGCCGATCGTCAACATCAGCTCGAAGACCGCGGTGACCGGCCAGGGCGGCACCTCGGGGTATGTGGCGGCGAAGGGCGGGGTGCTTGGCCTCACTCGCGAATGGGCGGCGGAGCTGTTGCCGTTTGGTATTCGTGTGAATGCGATTCTTCCCGCGGAAGTGATGACCCCGCTTTATCGCCAGTGGCTCGATACATTTCCCGATGCCGCTTCGAAGCTAAAGGAAGTCGTCGCCAAGATTCCGCTGGAGCGCCGGATGACCACCCCGGATGAAATTGCGGCGATGGCGGTGTTCCTGATTTCGGCTCGGGCCAGCCACATCACGGGCCAGCACTTGTACGTGGACGGCGGCTACGTTCATCTCGATCGCGCTTTGACCTAAGGGAGCGAAATGGGAACTTCATCTGTACCGCTCACAGAACGCCGCTATCTGGTGCCGCTAATCCTGGTCACCAGCCTGTTTTTTCTGTGGGCGCTCGGCGTCAACCTGAATGACATTCTGATTCCTCATCTCAAGAAAGCGTTCGGACTCACCGATTTTCAGTCCTCGCTCATTCAGTCGGCATTTTTTGGCGGTTATTTTCTCGCCGCGCTTCCGGCCGGATGGCTGATGGAGCGAATCGGATACAAACGAGGAATTCTCATTGGCTTGATCATCTGCGCGAGCGGCGCGCTGCTCTTCATTCCCGCGTCGTACATTCGCCTTTACGGATTTTTTCTATTTGCCCTGTTCGTGATGGCCTGCGGGCAGAGTTTCCTCGAGGTTGCTGCTAATCCATACGTCACCATCCTGGGCCCGCCGGAAAGTTCAGAACGAAGGTTGAATACCGCGCAGTCGTTTAACGCGGTCGGGGCGGTGGTTACGCCGTTCATCGGCGCCGCGTTCATACTTTCCGGGATCGAGAATACCAAGGCGCAGTATGCCGCGATGTCGCCCGAACAGTTGCAAGCATATCGAGCCTACGAAGCCAGCATGGTGCGGGTGCCTTACCTGGTGATCGCCGGCATTTTTCTTGCGGTTGCCGCGTTGATTTATTTTTCGAACTTGCCGGAGGTTCCGGCGGCAGGTAGCGCCGGTGGCGTTGCGGAAACCGAAGTGAAACTGCGCGATCTGTGGGCCTATCCGCATTTGGTGAAGGGCGTCGTCGCGGAATTTGTGTACGTTGGGGCGCAGGTGGGAGTCGCCAGCTTCGTGATTCGATTTGCGCAGCACATGATTTCCGACACGCGTGAGAAAAGCGCGGCGCACTATCTTCAAATGCACTTGATCGGCTTCATGATTGGGAGGTTCGCCGGCTCGGCGATCATGAGAAAAGTTCCTGCGCCGCGCCTTCTGAGCATTTTCGCAGCCGGCTCACTCATTTGTTTGTGTGTGGTGATGTTCGGGACGGGATCCGTTCCGGTATGGGCAATCGTGCTGGTCGGATTCTTCCACTCGATCATGTTCCCGACGATTTTCGCGCTGAGCGTTAAGAATCTTGGGCCGTACACCAAGCTGGGCTCGTCGCTGTTGGTCATGGCCATCATCGGCGGCGCGATCGTCCCGGCGGTGATGGGCCTCATCTCCGACGCGTCCAACATCCAGCGAGCCTTCATCGTTCCGCTGCTGTGCCATGTCTACGTGCTGTATTTCGCGTTGAGCGGTTACAAGCCGGCCACCCGGATTGCCGCGCAAAGAGCAGCAGTCGGGGCTTCCTAGTTCTCTTTTTTGGGTTGCACTGGCGGGCGCTCGTGGGGACCGGCAAAGCCGAGTCCTGTGGGCCGCGCGGTACATCCATTCCATAGGTACATCGCCGCGTAGGCTCGCCAAGGTCTCCACGCTTCGGCGCGCTGCTCCAGCTCAGCAGCGCTTTCTAGGTTCAGGACACTGAGAAGCGCAGCGTCAGTAGATGGAAACGCGTCGGGTTCCGCGAGCGCGCGCATCGCGACGTATTCTGCCACCCATTTTCCAATGCCGGGAATTTCACATAGCCGAGCCAGAAGGGTGTCGCGCTCCACGATGTCTTCGAAGCGGATATGCCCATCGCCAACGGCACGAGCGAGAGCCCGGATCGTCGAGGCGCGCGCTGCCGGTACGCCAATCATTTCCAGCTTGGCGCCGGCCAGGGCCTCGGGACCGGGGAAAATATGCGTGAGGTTAGCAGCGGCGGAGAACGGCCGTCCGTAGGCCTTTGCGATGCGGCCGGCGAGCGTCTGGGCTCGCTTAACGCTGCTCTGCCGTCCGAGAATCGCTTCTGTGGCCAGCTCAAAACCATTCCAGCACCCGGCCACGCGTCGCCCCGGTTCCGCCTTAACGGGCCCAACCAGCGCCGGGTCGGTTCTTAGTCTCCTGGCGATTACCTGCCAATCCGCATTCAGATCGAACATGCGCCGGACGCGCTCGATGATGGGGAAAAGTGCGCACGAATCGCCAAACTGAATTCGCACCGAGAGCGCCTGGTGTTTGTCGTCGGGCGAAACTTCGAAGTAACCGTTACTGCCGTTCAGAGAAATAGTCCGGCGATACGTTCCCATTTCCACCACTTCCACTCCGGGCGTAGCGCGCGCCGCCAGAAAGCCCAGCATGCCTTCCCAGTGATAAGGCGGCCGGAAGTGAAGGCGAAATAAATACTGATTGTCGGGCAGCGCCTCGGACCGAGGTGCGAGGCGCCGAACTTGCGTGGGCGTTCGATGATAGGTTTTGCGGATGGCCGCGTTGAATCGCCGCACACAACCGAAGCCGGAGGCCAGGGCAAGTTGAGTCATCGGCAGGGTGGTTTCGTCGATCAGCTTTTTCGCGAAGTGCAAGCGATGGGTTTGCGCTACGGCAATCGGCGTGGCGCCGAGATGCTTGAGGAACAAACGGCGAAGATGGCGCGAACCAATGCCCAGGCGCCCGGCGAGAGCCTCCACACCCCCGCCATTCAAGCCGTTCTCACCGATCAGTTGCAAAGCCCGCGAGACCGTATTTCGAGTGCCCGCCCAAGCCGGAGTCCCGGGTGAGCATTCTGGGCGGCATCGCAGACACGGCCGAAATCCTGCTTCCGCGGCTGCTGCGGCGCTTGGAAAATAACGGACGTTGCTCTCTTTCGACGTTCGCGCGCGGCAAATCGGACGGCAGTAAATTCCCGTGCTGAGCACGGCGATAAAAAACTTGCCGTCAAAGCGCGCGTCGCGCGCCAGCCTTGCTCGCGAACATACTCGCCAATCCAGAGTCATAGCTTCCCGCGCGCAATCATAGTTGGGCCAGCAGGCCAGAGTGGACGTTTTCGGACCTCAATTTCAACCTCCAAAGCACAACTACTATTGGCCTGCTCTCGCGGGCCGGGAGGCTTGCGGCTCAGTGGCAGATGTCGATATTCAGGTCCGCAAACGTCCAACGCCATTCCAGCGATCGCTCTACAGTCTCTGCGATGCGTTGGCGCTATGGTTCGCGTTCGTGTGGCAGTGAGGCGAGCGGCGCCTCACAGCCCACGCTGGGGTACGTTTGGCTTTACCGCCGGAGCCAACAATCTGGGGCGACGGTTGGATGGGCGGGAAATACCACCCCGCATCCAACCTGCGTAGCGCCCCAGGTCCCCCACTTCCGTTCCGCAGATTTCGATTGCGATAATTTGGCAGTTTCCGGTAGTTTCCGATTTGCGCAAGTTTTGTGGCCAGCGCAGGATCGGAGAAACCACAATGGGTTCGCAGCGTTCCAGCAATTTTCTCATCATTGTGTGGATCGGCCTGATCGCCGGAACGCTGGACATCACCGATAATCTCATCTTCAATCTGCTGCGAGGAGTCAGTTCGAAGATGGTGTTTCAATACAGCGCCAGCGCTTTGATCGGTAGGAGTTCTTTTCAACGGGGCGGAGAATCGATCGCTCTGGGGGTGGTGTTGCATTACGCGATCGCGCTGAGTTGGACGTGTGTCTTTTATGCGGCTAGCCGCAAGATTTCCGTGATGAGCCGGCGGCCGGTGATTTGCGGTTTGATTTATGGTGGCTTCGTGTACCTGTTCATGAACTTCATCGTGCTGCCACTGACACGCCTTCCTTATGCACCGAGAGCCATGACTATCGCTTCACGGATTAACGGCGTGCTGGCGCTCTTGCTGTTCATTGGGCTGACGATCTCGCTCATGGTGCGCAGATTCGCGCCGCCGGCTTGGGACGGCGCTGCGACGCATCCGCCTACCGCAGAATAGGAATCGCTTCGGGATTTGCGGCGACTGGGATTGGTGCCGCGTATTCAACCAACTTGGAGGGAAAACGTCATGGTTCGATTTGGGCTGATTTGCATCTGCGGTGTGCTTGCCATGTGCTGCGCTCCCGCGTTCGTCACCACCGCTGCTACTTCCGGCGACAAAGAGGTCGTTGCTGAGCTGGATACTCAGTATCAAGCTGCGGTGAAAAAGAACGACGTGGCCACCATGGATCGCCTGCTCGCCGACGATTTCATACTGGTGACCGGGTCCGGCAAGGTTTACACCAAGACGGATTTGCTCGACGAAGCGCGCGGTGGGCGCGAAATCTACGAACACCAGGAAGACACTGCGCAAACGGTTCGCGTTTGGGGCGACACCGCGGTAGTCACCGCCAAGCTGTGGGAGAAAGGCACCGACAACGGGAAGCCGCTCGACCGCACGGTGTGGTTTAGCGATACTTACGTCCGCACGCCCACCGGCTGGCGCTACGTATTTGGCCAAAGTTCACTGCCGCTTCCCAAGACGCCCTGAGCAGCGCGCGGATAGTCACGCGATTCAGGGCTACGCGATGAACCGGTATCCGACCCCGCGGACGGTGAGCAGGTGCCGCGGTTTCGCTGGGTCCTTCTCGATGTAGCGGCGTAGTCGCACGATGAAATTGTCGATCGCGCGGGTGTCGGTATCTTCCGCTAAATCCCACACGTCTTGCAGGATCGATTTCCGCGATACGGTGCGGCCATCGTTCCGCAAAAGGTGCCGCAGGAGCTTTGCTTCCATCAGCGTCAGGCGAATGGTGTTGCCTCGCGCATGCAGCTCGAGCGAATCGAAGTCCATGGTCATGCCGTCGAAGGAATATACTTCCTGTTCGATGCCCTCAGCGGGCTCCGGCTCGCTGCCACGTCCGTTTCGCGGCTTTTCCGGGGCGCTACGCTTGTGCCACTCACTCCGGCGCAGCAATCCTTGTAGCCGCGCCAGAAAAATCCGCAGTTCGAAAGGCTTGGGCAGATAATCGTCCGCTCCGGCCGCGAACCCGGCCAGCACATCTTCCGGGCGGTCGCGCGCCGTGAGCATCAATACCGGCACATAGTTTTTTGCCTGGCGCATCGCGGTAGCCACGGCAAAGCCGTCGATGCCCGGCAACATCACATCCAGAACGACCACGTCGAAATGCTCGCCGTTGTCCGCCAACTGTTCGAGCGCGGCTTCACCGTCTGCCGCCACGTCCACTTGATATCCTTCCGCCTCGAGGTTGAATCGCAATCCTT
>Ga0182018_10002876_pt1 | contig 16407 bp, 14 predicted proteins | sample 812P2MmetaG_FD_120490 | JGI IMG/M metagenome (GOLD analysis project Ga0182018, IMG submission 120490) | Permafrost microbial communities from Stordalen Mire, Sweden - 812P2M metaG | ecosystem: Environmental > Terrestrial > Soil > Wetlands > Permafrost | place: Sweden: Stordalen | collected... | reverse complement strand
GTACAACCGGCTGGTCGGAACAGGGTAACCCACCCAGCCCGAACGCTGTCGCCGGGAGCGAGTGGCGTACTCGCTGCACGGTTCGCGGTTAGGTCGCGGAAGAGCGGCAGACCGTTCGAGCACAGGGGGGGCGGACGCCTCCCCGAACGCCGTTTGGGGCCAACTTGGCGACCGTCCGCCTGGACTTGACGATTGCGCCCCACCTCTTGGACTCGCATCCTCAGATTCCGGCAGGCAATGGACATGCAGAGGCCCGACTCCGGTGGAGCCCGAGGCTGACAACGCGCGTCGTCGCGGCTCTCGTCCAAGTTGCGCAGGCACGTGAATCGTGATCCGATAGGAAGTCCTCTATGAGCCTCCTTCGAGCCCTTCGAAATCAAAGCGCGAAGATCACCGCTGATCTAGAGAATTCGAAGCTCTTTACCCATATGGGCGACCGCGGTAGCTTTCGCGAGGCTATTATCCGCGAGTTCTTGCGACCATTTCTGCCGGAATGTTACGGGCTTTCAAGCGGCGAAATCTTCGCGGGCGACGGCTCGCACAGCGCGCAGGTGGACATCGTTTTGTACGATGCCGTCTTCTCGACGGTTCTTTTTCGCAGCGGGCCAAATCAGCTCTTTCCGGCGGAATCCGTGTTTGGATCGATCGAGGTAAAATCCAATCTCTCAACGGACGAACTCAACAAAGCCTGCGGCAATATCGCTAGCGTCAAGAAGCTTGAGCGTGCAGACTCGGACATGATGGACCTGCTGCCGAGCGTCCGACTAGGAGTTGGGCCGCCGCTATCCTATGACCAGGCGCGGCGTAACCCGTACCTCGGCATCGTGTTCGCCTACAGCGGTATTGCTCCACAGTCAGTCGTCGCCGAGCTTTCGCGAAGGATTCAGGAAACCCCGGCTGCCAAGCAACTCTTGCCGGATTTCGTGTTCGTTGCTCGCCCCGGCTATGTTGTGACCCGCATTGCCGAGCGCGACGGGAAGGGCCACCCGATTTTAGGCGGTGGGCAGGATTTTGACAAGTACCTTTGGACCGCCACCGGCGATGACACTCTGCCTTTGTTCTATTTCACGGTCAACGCGTGCCTTTCGCACCTGCGCTTGCGGGCTCCGAACTTCGCCCATCTGTGGGAGAATCTCTTTCTTCAGCTCGTGCTCAACAACTGGCCACCAAAGAATCCGCCCGCTCTACCCCAGTGAACGGTGTACGGGAGTTGCCCGCCGCCGTGCCTCACGAGCTTTCGGCCGGCCGCAGCGCCGCCGTCTCATCCGATTCGCCGTTTGGGGCCAGTTTCCGAGTAGCCGAAGATTACGGCCAAAGGGGGCGACGCCCTCCAGAAGGCTGTATCAAGCAACTTCCGAGTGGCTCATCCCCAGAGCGGGGCTCGTGCGGCTGTGCGCACAACCCCAAAGCGCGATTTTGTTGTCTTGAACCCCCCAAGCCCAACCGCTATTGAACAAAATGAATGGCTGATGACTTTGAAGTTGATCGGGTTCAACTGGCATTCTTTCGACGGCGCATTGGGCCTTTCCGTCGATTGATACCTTCCGCCAGTTTTGCGAGTCGCGATGAACTCTTCGCGTACAGCTCGTCCACAACATGCTGAAGAAGATCGAACGAGTCAAAAGCGTCAGCTCGCTCAAGCGTCTCTACTTCATCGTACGAACCGTGGCTACCTGCATTGCCAAGCCACTTGACAGCCTTCATCAATTCGGACAGGTGCTTGTCTTTGGTGGAGCTGGGCAAACTGGTCGATCCTCGAATGCAGAGTCAGGTGCGTACGTTTTCCGCTGCTCGTGGTATACCTAGGCACGCCGCGCTCCGCTAGCAAGAGCTCAAGCGCTATCCGAATCTGGTTTACGCATGCTTCATATTCGCCCCAAGACAAAACGAAGGCCTTGCGGATTCTAGCCGCGCCATTCTCAGGGCACTTCTTCGCGATTTCGAACAGGTCCGGGGATGGAGAGACGCAGAGAGGATAGAAGTTGTCGACAAATGGACTCTCGAAACGATCTTCAGGATCGGGCCCGACGCCTCCCTCGCCATGCACGACGGAGGGCTCCAAGCAGGTATCGTTGTCGCATTTGAGTAGAGCAACAAAACCTTCGGCACTCGCGAGAAATGACCCAGGTTTGCTCACGAAAAGTGATCCACCCGGATGGGCAGAACAGGGCGCTCTTGGCGCAGGCGAGTGGCGAATGATGGTCGGCGGGCAACTCGTCCCGCTGAAGGCAAAGACCTTGCACGCCTTCGGCGTGGATGAAATCGCTCGTGTCGTTCCTTGCCCCGGGGCAAGGCTGGTTTTCGTGTGGGTCACTCTATCCGAGCAGAAATGGGTCATTCTTCGTGAGCGCCGACGAACAAAACGGTAGTTGATCCAATCGGGTTCCCAATCATTTTCTGCGTGCGCCAAGCGGGAGGCCTTAGACTCTTCGAATTTCAGCGAATTGGTCAACAGTCGGAAGTGCCCCACTTTGCATGAAGGGCAGAGCCAACGCGTTGCCTGCGTTAAGGGTTGTAGCCAGAAATCACGGTTTATGGCCATCTGTTGACGATAGCGCAATGGCCATTACCTCGGAGGGCTGGCACGTCTTCTCTATTTCCTAGCTTCGCAACCGGATAGAGAATTATCGCCTGTAAATGGACTCATTTCCGCCCGAGCCCGATGGCTGGCAGCCATTTTGGGCGGCCCTCCTCGTGCGGTGCGATGGGCTGTGCATGAGTCACGCGCATCACTCGGACCCTGGGCCAGTAGCGTTGGTTGCAGTATGGATTTGTGGCGTTGGAGGCCACAGGCGATGAAACGAAAGCCAGGTCGTAAAGAAAAGCGCCCCATTGGTAAATCGATCCTGCGATTGCCAGATCTTGAAGTCGCGAAGTCCGCCTTCTCAGCGGTCTTTCCTGCCCGGACGCTCAGCGCGGCTATCGCCACGCCATTGACGAGTTCGTGGACTGGTACTGCTCGGAACCAAGGTTGTCGTTCAGCAAGACAGTAGTCGTCCGCTATCGGATGCACCAGGAGTCCCGCCATCTCGCACCAGGTACAATCAATCTCCGGCTTGGTGCCGTCCGGCGACTGGCACACGAGGCGTCAGAGTGCGGCCTCCTGAGCGCCGATTTGGCTGCGGGAATACGGCGCGTCAAGGGCGTAAAGAAGCTGGGCGTGCGGCTGGGCAACTGGTTGACCCCCGAACAAGGGCAAGCACTCTGGCAGGCCCCAGACCGGGAGAGGCTCAAGGGCAAACGCGATCGGGCGTTGCTCGCTCTCCTCATTGCATGTGGACTCCGTCGCCACGAGCTCGCTGAACTGACTTTCGATCACCTGCAGCAGCGCGAAGGGCATTGGGCAATCATGGATCTGAGCGGCAAGGCTGGTCACATTCGAACTATTCCCGTTCCGGATTGGGTGCATGGCCAACTGAACGAATGGACGAAGGCCGCGGGCATTGAAGCGGGGAAGCTATTCCGGCGCGTCAGTAGCGCCGGTAGACCATGGGGCGACACTGTAACAGAAAAGCTTGTCTGGCACGTCGTCAAAGAGCTCGCCGCAAAGATTGGTGTTACCAAACTCGCACCGCACGACCTCCGACGAACTTGCGCCCGGCTTTCCCGCGCTGCCGGCGGCGAACTAGAGCAGATTCAATTCCTTCTTGGCCACATCTCAGTCCAGACCACAGAGCGTTACCTCGGTTGCGCTCAGCGCATTTCGTCGGCCGTGAACGACAGAATCGGAATAGAGCCCCTGCCTCGGGAAGAGGAATCGCCAATACGGGCGAAGTGACTAATGCCGGATTGTCCGAATCTGGCTATAACGCTATAAACGCTCGCCAGGTAGATCCGAGGAGTCAACATCAACTGAGGAGGATACGGGCTCCTCACAATGGTCTGGGAGTGGTTCGAAATCATTCACGATTGCCTTTGCGGCAGCTAAGGCCTTCCAGGCATCATCACCGATGATTTCATGGCCATTGTGCAAAGTTAAGTTGCGGAGGTCCAACAGAGATTTCCTAGCGTCGCTCGGCACGGTCATGCCCAGTTTCAGCGCCAGCGCGAGGCGACCGCCTAGCATGCGGTGGTTTCTCATCAATCGCTGAACTTCTTCCGGCGAGTGCTTGGCAGAAAGCTTGTGCGCTAGGCCAATTGTCAGGGCACATTCAGCAGCTGTGGCAGCGTGTATTACGGCAAGGCGTCCATCGCCCTCGGCCGCAGCTCGCAATCCCAGTGTGATGAGTCTTCGACTGAGTGGCGCACTGTCCGTGTCGGCGGCATGCCCAAAAGCATGATTCCACTGCCACCAGCTGACCACCTGGGGCTCCCACATGTCACCCCTACGGTATCGGGCGTAAGACAGCCGGCGATCCTGGTCGGGCCCCCATATGTTGTCTGCGTCCGCAGGCCATAAGAAAGCAGTCGGGCCCTCGGCAATAACGGCAAGCCAATCTCGCAGCAGCCGCTTCCAACGGCCTACTGCCTCTTCGAATGCAATTAACTCCCCGTCAGAAGAAGGCAAGTCTCCGAGGACGTGCAGCCCAACGGCCTCAATCGTCACAGTATATTGGGAGTTGTTTTGTCCCCAGCGAGCTGCCGGCCAGTCCTGGTCTCTTAGTCCTCGGTTGTCCCGGGGTGGGTTCAGTTCTCCACCTCCCGAAACGGTCCATGGCGTAGGACCAGGTACGCGGACGAGGCACTCGATACCTCCAATGTTGCATTTCCTTGCCGGCCGGTTCGTGAGGACCTCACACCTACAGTGAACGCCTTCGAGGAGCGGTACAACGACTCGCGCGGAAGTCCTATGCAGATCGTGTGAGCTGGAATGCATTCCTCTAGCATCCTCCCTACCATAATTCTGACAAACGGCGTGCGTGTAGGCACGACTCTAGTGCCACAGCACGAAAGCAGCCGTAATCACAACAATGATAAGCGCAAGCAGTAGATCCGATACCCCGATTGTTCGGCGAAGGTAGTCGACGCGCGTACTCTGTCGCTCCCACCAGGAAGGCACATATCCACCCGCGAGTTTGCCGGGCGGCACTTCGATCTTGCCTTCACTGTCAATCTTGATGCGTTGACCTGTCAACAATTGCGCCTTAATCAGCAATCTTTTCTCTTCAAGCATTAGCTTCTGCATGGACTGAAGCGCATCACCGGCAACTACGAGCCCGCTATCCTCAGCGAACGTGGTGCGCTTTTTCCGACGCAACTCGGCTATTTCCAGGAACACCTTCTGTGTCTGGGCGCCTTCGCGAATAAGCACCAAGACTGATGTCGCGATTCGGAGGCCAAGTGCCAATGCTGAAAATCCGCCAAGAACCTTCAGAATCGTATCTAGTGTGTGAAGGAGGCGGTCCATGTAAAAAGAGCCCGATGCGGGAATATCTTAACATGCCGCCACTTTGACGAGGACGAATCCTCAAGAGATCGGTGACGCCGACCCGGCCTTGCGAACTCTTCCGATCTGCTCTTCAAAGCCGCTCCGGTCGGATCACGCGCCACTCGGACAAGTGCGTGGGTTCGCGCCGCTTGGGGTCCTGAAGTCCGGTTGTGGTCCTTCGGGAATGCCCAGGGTGCGACAAACCAGGCAGCTTGGATCTGGTCACTTGGCGCCTTTCGTTCCTGATCCCGTCCGCCGGTCGTCGGAGGGCCGCCGATTTCCCAGCAGCTCTTGGAAATGCGACCAGGCGATGGAGCAGGCCAAAGCGACGTGATTCTCCAGACTGCATGCTGTCTAATGGAAATGTGAACCGGCGCGACAACTTCGGTGAGTGCGTCTATTGCGGACGCACTGCAAGGTTGACGAAAGACCATATCCCGCCGAAATGTTTGTTCGCGACGGCAACGGAATCTGAGCTGATTAAGGTTCCCTGCTGCATCAAGTGCAACGGATCGGCCTCCAAAGATGATGAATACTTCCGTTTGAAAGTGGCTCTGCGGGCAGATGTTTTTCGAGAGCCCGACGTTGGTGGCGTACTGCCTGCGATACTCAGGTCTCTGGAACGCGAAAAAGCGGCTGGCTTCCGCGCAGCATTTCTCAGGTCAATCGAAGAGGTCGAGGCCGCCACTCCTGCGGGCGTCTACGTCGGTAAGCGGTTGGCGTCTGACGTAGACCTTGATAGACTTTGCCGGGTGCCAACCAGAATCGTCCGGGGGCTGTTTTGGCTACACCGTGGCGCGCGGCTAACGGACGATTACCGGGTCGTCACGTATGCACTCTCGGGCTTCCACGGTGCGCCAGGCGCCCTCGCGGAGCTTCGGGTGAAGCTCGTCGCTCCGCTACTTGCGACGGAGCCAATTAACGTTGGGCGGGCCTTTTCCTACTGGGTAAAGTTCGTTGAGGAAGATCCCAACGCCTCTGCTTGGATGATGCGTTTCTACCAACGAGTGATTTTTCTTTCAATGATTCTCCGCGACCCTGTGGGTTAATGGACGCTCGGGAACATGGGGTGCGACGTTTTCCATATGGCGCGTTGTGGGAAGTTGGCCGGCCCTGTTCCGGCTGGACAACGGCGCACTCGTAGACTGAGATCGCGACCCACGTTACCGCGTAACCCCGACGCCGAACTGACCGCCCTTGACATTCGCCGATAGGGACTCGCAGACGCAGTTGGACCGTGCCATCCACCCGGCCGCATCGTGTCCGACACCCGAAAGTCGAGTCACAACGAACTTGCACCCGAATCTCCTTTGCTCTCACCATCCGCCCCCCGCCACCCCTCAATTTCCCTCCACCGCCGTGCTACTACTAAAAGCGGAGGCACCCCCATCCATCACCCCCAGCCAACCCTCCACAAACAAAATGACCGAACGAACCCAATTTCACCCCGAACCTAAACAAACTAAACCGGATGCCATTCCGCCAACGAACCCATCCCAGTCGCCCCGCTTTCTGCGACCATGGAATCAATCGGAGGACATTTGACGAACCCCCAAAGCCCCGCTGACCCCACCCTCGCCGGCAAAGTCGTCCTGGTCACCGGCGCCGCCAAGCGTATCGGCCGCGGCATCGCCCTGCGACTCGCCCGTGAAGGCGCGCGCGTGGCCATCCACTATCACAAATCGCAAAACGAAGCCATTCGCACCGCCCAGGAGTGCGGCGGCGCCGAACTCTTCCGCGCCAACCTCGAAAGCGTCCCCGAGATCGCCCGCATGTTCGCCGACCTGGAGCAGCGCCTCGGCCGCCTCGACGGCCTGGTCAACAACGCCGCCCGCTTCACCCGCTTCGACCCCCTCGACATCACCGAGCAAGACTGGGACTTCATCCATTCCGTCAACTTAAAGGCCGTCTTCTTCTGCTGTCAGAACGGCGCGCGCCTGATGCGTAAAACCGGCGGCGGCCGCATCGTCAATATCAGTTCCCTCGGCGGTCTGCGCCCCTGGGCCGAACACGCCCACTACTGCTCCTCCAAAGCCGGCGTCATCATGCTCACCCGTGCCCTTTCCAAAGCCTTCGCCCCCGAAATCACTGTAAATTCCGTGGCTCCCGGCGTAATTCCCTTCGACGATTTCGACGAGCGCGGCAAGAGCATGATCGACGCCACGCCCGCCCAACGCGGTGGCACGCCCGACGAGATCGCCGACGCAGTGGCTTATTTCTTAAAGGCTTCCAACTTCGTCACCGGCCAAATTCTGGCCGTCGATGGCGGCCTCAGCCAGAGGTAAAGCGCCATACCCCCATCCCCCCAAAAGGGGTATGTGGAGGATTCCCACAAAATAGGTCAAAAATGTCCTAATCTCCCGCAACTTTTTCGGGGTATACTGAGGTTTTAAGAGGCTAGCATGAAGAAATACGGCAAGTTCGCTGTTTTGATCACGGTGGTCGTCGGCACCATGATCTGGTTGGCCGTCGCTGGCGGCAGCCAATCCCAGGCCTACTACAAAACCGTACCCGAACTGCAGAAGATGGGACTCAAAGCGTACGGCCAACGGATTCGCGTCGAGGGCAATGTCGAGGCCGGGTCGATTCACCGCGTCGGCAATCAGACGCAGTTCGTGCTTGTTTGGGAAGACAAGCGAGTAAAGGTGGCTTACACCGGCACCGATCCTCTGCCCGATACTCTGAAGGACGGGGCGCAAGCGCTGGCCGATGGCAGACTGGGCCGCGACGAAGTCTTCCGCGCCGCAGCCGTGCAAGCCAAGTGCGCTTCCAAGTACGAGTCGAAACCGGGACTGGCGCCCGGGCAAGCCGCTCCCAACATCAATTCGGGCAAAAGTTCGATCTAGTTTAGAGGGGTGATATGGAGAATCTGGGTTCGTTGGCCATCCTGCTGGCCTTCTGTGTGTCCATCTATGCCGCCGCGGCATCCGTCGTCGGCCGCATCAAACGCAAGCCTTTTCTAATAGTTAGCGGCGGCCGTGCGGTCTATTCGGTGTGGGTGCTGGTCACCGTCGCCTCCGGCATCCTGGTCTACTCCCTCCTCACCGGCGATTTCCGCTTCTCCTACGTCGCCGAGCACAGCAACCGCACCATGCCCATCCTTTATAAGTTTGCGGCCTGGTGGGGCGGCCAGGAAGGGTCGCTGCTCTTCTGGAGTTTCCTGCTCTCCACGTACGCCTCGGTGGTGGTCTTCACCAATCGCCGCCGGCATCGCGACATCATGCCTTGGGTGGTCGGCATATTGGCTTCGATTCAAACATTTTTCCTGATCCTCAATAATTTCATCGCCAACCCCTTCCGCATGCTGGCGGTGGATAAGCTGATCACCGCCGTGCCCGACGGCAACGGCCTCAGCCCGCTGCTGCAATATCCCGCCATGGCCATCCATCCGCCCATGCTGTACCTGGGCTACGTGGGATTCTCGGTGCCGTTCGCGTTCGCCATCGGTTCGCTGATCACGCGCGCGCCGGGCGACGCCTGGATCCAGACCACTCGCCGCTGGACGCTGGTCACCTGGTTGTTCCAAAGCACCGGCGTCATGCTCGGGATGGCGTGGGCCTATCACGTACTCGGATGGGGCGGATTCTGGGGTTGGGACCCGGTGGAGAACGCCTCCATTCTGCCCTGGCTCGCCGGCACCGCGTTCTTGCACTCGGTGATGATGCAGGAGAAGAAGGGCATGATGAAGATCTGGAACATCGTCCTGATCTCCACCACTTTCTTCCTGTGCATCCTGGGCACGTTCCTTACCCGCTCCGGGGTGGTGCAATCGGTGCACGCCTTCGCCCGCTCGGAAATCGGCAAGTACTTCGTCACCTTCATGGCGCTGGGCATCGCCGCCACCATCTACCTGATTCTCGACCGCCTGGATTACCTCAAGAGCGAAGCCGAGCTGGAGAGCGTGGTATCGCGCGAATCCAGCTTCCTGTTTAACAACCTGATTCTGCTGGCAAGCTGTTTCGCGGTGCTCTGGGGCACGCTCTTCCCGGTGATTTCCGAAGCCGTCAGCGGCGACAAGATCTCGCTCGACGCCGATTGGTATAACCGCCTGATGGTGCCCATCGGCCTTTTCCTCCTGTTGCTCACCGGCGTCGGCCCGCTATTTGCGTGGCGCCGAACCTCCATCGATAGCTTGCGGCGCAACTTCCAAATTCCGGGTGTCGCCTCGCTGCTGCTGGTCGGCGTGCTCTTCGCCTTGGGCGTGCACCATGTCTACGCGCTGATTTCCTTCGGCTTCTGCCTGTTCGTGGCGCTGACGGTGTTTATGGAATTCTTCCGGGGCGCGCGCTCCATCGCCGCCAAGAACGCCATGAACTTCGCCCGCGCCACCTTCGAGCTGACGCACCGCAATACGCGGCGTTACGGCGGCTACCTGGTGCACATGGGCATCGTGCTGATGTTCATCGGCTTCACGGGCCAAGCCTTCAAGCTGGCCGAGACCAGAGAACTGAACCTCGGAGACAGCATGCACGTGGGCGCCTACACACTCAAGATGGTGGACCTCCAGCAGGGCGACACTCCAGTCTATGAGTGGCATCGCGCCACGATGGCCGTTTTCAAAGGCGGCGAACAACTCGGCACGCTGGAGCCGGAAAAGCGGTTCTATATCGCCAGCAAGCAAGGGACATCCGAGGTCGGTGTCCGCGTGCGGCCGAATGAGGACCTGTACTTGAATTTCGGCGGTATGTCGGACGACAACAAGCGCGCGATTATTCAGGCTTACGTCTTCCCGCTGGTATCGTGGATCTGGATCGGCGGCCTGGTGCTGATTGGCGGCACGTTCGTCTGTCTGGTTCCGAGCAAGATCAAAATGCAATACGCCCGCACCGAAGTGGTGGGGATTACGAAGGCCCATGCAACTTTACAAAAGTAGTCTTCTGCTCGCGGTTGTTGCGGCAGCGTTGGCGCAAACCCCGGCCACGCCTCCGGACGGCAGCCCCACCGCGTCCGAGAAGCCCAGCGCGGATGTCGTGCGCGTGGGCAAGCGTCTGCGGTGCAAGTGCGGCTGCGGCGATTCCGTCGCGTCGTGCAGCATGCTGGCGTGCGAATACTCCAAGCCCGGCAAGGAACGCATTGCCAAGATGGAATCCCTGGGGATGACGGACGATCAGATTCTCAACGCGTTCGTCCAGGACTACGGCGCCGATATCCTGCTCTCACCGCCCAGCGCCTATGGTTGGATCGTCCCCTATGCAATCACGGGACTGGGCCTGCTGGTGATCGCGCTGTTCCTGAGGAAGTACCGCAAGCCCAAGCCGCTGGTCGAGGTCGGGACCATCGAGATCGACGACCCGGCGCTGGAGAAATACAAGGACCAGATCGAAAAAGATCTGGCGAACATGGAATAATCCGGTGATCATTGCCATTACGTGTCTTATCGCGATCGCCGTCATCGCGTTCGTCCTGGGCGTGCGTCCCAAGGACATCCCGTTACCCGAACCGGTATCGCCGTTTAAACATTTGGATGAGCGCAAAGCCGCCATCTACGAGAATTTGCGCGATCTGCAATTTGAATATCGCGTCGGCAAACTCTCCGACGACGATTACCAGAGCACCAAGAAAGACCTGCAAAAAGAACTAGCCCGCGTGCTCTCCGAAGTAGACAAACTGAAAACTGCCGCGGGCGGACCAACCGCCGCGCCGCCTCCACCCGCCAAGGTGGTCGCGCCGCCCACCGGTCTGGTCTGTCCATCCTGCGGCGCCAAGTTCCAGGTTGCCCTGAAATTCTGCGGCGAATGCGGCAAGCCGATGAGGATGGCGCAATGAAAAACCGTGTGGCTAGGTATTCACCACAGAGACACAGAGACGCAGAGAAAGAGAAGAAGGAGTCCTATACACACACGTCCACGCCCTTTTCTCTGTGCCCTCCGCCGCCTCTGTGCTCTCTATCCTCCGCGCCGAAGGCGGCGAGCCGAACTCAATTCTTACGCCGCCCTTTTCCGAGCTTTTCCTCCGTGTCTCTGTGTCTCTGTGGTGCAATAGTTCTCCTCGCTGTTGCCTCCGCCAACGCCGCTGTCACCGGCACCGTCATCAACAAGACCACCGGCCAGCCGCAAGCCGGCGCCACCGTGGCCCTCAACAAACTCGGCCAGAACGGGATCGAACTAATCGACCAGGCTAAGTCCGACGCCCAAGGTAACTTCACCATCAACCAGCCGGTACAAGGTCCGCATGTGATCCGCACCGTCTACGATGGCGTCAGTTACAACCACATGCTGCCTCCCGGCACACCCACCACCGGCTTGACCATCGAAGTCTACAACGCCTCCAAGCAACCGGGGTCGGCCAAAGTCTCCAAGCACATGCTGCTGTTCGAGCCCTCCGGCGGCCTGATGGAGATCAACGAGACCTACCTTTTTAACAACGACGGCCAGACCGCCTGGAACGATCCTGGCAACGGCACGCTCCACTTCTTCCTGCCGCTCGCAGCCGAAGGCAAAGTGAAAGCCGAAGTCACCGCGCCCGGCGGCATGCCCATCGGCGCGCCCGTAGCCAAGACCGGCAAGGCCGACGTATTCGAAGTGGACTTCCCGGTGAAACCCGGCGAGACCCGCTTTGACCTCACGTACGCCGTGCCCTACACCGAGGGCCAGCCGTACGAAGGGAAAGTCGTCACCAAAGACGAGAACACCTACCTGATCGTGCCCAATGGCGTGACCATGTCCGGCGAAGGGCTCAACGACCTCGGGCAGGAGCCGCGCACCCAGGCGCATCTCTTCGGATTCGCCGGCAGCGCCTACAAGATCCAAATGACCGGCGCTCCCGTCGCCGCCCCGGCAGCCGATAACGCCGCCGGCGGCGAGGCCGACAGTAGCGGCGGTCCGCAGATCGAACAGATCATGCCGCGCCTCTACGGCAAGACCGTCCCCATCCTGGCCGTAGCGCTCGGCATCCTGGCGCTCGGCTTCGCGCTGCTCTATCGCGCTCACCCGTCCATCCCTGCCAAGGAGAGCAATGCGCGCGGCCGCGGTTGAGGGCGCTCGGCATCCTGGCGCCCGGCTTCGCGCTGCTCTATCGCGCTCATGGAACCATCCCAGCCAAGGAGAGCAATGCGCGCGGTCGGGGTTGAGGGCGCTCGGCATCCTGTCCCGGCTTCGCGCTGCTCTATCGCGCTCATCCGTCCATCCCTGCCAAGGAGAGCAATGCGCGCGGTCGCGGTTGAGGGCGCTCGGCATCCTGGCACCCGGCTTCGCGGTGCTCTATCGCGCTCATGGAACCATCCCAGCCAAGGAGAGCAATGAGCGCGGTTGCGGTTGAGGGTGTCTGGAAGTATTACGGCGATTACCCTGCTCTGCGCGACATCCGGATCGAAGCCGAAGCCGGCCAGTGTCTCGCGCTGATCGGCCGGAACGGCGCCGGTAAAACCACCCTGCTGCGCATCATCGCAGGCTTCTCCAGCACCCAGCGCGGCAAAATCAAAATCTGGGGCAGGGAACCGCGCGAGGCCGAAACGCGCCGCCAACTGGGCTTCCTCGGACACGGCATTTCGGTCTACGACGAGCTCTCGGCGCTCGAAAATCTGATTCTCTTCGGCAAACTCTACGGCCTGGCCGACCCCAAGAAGTCGGCCCACGAATGGCTGGAACGCACCGGCCTGGAACGCGTCCGCAATGGCTTGGTGCGCGAGTTTTCGCGCGGCATGCGGCAGCGCCTGGCGGTCGCCCGCGCATTCCTCCACGACCCCAAGGTGCTGCTGCTCGACGAGCCCTTCACCGCGCTCGACGACCGCGCCATCGCCGTCCTCCAGCGTCTCCTGCGCGAGGCCCTGGCCGCCGGCAAGACCATCGTCATGTCCACCCACCAACTGCGGGAAGCGCTAGAGCTGGCCTCGCACGTTGCGTTGTTGAACCGGGGACAACTGGCATTCCACGGCCCGCGCACCCAGGAAATGGTCGACGACCCCGGCTACGTATACGCGCGCTACGGCGAGGGTGGATGAGATCCGTCATGTCTACCCACCAGTTGCGCTCGTGTAACGTGGCGCAGACACTCGTGTCTGCAGCGTCGAGACTCCGAGCTCCTGAGGTGAGCCATCTACAATACATACGCCTATCCGGTGAGAGGCCTTCCCACCGAGCCGCGACTGTAAAGGAGCGGAGTCTCGATGAGCGGCCTCCCCACCGAGCCGCGACCCACCGATGCGCGACTGTAAAGGAGCGGAGTCCGGAAACACCTGACTGGCTCAAGTCATTTTCCCCGATAGTCGGAATCTCGACGCTCGTCGGGGATCGACACCGCATCGCGGCCGAGCGTCAACATAACTGCCGGCGCGACAGGCGGGATTGCCTGCGCCACGGTTCGGGGCAAACCGGCGAGATATTCGAGCTAGCCTCGCACGCGGCGCTGTGGAACCGCGGACAACTGGCATTCCCCCGCAACGGCGAGGCCGGATGAGATACGTCCGCCAGATCGCCGTAGTCGCAGTGAAAGATTTGCGCGCCGAGATGCGCACCAAGGAAGCGCTCAACGCATCGCTGGCCTTCGCGCTGATGATCCTGCTGCTTTTTAGCTACACCTTCGACCCCTCGCAGGAGATGATGCGCGAAGTCTCCGGCGGCCTGTTGTGGATCGTATTCGCCTTCGCCGGCACCCTCACCTTGAATCGCAGCTTCGCCCGCGAACTGCCCAACGACTGCCTGGACGCCCTGATCGCCGCGCCCATCCCCGGCTCCGCGCTTTTCCTCGGCAAGTGTTTCGCCAGCTTTGCGCTGGTGCTGGCCGTGGAGCTGGTATCGTTGCCGGTCTTCGGCATCTTCTATAACGTGAAGTGGACCACCCAGCTTCCCGCGCTCCTCATGGTGCTCCTGCTGGGCACCTGGGCGCTCACCGTGATCGGCACCATTTTCAGCGCCCTCACGGTGAACATCAAGCTGCGCGAAGTGATGCTGCCGATGCTTACGTACCCCATTCTGATGCCCGCCCTGATGGCCGCCATGCGCCTGACCACGCTGCTGGTCACCGGCCAGCCCATCGGCGCGGAAGACATGGCCTGGCTGAAGATGCTGATCGGCTTCGACGTAATTTTCACCGCCGTCTCCCTGGCGCTAGTCGAGACGGTGTTGGTGGGCTGATGCTGGCCTCTCTGTTCGACGCCTCGGTATGGGCCGCGCTCGCCGCCGCCATAGTCGCGGCCGCCGCCAGCATTCTCTTTCTGCGCACGCGGGATTTCTTCTACGATGCGCTGGCGCTGGCGGTGACCGAAATCGGACTGGTTCTGCTGGCCGCGGGCATCGTGGCCGGGGCCGTCGCGGGTCACGCGGTCGCCGGACTCTGGTGGACCTGGGACGCGCGCCTCACTGCCGGGCTGGTCTGCTGGCTGCTATATGTTCCGTGCCTGATGCTGCGCAGCGCCATCGAAGAGCCCTCCCGCCGGGCCGCGTCGGCCGCCATCGTTTCCATCTTTGCGTTCTGCGACGTGCCCATCGCGGTAGTCGCCATCCATTGGTGGCTGGCGCGGCACGCCGCGGTCGCGAGCGGCATGGCTGCGGCCGCCTGGTGGTACATTCTGCCGATCATGCTGTTCGGCGCCGCGCTGAGTTGGATTCGTCTGCGCCAGGAACAGCGCCGGCGCGCGCAGGATGCCGAGCGCCGTACCGCGCAAGAGATTTGAGAGACTGGCAATATTGCCGGCCCGCGTTGCCGCACTCGGCGCCGTGCCGGGAGCAAGCGTCACATGGGCGTCTTCCGCCACCGTGCAGTCCGGGTTCCACCGCGATCCCTCGCGCTGCCAGCCGGGCCGCGGACGCCGGTGCTCGGAACGCCCGGCGGCGCGCCTCCGGACCGCGATAGAATAGGCGTCAATGAAAAACGTCGTCGTGTACTTGCTCTCGCTGTGTCTCTGCGCTCCGGCCGCTTACCCGGCCGATACCACCGGTCCGCTGCGTGGCTACTCCAACGATGCGGCGCGCGTGGAACGCGACTGGGAGGCAAAATTCCGCGCCATCCCGGACCCGGCCAACCTGCGCGCGTATATGGAACGGCTCTCCAAGCGGCCCCACCATGTCGGCTCGCCCTATGACAAGGACAACGCCGAGTGGCTCCTCTCCAAGTTCAAAGAATTCGGCCTCGACGCGAAGATCGAGACCTTCGACGTGCTCTTCCCTACACCCAAAGCGCGCGCCGTGGAATTGCTGGAGCCCACCAAGTTCACCGCCAAGCTCGCCGAACCGACGGTCGCCGTGGACCCCACCTCTTCGCAGCACGACGAGCAGTTGCCGGTCTACAACGCCTACTCCATCGATGGCGACGTGACCGCGCCGCTGGTGTACGTGAACTTCGGCATCCCCGACGACTACGACACGCTCGACCGCCTGGGCATCTCCGTGAAAGGCGCCATCGTGATCGCGCGCTACGGCCAATCGTGGCGCGGCATCAAGCCCAAGGTGGCGGCTGAGCACGGCGCCATCGGATGCCTGATTTACTCCGATCCGCATGAGGACGGTTTCTTCCAGGGCGATGTCTTCCCCGACGGCCCGTTCCGTCCCAAGGATGGCGCACAGCGCGGCAGCGTGATGGACATGCCGGTCTACCCCGGCGACCCACTCACGCCCGGGGTGGGCGCCACCAAGGACGCCAAGCGCCTGGCGCTCAGCGAAGTCACTACCTTCACCAAGATTCCGGTGCTGCCGATTTCCTACGGCGATGCCGAGCCGCTGCTGGCCGCGCTGAAGGGACCCGTCGCGCCGGCGCTCTGGCGCGGATCGCTGCCGCTGACTTACCACGTGGGGCCCGGCCCCGCCAAGGTGCATCTGAAGGCGCAGTTCAATTGGGATACCAAGACCATCTACGACGTGGTGGCCCGCATTCCCGGCGCCACCTATCCCGACGAGTGGATCATCCGCGGCAACCATCACGACGCCTGGGTGAATGGCGCGGACGATCCGGTGTCCGGCGCCGTCGCCCTGATGGAAGAGGCTCGCGGCCTGGGCGCGCTGCTGAAACAGGGCTGGAAGCCCAAGCGCACCATCATTCTGTGCCTGTGGGACGGCGAAGAAGAAGGGCTGCTAGGTTCCACCGAATGGGCCGAAACGCACCAGGAT
>Ga0182018_10002875_pt1 | contig 16409 bp, 16 predicted proteins | sample 812P2MmetaG_FD_120490 | JGI IMG/M metagenome (GOLD analysis project Ga0182018, IMG submission 120490) | Permafrost microbial communities from Stordalen Mire, Sweden - 812P2M metaG | ecosystem: Environmental > Terrestrial > Soil > Wetlands > Permafrost | place: Sweden: Stordalen | collected... | reverse complement strand
GCGCCCGAAGCGTTTGCCGGTGGAGTGCTGGCAACCGATTCAGGGCGGCTCGGAGCGCGCGCTGGACTTCATGGCGAAGCACGGCATTCAGGGGATGATCGGCGGCGGCTCGGCCGATGGCGGTGCGATGCATAATGTCGTGCTGAAGTGGCAGGAAGCGCATCGCCGGATCGGCAAGGAGATCGCTCTGGGTGAGCGGCTGTGTTTCGGCTTCCACGCCTATATCGGCGAGAACAAGGAGCAATGCATCCGCGAGGCGGCGAAATATTACGAAGAAAACATGAAGATGTTCGGCGAGTTGCGTCTGAACAAGGCGATGACCGATGAACAGATCGAAATCATGCGCGATCCGAAACGCGCACCCACCGCGAAGCTGCCGCGGATCGAGGACGCGGTGAAGTCGGGCGGGTTCCTCACCGGATCGCCGGAAGAGATCATCGAGCATCTGATGAAGCTGGAAATAGCCTATCCCGGACTGGATCGGATTTCCATCAGCCTGTCCGTCGGCGTGCCGGAGGCGGTGGCGTTGGAGCAATTGGAGCGGTTCGCGAAGGAAGTCATGCCGGCGTTCAAGAACCGCAAGGTGGAGGTGAAGACGCCCGAACTGGCGAAGTAGCCGCCGCTGCTTCCGTCCTGGCCGGGCTTGACCCGGTAATGACGTTGAAGGTGCAAGTGCTTGTTACCGCTGCACCAGTTCGACCATGATCCCCTCCGGCCCCCGCACGAACGCCAGACGCAGGCCCGCATTTCTTGTCAGCGGACCAATCGCGATGTCGGCGCCTTTGCCACGCAGTTCCTCGCAGGCCGCGTCGACGTTATCGACTGTCAGGCCGATATGTTCCAGGCCGTAGTACGGGAACGCCGGCGCCGGGGTCATCGCGTCGTTCGGATGTGTCGGCGCGATCAGAATCTTCTGACCGCCCAAGGTCAGCGAAATCCGTTGTTGACCCGGATAGAGCGTCCCGGGCGGATAGACATCCCGCTTCGCCTCCGCGCCGAACATGGTTTCGAAGAATTTCGCCGTCGCATCCGGGTTGGAACTGCGCAGGTGAACATGGTCAAAGCGAAAGTCACGCATTCTTCGTCTCCCACTTACAGGTCCAGCCGGTAGAACCGTGCGGCGGTGTCACTGAACAGGTCGGTCTTTTCCGCCGCGCTGGCGCCCGTCGCCAGCAGCTTGCACGCGTTCCAGAATGGTGCGTATCCGTACGACCCTTTGTCGACCGGGAAATTGCTCTCGAACATGCAACGGCTGGCGCCAAATGCCTCGATGCAGGTATCCACGTAAGGTTTCCACGCGGCGGCCAGTGCTTCCGACGATGGTGGATCGGCCTTCTCATGGAAATCCCAACCGTTGATCCGCATCGCCATCCCGCCAACCTTGACGACGACATTAGGACACGACGCGAGATCGCGTATCGACTTCGACCACGTCGAAAAGATCTCATCCCGTTTGCCGGCATAACCACCAATCGCCAGCGGGCCGCCGATATGGTTCAGGCAAATCCCGGTGCCCGGAAACGCGCGGGCCAGCGCCGCCACGTCGCCGATCTGTGGATGATACAGCCACGCATCGAACGTCAGGTTCAACGGTGCGAGGCAGGCGAATCCCTCGCGGAACTTCGTGTCGCCCATCAGGCCCGGAGGCGGGCTGTAAGCCGGGTTCATCAACGTCGGATCGGGATCGTAAGCGGTGATGTGGCGGATGCCCCGGAAGCGTCCGCCGCCAGCACGAATATGCGCTTCCAGCACCTCGCGCGCCCGCCCGCCAAGCCGGAGATCGACATGACCCACAATGCCCGCGCAGATTTTCGCCGCACCGTAGCCCCCGGAGGCACTCATCGCCGCGACGCCGTTGACGAATTCGGTTTCGCCAACCGGACGGAATTCCTCGGGTCCACCGGCGCGATGCATCGAGCGGCACTGCACGAACACGGTGCCCACGATGTTATGGCCGCTGTTGGTGTCCGCCAGCAGATCGTCGAGCATGTAGCGCCAGCCTGGCCGTTCCCACAGATGGTGGTGCGGATCGACGATCGGCAGTGTGGGCTCCAGGATCGTTTCAGTGCGCCGCGCGAGCCAGTCGTCGCGAACCGGAATATACGGACTGCTGGTGGTTGTGCTCATGGTGGTTCCTCCCGAAGCGGGATGTTAACTCAGAACTTCAGCTTGTCGACGCCATAGAAAGCGGCGACCTGATCCAGCCGATCCTTGCCCGGCACCGAGTTGAACCAGCCATGACGGCTGTGTTTGATCCCGGTCGCCTTCGCCAGATCGACCATCAGCTCCGCCATTTTCATCGTGCAGGCCAGGCCATCGATCACCGGCACGTCGTCAACGCGTGTAATACCGTTGCGGGCCATCAACAGATTCAACGGCACCTCACCGGGAATGATGATGTCGGCACCAGTTTCCTTGATGACGCGGCGCGCGGCGTCATGGAATTTCTCGATGACAGGCCCAGGATTGGCATATCCAGACAGGACGTCCTGGAAACGCAATCCAGACGCGACGACGCCGGCGCAACGATCCGCCAGACCGTAGTTTCGCACCTGCTCCTGATACAACGGGATCATGCGGTCGATGAACAGCATGATCGCGAAACGTTGGCCGAACATGGTGGCGAGGTGGCAGCAGGTCTCACCCATACCGATCACCGGAATGTCGACGATCGAGCGCACCTCCCGCAACATCGGATTCGGCAACGTGCACATCGCGAACGCGTCGAAGCCCCGCGCTTCGGCCGTCCGGCCCGCCGCGACCCATTGATTGCCGTGGATCCAATAAGTGTAGCCGTAGCCTATGTCATCGCCCGGATAGTCACTGGGATAGGTTCCGGGGGCCTGGCCGTGAAACACGACCTCGGTGTCATGGCGCAGCACTTTGCCAAGATGCGCCCGCATCGCTTCCTCGTATCCGGGAAGATCGCCAAGCACGGTGAAACTTTGATGCCAGATCCGCATGTCGAACAATCCTTGTCAGAACCAGGCCAGGCGCTATCGCCCCAGGCCGGCGAGTTCGCCCACGGTCAAAGGCCGCGCCGGGAAACGGGTGCGATACGGTTCGATCTCACGCGGATGCAGGCCGCGCGCGCCGGCCAGCACCTCGGCCACGGACGAGCCGCACATGCGCCCCTGGCATGGTCCCATGCCGCAACGTGTGAACGCCTTGAGTTGGTTCAGTCCCTGACAGCCAAGTTCAACAGCCCGGCGAATCTGCCCGGTGGTGACTTCCTCGCAACGGCAGATCAGGACCGGGTCGGTGGGTGCGACCGGGCGCGGCGCGAACAACGTGTCGATGAATGGCCGCGACGCCAGCGCCGCCGCGTGACGTGCTCGCAACGGGGCGGCTGCGCGATCGCGCGTCGCGGTATCGATCCGGCCAAGCGCGTAAGTGCAGCCAAGCCCCGCGATCCGGCCCGACAGCACGGCGGCGGCGGCGCCACCAACGCCGGCTCCATCGCCGGCGACAACCACGCCAGGCACGTTCGTCTCACCCCAGTCATTGGTCGTTGGCCGCCAGCAGCGTTGCCGCTCGTCCCAGACATGCGCGCAGCCCAGAGCGCGGGTGATTTGAATCGACGGGATCACGCCGTCATGCAGCAACAACAAATCCGCCGCCTCGGTGCGCTGTGTGTTCCCGGCACGGAACGATATCCGGTCCAGAACGCCGCTCCCCTCGGCGCGAATATCGGTAACACGCAGGATCGGCACCCCAGCGCGCCCGACTTCACGCCACCAGCCGGCACCCTTACGAATGTCCGCGATCGCGCCTGGCAAATGCCGCACCGCTCGCCACCGCGCCGCCCGGTCCGACACGTCAAGAATGCCGGCGAGCTTACCGCCCGCCCGTATCGCCTGAGCGGCATAAAGAAAAATCAGCGGTCCCTGGCCGGCGATCCAGGTTTCCCCGTCCGGAACCAGCCCGCCAGTCTTAAGCGCGATCTGCGCCGCGCCGACCGTCATCACGCCCGGCAACGTCCAGCCCGGCAGAGGCATCGGCCGCTCGGTCGTTCCGGTGGCCAGCACGATGCGGTGCCCCCGTAATGATCCGGCGGCACCGTCGCGGGACCAGAACACCGTGCCGTCCGGTTCGATACCCCAGACACTGGAGCCGTACCAGGCTTCGGCACCACTGGCGCGGAACTCGCGGATCAGGGCGATGCCGGCTTCCTCATCGGCGTCGGACGCACCACGAGCCTCGATCGCCTGCCAGATGCGTCCGCCCGGCGCCGGATTCTCATCCAGCAGCACCGTTCGCAGTCCGCGCTTCGCTGTTTCAACCGCCGCCGCCAGGCCCGCCGGACCCGCGCCGACGATGACGACGCCGGCCTCAGTCGCGCTGGGTGTCAACGCGCAATCCCTCTCGCGCCGGCGTCATGCAGGTGCGCGTGCCGCGGCGTCCATCGACGATCGCGACGCACTCGAAACAAGCGCCCATCATGCACCATGGCCCCCGAGGCGCGCCGGACACCGAAGTCCGCCGCGTCACCCGGATGCCCGCCGCCAGCAGTGCCGAGGCGACACTGTCCCCGTCCCGCGCGCGCACCGGACGCCCATCGAACACCATGGTCCATGGTTCGGCGGCACCGCGGCGGAACATTCAGTCGACCTGACCTTTCGGCAGCTTCTTCTCGACGATCGAGCCGTACAACGCGACACCGTACGGAATGGTCTCATCGTTGAAGTCGTATTTGTGATTATGCAGCGCCGCGCTGTCGCCATTGCCGAGGTTGATGTGCGCGCCCGGCACCTGCTCCATCATGAAACTAAAATCCTCCGAGCCCATGCCCGGCGGCGTGTGGCGATCGATATTCTCCTCCCCGACCAACCCCGCCGCCGCGTCGCCATAGGCCTGAGCCTCGGCTTCGTTGTTGATCATCGGGGCGAAGATCACCCGGAAATCCAACGATGCTTCCGCGCCGAACCCGGCGGCGATGGATTTCGTCAACCGTTCCATGTTGCCCTGGATCAGCGTCATGGTTTCGCGGTTCAGGGTGCGCACGGTCCCTGCCATGACAGCCGTTTGCGGAATGACGTTATACGCGTCACCGGACTGGATCCGGGTGATGCTGAGCACACCGCTCTCCCGCGCCGAAATGTTACGCGACACGATGGATTGCAGCGCGGTGCCCAGATGGCAGGCAACCAGCACGGGGTCGATGCTTTGGTTCGGGTGGGCGCCATGCGCGCCCTTGCCGGTGATCGTGATGTCGAAGAACGCTCCACCCGCCGCGCGCGCGCCAGGTCCGGTGATGAATTTGCCCACTGGCAATCCCGGACGGTTGTGCATGCCGTACACCGCGTTGCATGGAAACCGCTCGAACAAGCCGTCCTTCAACATCGCGAGCGCGCCGCCGACGCCCTCTTCCGCCGGTTGGAAGATGAAATTGACCGTGCCGTTGAAATTGCGCGTCTCGGCCAGATATTTCGCCGCGCCCAGTAGCATGGTCGTGTGTCCGTCATGGCCGCAGGCGTGCATCTTGCCAGGGTTCTGACTGGCATAGGGCAGCTCGGTCGCTTCCAGAATCGGCAGCGCATCCATATCGGCGCGCAATCCGACCGAGGCCTGGCCATTGCCATTCCGCAGCACGCCGACAACGCCGGTGACACCGACATTGCGATGCACCTCGATGCCCCATTCCTCCAACTTCTTCGCCACGATCTCGGAGGTGCGGACTTCCTGCAATCCAAGCTCGGGATGCGCGTGGATATCGTGGCGGATTTCGGCCAACTCCTTCTGATAGGAACGGGCGCGATCCAGGGCGGGCTGTGGCATGCGAGGACTCCGGGATTTTATTTGGGCGAGTGAGGTGCAGGATGCGGGCGTTCGCGGCGGATGAAAAGGGCCCGCCGCGGTCAGCCCTCCAGCTTCAACCGGGCGCGGAACGCGTCGTCGCGCAGACTGAATTCCTTACCATTCAGATCGTCCGCCGCGGGCGTGCACAGATAGACAATGGCGGCGGCGGGGTGCGCGACCGGGGTCAAATTCTGGCGGGGGATTTTGCTGACCATGTTGACACCGGAGGCGCGGATCGTCACCTGCATGTCTGTATCGGTCGTTCCCGGCTGGAAGCCAAATACCCGAATACCATTCGCTGTATTTTCCAGCATGACCGCCTGCGTCAGCATCGCCAGGCCCGCTTTGCCGGAGCAATACGCGCTCCATCCCTCCAGCGGCCGGATCGCCGCACCCGAGGATACGTTGACGATGGTGCCTCCTCCGGCCTTGATCATCCTCGGCAACACGGCGCGGATGGGATTGTAAGCGCCGATCAGATTGATTTCGATGTTGCGCGCCCATGCGGCGGGATCGCTATCGGCGACGGTGGCGATTGGCTCGATCACCCCGGCGTTGTTGATCAGCGCGTCGATGCGGCCGAAGCGGCCCTCGGCTTCCAGCACCAGCCACTCGACGGAGGCATAGTCGGAGACGTCGCAGGCGGTCGCACTGGCCTGGCCCCCGGCCTCGACGATGCTTTGCGCGACGTCGGCGGCCAGCAGGCCGTTACGGGCCGCCAACACGACGGTGGCACCCTCACGGGCGAGGGCAATGGCCGCGGCCTCGCCGATGCCGCGGCTCGCCCCGGTGACGATGATGACCTTGCCTTCCAGGCTACCCATACGTTTTCACTCCTCCGAACGGCCCAGGTTTACGGGAGAGGACGGTGAGCGGCAAACTGGCCGGGTGGGAACGGGAGAGAGACGATGCGCGTATCCATGGGGTTGCCGGTGCACGACTGGTCCGCCTGCGCCAAAGCGGCGCGCCAGGCCGAGGACGACGGCATCGACGTGATCACCAGCAATGAGTTGCGGCACGACCCGTTCACGCCGCTGGCCTTCGCCGCCCTGGCGACCGAGCGTGTGACACTGGTGCCCTCGGTCGCCATCGCGTTTCCGCGCAGTCCAATGATCGTCGCCAATCATGCATGGGATTTGCAGCGCCACTCCAAGGGTCGTTTCGTTGTCGGACTGGGCTCACAGGTCAAAGCCCATAACGAGCGGCGTTTCAGCGTGCCGTGGATCGCGCCCGCCGCCCGTCTGGGCGAATATGTCGAATCGCTGCGCGCCATCTTCCGCTGCTGGGAGTATGGGGAGAAACTGAACTACCAAGGCAAATACTACAATTTCTCGCTGATGACGCCGGAGTTCTCGCCGGGTCCGCAAAAACTGCCGTTGCCGCCGATAGCGATGGCGGCGGTGGGGCCGTTGATGTTGAAAACCGCCGCGAGAGTGGCGGACAGCGTGAGGCTGCACAGCTTCGCGACGCGGAAATACGTCGACGAGGTGGTGCGGCCACTGCTGGCGGCGGAACTCGCGGCGGCCGGCAAATCGTTCGAGCATTTCGAAGTCACCGGCGGCGGGTTCATCGCCACCGGTCCGGACGAGAAGACCGTCAACGAGGCGGCGGAGAAAGTGCGTTATCGCGTCGCGTTCTATGGCTCGACGCCGGCCTATCGCGGTGTCTTCGACCTGCATGGCGTGGGCGATCTGGGGATTAAATTGAACGCGATGTCTCGCGAGGGAAAGTGGACCGACATGGCGCGCCAGGTGCCCGACGATGTGCTGGACCTGTTTGTCGCGCGCGCGCCTTACGAGGGCCTGGCCGATGCGGTGGAAAAGCGCTACGGCGGGATTGTCGACGCGGTGTCGGTCGATTTCGTTGACGGGACTCCCGCTTCGGTGCGCCGTGGAACGATCGAGGCGATGAAGAAGATCCCAGACCAGTTCAAGGGATTCACGGTGTGATCAACCTCCTCCACGGCCTGGCCCGGCCCCCAATACCGTCATGGCCCGGTCAATTCGGCCATGACGGACAGGGCGATTTGCCGAATCGAAAACCGCTCTAAAAAACGAACTCCTCCGCCATGGCGGTCAGATCACTCAATGCTTCCCGCCGCACCGACCGCAGCCTCGCCTGAAACGCCCGTAATTCCCTGGGCGACAGCACGTAGTGCCCGCCATCCTTGCGGGAGGACAAATCGCCGCGGGCAATCAGCCGCATGACCGACGGCCGCGCCACCAACAGGCGGTCCGCCGCTTCCGACGGACTGAGGTCGGAGTTGTCCCCGGCCGCCGCCTCGGCCACGCCATCCGCGATGCACAGCAGCGCTCCCAGTGATTCAGCGGACAGGCCGGAGGGCAAGCCGCCCTCGTTCAGGAGGGTGCGCAGAATCTCGACGGCGGGGCGCGCCCGATCGATCGTCTCGGCCGAAATGGTGTCCGGCAGTTCGATGTCCATGCTGGTAACCCCTCGAACCTGTCCCGGGGTGGCGTCTGGGGCGAGCAACGGGACTCGAACCCGTGACATCCAAGACCACAACCTGGCGCTCTACCAGCTGAGCTATGCCCGCCATCCAGGGGGCGCGGTGTAGTCCGTCCGGACCACCGCCGTCAACGATACAACCGGTCAGCCTGGCCCAGAGAAGTGCCGCTTCAGGCGAGCGATCGCCTCGTCCAGCACCTCCGGCCGCTTTCAGAAGGCGAAGCGAGCGTAGTGCCGCGGCGCGCCGGGTTGGTCGTAAAAGGCGGTGACCGGGATCGCGGTCACGCCGGCATTTTCGGTGATGTAACGGCAGAACGCGACATCGTCGCCGTTGAAGCGCAGCGGCGTGAAGTCGGTGGTGATGAAGTACGACCCGGAGACAGGCAGCACGTCGAACCCAACCTCGGCGAGGCCCGCCGCCAATTGATCGCGCCGCGCCTGAAGATCGCGCGCCAACGAAGCGAAATAAGCGTCGTCCTTGGCCAGACCGACGGCGACCGCTCGTTGCAGGTTGGGCGCGGTGGTGAAGGTCAGGTTCTGATGCGCCTTTTGCACCAAAGGCGTCAGTTTGGCGGCGGCGGTGACGTAGCCAACCTTCCATCCGGTCAGCGAAAACGTCTTGCCGGCGCTGCCGATCCGCATCGTCCGCTCGCGCATTCCCGGCAGGGTCATCAGAGGGATGTGGCGTTTGCCGTCGAAGATCAGGTGTTCGTAGACCTCGTCGCAGATCGCGTAGGTGTCGTGGCGCAGCACCAGGTCGGCGAGAAATCCCAGTTCGTCGGCGGTAAACACTTTGCCGCAGGGGTTCATCGGCGAGTTGAACAGGATCGCCTTGGTCTTCGGCCCGAACGCGGACGCCAGTTCTGCGCGCGGCAACTCCCAGTCCGGCGGGCTGAGGCGAACGAAGCGCGGGATGGCGCCGATCATGCGGACGACGGGGACGTAGGTGTCGTAGAGCGGCTCGATGAGCACGACCTCGTCGCCGGGGTCGAGGACGGCCATCAGGCAGGCGGCGATCGCCTCGGTAGCGCCGGAGGTCACCGTGACCTCGGAAGCCCAGTCGACGGTGAGGTCGTAGAAGCGGCGGTTGGCGGCGGCGACGGCCTGGCGGAGTTCGGGCACGCCGGGCATCGGGGGGTACTGGTTGCGGCCGTCTTTCAGGGCGTCGGCGGCGGCCTGAAGCACGTCGTCGGGTCCCTCGGTATCCGGAAAACCCTGGCCGAGGTTGATCGATTTGTGCTCGTTGGCCAGAGCCGACATGACGGTGAAGATGGTCGTTCCGATCGACTCGAGGTAGGTATTCGCTCCACGCATCGATCGGCGCCTCGTGTTCGGTTGGCCCACGTTTCCCCTCGGGCGTTACGCCGTTTGGGCGTCACGGTACTGGGCAATAGCCCGGATAATGTTGCTTGCGAAGCCGCGGCTCGAGGTTGGTTGGCTGTGGGGCGACAATGCCTGGCACATATGCACATGTTGGCAATGCTCCGCTGAAACTTATCAACCCGTCTGGAACTGCCCGTGGCGTGGGTAAGCAGTGGCGGAAATCGTTGGAGGCGCTGCCGCGGATGGTTCTGCATATCTAAGCGGGGCGTCCGGGACTGAAATAACCGCGTGGGCCAGTTAGTCGCGAAGTCCGCGGTGTCGGCGACCGCGAGATGGCAGCCGGACGAACACCGGCGTATACTTGGTTTGAACTTCGGATCGGATTATTGTCTGACTTTCAAACGAGGTGCAGGACTTAAACACTGCCTGGTGGGATAAAATGGAACAAGAGATAAAATTCAGGCAAAGAAAAGGTTATATGATTTGGTGTTGGATTTTGGCATTATCCTGGCCTCTCATCCCAGAGTTTGGGTTTGCGATTTCGTTTGCAATTCAAGGGCGAGCGATGAATTACGACTTTACAAAGATTCCAACGCCAGGTTGGGTTATCCTTGTTGGATGTTATACTTTTTTCATCACGCTATCCACGATGATTACCGATAGCAGACCCGACATAAACGTAACTGATGAATCGATATCGAAATTAACATTTGGTTGGACGCGGAAGACTATCAGATGGAAAGATGTCTCCAAAATAGAGGTAGATTCCATGGTTCGTCCGGCGGCCGGAGGTAGCATGCGATTTGTAAAGGTGGCGTCGCGGCATGGAACAATATTTGTTTCCGATCGGATCGGCGGCTTTGACCAGTTTGTTCAGTTACCGTTGCAGAAGTCTCGGCAGTACTCAATCCCTGTTCATCGCAAGGATGCCGCCTGACGTCGGGCGCTATTCAGGTTCGCCTCATTCAGCCTGCGAGGTATGAAGCCGAGGCAGAACCTCGGGTTCTCGCGATGGCCGTCGTCGAGTCGGACGTTGATCCGCGGGCGGTGCCTCACGAGGAGGTCCGCGCCTGACTATCGCGGCTCGCGAAAGGTGAGTTCGACGCCCCGCCGCCCGAGCCGCGCTGAGCGTCTGGCCTGTCAGAGCGCTGGCTGGACTGGAAATATGGATCGGAAACATCGGCAGCCGATCCCCAGCGCGACTAACTTGCTGGCCATGGACACGACGCATCTGAAAACCGGCGATGCCTCACGCCCGGAAACCGAGCCCGCCAGGGGGCGCCGGATCGCCTGGGAAGCGGAAAGAATCGCCGAGGCCCGCGCTTCGTTGGCCGCCGGCCGGTTTGTCGCTTCGAAAGACGTTGACGCCTGGATCGACAGCCTCGACACGGATCACGAGCTGCCGCCACCCCGAGCCAGACGTCGCTGACCTGCCGGCCATACCGCGAGGCCTGGCCTGTTCTCCAGAGCCTCCGCAGATCTCAACGCGATGCGACACTGGCGATTCTCCGCCACCTGGCTTAAATAAGGCGCCATGGACAACGCTCCTCTCCCTGACGATAACGCCCAACCAGCCCTCGAAACCGGAGCCGAGAAGCGGCGCCGTCTCTCCTGGGAAGCCGAAATGATCGCCGAGGCCGATGCGGAAATCGCGGCCGGCCTGTTCATTGAAGAGGCCGATTTGGATGCCTGGATCGACAGCCTGGGCACCGATCACGAGCTGCCGCTGCCCCAACCCCGCCGCCGCTGACCCGGCGGCCAGGTGCCGCGCCGGCTGACTTATGCCACCAGGGCACTCGCCGATCTCGATGCGATGCGGCGCAGGCAAACCCAACCCGGGTCGGGCCCAGCCGCGATCCGGCGCATCAAGGCAATTCGGGCAGCCATCCGGCGGCTAAAGCAGTATCCATGCCTGTTCCCGGTCGGCCAGTATTCTGGTGTGCGAGAATTGTCGTGCGACGGCGGCTACCGTGCCCTTTACCGCGTGGCTCCCGATACTGGCCACGACCGAACCTCCGGCGACATCGACGTCCCGCGCGTGTTCGGCCCCGGCCAGGACCGAGGCACAATCTGACCAACGAAGCCAGCCAGAAATATACGAATTTATATGCGTCAGACCCAAGAACCATCATTTCCCGCCCAAAATCTGGGCATAAGCCCCAATCGCCACGCCCCAAAAACCGAACAATTTCCGGGCAGCCCGACGGAAAATCCCAACCGTGCCGCGGCGCGCCATGACGCATTGATACCTGGCACGGCCCGTGCAAACCTGACGTGCTGTTCGTGCCTCCGTGCTGTTGCGGCCGGGCGGGCGGCCGGCGATTTTTGGGAGACCTGGGTTACGACCGGGCATGGAGCATGAAGAAGATCGAGGCCGTGATCAAACCGTTCAAACTGGACGAGGTGAAGGAGGCGCTGCACGAGGTCGGGCTGCAAGGCATCACGGTGGTTGAGGCGAAAGGTTTCGGGCGGCAGAAAGGTCACACCGAACTCTATCGCGGCGCCGAATATGTGGTGGACTTCCTGCCCAAGGTTAAGATCGAGGTCATCTGCGAGGACTCGGTCGTCGAACGAGCCGTCGAGGCGATCATCAATTCGGCACGGACCGGCAGGATCGGGGATGGTAAGATCTTCATCTCGCCGATCGAGGAAGTGATCCGCATTCGCACCGGTGAACGTGGCGAGGCCGCCATCTGAGACACGGCGCACCGGTCAGAGGGACAAACCGCTATCGGCCCCCGGCGGAGACGGGAGCGGGGCCAGGCCATGAGGTCCGCGCGGTGCGGATCCGTAACGGTCGCGCCTCCGGCGAGCGGCGCGGCCATCATCATGTTAAGCACGGGGAATCAGGGGAATGGTGAAAAAGCCGACCGAAAGCTCAAGCCTGAGCAAAGTTCACGAGATGATCTCCGAACAGACCGTGGAATACGTGGACCTGCGGTTCACCGATCCGCGCGGCAAGTGGCAGCACACGGCGCAGCATGTCTCCACCATGGACGACGAGGCGTTCCGTGACGGCATCATGTTCGACGGTTCCTCCATCGCCGGCTGGAAGGCGATTAACGAGTCCGACATGATCCTGATGCCGGATCCCGAAACCGCGGTGATGGATCCATTCTCCGCCAAGCCGAGCATGATCCTGTTCTGCGACATCATCGAGCCATCGACCGGCCAGGGCTATGCCCGCGATCCGCGCAGCACCGCGAAGAAGGCCGAAGCTTATGTCAAGAGTTCTGGCGTCGGCGACGCGGTGTTCATGGGACCCGAGGCGGAATTCTTCATCTTTGACAGCGTGAGATACGGCACCGGCGGCAACTACGGCATGTATCAGGTGGACAGCCAGGAAGGCCCGCAGGCGTCGATGAAGGATTACCCGGAAGGCAACATGGGGCACCGACCCTCGATCAAGGGCGGCTACTTCCCGGTGCCGCCGGTCGACGCCGACAGCGACCTGCGCGCGGAAATGCTGTCCACGATGGGCGAGATGGGGGTGATGATCGAAAAGCATCACCACGAAGTCGCGCAGAGCCAGCACGAACTCGGCATGAAATTCGGCCCGCTGACCCGGATCGCCGATCATTTGCAGATCTACAAGTATTGCATCCACAACGTCGCCAACAGCTATGGCAAAACGGCGACGTTCATGCCGAAGCCGATCTATGGCGACAATGGTTCCGGCATGCACGTGCATCAGTCGATCTGGAAGGGCGGCAAGCCGCTGTTCGCGGGCAACGGCTATGCTGATCTGTCGGAAACATGCCTGTATTACATCGGCGGTATAATCAAGCACGCCAAGGCGCTGAACGCGTTCACCAACCCGGCGACCAACAGCTACAAGCGGCTGATCCCGGGCTTCGAGGCGCCGGTGCTGCTGGCTTACTCGGCGCGCAACCGGTCGGCGTCGTGCCGCATCCCGTACGCGACCAACCCGAAGGCCAAGCGCGTGGAAGTGCGTTTCCCCGACGCCGCCGCCAATCCGTATCTGGCGTTCTCAGCGATGCTGATGGCGGGTCTGGATGGGATCAAGAACAAGATCCATCCGGGTGACCCGATGGACAAGGACCTTTACGACCTGCCGCCGGAGGAGCTGAAAGGCATTCCCACCGTTTGCGGGAGCCTGCGTGAAGCTCTGGGCGCGCTGACCGCCGATCATGAGTTCCTGCTGGCCGGAGACGTGTTCAGCTCCGATCAGATCGAAAGCTATATCGAACTGAAATGGAGCGAAGTCTACCGTTTCGAACATACGCCGCATCCGGTGGAGTTTGAGATGTACTACTCGGTCTGATCTGGTCAGACCCGTTGGCGTCGAAGAACCCCGCTGTCCGATGGATGGCGGGGTTTTTTATTGTACAGTGCAGCAAGCCCGGGGGGGATGCATATGCCCCTTTGTTAGGCAATACATTCTTTGATCAGCGGCACCCCGCGTAATGTCCGTTACAAACCGTAAAGGATATAGACTGGCGGAGATGTTCCAAAAGAACCGCTGTATTTTGGCGTCATCTCCGAGGCTCCTACAACGTCATCCCCGGGACTCGACCGGGGATCTGTCGGGGCACCACGCGGCGATTGATCCCCGGGTCGAGCCCGGGGATGACCGGAAAGACGCTGGGGAACGTCCGCGCTGTCCGGAAACATCCGAGAGTGGCGATGAAGGGCGCGAGTCGCATCGCCCGCCGCATGGGACTGGATCGAACGTGGAACCTGGCACGAATGTTGAATTGCAATTCCTGACCCGCCCCACCGCGACCGGCGGCGGCCAGGGAGACCGGCGATGCAAACCTCAACAGCACAGGGCGGACGATCATGAAACTGATCATGGCCATCATCAAACCCTTCAAACTCGACGACGTGCGGGAAGCTCTCACGCCGCTTGGCGTGCAAGGCCTCACGGTTTCGGAGGTCAAAGGGTTCGGCCGTCAGAAAGGCCAGACCGAGATTTACCGCGGCGCGGAATATCACGTCAGCTTCCTGCCCAAAGTGAAGATCGAGGTCGTGGTTGGCGACGACCTGGCGGACGGTGTAATCGAAGCGATCGCCAAGGCCGCCAACACCGGCAAGATCGGCGATGGCAAGATTTTCGTGCTCGATGTGGAACGAGCGATGCGGATCCGCACCGGTGAGACCGACGCTTCCGCGCTTTGACTGTTTCGGCCAAAGCATGGCGCCACCTGAAAAATAACCAAGGGAAACTGATACGATGACTCGACCCCGTTTGAGTTGGGGCCTGTGTGCCCTGGTGACCGCCATGTTGGCGGCCGCGCCCGCGTTCGCGGACGACGCGCCGCCGAAACTCGATTCCGGCGATACCGCCTGGATGCTGGCAAGCACCGCGCTGGTGCTGTTGATGACCATTCCCGGCCTCGCGCTGTTCTATGCCGGCATGGTGCGCAAAAAGAACATTCTCGCGACCATGATGCAGTCGTTCACCATTTGCTGCATCGTCACGATCGTCTGGATGGTCGCCGGCTATAGCATCGCCTTCACCACCGGCAACGCGTTCATGGGCGATTTTTCCCGGATTATGCTGCGCGGGATCGCCGATCATATCGTCAAGGGCAACGATTCTCAGGCCTTCGTGCTGGCATCGGGAGTCAAGGACGTGGCCGACATGGCGACGACGATTCCCGAGACCGTCTACATGATGTTCCAGATGACCTTCGCGATCATCACGCCGGCCCTGATCGCCGGAGCGTTCGCCGATCGCATGAAGTTCTCCGCGATGTGCCTGTTCATGGCGCTGTGGTCATTGTTCGTCTATTCGCCGATCGCGCACATGGTCTGGGCGCCGTCAGGTTACTGGTCGCAGGCGGGTGTGCTGGATTTCGCCGGCGGCACCGTCGTGCACATCAACGCGGGCGTCGCCGGTCTCGTGTGCGCGCTGGTGATGGGCAAGCGGAACGGTTACGGCAGCGTCAATATGGCACCGTACAATCTCGCGTACGCGGTGATCGGTGCCTCGTTGCTGTGGGTCGGCTGGTTCGGCTTCAACGCCGGCTCGGCGGTCGCGGCGAATGGCCGCGCGGGCATGGCGATGACGGTGACGCAGATCGCCACCGCCGCCGCCGCTCTGGGCTGGATGTTCGCGGAGTGGATCGTGAAAGGCAAACCCTCGGTGCTTGGCGCGGTGTCAGGCGCGGTCGCCGGTCTGGTGGCCATCACACCGGCCTCCGGCTTCGTGCTGCCGGGTGGAGCGCTCGTGATCGGCATCGCGGCCGGCGTCGTTTGCTTCTGGTCCGCCACCTCGCTCAAGCACATGCTGGGCTATGACGACAGCCTGGACGCGTTCGGCGTGCATGGCATCGGCGGCATCGTCGGCGCGTTACTGACTGGCGTGTTTTCCTACGGCCCGTTGTCAGCGACCGACGCCAGCCCCGACGGCAGCCCGGGGGGACTGCCGCAGTTCATTCTGCAGTGCGAAGGCGTGGCGTCGACGATTGTCATCACCGGCGTCGGCACGTTCATCATCCTGATGATCGTGAAAGCGATCGTCGGCCTGCGGGTGAACGATGAAGAAGAACGCGAAGGTCTGGACATCGTTCTGCACGGCGAACAGGTGTTCTGATTTCTCGTTTCGAATAGGTGAGGACGGAAGGGCCGGGCTGAGAAGTCCGGCCTTTCTCGTTTGTGGCCGTCCGGCCGCCATGATCCGACGGGCCGGCATCAATGTTCGCGCGGTGTCCGCGAAGAAAAGATTTCAACACGGAGTGACCCAGCGGCCGGTGAGCGGCCGCACCGCGATGAATGAAAATTCTGAAGCGCGCTACTCGCCATGGTTGTAGTTATCGCCAATGCAACAACCCGATTCATCGAATTTACGTAGT
>Ga0182018_10002874_pt1 | contig 16409 bp, 12 predicted proteins | sample 812P2MmetaG_FD_120490 | JGI IMG/M metagenome (GOLD analysis project Ga0182018, IMG submission 120490) | Permafrost microbial communities from Stordalen Mire, Sweden - 812P2M metaG | ecosystem: Environmental > Terrestrial > Soil > Wetlands > Permafrost | place: Sweden: Stordalen | collected... | reverse complement strand
CTTCGTCCTGTCGCCCGCGATCGAGGCGATGGTGGTCACGCTCCACCGCGGCAGCCGGAGGCAGTGGGGGCAGCTGGGCGAGATCGGGTTCGTAATCCTCCTCGGGCTCGTCGTGTTCTGGCTCTACTACCGCATGTACATCATGGGGCCGGAGTACCTCCTGCCGAGGGGGTGGCGCAACCCCCGGTTCTAGAGCGTCGTGAGCGGTTCCAGGCCCTCGGTCGCGTGCGCACGCATCCGCTCGGCGTGCTCGATCCACCGGCGGCTCCTCCACCGGCGGTACATGAGGATCCCACGGGTCCACTCGTCGGTCATCATCGCGATCCAGATGCCGGGCAGCCCCATGTGGAGCCGGATCCCGAGGAGCCATGCGAGGGGCACCCACACGAGCCACATCGAGAGCACCGCCATCTTGATCGGGAACCCGACGTCGCCCGTCGCCCGAAGCGAGCTGATGACGATCACGTTGAAGACGCGGCCCGGCTCGAGGAGGATGGCGAGCCGAAGCAGGAGGACGCCGCCGGCCAGGATCGCCGCGTTGCGGGTGAAGAACCCGAGGAGGAAGGGGGCGATGCACGCGATGCCGAGCATGGCGACGGACACGATCGTCAGGCCCGTGCGCAGGCTCTTCAGCAGGCGGTGGTAGGCGTCCTCGAACTGCCCCGCGCCGACCAGGTGTCCGATCAGGATCTCCGTGCCGAGGCCTATCGAGAAGCTGAACAGCATGGCCAGGCGCTGGATCTGGAGGGCGTAGGATTGGGTGGTGAGACTGTCGGCCCCCATGCGGGCGACGAAGGTCGTCACGAACATGAACGCGGTCCAGTAGCACATCTGCTCGCCCGCGGCGGGCAGCCCGATGTGCAGGATGCGCCGCACCCGGTTGAAGGAGATGCTGACAAAGTCCAGCGCGCGGAACCGCAGGTGGGTGTGGTAGTCGAGCAGGATCCAGAGCGCCACGCAGGCGACGCAGCGGCTGAAGACGCCGGAAAGGGCGACGCCGAGGACGCCCATCCTGGGGCATCCGAAGAGCCCGAAGAGCGTGATCCAGTTGCCCGCGACGTTCAGGATGTTCTGGCCGAGGGTGACCAGCATGGCGTCGCGGGTGTGGCGGTGGGCCCGCAGCGTCGCCGAAATGGAGATGTTCATGGACTCCATGAAGAGCGTCCCCCCCATGAGGGTAAGGAAGGGCAGGGCGTAGCCCATGAGGCTCTCGGGAAGCTGCATGAGGTGCAGCATGGGCAGCGCGAACAGGTAGACCGCGGCGCTGAAGGCCGCCCCGAGCCAGGTGTTCGCGGCGATCGCGTTGCTCGCGATCTGGTCGGCCCCGGCCCGGTCGCGCGCCCCGAGGTAGTGGGTGATGACGACGCTCGTGCCGATTCCGATGAAGTTGAAGGAAATCAGGAAGAACACGACGACCTGGTTGGCCACGTTCACGGCGGCCACCGCCCCGTCGGACACGTGGCTCACCATGAAGGTGTCGACGGTGCCGATCGCCATGCGGAGCGTCTGCTCGATGAAGATCGGCCACGCGATCGCGAGCAGGCCCGTTTTGACGGCGGACGATTGGGTCATGGGCAAAGGGGGATGAGTATGGCGGACGGCTTCGACGGCAAGTCAAACGCCCGTCCGGGGCCCCCGCCCTCCGAAGGCCCGGCCATTCCCAACGCCGCCTTGTCAAGCGCGCGCCGTTTCGTATAGGTTGACGGTCCGTCACTCCAATTCCCGTTCGGCAACCCCTGCACCATGACCCCATTTCCGGCCTCCCTGATCCAAGGAATGTCCCTTGTGCTGGGCTCCCTCCTCCTCGGCGCCTGCATCGTCCCGACGGCGACAGCCCAATCGCCGCAACCCGCGCCCGAGGCGGCGCCGCAAAAGGCGCCCCCGTCGGAGTCGATCATCATTTCGCCGGAGGTGTCCGCCACCCGGATGGTGACCTTCAGGATCCAGGCTCCGGACGCCCGGTCCGTGACCCTGAAGGGCCTCCGGCACCACCTCCCCGACGAGCCGATGGTGAAGGATTCGTCGGGACTCTGGAGCGTGACGGTGGGCCCGCTCGCCCCCGACTTCTACTCCTACCAGCTGGTGATCGACAGCGCGACGGTGACCGACCCGAGCAACCGCGAGATCAGGAAGTACTTCACCAACGAGAGCATGCTGGAGGTTCCCGGAACGCCCCCGATGCTCGCCTCGGTCCAGGCGGTGCCTCACGGGGTCATCCACCATCAGACGTACGCGTCGAAGGTGCGCAACGCCGACGCCAGCGTGTGGATCTACACGCCTCCCGGCTACGACCCGCGCGCCTCGACGCTCTACCCCGTCGTGTACCTGCTGCACGGTTACGGGGACAGCGAGGAGTCGTGGATCAATGTGGGCCGCGCCAACAGCATCGTCGACAACCTGATCGCGCAGCACCGGATTAGGCCGATGATCGTCGTGATGCCGGACGGGCACCCGATCCGGGTCCATACCCGGGAAGCCGTGAAGGGCTACTACGCCAGCAACACGCCCGCGCTGCAGTCCGACCTCCTCGGGCAGGTGATCCCGCTCATCGAGGGCGATTACCGGGCGGATCCCAGCCCGGAAAAGCGCGCCATCGTGGGCCTGTCGATGGGCGGCGGACAGGCGCTCTCGATCGGGCTCGGCAACCTCGGGATCTTCAAATGGGTGGGCGCCTTCAGCTCGGCGGTGCCCGAGGGGGACCCCGGCACGACGTTCGCCGGGCTGGTGAAGGACAAGTCCCTCCGCCCAGACCTCCTGTGGCTGGGGACGGGCAAGTCCGATGTCTCCCACGTCGCCCAGAACGAGGCGCTCCACCTGTGGCTCCAGCAGAACGGCATCGTCCACACGTGGGTGCTGAGCGACGGCGCCCATGACTGGACGGTCTGGCGCGCCTACCTGCCGCAGTTCCTGGAGCTGGTCTTTCAGTGAAGCTGCGCCGCGCCCGGGGGGGCGACGTGCTGGCCTAGGGCCTGACAGCGTCGCCCGGGATTTCCGGGCGACGGGCTGCTATTTCAGGAGCATGTCCTTCACCGTCTTTCCGGCGGGGATCATCGGCAGGACGTGCTCGGTGTAGGGCACGATCACGTCGAGGACGAAGGGGCCGTCGCAGTCGAGCATCTCCTGGATGGCCTCCCTGAGTTCGCCCTTCTTGATGACCCGGCGGCCGCGGACGCCGAATCCCTCGGCGATCTTAACGAAATCAGGGTAGAGGGCGTCGGGATTGTCCGGGCTGCCCACGTTGTTCTCGTCGCCGAGGATCGTGTTCCCTCGGACGCTGCCGTAGAACCGGTCCTCCCACTGCACGACCATGCCGAGGTGCTGGTTATTCAGGATCATCGCCTTCGCGGCGATCTTCTCGATGTGCGCGGTCGCGAGCTCCTGGATGTTCATCGCGAAGGAGCCGTCGCCGTCGATGTCGATCACCTGCTTGTCGGGCCGGGCGACCTTCGCGCCAAGCGCCGCGGGATAGCCGAAGCCCATGGCGCCGAGCCCGAGCGAGCTGATGTAGCGCCGGGGCTCGTCGAACCGGTAGAACTGAGCGGCCCACATCTGGTGCTGGCCGACGCCGGTCGTGATAATCGCGTCGCCCTTCGTGAGCTCGTACAGCACCTGCACGGCCTCCTGGGGCTGGATGTGCTTGCTCGGCTCGTAGGCGAACGGGTGGTCCCGCTTCCACGCGGCGATCTGCGCCGCCCAGGCGGAGGTGTCCGGCGGCGAGAATTTCGAGGTGGCGATCAGCTCGTTCAGGCGGCCGAGGGCGTGCTTGACGTCGCTCACGATCGCCAGGGCCACGCGCTTGTTCTTGTTGTGCTCGGAGGCGTCGACGTCGATGTGCACGATCGTCGCCTGGGCGGCGAACTTATGGGTGTTGCCGGTGATCCGGTCGTCAAACCGGGCGCCGAGGACGATGAGGAGGTCCGATTCGTCGACCGCCCAGTTGCCGTAGGCGGCGCCGTGCATGCCGAACCACTGCATCGAGAGGGGATGGGTCTCGGGGAACGTGCCGACGCCCATGAGCGTGGTGGCGACCGCGATGTTGGTCTTCTCCGCAAAGGCGCGCAGCTCCCGGTGGGCGTCGGCCGAGACGATGCCGCCGCCTGCGTAGATGACCGGCCTCTTGGCCGAAGCCACGAGCGCCAGGACCTTCCTCAGGGACTCGTCGTCGGCCCGGTGCTCCTCGGAAACCCAGGGATTGCGAAAGTCGACCGCCGCCGGGAAGACCGGCTGGAACTTCGCCTGCTGGACGTCCTTCGGTATGTCGATGACGATCGGGCCGGGCCGCCCGCTCCGGGCGAGATGGAACGCCTCTTTCATGATCCGGGGGAGCTCCTCGACGTCCATGACGAGGTATGAATGCTTCACGACCGGAAGCGTCATCCCGAAGAAGTCGGTTTCCTGGAACGCCATCTTGCCGATGAACTCCTTCTTCACCTGCCCGGTGATTGCCACGAGCGGGATGGAATCCATGTAGGCGTCGGCGATTGCCGACACGAGGTTGGTGGCGCCCGGCCCGCTGGTCGCCATGCACACGCCCACCTTGCCGGTCACGCGCGCGTAGCCCTCGGCGGCGAATGAGCCGCCCTGCTCGTGGCGCGGAAGAATGACCCGGATCTTGTCAGTGCGCGCCAGCGACTGGTGCAGCTCCTGCGACGCGCCGCCCGGATAGGCGAACACCACGTCGACGCCCTCGCGGATCAGGCACTCGACCACGGCGTCGGCCCCCTTCATTTCAGGGCCGATCTCGGGCTTCGGGAACGTGGCTTTGGCGGCGAGGGATTTCATGGCGGGATGCGATTGAAAAAGCCCCTTATTTAAGGATTATCGGGCCTGATGAGGCAAGCCTAGTGAACGCCCTGTCCACCGCCTGCGTCTTTGCAGTCGACCTCCTGCTGGTTGCGGCGGCCTCCTGGCTGGTGGTGCGCGGGCTTGGCCGCGGCCTCGCCGGCGTGTTCGAGCCGCTGCTCGCCTGGGCCTGGGCCGCCGGGGCGCTGGTCGCCGGCGCGGCGGTGGTGCTCGGGTTTCTGGGCGCCCTCGGCGAACCGGGGTTCTTCGTTTTCCACGGCTCTTTTCTCGCCGTCGTGGCCGCGGCCAGGCGCCGCAGGCTGGCCGGCGACACCGGGGCGCTGCGGGAGCTGGGTCGGTCGGCCGCGCGCTGGATCGTCCGGGGCGGCCCTGAAGTCGGGGCGGCGCTCCTCCTCGGCGGGCTCCTCCTCGGGCTGGCGGCATTGGCCACCTTCGCCCATCCGGTCGTGTACGATGCTCTGACCTACCGGCTGCCCCGCATCGCGCAGTGGCTGCAGGACGGTTCCGTCGGCCACTACGCCACCAGCGACCCGCGCCAGAATTACATGCCGGTCGTGCCCGACCTGGTGATGGCGTGGCTATTGACCGCCGTGCGCGACGGCTTTCGGCCGGCGGCGCTCGCGCAGGCGTACGGCGGGGCGCTGCTGATGGCGGCGACCTTTGGGCTGGCGAGGCGCACCGGGCTCGCCCGATTGCCCTCCCTCGGCGCCGTCGCGCTCCTTTTTGGGATGGCCAACGTGGTGCCGCAGTTCACGACCGTGCACACGGATCTTTTCACCGCGGGCGAACTGGCGGCGGCGTTTTGCCTGTGGGCCTGCGCGGCCCGCAGGAACGAGGGGTCGGTTCTCGCCGGGCTCGCCGCCGGGATGGCCCTCGGCTCGAAGGGCACGCTGTTCTACCTGATGCCGGGCGCCGCGCTCTGGGTGGCGTGGGTGGCCTACCGGTCCCGGCTGGGTCCGCGGGCCTGGGCGGCGACCCTGCTCGCCGCGACGCTTTCCGCATCCGTTTTTGCACTCCCGGTCTTTGTCCGGAACTGGCGGGCCTACGGCGGCCCGTTCGGGCCCGCCGACTTCGTGCGCATGCACCACGGAGGCCCGTCCTCCGGCGGCGAGGCGCGGAAGCTCGGGCTAAACCTCGAATCCTCGCTGGCCCAGCTGTTCGACCCGAATTCCCAGCCGCCTGGCCTCCGCTCCGGCTCGCGGAGGATCGGCGAGGCCCTCGCGCGCGGACTGCCGGAGAGCGATCCGTTCAGCTACGAGGGTCTGGACCGGCGCCAGACGCTCCTCGACATCCTGGGCCGGGACGAGCCCGACGCGGATGCGACGACCTTCGGGGTGCTGGCGTTTTTCGGGCTCGCGGCGGGGGCGGGGGCGGCGGCCGCCGCTCCGCGCCGGCCCGGAGCCGGGAGCGGGCTGGCATGGACGGCGGGGATCATTGTGGTCTGGCTCATCTTTCACGGGATGCAGCTTTGGCACCCCTACGGATTTCGCTATTATCTCCTCGTGGCCCCGTGGATGGCGGTCGTCGCGGCATGGTGGATGCAGACACTGCCCGGGGGTTTCCGGAAAGCCGCTTGGGCGCTGTCCGTCGCGGCCTCGCTCGGCGTGACCGGGACGATCCTGGCGCAAACTCACCAGGCGGGCTGGCGCGCCGTGGCGGCGCCGGAGCGCTCTCGAGGGTACTATGTCTTCGCGCGGTGGCGGGAATGGGCAGCGGGCCTCGACTCGCCCGGCGAGCCCCTGCGCCTCGCGCTGGCCTTCAACCAGCCGGCCGCGGCCTTTTACCGCTTGTCCCCTGCGCGCGCGGTGCGGCCGGAGGAGGCACCCGGTCCCAGCCGCTCGGCGCAGGACGTGATGCGGGGCCGCGACGGATGGCTGGTCGTCCCCGCCGCCCTTCTCATGGGGCGCGAGGGCGACGTGGCGGCCCGGACGTGGCTCTTCGGGGGCGACCCGGCGAGCCCCTTCAGCGTCGCAGCCTACCGCGCCCTGCGGCCGGGGGAAGTGCAGGGACCGCTGGTCTATCGCCGCGGGAGCGCGGTTGATGGGTCGCTCGCCCGCCGCGAGCTCCTGGTCCGCACCTGGACCGACGCGCCGCTTCGCCTCGCCCTGCACAACGACGGCGGGAGCGCGTGCCACTATGCCCTTTTTTCGCCGCTGGGGACGGCGCGGGGCGAGCTCGCGGCGAACGGGTCCGCCGAGGTCGCGCTCGCGGTCCCGCGCGGCGCCGTTGCCGAGGTCGCCGGCACTTTTGAGTCCTCTCGGCCGGAGTCCGGGGCGCCCGCCGGGATCTCGATGGACGTGGCCCCCTGAGGATTGGAAGGGGGCCGCGCGGCCGCGAAAAACGTTGGCGGGCGCGCGCGTTCGCCCCACCGTTGCGCCGTGCTGAAGCTTCTCTTCATCGGCGACATTGTGGGGCGCCCGGGACGCGAGATCGTCGAGGAACAGGTGCCTCGGGTTCGCCGGGAGTCCGGGATCGATTTTGTGATCGCCAACGGCGAGAACGCCGCGGCGGGCGCCGGCATCACGGCGCTCATCGCCCGCTCGCTCCTCGAGTCGGGCGTGGACGCGATCACGCTCGGCGACCACGTGTGGGACCAGCGGGGTTGGGAATCCGAGATCGGCCAGATTGACCGCGTCTGCCGGCCCGCGAATCTTCCCTCCACCTGTCCGGGTTGGGACCACGTCATCATTGAGGCGCGGGGATTCCGGGTGGCGGTGTTCACGGTGCTCGGCCGCCAGTATATGAACCTGAAGGCCGAGTGCCCCTTCCTGTGCGCGGATCGGATGATCGAGCGCCTGAGGGGACAGGCGGACGCGATCGTGGTGGAGATCCACGCGGAGGCGACCTCGGAAAAGCAGGCGCTCGGCTGGCACCTCGACGGGCGCGTGACCGCGGTTCTCGGAACCCACACCCACGTGCCGACGGCCGATGCCCGCGTCCTCCCCAAGGGGACTGCCTTCCTCTGCGACGTCGGGATGACCGGTCCCTACGAGAGCGTCCTCGGCCGGGAGGTCAAACCCGTGATTGCTCGGTTCATGGACGGCATGCCCCGGCGCTTTGAGGTCGCGACCGGCGATGTCCGGATGTCAGCGGCCCTGGTGGAGATTGATCCCTCGATGGCCCGTGCCTCGAGGATCGAACTCCTCACGCTTCGGCGGCCGGCGGGCGTCAGGACCGGATGACCCCGGCCTCCTCGTAGGTGCCGATGTGCCGGTACCTCTGGTAGCGCTTCTCAAGAAGCTTGTCGGGCGCAAGGGCCCGCAGCTCCGCCAGGTGTTTGCTGAGGGCGGATTTGAGGACGGACGCCGCCTGGGCGGGATCGTTGTGCGCCCCGCCGAGCGGTTCGGGGATCACCTCGTCGATCGCCCCGAGTTTGGCGAGATCGTCCGCGTCGACTTTCAGGGCCGCGGCGGCCTTGGCCACCGACGCTGCCGAACTATCCTTCCAAAGGATCGCGGCGCACCCCTCGGGCGTGATCACGGAGTAATAGCTGTTCTCGAACATCAGGACCCGGTCGGTCACCCCGATTCCCAAGGCTCCTCCCGATCCGCCTTCGCCCACGACGACCGAAAGGGTGGGCGTCTTTAGCATCGCCATTTCGCGGAGGTTCACGGCGATGGCCTCCGAGACGTGCCGTTCCTCCGATCCCACGCCCGGATAGGCGCCCGGAGTATCGATGAAGCACACGATTGGGAGTCCAAATTTCTCGGCCATCTTCATTATTCTCAATGCTTTACGATAACCCTCGGGCCAAGGCATCCCAAAATTCCGGATGATTCGCTCCTTGGGGTCGCGCCCCTTCTGCTGCGCGATGATCATCACGGCGCGGCCCTCGAAGAAGGCGGTTCCGCCGACCAGCGCCCGGTCGTCATTGAACTGCCGGTCGCCGTGCAGCTCCTGGAAGCCCTTGCACATCATCCCGACGTAATCGAGAGCGTAGGGCCGCTTGGGATGGCGCGCGAGGAGCACCTTTTGCCAGGGCGTCATGTGGGAGTAGACCTCGCGCCGCGCCTTCTCCATCTTCTTCTCGAGCGCGCGCACCTCGTGGGCCCTGTCCTCGTTGGACTCGAGCGACTGTTGCCGGAGCTCGTCGAGCTCACGCGCGAGATCGCGCAACGGCTTCTCAAACTCCAAAGTGTAGGAAGGAGGTTCCATTATTTGGCTGGCTGGGGAAAATATCGGTTGCACGTTCGCCGTGTCAACGGGCGGCGAAGCGACGTCAATGCAATCCACCTGCATCCGTCGGCGGCGGCGCCTGAAGCTCTTCCTTCCAACTCTGAACTCGTGCGAGGGCCCCGAAATGCTCGGCCCGGCCCTTGTCGCCCCGTTCCATCCAGATCCGCGAAAGCGTGGCGATCGCGAGGGGATCGGTTTTCTTCAGGGCATGGGCTCGCTCCGCCGCCGAGAGCGCCTCGTCCATGTGGCGCAGGTTGAGGTTGATTTCCGCGGCGGCGTGCCAGGCCTCGAACGAATCGGGATATTCCGAGGTCGCCCGACCGAGCTTTGACAGCGCGGCCACCGGGTCGCCCATCACATAGTCAAACGTGGCTTCCTCGACCAGAGCCTGGAGCTCATCCGGGCTCACTGCGTTGCAGCGGGTGGCGCCTTCAGGTCGGCTTCGACTCCGATCATGATGGTGACCTCGTCCCCCATCGCCTTGCCCAGCATGGCCGGCCCCGTGACGCCGTAGTCCAGCCGGTCGAGGGTGGTCGATGCCTCCCACCCTGAGAGCATCGCGCCCTTCATGCCGGGCCCAAAGCCGAGCAGCTTCACCTTGAGCACCACTTCCTTGGTCGTCCCCTTGATCGTCAGATTGCCGGTCACGTCAAACGTGTCGTCCCCGGTCTTTTTCCAGGAGGAGCTTTTGAAGGTGATGCTGCCGAAATTTGTGGCGTCAAAATAGTTGGCGGTCTTCAGGTCTGCGTCCCGATGGTCGTTGAACGTGTTGAGGCTCCCGACGTCGATGACCGTCTCGACCGAGCTGTTCTCGAGGTTGTCCCGGTCCACGGTGATCGTCCCGCTGAATTTGGTGAAGGCGCCGGGCACGTTGCTCACAAAATGGCGGATCTTGAATCCGACGGAAGAGTGCACGGGGTCGATCGTGTAGGTCTCGACGGCGGCGGACGCGGCGCTGGCGAGGCCGGCAACGGCGGCGAGCGCCAGGATCTTGGAGATGAATTTCATTGGACTGAGTTTCAAGTGGAACCGTTATAGATGCGCCGGATCCACCAAAATGACAACCCGGCAAATTGTTTTTACAGGATCAGCATCGCGTCCCCGTAGCTGAAGAAACGGTAGCGCCTCGAAATGGCCTCGGCGTAAATCTCCGCGAGCCAGCCAATCCCGTCCCGGGAGCCGGGCGCCAGGAATGCGGCGACAAGGCACAGGAGGGTGGATCGGGGCTGGTGGAAATTGGTGATGAGGGCATCGACGCCGCGCAGCCTCCGCGGCGGATGGAGGTAGAGGCTCGCCTCGGCCAGGTGCATGCATTCGAGCGGGGCGGCGTGGATTGCGAGAAAATCCTCGATCGAGCGAACCGTCGTCGTGCCCACCGCGATCCTGCGCCCGGAGAGGGGGGGGAAGAGCGCACGCTGGGTCGCGACGGGGATCTCGTAGCATTCGCGGTGGATGGGATGCGCCTCTATGGATTCAGTCGCGATGGCCCGGAAGGTCCCGAGACCCACGTGCAGGGTGAGGTCGGCCGTGCCCACGCCCTTCGCCCGGATTTCCTCAAGGAGGCCCGGCGTGAAATGCAGGCCCGCAGTGGGCGCGGCCACGGCAACCTGGCGCTCCCGCTCGGCGTAGACCGTCTGGTAGCGCTCGCGGTCGCGCTCGCGCCGCGAATCGTCCGTCCTGGAGATATAGGGGGGAAGCGGGACCTCGCCAAAGCGGTTGGCGGCCGCGGTGACCGATTCGACGCCGCGGGCCGTGAACCGGACCAGCGCCGATCCGCTCTCCTGGTGGGCGGCGATCTCGCCCGTCAGACTTCCGTCGCCGAGCTCAAACGCGGCGCCCACCGCAAGCCGGCGTCCCGGCCGGACACGGCATTCCCAGATTTCGCCGGACCCGTGCACTGCGTCGGTTTTTCGGAGGAGGAAGCACTCCACCTTTCCTCCCGTGGACTTCCGGCCGCGAAGCCGCGCCGGGAGGACCGACGCGCAGTTGCGAAAGAGCGTGTCGCCCGGCCGCAGGTACTCGGGAAGGTCGCTGAACCTGCGGTGCGAGATCGCCCGCGTCGTGCGGTCAACGACCATCAGCCGCGAGCCGTCGCGGCGTTCGGCCGGGGCCTGCGCGATCAGCTCGGGAGGAAGCTGGTAGTCGAAGAGGTCGGCGGAGGTCACGCGGTCGGCTTCCGGCCGCGTGAGCCGGCGTCGGGGACGTGGGGTTCTGGGTTCATGAACGCGCGCGCGGGCCGGGCGTCCCTCGCCCGGCAATAAGAACGGCAGGTCAAGCGGAGCGTCAACCGCCGACCACGCCCAACGGGCCGCGCCCACTCCTGAGAATGACATTTTTGTCATTTTCGGGAAAGGCCCTGGAAAGGATGGCGTGCGATAGTGGGCGATCCCTATGAACATCCGCTCTCGCACGCTTATCCGGCGCTTCTCCATCGGAGCCGCCTCCCTTTTCGCCGCCGCCGGGCTTTTCGCCGCCATCGACGCGGCCGAGCCCGCTTCCCACACCCTCACATTGAAGCGCGACGCCGCAGAGGTGAATCGCGGGACGATCGAGTCCGCGAGCTTCGCCAACGTCGTCAAGCAGGTCGCCCCGAGCATCGTCAAGGTGACGGTGCAGATGAATGCGCGGTCCGTCGCGCTCAACCGCGGCGACGACGACAACAACAACGCGTTCCCCGACCCGCTTAGCCCGGACTTGCGCCGGTTCTTCGGCAACCGCCGGGCCATGCCGGAAATTCCGGAGAGCGGGCTCGGCTCCGGCGTGATCATAAGCACCGACGGCTATATTGTGACCAACAACCACGTGGTCGACGGCGCCAAGCAGGTGACGGTCACCCTCGCCGACGGCCGCGAGCTGACGGCCCGCGTGGTGGGCCGCGACCCCCAGACCGACGTCGCCGTGATCAAGGTCTCGGCGAGCGACCTGCCGGCCATCACGTTCGCCCCGAGCCACAACGTCGAGGTGGGCGACCGCGTGCTCGCGATCGGCAATCCCTTTGGAATCGGCGAGACCGTCACGACCGGCATCGTGAGCGCGACGGGCCGACGGGCCGGCCTCGGCCTCGCGTACGAGGACTTCATCCAGACCGATGCGGCGATCAACCCGGGCAATTCCGGCGGGGCCCTGGTCGACGTCGAGGGTCGGCTCGTGGGCATCAACACCGCGATCCTGAGCCACAGCGGCGGCTTCCAGGGCGTCGGGCTCGCGGTGCCTTCCGACCTCGTCGGGAACGTGGTCGATAACCTCGTGGCAAACGGCAAGGTCGTGCGCGGGTTCACCGGCGTCGGAATCCAGGATCTTACCCCCGGCTTGGCCGATGCGTTCGGCCTAAAGAGCCGCGGAGGCGCCCTCATCACCGACGTGCAGCCCGAAAGCCCGGCCGCGCGCGCCGGGCTCAAGAGCGGCGACGTCGTCACCGCGGTCGACCAGCAGCCGGTCGACTCGGCGAGCCGTCTCAGCCTCGCCGTCGGCGAGACGTCCCCCGGCACCAAGCTGACGCTCGACGTCCTTCAAGAGGGCCGCGTGCAGCACGTCGACGTGACCACCGTGAGCAAGACCGCCGCCGACCGCAACGGAGAGGATTCCTCCGCGGCCTCGACCGACGACCAGGGCGTGCTGAACGGCGTCGCCGTGGGCGACATCGACGGAAGCGCCCGCCGCGAGCTCAACCTTCCCGACCGGCTTTCGGGCGCCGTCATCACCAATGTCGACCCCGGGTCTGCGTCCGCCCGTGCGGGCCTGCGCGAAGGGGACGTGATCCTCGAGATCGATCACCATCCGGTCAGTTCCGCGAACAGTGCGGTTGACCTGTCCGCGAGCGCCACCGCCAGGAAGACCCTCGTGAAGCTCTGGTCGCACGGAAGCACCGTTTTCGTGGTCGTCGACGAGACCAGCACCTCGGCGGAGAGCGCGCAATGAGGCGAGCCTATTGACCTTGCTTGGTTGTTGGTGTTGTGGACACCGGCCCGGGTACATGGGCCGGTGTCTTTTTTTGACCAATCCCCTCTTTGCATTAAATCGACCTTCGACCACAGTGGTTCCATGCGCGTCCTTGTCGTTGAAGATGATGCCAAGATTGCGTCGTTTGTCGTGCGCGGCCTCAAGCAGTCGGGCTACGCCGTCGATCACGCCGCGGACGGGGAGACCGGGCTCGCCCTGGCCCAGTCCACGGCATACGACGCGGTGATCGTGGACGTCATGCTGCCCGGCCTCGACGGTTTCAGCCTCGTCCGGCGCCTCCGGGCGGCGCGCCGGGAGATCCCGGTGCTTTTCCTCAGCGCCAAGAGCGCGGTGGAGGACCGGGTCCGCGGCCTTGAGAGCGGGGCCGACGACTATCTGACGAAGCCCTTCGCGTTCTCGGAGCTGCTCGCACGCGTGCAGGCCTTGATCCGCCGCGCGACGCACGCCCCCGACGCGACGCGCCTCGTTGCGGGGGACGTCTCGCTCGACCTGGTGACCCGCGAGGTGAGGAGCGGGGGCCGCCCCGTGGAGCTGCAGCCGCGGGAGTTCTCGCTCCTCGCGTTCCTATTGCGGCACGCGGGCCATCCCGTGAGCAAGACCAAGATCCTCGAGCAGGTCTGGGACTACGGATTCGATCCGCAGACCAACGTCGTCGACGTGGTGATGCACAGGCTGAGGAACAAGGTCGATCCGGACCACGCGCGCATCGAGACCCTGCGCGGGGTGGGCTACGTGTTCCGGCCCCATGACTGAGCCCGTCAGGCATTCCCTCGCGATCCGTCTCGCCGTGACCTACGCCCTGGTCTTCGCGGCCGGGGCAACGGCGATCTTTGGTGTCCTCTACTGGGTGCTTGCGCGTTCGCTCGAGGCCCGGGAGCGCGCGGCGGTTGAGCTCAGGGCCGGTGAATTCGCCCTCGCCTATGAACAGGGGGGCGCTCCCGCATTGCGGGAGCGATTGAACGCCGACACCTCGCCGGAACTGCGCTCGCTTTTCGTGCGCCTGCTGGGGCCCGGGGGTGAGACCGTGTTCGCCATGGTGCCCTCCGACTGGGTCGAGCCGCAATTCGAGCAGCGCCTGGTCCCGGACGGGTGGGGCGGGTGGAACACCCAGGAAATCCACTCGGTGCGCATTCCCCGGGACGCGGCCCACGACTTTGCCCTCGCCTCGCGCGTGCTGCCGGACGGCCGGCTGATCCAGGTTGCGCGCAGCACGGACAGCCGCGCCGTGCTACTGGCGCCCCTGCGAACGGACTTTGCGGGCATCGGTGCGGTCGCCCTCCTCCTATCGCTGACCGCCGGCACGCTTCTCTCGTGGCGCGCCACCCGGCCCCTTCGGGAGGTGGCCCGCACCGCCCGGAGGATCCTCGACGAGGAGGATCCGGCGGCCCGCATTCCGGCGCCCGCGGGGAGCGGAGAGCTGGCGGTGCTCGCCCGCCAGCTGAACACGCTCCTCGACAAGAATGCCTCCCACGTCCGGGTGCTCCGCGAGACCCTCGATGATCTCGCGCATGACATGCGGACGCCGCTGACGCGCCTGCGCGGCATGGCGGAGCTGGCCCTGAGGGACGGGGGAAATCCTGCGGACGCGCGCACGGCGCTGGCGTCCTGCATCGATGAGACCGACCGGGTGCTGCACCTGCTCGAGACCCTTCTCGACGTATCGGCGGCCGAGGCCGGGGCGCTGACCCTCAGGCGCGAGCGCGTGGACCTGCGGGCCCTTGCCGCCCGCGCCGCCGACCTGTACCGCGAGGTGGCCGAGCAAAAAAGCATCACGCTCGAACTGAGCGGGGCCGCGGCGACGGAGGTGGACGGCGACCCGGTTCGCATCGGGCAGGCGCTCTCCAACCTCGTGGACAATGCGCTCAAGTATACCCCCGAGGGCGGCCGGGTCACGATCGCCTCGGCCAGCGAGGCCGGGGCGGCGACCCTGACGGTGACGGACAACGGGCCGGGTGTGCCGCTTAACGAGCGCGAGGTGGTTTGGCGGCGCCTATACCGAGGGGACGCCAGCCGCTCCCAGCGCGGCCTGGGCCTTGGGCTCACCCTGGTGCGCGCGGTCGCCGAGGCGCACGGGGGATCGGCTTCCGTGGCCGATGCGCCCGCGGGCGGGGCCCGCTTCCAGTTGAGGTTCCCGGCGGGATGAAGCCTCGGGCCGGCGAGAAGCGCCCCTCTTCGTACCCAATAGTCAGATACAAGATCGCGCGGTCGCCGGCGGGGTCGGCTCAGAGCCCGACCCTCGTATCAACCCAAAAGCCGCGCGCGATGGCCGACGGTTAGCCGCGAAACCCCCGAGCGACCGGTGTACTTGACAGCCTTTGGGGCCGATGGTGGACTGACCGTTCTGACGCCGGCTTAGCTCAGTGGTAGAGCATCGGTATCGTAAACCGAGGGTCGTCGGTTCAACCCCGACAGCCGGCTCCATCTCTAACTCGTTTACGGGAAGCTGTTACGAAGATTATTTGGAGTTCAGAACCGAGCGTTTGCCGTAGGCCTCCCGCGGATTGGGTGAGGTTGCCCCCGATCCGCCACTCGATGGGTAGGCGCTTGCCTCGCGGGAGGTGGAGGTGCTTACCGCGGAATCGAGGCTGGCGGCGGCACAAGTGAAGTGACGTAGGCCGCAATGGCCACCAGGTCCTCGGCCGTGAGGTTGGCGACGACCGGCTGCATCAGGGGTGCCGACCGGCCCCTGCGCGTCCCTCGCTGCAGATCATACATCTGGCGCACCAGGTAGCTCGGCGAGCGTCCGGCTATTCCTGGCACGTCCACCAATCCCATGAGATCGGGTCCATGGCACGCGGCGCATGCGATGGTCCTGCCCGGCACAGTCTTGCCTTCGACGACGCTCAGGCCTCCGGTCGTCACGAGGTTCTCGCCCTTCTTGATGCTGCCGACGGGCACGTAGGCGATGAATCCCGATCGAGGATTGCGCAGGCCCTCGGACTGCTCCTCGTTTTCCGGCACTTCAATGATTCGCCCCGCAATCGGCTCGGTTCTCTCCCGCTCGGTCGCCAGGAACAGGTTTCCCACAATCTTGGTCTTTGGCACCAGGTCGGTTTCGACGACCCGCGTCCACGGAGTCCATTTCATCGCCCCGAAATACTCCGCTGCCTCCTTCATCTCTTCGTCGCTCATGGATTTCGCCAGCCCCGCCATCAGCGGAGTGTTCGGTTTTCTGGGATCCGCCGAGGTGCGCGCGTCGTTCCTAAAGTCCTCAAGCTGGCGGAGAAAATATGCCACCGGCTGTCCCGCTACGGGGGCGTTTTCCGGGCGGCCTTTTCCCGTGGGCAGGTGACAATAGGCGCATCCCCAGGACGTCTTTCCCAGCTTCGCGGGACCGCGCGCCATCACGTTCGACATGGGTGGATGATCGCCGGGAAACCAGTCGGCCACGTTGCCGCCGTCACGGATATCAACTTTCGAATACGACGCACGGCTCCCCTCGACGTGCCTGGGCCTGGTCTGTTCTTCGG